>Ga0206969_1064_pt1 | contig 32025 bp, 31 predicted proteins | sample Alteio_BWOrgHeat_87_FD_153256 | JGI IMG/M metagenome (GOLD analysis project Ga0206969, IMG submission 153256) | Enriched cells from forest soil in Barre Woods Harvard Forest LTER site, Petersham, Massachusetts, United States -... | ecosystem: Environmental > Terrestrial > Soil > Temperate forest >... | reverse complement strand
AACTGCCGCCGGTTCATCGTTTTTATAGGTGGTCTTACGGGTCCAGTTGCCGGCATTGTCGGCTTTATCATAATCGTACGTAGTGGTATATTTCAGCCCGTGATGCGAGTCATATTCTTTTGCTTCAACCTCATTGCCCTTATCATCAAACTTTGAATTGCACTTCAGGAATAAGCTACCGAACTCATTATAACTATCTTTTACAATTCGGTTGCCCTTGCCATCGAATTTTGAGGCCACTTTCATAAACAAAGTTCCACTTGCATCGAAATTGCTTTCTTCAATTTTATTTCCCTTTTCGTCATACTTGCAGGTGGTCTTTACGTTCAGTGCACCATCGGCTTTGTATCGCTGTTCTTCTACCAGTTTGCCGCTGTCGTTGTATTTAAAGGTAGTTTTAGAAAGGGTTGCGCCCGAAGCTGAATAAGTGAAGAACTCTGTTTCGTTTCCGTTATCATCAAATGTACTCACCGATTTCAGGATCAGGCTATCTCCAAGCGCATTGTAGTCTTTTTCGGTTACCGTGGCTATTTTGCCCTTTAGCTTTTGCCTGATAAGGTCATTCTTGAATTTCAGCGATGAGTTGGGCGTTTGTGCAATAGAGAGTAAAGAAAAGCAGATAAATAATAGAGTAAATTGAATGAGTTTCATGTGCGTTTTTCGTTATGGAACAAACCAAAATTACAACAGGTTTTCAAAAGAAAATACTAAAGTGTTGTAGTATAAGCGATTAAAAGAGCGAGTCTCTAACCCAGTTGAGCCAACGCGTCTTCCAGCAACGCCAGCATTTCTGGTATTTCCGACATTATGCAAGTGCCAATGCTCATTCGGTACCAGGGTGAGTGACGGCCCGCGCCAAATGCGGAGAATGGCACAATGGCTAATTTGGCTGTGCTGAGGATGTAACTGGTTACCTGCTCCTGGTTATACAGCATCCATCCTTCGGTTTCGGTACCTGCCAGGTCCAGTTTAACGGTTAGGTATATGCCAGCCTGTGGGGCAATGCAGTCAACACGGTAACCTTTTGCTTTAAGCGCCATCAGACCGTTATAGATGGTTACCAGCCTTTCGTGCAACCCTTTTTTGAAATGAGCGAAATGCTGTACCACTTCCTCTTTCTGCACAAGGAACCTTGCGGCGGCTTGTTGCTCGGCCATCGGCGCCCATGCCCCTATGTGGCTCAGCAGGGCCTTCATTTTGGCCAGCACATGCGTAGGTCCCAATGCCCACCCCACCCTTACACCTGTGGCGGCGAAAGACTTAGAGATGCCATCTATGAATATCGTATATTCCTTCATTTCCGGGCGAAGGGAAACCGGGTCGTAATGATGTACATCGCCGTAGGTAAGCAATGAATACATCTGGTCATACATCAGGTAGAGTTTTTTGGCTTTTGGCCCCCTCTTTTCATTTTCTTCAATTATAAGGTCGCAGATGCCTGCCAGCGTTTCTTTGGCGATTGTTGTGCCGGTTGGGTTTTGCGGTGTACACAGGCATACCAATACCGCGTCTTCGATATGTGCTGCAATGTCTGCAACAGTGGGCATAAAATTGTTTTCGGGAAATGCCTCTATGGTGCAATGCTGCCCGTGGTTCATAGCCGTATAATGGTTGTTATTCCACGATGGCACAGCATAAATAACCTTGTCGTCCCTGTCAACTATCGTTTTAAACAACGAGTAGATAAGCGGGCGGCCACCGGAAGCAATTTGTATCTCATCGGCAGAGTAGTGTAATGACTGGTGTTCGGCTACAAATATCGAAACGGCTTTCCGCAACTCGGCGATGCCATCTGCAGTAGGGTAGTTGGTGTATTTTTGTTTATAACATTCCACAATGTGCTCCTCTAATGGGGCAGGTATCGGGAAAATCTCCGGGTCGAAATCACCAATGGTATAATTGTATATTTTCTCTCCCTGCTTCACACGCTTGCTGATCTCATTGCCGAGCTTTACGATCTCTGACCCTATTAACGATTCGGCAAATTGGCTTAATGAACTCATAATTAATGTTTTCAGGCAGAAAAGATAAGACAATTTTTGCGTACGGGGAAAGGCTCCAAAAATAAACGGACGACGGACAAATGCACCGTTTATTTAATTACTCCGTGCCTTCACATCTATAGAGTTGCCACATGTTATTCATAGTATTTCCTGCTATGATTTGCCCAATGGGGCTATTTTTTGCAGCAAAATGACCCGAAAAGTAAGTATGGGGCATAGCACTTTATAAATCTTAGGAACTACAAAAAATATAAAAAGTGTGGCACACCTTTTTCGGGTGTGCCACACTTTTTTGGAAAGCTGTATCGATCAGTTATAAGACATAGCTTCTTTGCCTGCCATTTTCCTTAACAGGCCGAGCTGGCCTATGTGGTATGCCTCATGTGAAACGAGGAACGCCAGGAGCCCACGGAATGTATCATCGGCCACCGGAGCCTGTACTGGCGCTTTTGCCCCCAGCACTTCTTCCGGCAACTGTGTAAATCCCTCGCTGATCTTTGTTGCCGCTGCTTTCCACCTGGAAGTTATTTCTTCCATTGGCGGATAGTTGGCATTCACATCAAGGGCTACACCACGACCAAACTGTGCACCATAGGTGGTGTCAGGCTCCCCTCCGGTCAATCTGCTTAAAAGATCCACGCGGGTGTTGAGCAGGTGGCCCGCAATCCATTTCATATGGTTTACGTGGTCGCTGTTGCGGTTTTGTGCCTCGGCATCTGTAATGCCATCAAGTGCATTGTTGTAGAGACGCGTTTGCAGATCGAATTGCGCTTTGAGCGCTGATGCTGAATTTGACATAGATGTTGTTTTTATGGTGAAAAAATCATTTTCCTGTAGGGCCGGAATGCAGGGCCACCGCGTTGCCTTCCGTGTCAGTGAAGAAGGCCATATAGCCTACTTCATCGTTGATCTTGGTTTTTGGCATATTGATCTTGCCGCCGGCGGCCTCCACTTTACCAAGCGCTTCGTCCAGGTCAGGGTTGCCGTTGAAATAAATTTTGGCCCCATCGGCGCTTGGTTTGTGCATAGCGCTTTCCACAAGCGCGCCCGATACCTTGCCGTTCATGTTATCGGCCGGGAACATGGCCATCTTCATACCCATCATTTCTATCTGTTGGAATTCGATAGAAAAAATGGTCTCATAAAATTTCTTAGCCCTGGTAATATCACTTACAGATATTTCGAACCAGTTGATGATGTTTACACTGCCGTCCATAATGTTTGATTTTTAGATGGTTAAAAAATGATTGGTCGATTAAAGATCGAAGCTGCTTGGTTGCGGTGTGTAGGTGTCCCACACCAGAAAAAGGTGTGGGACACCTTTAGTGCACTCTTAAAAGAAGAATTGCTCAGAGATGATCTTCCCGTCTTTTACCATGTAAACGCAAACTTCTTCCATATTACTTCTGCCACGGTCTTTCATGGTCACATCCATAGCCCATGTGATGGCAAACGCATTGCCAGCAACGATGGGTTCTGAAATAGTCGAGCTGTGAAATTCTACGACCATGGACGCAAACATTTTGCCTTTTTCCATAATGGCCTGCTTGCCTTTTGCTTCTTTTATTGGGCCGCCATCCGGCTCAATGCTCACGGCGTCATCGGCATATAATTCGTCTTGTGTTTCGAAAATTTTGCCCATACGGCAAAGTTCTACCAGGCGGTCTGCTACTTGTTTTGTGGTCATGGTATTTGATTTTATTTGTTTAAAATTAGTTGATAAATGTTTTAAAGCTAATTAAGGAATTGTAAACGGTGAAACAGCCTGCTTTCCTAATACGATGCAAACATAGTGGCAATATTCGTAACCGCCGGTGTGTTAATACGCCAATCTGAGGGGTTGATTGCGACAATAGTTTTTGGTAGATTTGTAGAAAAAATAGCGGGTATGAAACATATTTCCATAATTGTGCCGCAGGGCGATAGCATACTGAGCAGCATTATAGGGCCGTACAAAGCATTAACAGCAGCTAACGATTACCTGGTAAAAACAGGGCGTAACGCGATGTTTGATATTCACCTGGTAGGCCTGCGAAATGAAACAAAGCTATACGGAGGGCTGTTCTCCGTGCATCCAGATAAAATGATGGCTGATGTAAAAAAGACAGACCTCATAATAATACCTGCTTTGCAGCCACATTCGCTCTCGCAGAATCTTGATTTTATACCCTGGATAACGGATCAGTATAAACGTGGTGCAGAGGTTGCCAGCCTTTGCGTAGGGGCCTTCCTGCTGGCGTCAACCGGCCTGCTGAATGGTAAAAAATGTACTACCCACTGGCTGGCAGCCGATGGGTTCCGCCAGATGTTCCCGGAGGTAAAACTGATAACAGAGAAAATAATCACAGAGGACAACGGAATATACTCGAGCGGTGGCGCATATTCATTTGTAAATTTGGTATTGCACCTGATAGAGAAGTATTGCGGACGTGAGGTTGCTGTATTTATATCGAAGGTACTGGAGGTGGAGATAGACCGTAAAAGCCAGTCGCCATTCACGATATTCATGGGGCAAAAAGGCCATGAGGATGAGTCTATAAAGCAGGCGCAGGAATATATAGAACTGAATGTGGGCTCTAAAATATCCGTAGATCAATTAGCCAACCTCTTCCTGATAAGCCGGAGAAATTTTGAGCGGCGGTTCAAAAAAGCAACGGCTAACACACCAGTAGAATACCTGCAAAGAGTGAAGATAGAAGCAGCAAAGAAAAGCCTCGAATCGGGCAGGGAGCATATAAACGAAGTCATGTATGCCGTAGGGTATTCCGACAGCAAGGCATTCAGAACGACGTTCAAAAAAATAACCGGTTTGTCGCCATTAGATTACCGGAAGAAATATAACAGGGAAATGGTAGCGTGAGGTGCATAATAATTATACTTTGTCTGGCATAGTTTTGTGCATTTGTTAAAAAGTGTTTTCGTTCATAAGTGTCCCGAACCTTCGATGCATGGGCATCGTTACATGGTCAAGCCCTGAAAGGGCGAAATCTAATAGCGATGGGCATCGCCCATCGAACTTGCGTAGGACACGAAACACCACACCAAATGCACGCAACTATCCCATTTGCAGTATAATTAGCTTTATTTAAAAAACCGTTATGAAAAGGATATGCTTTTTGATGTTGCTGCTTTGCCCTATTCTGACAAAAGGGCAAATTATTACAACCATAGCAGGGAATGGAACTCCTGGATTTGCAGGTGACGGCGGAGGGGAAGCCACTGCGGAGCTATATAGTCCGAAGGGAATAGTATTCGATAGTATCGGGAACATGTACGTTCTTGATGCAGCTAACAAAAGAGTAAGGAAAATTGATCCGACGGGAATAATTACAACAGTTGCAGGTAACGGCACATCGGGCTATAGTGGAGACGGAGGGCCAGCTACAAATGCGGAATTGGACGGACCACAAGGCATAGCTATCGATGGGGCCGACAATATTTATATTGCGGAACAAAGCCGAATTCGTAAAATAAGTCCCGGAGGTATTATTTCTACCATTGCCGGGAGTGCTATGTTAGGTTTTAGTGGAGATGGGGGGGCAGCAACATCTGCGGAAATTAACGTGCCTACCGATATGGCTTTTGATAGAATTGGGAATATGTATATTGTTGATCGCGGCAATCACAGAATCCGCAAGGTGAACGTTTCTGGGATTATCAGCACATTTGCTGGAAATGGCATGTATTATCTTACCGGCGATGGTGGCCCAGCTACTGCGGCCACATTATATTTTCCCTGTAGCATAGCCGTAGATACGATTGGAAATGTTTATGTGGCGGACAGGTATAATTACCGGATAAGAAAGATTAATACCGCCGGCATTATTAGCACATTTGCCGGAGGGGGTACAGCCGGACTGGGAGATGGCGGACCTGCAACAGCAGCGTTTATGCATCCAAATTCGCTTGCAGTTGACAAGATCGGTAATATATACCTCTCAGACGACAACTCATCAAGAATACGAAAAATCGACACTTCCGGCATAATTAATACCCTTGCAGGTACAGGCACATCGGGATTCAGCGGGGATGGTGGCCCGGCAACAGCTGCTCAAATAAGTTCAACCGACACTCAGGTTGACCTTGATCTGGATGGAAACATCTTCATATCTGATTGTCTCAATAATCGGATACGCATATTGACATATCCATCGCTTGGAATAAAATATTCCACTCCTCCCAACGAATCAATAAAAGTATATCCGAATCCTTCCAAAAGTGAACTGAACATTAATTCAGTGCATAAAATAACCAGTGTGAGCGTAAGTAATATTTTAGGGCGAATCGTATATAGCAACGAATACAATGCTGAAAATATTCGGTTAAATATTACACAACTTCAGCCCGGTGTTTACTTCGTTAACGTGAATGGTGGTTGTGTTGGAAAGTTTGAGAAGCAATAGCAGTGTAGTGAGCATTTCCCTTTTTATTCTTTATTTTCATCATGGAATACGTAGTATTAGTTGACGAAGAGGACAATGAGGTCGGCCAGATGGAGAAATTGCAAGCACACCTCGAAGGGCGGCTGCATAGAGCAATCTCTGTATTCATATTCAACGCAAGGGGTGAGCTATTATTACAGCAAAGAGCTGCAGGCAAGTACCATTCCGGCAGCTTGTGGACCAACACCTGCTGTAGCCACCCCCGCCCTGGAGAACTTGTACTTGATGCTGCTAACCGCAGGCTATTTGAAGAGATGGGTTTGGCGTGCGAACTGAAAGAGGTTTTCAGTTTTGTGTACAGGGCAGAATTAGATAATGGCATCACGGAGCATGAATTGGACCATGTGTTCATCGGGGTATCCGACATTATTCCTGTCCCCGACCCGGAAGAGGTACGACTATGGAGGTATATGGCTGTAGGCGCCCTTGAAAAAGATATTGCAGCGCACCCTGCCAGCTATACGGAATGGTTTAAAATCTGTATCAAAGATTGGAAGGCGCAGTTGTTTACGGCAGTGTAAAATTATTTTTTTTCTCAGCGATTCTTAGCTCATTGCGTGAGGCTGCTTCGTTCCTCGCAGTGACGCGAGTTGAGTTTGGAGACACTTAGACTTAGTTACAGGGAAGATCTCTATCAGCAGTTCGCTGGAAAATAATGGGTTACAATTACGGAATAATTATAGAGGTGCCATCTTAAACCCTTTAGCTAACTTACTGTCTAAATTGGTTTATAAACGATGAACATGGTTGCACGGTTAACGCTGATATGCGGGTTGATATTCTTTTCTTTTAGTACCGTAGCACAAACATATAATATTACCGGAACAGTGATTGATGCCAAAGATAATTCCGCGCTGATTGGCGTTACGATAGTTGCATCTAATACTGTTGACACCACCTTAAAAACGGGTACCGTAACAGATGCAAACGGAAAATTTGAAATAGACGGATTGAACACAGGCAAATATTTAGTGCACCTGGATTATATTGGCTATAAGGCAGTTTACCAAACCATAAGTATCGCAGGAAAGAACGTGGACATGGGCAAACTATCTATGAAAACAACGGACAATGAACTGAAGGGTGTAACCGTTACCGGCAAACAAATACGTGCCGACCAGCTTGGCGATACATCACAATTTCATGCCGATGCATACAAGACACATCCCGATGCTACGGCAGAAGACCTGATAACGAAAATGCCGGGAATGACCTCTGATAATACAGGCGTGAAAGTGAATGGAGAGGCTGTGCAGCAGGTATATGTGGACGGCAAGCCCTTCTTTGGAACAGACCCTACGCTGGCGCTAAGGAACCTGCCAGCTGAGGTGATAGATAAGATACAGGTATTTGATAAACTGAGCGACCAGGCCACATTTACAGGCTTTGACGATGGCAACTCGCAGAAAACGATGAACATTGTGACGAAGAAGAATAAAAGCGAGGGACAATTCGGTAAGGTTTATGGGGGCTATGGCACCGATGATAAGTACCTGGCCGGTGGTAACTTCAACTCATTCGACGGCGACCGGAGAATATCTATACTGGAACTTTCGAACAATGTGAACCAGCAGAATTTTAGTTCGCAGGACATTCTTGGGGTAACTGGTGGCAGCGGTGGTACTGGCAGGGGTAGCGGTGGCGGCGCTTTCGGCGGCGGTGGCGGCAATGGTGGCGGCGCAGGGAGTAACTTCCTCACGGGGCAGCAGGCAGGGATCACCACTACCAACTCGGCGGGAATTAATTATAGCGACCAGTGGGGCAAAAAAATAAAGGTGACAGGAAGCTACTTTTTTAATAATACGACGAACACAAACAGTACGCTGCTTTCAAGAGATTACACCTTTCCGGCAGAAACCTACGTTACGAATCCCCTCCAGCAGAGTTTATATAACGAGGGTGATAGCGGGGTAACCAAAAATTTCAACCACCGGTTCAACGTTCGTTTTGAATATACCATTGACTCATTTAATTCGCTCATTATTACCCCCAATCTTAGCCTGCAGCAGAACTATGCTACCACCAGGCAAATAGATACCAGCTATTCGCTGGCAGATGCGCTGATAAGCAATTCACTGAATAACAGCCAGGCCAATAACGGCGGCTATACCTTCTCCAACAACATACTGCTCCAGCATAAATTCCATAAAAAGGGTCGTACCATCTCGGTAAATTTTGGTACATCACTAAATGAAAAATCGGGCGATGGTTTTAACAATTCCAATAGTGGTCATGTGGACACGCTGCATAACTATATCCCGGCCGTTTTGAACCAAAACTACACATTGTATAACAACAGCTACACCCTTTCCTCTAACATATCATATACCGAACCGCTTGGCAAAAAAAGCCAGCTACAGTTTAGCTATATTCCTTCTTATACCAATAGCAAGTCGGATAAAGAGACGGATTCCATGGCCGGGTTGCCGGTAGTAGGTTATCCTGATACCGCCCTTTCCAACAAATATTCAAGTACCTATACTACCCAGCGTGGCGGGCTCAGCTACCGCCTCGGCGATAAAAAACTGAACCTGATGATAGGCGCTAATGTGCAATACGCAGTGCTGGACGGCGCCCAGGAATTCCCTACCTCTATGCCTATCAGCCGCACCTTCACCAACGTACTGCCCAATGTTTTTTTCAACTATAGGTTTAAGGACGGACGCAACCTGCGAATCACTTACCGCACCAATATATCGCCTCCAGGGGTTACCCAATTGCAGAATGTGGTGGACAGGAGCAACCCATTGCAATTAAGTACCGGCAACCCCAACCTGAAGCAGGATTACGAACAAACATTTTTGCTGCGTTATGGACTTACAAAATCGAAAACTGCACACAACTTCTTTGTTTATGGATTTGCTAATTATATCAATAACTATATTGGTACGGCTACTTATACGCAGAATTCACTTGTACCTTCCGATCTTGCCACATCCGATGTCAATATCATTCCCGGAGGGCAACTCACAAGGCCGGTGAACCTCAACTATTACTCCAACAACAAGCTGTTCCTCACTTACAGCCTTCCGGCGGAATTTATTAAGAGCAATTTCAACCTTAACGGGGGCCTCAGCTACACGCACACCCCTGGCGTATATAATGACATAGCCGATTACTCCAATAATTACATCCCTACGCTGGGCGTGGTGCTGAGCAGCAATGTGAGTGAAAAGCTGGACTTTACGCTGGCCTATTCCGGCAACTATAATTTTGTAAAAAACTCGCTACAGGTAGGGTCGCTCAACAACAACTATTACAGCCATACGGCATCATTCAAGATCAACTGGATATTCCTGAAAGGAGTTGTGTTCAACACCAATATATCGCATAACTACTACAGCACGTTCAGCAGCTCGGCGGGCAATATAGATTACTTCCTGTGGAATGCATATGTAGGATATAAGTTCTTTAAGAACCGCTCGCTTGAGGCCAGGATCAGCGCATTCGACATACTGAACCAGAACAAAAGCGTGACCCGCACCGTAGCTGCAAACTATGTGGAAAATGATGTAACGAAGGTGTTGCAGCAATACTTTATGTTCCAGCTTACTTATACGCTGCGGCACTTTAAAGGCGTGGCCCCTGTGGACGAAGCGCCAAAGGATAATAACCTGAATATTCCAGGAATGCCCCCCGGTGGCCCCGGCGGGTGGCGCGGCCGGAATGGAGGGTAAGCCGCTCCCGCCTCTCCAAAAGAGAGGTGAAGCTACGTATGCGCGAGTGCATTATTCGTGTCATTCTGAGCGGAGCAAAGAGCCTTGTGCGTTAGCGGCAAAGTGAAGAATCTGTTGGGTATAGGCGGATAGCTGATGTTTGGAAGCAATGCGCAAAAGCGACTGTATTTATTACCTTGCATTGCATGACACATTCATTTCGTGAGGCTGCTTCGCTCCTCGCAGTGACGCGAGTTGAGCAGTCTATCGCATGTATTTGCAAACGAACATAGAAGGGCTTACCAATACAAAAAAGCCGTCAAAAAATGACGGCCTTTATATTCATTCGTTTTGATTTTACTTATGCAACCGTAATAGACCCATCCAGGTACACATCCTGTATGGTATTCAGCAGTTCTACGCCCTGCTCCATTGGTTTCTGGAAAGCTTTGCGGCCGGAGATGAGGCCCATGCCGCCTGCGCGTTTGTTCACCACTGCGGTCATTACTGCTTCTGCCATATCGGTAGCGCCTTTAGACTCTCCACCAGAGTTGATAAGCCCTACGCGGCCCATGTAGCAATTAGCTACCTGGTAGCGGCAAAGGTCTATAGGGTGGTCGGTGGTGAGCTTGTCGTAAACCAGCTTGCTGGTCTTGCCAAAGTTTATTGCATTGTATCCGCCATTGTTGGTAGGCAATTTTTGCTTTATAATGTCGGCCTGTATGGTCACGCCCAGATGGTTTGCCTGGCCGGTAAGATCGGCTGCTGCGTGGTAGTCCACTCCGTCTTTCTTGAAGCCGCTATTGCGCAGGTAGCACCACAATACAGTAGCCATACCCAACTCGTGTGCATACTCAAATGCTTTTGCTACTTCCACTATCTGGCGTGCGCTTTCGTCAGAGCCATAATAGATGGTAGCGCCTATAGCTGTTGCGCCCATGTTCCACGCATCCTTAATGGTGCCGAACATGATCTGGTCGAACTTGTTGGGGTAAGTAAGGAATTCGTTATGGTTAACCTTTACGATGAACGGTATTTTGTGGGCATATTTACGGGCAACGGAGCCAAGTACGCCATAAGTAGAAGCAACCGCGTTACAGCCACCTTCTATAGCCAGCTTCACAATATTTTCCGGGTCGAAATAAATGGGGTTGGGTGCAAATGATGCACCGGCGCTATGCTCTATACCCTGGTCAACCGGCAGGATGGATACGTAGCCTGTACCCGAAAGACGGCCATGATTGTGCAATGCTGCAATGCTGCGCAATGTCTGGATGTTGCGGTTTGACGCCGACCATACATTATCTATCGCATGTGGCGATGGGGCATGGATAGCGGTTTTGTCAATTGTTTGGCATTTGTGGTCTAAATAATACCCGGCCTTATCGCCTAATAGCTCATGTATTTTGTTTGCAGACATATAGTTATAAAATTTTGAATTGGGTGCAAAGGTATTTTAAAAAATTAAAAGGTAAAAGGTAAATGACACTAATTTGTTCGGAGGGCTAATCACACCTTCATAACCTCCACATCGGATGCATTGTTGTAGCCCTGCAACGCTTGTTCATGCACATGCTTGGCAGTGTCGGTGTCATAATAGGCCTCGCCGCAATTCTCGCAAATAAGGGCGTCAACATTTTTTACCACTACAAACGCATCTTTTACAAACGCGCTAAAGTGTGTTTTACCGGGTTTGCAATTGCCTGTTTTACAAATTACGCAAATCATAAAAATTCATTTTTCTCTTTAAAGTCTGGCAACCATATCTGTGGATCTGGTTCATAGCAAGTAATAATTATACACTCACTTGTTTCAGGATTTTTTCCTACTACAATGTGTAATGGTCTTCCGTCAACAAATTTAAGCATTAAATAACTTGGGTAAGGTCTATCCGTAGGGTAAGATTTGATCACTTCGCCATGGTGTATTACTTCTTCAACTTCATAAACACTAATAAGCCTTGTAATCATTGCCTTTAATACATGATCCGAAAAGAGCAAACCACTACAATTAAGCATCATTATTTCGTTCTAACAGATGATTTAAATAATTTGCGTCGACCAAGTTTAAAGGAAATTTAGCCTTATTGAGTAATTCAAAGATACGAAAAATATGAATAGTGAAAAACCCGCTGTTCACGCCAATTACGGATTTATGAGTAGTACGCCTGCATTCTCGTGCTCGGGTGATAGTATCATTGGAAACGGTATGCCGTTCTCGTCAGTCATTGGACTAAGAAATCCATAGTTCCACGAATAATAATCGCAGGCGATATAATATTTTATATTGTATCGCCTCATTTCGCTAATAAAGGATTGGTTTGATACTTCATTGTTTGGAATTGCAAAAAAAGTACACCCTGAAAAATAAGCAAAGGTTGCTGTGGATCGCGTCGCCACCCCTGGACAACACATACTTGTGAAGGACCCTTTAATATTGCGTTTTTTAAGTTCTGCGGCCCAATTATATTCCATTTTACCAGCATTATAAATATGCCCCATTTGCCATAAAGGATATATTAGGAAGCTTATTGTAAATAAATAGATGACTTTCCTGAAAATACTGCTTCCGGGTGTTAAATATTTTTGAATGAAAAGCGCCCCTATCACCATCCCCAGTGGCAGCATATACCATAAATACCTCGATTCGAAATTAATGAGTAGATAGCCCAAGGGGAAGAGTAAAAAAGACAAGACCACAATTCTAATAGGCCCGGTGAACAATGGTTTCACCTTCCTATGGAACAATGATAGTTTTGCAATTATAAAGATGACGGGAAAGAATATGGATAACTGCAAATTGCTCAATAAGAACTTCCAAATATTCAAGCCAACGCGCAGGACTTGTAAGCCAAACAAATGCCAAGAATCCCAGAAGTGAGGGGTATCTCCATTGGCGTACCAGGGGTCTTCCCAGTAGTAGGGGCTGTCGGGATAAGGTGGTGGAATTAAAACACTGATACCGGGTTTCCAATGCGGGTGGCCCACCAGGTACCAAGACATATTGAGCGTGCCTGCGGTGGAGGTTGTCCAGAGCCCGTACTTGTTGTGTAGCGCCCATATCCAGGGCAGGCTGCTCAAGATCATTGAACCCACTGCCGTGAGCGATATTTTTATCCATCGGGCTTTATCGTCCTTTGAAATAAAATAAACACAGCAAATAGTGTTGAGGATGAAGAAAGGAAACGAATAGGCTTTGGCAAAGTAAGCCAGCGTACCCAGCAATCCGCAGGCTACCCATAATAAGGGCTTGCTCTTAAACTCATCACCAAGGATAAGCCTCAGTGTGCACAGCAAAAAGAAGCACTCCCACAGGTCATCGAACGACTGCCAGAAAACGGCATAACAAAGAAAAAGGGCAAGCGTGATGTTGAGCAGCCATTGTAATTGGCGCGTAATATTAAACTTCAGAAAAAAGGATTGCGATATACAAAGGAAGCCGATAGCTGCAAGCGTATTTATTATGGTGCCTGCCGGGATAGCGCCAAACCCGACTTTGATCAACCCCGCCGTAAGCCAACAAGCCCAGGGACTCCAATAGCCATTGATCGCCCTTTGAATATCACCGGCAGCATACCTTTTAGATATGGTAAGATAGGCCACGCCATCTGGGTCCACATAGTATTGGTAATGGGGGTAAATAATGAACAGCACCATACACATCAGCAACGCTGACGTGAAGAATGGGGCGTATGGCCTCTCCCGGCCTCTCCAAAGGAGAGGTGAGGTGGAATGAGCTACGTCATAATCATGTCCTTTCATGTTCAGACCTTACTTGTTTGCGGCGTTTCTTCACTGCTGCGTCCCCTTACCTTTGTTCTACTAAAGCCCACCACGGCACTGCCGATAACAATTAAAGATACCGGCAGAAAATACCGGGTATTGGCAATAGGTCCGGCCGCCAGAGCAAAATAACCCACCAATATAAAAATAAAGAGGCGAATCACCCAAGGGACAGTCCGGTCAGTAAAAAAACAAATAAAGCCAAAGACCCGAATGATATTAAACATGAATACCAGCGCTACAAAAAACAGCGAGGGATTATTACTTACATAGTTTGTAAAACCCTGCGAGCCGCCTTTCTTTATCGTTGCGTAAAAGCCGGTTTGCTCTTTATGGTACAACCGGCCATAAGTGAGTTTGCCGGTAAAAAGATCCATTTCTGCTTTGCCGGGCTCTACGAATATGCGTGCGCTGTGCTTTAAATGATACGCCATGTAGGGAAAGAAATTTTGTTTAAGTAACGCTGTGCCACGCTCGTTGGCATAGTCATAACGGTCTCTATAATCAGGTATAGCGGCTATATCTTTTCGCTCGTTTTGCAGGAACCTATTGGCGCTGTCGGCACCTTGCGTTGCGCTGATGTAGGGGTAGAAATAATAAACGGCGTTGAACGCCTGGTTGCTCGTGAAATGAAATTTTCCGGTGCGCGTATAATTAGAATAATTGTACACCAATACCGCACACAAAGGCAGCACGGCTACAACCAATAAACGCTGCAATTTCACTTTTTGATATATCCCGATAGCCAGCAGGATAAATATATGAACCAATACAAACGGGTATAAAACGGGCTTGACAAAAAGGCCGCAAATAAGCGCAACGCTCATCCACACCGCATACTTTACTTGTCCTTTTTGTAGCAGGGAAATGAAGTTGCCAAAGTAAAGCAGTGTAAAGGTTTGCAGTAAAATATCAGGGGCTATGGTATTGGCATTAATGAACTGGGCCGGATAGGCAATTATTAGCAGGAGTAATAACCAGTCGTACTTCTTTTGGTATCCCACGCTAGTAAATACTTTCCTTGCATAAAAAATATTGGCGATTGAAAATATGTTCTGGAGCGCTATAACGATCCAGTTATTTATGGAGAACAAATACACACCAAGCAAAAACAGGGGGTAAAGGGGTTGCCGTTGTGTCATGTATTCGGGAACGATGGGCATTGCAGGATTACCGCTGTAGAAGAATAAATACCGTTTTATATTCAGGGCTTCATAAATATACTCAAACGAATCGCCCATGTATATGCGGGTAAAGTGCAGGGCCAGTAGAAAAAACACCACATGCACCAGCACAATGGTGCCGATGAATATTTTATCTTTTCTGTCAAGTTTCCTTAAAAACATTTTCTCGTGAAAGTAATTTCAGCCAAAGCCCTCTTTTTTACCCCAGTTTCAAAGACTGGGCTACTAAGCCCAATCTTATTGACTTATTAACCTATTACCCTGTTAACTCATCACCCAATCAACCAAATTGCGCTCTCAACATCCTCCAGTTGCCATGCATGTCTTTTCTTATTTCTACATTTCTATATCCCGCCTGTTCAAATAGTGCCTTGCAATCCATGGCGTGCCCAGCGTCTAATTCGCAATAAATATAACCGTTGCTGTTCAAATGCTCGTTGCCGAATAGAGTAATAGCCTTGTAAAACACCAATGCATCATCAGACGGTACAAACAATGCAAGCCCAGGTTCATGGTCTTTTACATTGGTATGAATGCGCTCTTTTTCATTAACCGGAATGTATGGCGGATTGGACACAATAACATCATAAATAGCCAGTTTATTGTGTTGCGCCGTATCGAGAAAATCCATTTGCTCAAAATTGATTTCTGCTTCCATGTGCTTCGCGTTCTTTTTCGCCACCTCCAGTGCACCTACGCTAATATCGCAGGTGGTGATTACGGCTTCTGGCAGGGCCAATTTTAATGAAATAGGAATGCAACCGCTACCGGTGCCAATATCCAATACTTGCAGGGGTTGCTTATTAGCTTTGTTATCTTCAAGTATCCAGGCCACTAGTTCCTCGGTTTCTGGCCGGGGTATAAGCACTGCGCCGTTTACGTAGTATTCTCTCCCCATAAACCAGGCGCTACCCGTTACATACTGCAATGGCACTCCCAGGCAAAGCGATTCAACAGCGTTCTCGTATTGGAGTTGCTGCTGGCTCGTAAACGAAGCCTCCTTTTGGAGTAACCGCTGTATTTTATCAAAACCGGTTATATGGTGCAGCGCCTCATGGGCTATGGCTGCCGCTTCCCGCTCATCGTAAAGAGGTTGCAGCTTATTTTTCAACTCATAAAATGCCTGGTTGTAGGTGAGCATGAAGGTAAAGGTAACATTGAAAATACTAAACCATTAATGTGGTTTACATTCATCGCACCAGCGATAATTGAAGGCATCTTTGATTGTCCCAAACTTATCTGTAACAAAAATAAAGTCTGTCTTTAAACGTCCGTCTTCATTGGTGGGAAGTAAATCAATACGCATATGATATTCATTTTTTAAAGGGTACTTCTTCAAACCATATAGACTGCTGCACAACCCAATAAAACCGGGATCGTCAACAGAATTAATATTTCTGCCTCGCAGTTGACACACGCCGAGAATATCCGTCAGCGCGTAAGGAATTAGAATTATGGTTTCGTAAAGGCTATCTAAATATTTCGTCCTGGGATGGTTGTATCTGTACGGGTCACCGCTACTCTTGTATGGATCGCCGTCTTTTGTCCATTTTGCAGTTAAAGAATCATCGTATTCTTTTTCCCTTGTGAGGTATTTTGACAGAGCATCAATGCTATCTTTAGGCGCAGCGCAAAGCATATTCAGCCTGTTTACAACACTATCGACCTTTAGTTTGTAAAAACTTGTTGTTTTAGCAATGTCCATTTTTTTGAACAAATGAATATCCATTTTTTCGGTCAGGCATTCAGTATTGGTTAGAGGAGATGGCTGCATAAAATTCCTATGATGGCAAGCTGTATCTAAGCAGTAAAATTTATACCATAAATTAGGCATCGAACAATAACTACCATCGCAATAGACGTCCATTTTATCGCCATTTCGTTTCATAGCATATTCCAATGCCCCTTCTTCGTGCCTGCCTTTATAGATCGAATCCCTTGGTGTTGTGCATGACTCAAAGACCCCGTAAGGAACTTCAACCGAGAAATAACCGCTCTTATCGGTTACAAAAAAGCAAAAATGGTCCCCTTCCAATAGCAATATCTCCTTTTCATTTAAGGGTTTATTATCACACCCATATGCTCTGCCCTTTACGAAGTAGCTTTCATAATAATAGTCTCCCCAACTGCAAAATGGGTATACTAACAACAGTAGAATAAAAAAATGTTTCGCCATATTGAGCAGTAAAATACAAAATCTATATTGTCCGAATAGGATTTACGTTAACTAAGTAAGTATTATTCCGTCACAAGTTGTCCCCCACCTGAAAACGGTGTGGGACAACCATGGAATCTTCAACAAACTGCAAACGAAACCATTAAAAGGTTTGAATTATCTTTATGACATTATGCCTCACGAAACTTACATGAAACGCTGCCTTGCGCTGGCAGAACGCGCCAAAGGCTACACTTCGCCCAATCCTATGGTTGGTGCAGTATTGGTGCATAACGACCGGATCATTGGTGAAGGGTGGCACCACCACTACGGAGCCGACCATGCCGAGGTGAACTGCCTGAAAAACGTGGCCGATACCGACAAGTCGCTTATCCCCGAAAGTACGATGTATGTGAACCTGGAACCCTGCGCCCACTACGGCATCACCCCACCCTGCGCCGATAGATTGGTGCAAGAAAAAGTGAAGAAAATAATTATTGCTAATAAGGATCCTTTTGAAAAAGTTGCGGGAAAGGGAATGGAAATATTGAAGGACGGAGGAGTGGTTGTAGCGGCTGGCACGATGGAAAGAGAAGGCTTGTGGCTGAACCGCCGGTTCTTCTGCTTTCACCGGGAGAAAAGGCCATATATAATATTGAAGTGGGCGCAAACCAGTGATGGCTTCATAGCCGCCGCCGATAAAAAGAGATTGCAGTTAACAAACCCGGAAAGCCAGAAACTGCTGCACAAATGGCGCACCGAAGAAGCGGCAATAATGGTAGGATGGAATACGGCGCTCAACGATAACCCCCAGCTCACAGCCAGGCTTTGGCCCGGCAAGCAACCCCTGCGTATAGCACTGGACAGGGGCCTACACCTTCCACCGACACACCATCTATTCGACGGTGCGGCAGCTACATGGATCATCAACGACCAGCGGGAAATACTGCAAGGCAATGTGCATTCGGTCTTTCTTCCGTTTGATGATACGTTGCTCCCGCACCTGATGCAGCGATTGTTTGATGCCCGTATGATATCGCTTATTGTGGAAGGCGGCGCAGAGTTACTGAACAGTTTTATCAAGCTCGGATTGTGGGACGAGGCCAGGATATTTACAGGCGACATGTCTATTGGTGATGGCATAGCAGCACCTGCAATTAATTGTGACACACCCGCCTTTACCCGCGAAATTGCAAGCGATAAGCTCGACGTATATGTGAACACCGAGAGCAATTACCCCTATGTAGCAGGAATGGAATTATAATACACCTCATGTTTTATCTCGTAGCAACGATTTTATTGAATGTGCTTATTTCGGTGCTGTTTAAGCTATTCCCGAAGTATGATATAAATACACTGCAAGCCATTGTGGCCAACTATTGCGTGTGCGTGATTACCGGATGCATATCTATTGGCCATGTGCCGTTCGGCAACGCCGCATTCCACGCCGATTGGTTTCTCTGGGCTGTGGGTATGGGCTTTGCATTCATAGGCATCTTTAATTTGTTGGCATATAGCACAAGGGTCGATGGTATCACCACTACAATCATAGCCAGTAAACTATCGTTGGTGATACCGGTAATTTTCTCGCTGCTGGTTTATAAGGAGCATGCAACGGCGGGAAAGATAGCGGGTATTTTACTGGCCTTCCCCGCTGTGTACCTCACCACCCGGGTAGAAGGAGATGATAACAAGCCACAGAATCTTCTATGGCCCGTACTAATATTCATAGGGGGTGGCATGCTCGATACTGCCACCAACTATATACAGTTTCACTTCCTGGCAACTACAGATTCACAGGCAGCCTACACCATTTGTTGCTTTGCTACAGCGGCAAGTGTTGGGGTGATACTGGTAACCATACTTACGTTAATGAAAAAAATAACCCTGCAATGGAGAAATGTCATAGCTGGCATCTGCGTAGGAGTGCCAAATTATTTTTCTATCTATTTCTTCATTCGTGCGCTAAACAGCAATTTCCTGGAAAGTTCGGCATCTATCCCCGTCTTGAACATCGGGATACTTGCAGCATCTGCACTCACAGCGATTTTATTGTTTAAAGAGCATGTAAATACTTTGCGGATAATAGGCATGGTTTTATCGGTAGTGGCCATTTTATTAATTGCGTTTGGAAATAGATAATAGCCATGGAACCAGCACATAAGTACACTACAATAGCAGCGCTATCAACAGGCGATTTCCGCGACCGGGGCAGTAAATTTCTTGCTTATTCATACCCCATAAGTTCGGTGGCAGACGTGAAGGAACGCTTAAATGTGCTTAAAAAAGAACACCCCAAGGCGGTGCATCATTGCTATGCCTACCGCATAGGCACAGATGGCACTCAATACCGCGCCAATGATGATGGAGAACCATCCGGCAGTGCAGGCAAGCCCATCCTGGGTCAGATAGACAGCCTCGGGCTTACCAATGTTTTAGTGGTAGTGGTGCGTTACTTCGGCGGGTCATTGCTAGGCGTGCCGGGGTTGATAAATGCCTACAAAACGGCTACAGCGCAGTCGCTGGAAACTGTGGCAAAAACCGAGAAATGGATAGAAGACATTTTCGAGATCAATTTTGACTACCCGGTAATGGGCGAGGTACTGTACCTCCTAAAGCAAAGCGAGGCAACCATCTATATGCAGGATCTCCAGTTATTCTGCATTATCAGGGCGGGCATTCCACACCATCATAGCGCTGCTTATGTGCAGAAGCTTGGGGAGATTCGTGGAGTTGGCGTGACGAGCGGCCCTACAATTTGACTACTACAATTGGAGTGTTAGCTTTAAATGCCCGCCAAAACCCTTATTAACAATGCGCATAAGCGTGGAAAGCCTGATATCGGAAGCATTATTCTCAATTCTTGATATGTAGGCTTTATTTGTCCCGCACTTTTCTGCAAGCTCCTGTTGTGTCATACCCATTTTCATTCTTGCTTCTTCAAGCAAAACGCCAAGCCTGAATGTTTCAAATTCTTCTTCCCACTTTTCCCGATTTTCAGCGCCCCGAGTGCCATACTTTTTATCAAGTATTTCATCAAGAGTGGTAATATCGTTGTTAACTATTTTCTTTTGCATTGAAATATTCCTCCATTATTTTTACTGCTTTATCAATCTCCTGTTTGGGTGTCTTTTGAGATTTTTTCTGAAATGCATTTCCTAATATTACCAGGCTTCCTTTATCAAAAAATGAAAAAATGCGATAAATATTACCCCCAACTTCAACTCTTATTTCGTAAAGACCCTTTGTTCCTTCCAAATGTTTAAAGTATTTTTCAGGAACGTGTTTTATTGTTCTCAGTAAGTTTAGCGTCCATTCTATCTTGGCCTGCACAAGGTCAAGTTGTCCTTCGTAGAAGTTGAGAAAGTATCTCCTAAATGCGACAACTTGCCTTTCCATATTCAAAATACAAAGTTAACTAAACAGACAACAATTTTAAAAAATAATCTGTTGAACTTACTAGCCATGTAATCAATACCTTTATTTGATGAAAACATATGGAATCAAGACACTCCTGTGTAATTTTATATTGTACCTAATGCTATTAAAGATCAGTGTTTACATAAAAGATCCAATAGGTATCGTAGCATGGACAATTATGTTTATGATAATTACAATGTTCTCTCCAATAATTAAACTTGATTCCAATACCATTTACGTCATATTTCTAAATCCTTTTAAAAAGAAAGTCATAGTCCATCTTGCAGACATTAACAAAATCGTCATTACAGCAGGTCGTAAAAACAGTCTCATTGCTATCGATGCCAGTGATTTTACCAGAAAGATTTATCTGAATATGCTGATTTTGGACTTGAAGAATATCTTCAAGCATTTAAAGCTAACCGGAGTAAACGTTCAATCAGATGGACACCTAGTAATGTAACTACAACCTAAATTTGCCTATTGCTATCCACAGAAAAAAATACGCATCTAATAAAACAGGAGGCCCTCCGGCTCGGCTTTACCAGTTGTGGTATTGCCATGGCAACCCAGCTTGATGAAGATGCAAGGCGACTGGAAAAATGGCTGAACAAAGGCCACCAGGCTGGTATGGCTTATATGGAACGCTACTTCGACCTGCGCATAGACCCTCGAAAGCTAGTGCCCGGCGCTAAGTCGGTGATCACTTTGCTGCTTAATTATTTTCCTGGCGAGGAGCAGCAACCACAAGCGCCTAAGATAGCCAAGTACGCTTATGGCACAGATTACCATTTCGTGATCAGGGATAAACTGAATGAATTGCTGCACTATATAAGAGCCCATATAGGCGACGTTAATGGCCGGGGTTTCGTGGATAGCGCGCCGGTACTGGAGCGCAGTTGGGCGGTGCGTGGCGGGCTGGGCTGGCTGGGCAAAAACGGCAATGTGCTGACGCGGCATTCAGGCTCATTCTTTTTTATAGCCACGCTGATCACCGACCTTGATCTTGTAGCTGATGCTCCATTTGCAACAGACCACTGCGGCACCTGCACCCGCTGCATAGATGCCTGCCCCACGCAAGCCATTGTATCCCCAACGGAAGTGGATGCAGGCAAATGTATTTCTTACCTGACCATAGAACTAAAAGACGCACTTATTTCATCGGAATTTCATAACAAAATGGACGGCTGGATGTTTGGTTGCGATGTGTGCCAGGATGTGTGCCCCTGGAACAGGTTCTCAAAAGAAACTACCGAATCCGCTTTTACGCCCATCCAGGAAGTCCTCAATCTCTCCATTGGGGAATGGGAAGCGATGACGGAAGAGACATTCAATAAAACCTTTAAAAATTCCCCACTTAGAAGAACAAAATGGAAGGGGATACAACGGAATATTAAGGCAATAAAAGCAATTTGACAATGTGGGAAATGTGGAAGAAATGTGATGGAATGAGATAGGAATGAGGGCTCACATTGCCGCATTCCATCACATTGCCGCATTAATTAAGGCATTGCGCCGTTGAGCCATTAAGCAATTAGCATTATCTTTGCGCCATGCCGGTAATATCACATCGTGGCGCACATATGCCACCATCGCCCATACGTAAATTAGTTCCTTTTGCTGATGCAGCCAAAAAAAGAGGCACTAAAGTATATCATCTTAATATTGGCCAGCCCGATATTGAAACGCCCCAGTCTATAATAGATGCAGTGCGCCACACCGATATGAAGGTGCTGGAATATAGCCCCAGCGCGGGCTTTGATAGCTACCGTAAGAAACTGGTGGAGTACTACAAGAGGAACGACATTGATGTTACCGCCAACCAGATCATTGTAACTACTGGTGGCTCGGAAGCCATTATGTTTGCCATAATGAGTTGTCTTGACCCTGGTGATGAGATAATTATACCCGAGCCATTTTATGCCAACTATAACGGGTTTTCCACCAGTTCAAGTGTAAAGGTTGTGCCCATACCATCTGGCATTGATGATGGTTTTTCGCTGCCATCCATTGAGAGCTTTGTAAAGGCGGTAACTACCCGCACCAAGGCAATAATGATATGTAACCCAAACAATCCTACTGGTTACCTATACAGTTTGGAAGAGCTGAATGTGCTCAAGGAAATATGCCTGAAGCACGACCTGTTTTTGTTTAGCGATGAGGCATACCGTGAATTTTGCTATGATGGCAAGAAACATACCTCGGCTTTATCGTTAGAGGGCCTTGAAGAAAACGCAATTCTGCTAGATACTATTTCTAAGCGCTACAGTGCCTGTGGTGGCCGTATAGGCGCATTCGTGACCCGCAACCAGGCGGTGCTTGATGCAGCTATGAAATTTGCACAGGCGCGCCTTAGCCCACCCACTTTTGCCCAGATACTCGGGGAAGCGGCGGTGGACCTGCCGGCTGATTATTTCGATGCAGTTCATGCCGAATACACCTCGCGCCGCGACCTGCTGGTAAAACGCCTTAAAGCTATGGACGGCGTGAAATGCCCGCTTCCAGGTGGTGCTTTTTACGCTATGGCACAACTGCCGGTTGACGATAGCGAAAAGTTTTGCCAGTGGCTGCTGGAAGGTTTCTCGCATAACGGTGCAACCGTAATGATGGCGCCCGCCGCTGGCTTTTACGCAACACCAGGTAAGGGTAAAACTGAAGTGCGCCTTGCCTACGTACTCAACAAAGACGATATTAATGCGGCGATGGATTGCCTGGAAGTGGCTTTGAAACAATATAAAGCATCGCACTAAAGAAACACGGTAACGCCTAACTTTACAGCCTATATTACTTACGCAAGATGCTACAAAAGTTAATAATAAGGAATTACGCTATTATTGACCACCTGGTAATAGAACCTGACGCCCACCTGAATACTGTGACTGGAGAAACAGGTGCCGGTAAAAGCATCATTCTCGGGGCGCTTTCCCTTATTTTGGGTGAACGTGCCGATACATCCATACTCATCAATAAGTACGAGAAATCGGTAATAGAAGGCTACTTTGATGTGAGCGGTAATGAAGTCTTTAAAAGTGCACTCGCAGAAGCCGGTCTCGATTATGACGACCAGTGTATTATTCGCAGAGAAATCGCAGTAAACGGCAAATCCCGCGCGTTTGTCAACGATACACCAGTAACGCTGAATGTGCTTAATAAGCTCACATCTTTGCTGGTGGACCTGCACCAGCAGTTTGGCCACCTGGCACTGGAAGACGACAACTTCCAGATGGAGGCTTTAGACGCCATAGGCAACAACATGGATGCCGTGGCAGACTACCGAAAGTTATACTTCCAGCACAAAAGCACAAAACAGAAGCTGGCCGACCTGAGGGAGCGACAGTCGCAGTGGCAAAAGGAGGCTGATTATAAGCAATACCTGCTGGATGAACTGGTACAGGCCGGCTTCAAAGAAGAAGAAATAGAGCAGGCCGACCACCAGCTAAAACAAATGAGCCATGCCGAACGCATAATAAGTGTACTACAGGCCGGGCGAATAGTGCTGGAGGAGGGCGAGGCTCCGTTAGTGAATGAACTGAAGCGCATAAGCCAGCAACTGCAAAGCATCACGGATGTGATGCCGGAAATAAAACCACTCCAGGAGCGCATAACATCGGTATGGGCAGAACTTAAGGATATCGCGGGAGAAATGGAAATGGAGGAAGGCAAAATAACCCACGACCCGGCCGTGATGGAGGAACTGCTTCAACGATTGGACCTGGGGTACAAGCTGTTAAAGAAGCACGCAGCAAGGCATACATCTGAACTGCTGGAGTTGCAAAGAAAACTGACAGACGAGTTAAAGGCCACGCTGGATATTAATGAATCCATAGAGCGGCTGGCAAAAGAAGAAGGGGTGCTGTATAAAGAGATGGCCGAGGTAGCTGGTAAGTTATCGGCCCGTCGTAAACAGGTAATAACTCCGTTCACAAAAAGGATAAATGAACTGCTTTCACTGGTAGGTATGCCCAACGCCCAGTTTGATGTGCGCATGGAGCAAACTTCGCCCTCACCATATGGCGCCGACCATGTGCAGTTCATGCTGGATGCTAATAAAAGCGGACAGTTCCAGCCATTGCAAAAAGCGGCATCTGGCGGCGAAATGAGCCGCATAATGCTGTGTATAAAGTCGCTTACCGCCGAGGCGCTGCACATGCCCACCCTTATTTTTGATGAAGTGGATACCGGCATTTCCGGCGAGGCAGCAAGGCAGGTGGGCTTTTTGCTGCGCGAACTATCGCAGTATCACCAGGTCATCTGCATCACCCACCAACCACAGGTAGCCGCAAGAGGCTCAAGACATTTTTATGTGTATAAAGAAGCAGATAGCACTGAGCGACTTTCTACCAAAGTAAGAGTGTTGCAGCCGGGAGAGCGGGTGCTGGCAATAGCCCGCATGATAGGCGGCGAGCAACCCAGCGAAGCAGCCATCAACAATGCGCGGGAACTTGTGGAAATTTAGCAAACCTGTTATTATTATCTTTTCTTTACCTTGTGCGTTTCAAAGACACCTATGTCCGACCGCAGAAAGTTTCTCAGGTTCTCGTTTTTATCATCTGCTGCCATCTTAGCTGGCAAGAATCTGTTTGCAAGACCGGCTGCAAATCCTGACACTAAATACCCCGTCATTAAGGACCAGCCTATTGTTATCTCTACCTGGGATTTTGGCAAAGAGGCAAACGCCGCCGCATGGGAAGTACTGGGTAAGGGTGGCAGGGCGCTTGATGCTGTGGAGACCGGAGTAAAGGTACCGGAAGCAGATCCCAATAACCAATCTGTAGGGCTTGGTGGCCGCCCAGACCGGGATGGAAGAGTGACGCTGGATGCCTGCATAATGGACGAGAACAGTAAATGCGGATCGGTGGCTTGCCTGGAGCATATTGTTCACGCTATATCCGTAGCGCGGCTGGTGATGGAAAAGACGCCACATGTGATGATAGTGGGCGACGGGGCCTTACAGCTCGCGTTGGAGAATGGTTTTAAAAAGGAAAACCTACTCACCGCAAAGAGCGAGGCGGAATGGAAGGCGTGGCTAGAAAAAGCTAAATACGAACCAGTAAAAAATATTGAGAACCTGCACTTAGGTAAAGGTGGCAAGCCCGGCGACCATAATAACCACGATACTATAGGCATGGTAGCCATGGATGCGAAAGGCAGCATTAGCGGGGCATGCACTACCAGCGGTATGGCCTATAAAATACATGGCCGCGTGGGCGACTCACCTATTATAGGCGCCGGCCTGTATGTGGATAATGAAGTGGGCGCAGCCACAAGTACAGGCGTGGGGGAAGAAGTGATACGCATTGTGGGATCGCACCTGGTAGTGGAGCTTATGCGGCAGGGCGCAGACCCGGAGACGGCCTGCAAAAAGGCCGTGGAACGCATTATAGCGCGCAACCCGGAAGCGGCAAAACAAATACAGGTGGGATTCCTGGCGCTGAATAAAAAAGGCGAGTATGGCGCCTACGCCCTTCAAAAAGGATTCAGCTATGCGGTAAAGAGCGGGAAAGAAGAGCAGGTATATGAGTCTAAGTTTTTTTACGAGTAAACCGGTTTCATGATCCTAGAAGTTTGTGCGTTCAATATACAGTCTTGCCTGATTGCCGAACGAAGCGGGGCTGCACGGATAGAGCTTTGCGCTGACCCGTTGCAGGGCGGCACCACCCCATCTTACGGTACTATACTATATGCCCTGGAGCAGCTTTTCATACCCATATTCCCCATGATAAGGCCGCGGGGTGGCAACTTTATCTATGATAAGGACGAGCTGGAGATCATGAAAAAAGACATACAGCAGTGCCGGTCTTTTGGCTGCCCTGGTATTGCCACCGGCATACAGCTCCGCGATGGAAGCATAGATACAGAGCGACTAAAGCGCATAGTGGATTGGGCCTACCCGATGGCCGTTACCTGCCATAAGGTATTCGATACCACCCCCGATGCGTTCCAGGCGCTTGAAGATGTAATTGATGCTGGCTGTTCGCGTATCCTTACATCTGGTCTAAGCAAGAGCGCCACCGAAGGGGCAGACCTCATAGCAAAACTGATAAGCCAGGCCGCAGGCCGTATTATCATTATGCCTGGCGGCGGCGTGCGGTCGTCGAATATAGAGCAGTTGATAAAGGATACCGGGGCAAACGAGTACCATAGCTCCTGCCTGGTTTCAAAAGCAAATGACCAGGTTGCCGATGAAGAAGAAGTAAGGCTTGTGGCCGAATTGCTGATGAAGCAGGAAAGAGAGTAAAAGCGATTTTCAACCTTAAAATTACACAGAGTCTAATAATAAAATTCACATTGGCATTATTAGGCAGCGGGAACAACATCAGCATGTCATGGTTCGACGTGGCTCACCATGACAGTTCTTTTTTCGACTAAATATGAAATTTATTATTGTACTTAATATAGCTCAATAGAAATCCTGTCATGGTGAGCCACGTCGAACCATGACATGTTGAACAAGTATTCTTAGCTGGATCAAGGACTGAAAAGTAATTCCCTGCTGGATTTCTGATAAGTTATTGGCCTTCTTCACCCATTCATCACCTCTTCCCTTCGTATCAAATACTTCCCCAGCACATCAAACTCCACATTCACAATACTACCTTCCTCTATGTTGTGAAAGTTGGTGTGGGTGTAGGTGTATGGGATAATGGCCACAGTAAATTCGTCAATGCCGATATTAAATACTGTAAGACTTACGCCATTCACACAAATCGACCCCTTCTCTATGATGAGTGCGGCAAAGGCCTCCGGGAACCGGAACCGGAACAGCCAGCTTCCTTCCAGCGTTTTCTTTTCTATGCACGTTGCGGTGGCATCCACGTGGCCCTGCACAAAGTGGCCATCCAGCCGGTCGCCTGCTTTGAGGGCTAGTTCCAGGTTCACCTTTTCGTCCTTTTGCCAGGTGGAGAGATTTGTTTTGGCGAGCGTTTCTGCGACAGCCGTTACCTTGTAGCTATCTTCGTAGATCTCCACCACAGTAAGGCATACGCCATTGTGCGCCACACTTTGGTCCACCTTAAGCTCATGCGACAGCGGACTGCTGATAACAAAATGAATGTTTGACCCGTCTGCAACAATATCTGCAACCGTGGCTACTGCCTGAATAATGCCTGTGAACATGCCGCAAAACTATTGTATTTTTCTTGCCGTACCCGCATGGATAGTAACGACGTTGGTATCGGCTGCCACATGCAGTTGTATGTAAAGTACCGTTGGTGAATCTAACCGGTCTTTGATAATGGTGCCGCTTACGGTATCGCCAATACCGCAGTAATGCTGCCCCCAGTTTATGAGTGTACTGTCTCCTTCCGTGGTGTCCACAGTAGCTACATAAGTGGGGCTGGCTGTGAGTATCATACTATCGCCGTTGCTGCAAAAACCTGTTACAGCTATTTTGGTTTGCGAAAGCGAGTATATGTTCAGCGTCAGTGAATCGGTATAAATAAAGAAGCCATTTGATGCCAGGAATACCGAATCGTGATATTCATACTTACCTTCAAATAACTGGTTTGGGTAAAAGCAAATGGAGTTATCCGGTTTGCCGGGAAAGCCCCAGTTATAGTTAACCGCGTTAGGGTCATTGCAATACGGATTCGTGAGTCGTGGATCAGTAACCGGCTTGGGATCGGAATATTTGGCGCACGAAAAAAATACCCCCACACACACCAGGAACAACAATGCTGCCGAAATGAAATACCTCATACTCTTGTTAACGTATTTTCTTCAAAATTATTCAATTTTTATGGGAAAAAGGGTTAAAATTTGGTGGCAAGCGGGAATTAATAGCCCAATTTCTGTGCAGTTAATTAGTTGGTGGCCCCATCGGTAAATTTTATTTTGTGGATATCTTTGATTTTTATTTTTTATTGTATGGTAATGTGACAGGCGATTTCGACGGACCATGCAATTTTGGGTGCCCCCATTGGTGCCCCTATTTTTTTGCCTCACCACATCCCTCTCCAAGAGCTACCGTGTACCCACAAGTATTTATTATTAATATGGGCTACCCCATAGGGTAAAAGCTTTGTAGTAACACCTATGAAAATAAGTATTTGTGCTACGTAGGTGCACAACGATCATCCGCAAGTCGTTTTGCACCTACGGAGCAAAGCCCGTTTTATCCCTTTTTACTACAAAGCTTTCGCTCCTAACGGAGCGTCCATATTTTGCAAAGATGTGGGTACACGGTAGTCTCCAAGAGGAGAGGGTTAAGCAACGTAGGCGCGAGTCCGGTCATTTTTCATTTTTGTTCCATTTGGTTGCATTGCGATATTGTGCAAGAAGGATGCCAGAAATTGTGGGTAAGGGGATAAGATATTCACATTTTTGAGGGGGCTTGTAAGGCTGGTGTATGTGGGCTTGGGTGGGAAGTGGACTATTTAGCAAACGCCAGTTATAAACTGGTTCAATTGCGCAGACACGAGTTCGCTCACACACTGGGCTATGCGGCAAACTCGCGCCAGTTGAGCCAGTGGAAAGCATTGTTGGGTACATCGTTTGCTTTGTCGGAAAACATTTAGCTGCATATCTTTGAATGTCTTCCCTTCGACTATCGCTCAGGGCAGGCTCCGAGAGCATTTTATTTGCTCTTCCCGGTGCCCGCTAAAGCGGAACATCGGGAAGACCGTTAAAATAGGGAACTTGCAAAGTAATATCTAACAAATAACGTTAACCCAGCCATGCTATGAAATCTCTAAATGAACTGCAAAATATCAGGAACCAGTACACGTGTTTATGCGATGATACGGTGAGCTATGAAAAATTTTTGATCCCAACCCAGGGGAGCGGAATGTATGTTTGGTGTATGGGCGACGACGATCCGTATATAGACCTGGTGATGGGATATAGTTCGCTCAACTTTGGCCACAACAATCGGGAAGTAGTGGCAGCGGCGAAAAATGCGCTGGATAAATTAATTCATATCCATTCGTTTAATACAGAGGGCAAACTCCTTTTAAGCAAATTATTGATCGAAGAGCTGAACACCAATGAAAGTTTTGGCGTTTATTTTGATGTTAGCGGTTCTAATGTTGTTAGTGTTGCCATAAGGGTTGCCAGGCACTACACGAAGAACCGCAAGGTTGTTTCGTTCATTGGGGGATTTCATGGCGCAACAAATGTTACTTCTGCCGGGCTCACAGATGATGACATTTTGAATAAAGACCAATACTTGTTCAATGAATTTGAGAAAGACGTAATCAGGATTGAGTTTCCAGATCGCAGGATCGCGGGTTCATCGCTAAGTGCAATAGACAAGCTAACGAAACTAATAAGGGAAGCGGATATTGCTGCGGTTATCATTGAACCGGTTTTAGGTGCAGGCGGGTTCATCTTTCCGGAGGAAGATTTTTTATTGCAACTCAGGGAGCTGACCAGGGCAAACGGGGTAATTTTGATTTCTGACGAAATTCAGGTTGGCATGGGGCGATTAGGATACTTATATGCTTCAAAAAGGTATGGCATTGTCCCCGACATAATATTGCTGGCAAAATCACTTGCCGGAGGTATTTATCCTTTAAGCGCATTGATCTGTAAGTCTGAATTGTACAGCGTAGTGCCTTCCAAGGGGTCGGCATTTCATACTACGTTTAACAACAGCCCCTTTGGCTCAAGGCTGGCCTACGATGTTTTGTGCCTTGCAAAATCGAAAGGATGGTTTGAAAATGCACTGGTTACGGGTCAGTATTTATTGAGAGAATTGGCATTCCTGGATGAAAGTGAATTTATTTCCGGCCTTAGAGGAGATGGAATGGCATTGGCTTTTGATATTGTTAAACCTGCATCATACACGGCAATGACGGAGCGGGAGCTACCAAAACTGTTTGTGAATACCTGCTTAGAAAGAAAACTGATAGTTTGCACATCAGGAAAACGGGGCAATACCATAAAAATAACACCTCCTATTAATCTTACCATACCTGAATGCCAGGTAATAATTGGCCGGTTAAAAGAATGCTTTGTCGCGTTTTCAGATAAAGCGTTATTGGTTTAGACTATACCGCAATCGGAGATTGCAACCCACAAGGACGTAGATAACTCTACGCCTAGCTGTTAGCTTTTTAAAAGAACACTACGAACGACAAGGTACCTTTGACCAGCAGAAATCTAAAAATTATTTTGTTGATTTGAAAAATGTCCCTACCTTTATTCCATCAATCCCTCGCACGCCTCTGAATGTAAGCGCAATTTGCGAGGCTTTTTTTTGCCTATATTTGAATGAAATATACAAAAAAGCCGGAAACTCCTGAACAATGCTGCTCAATACTTGAGGAGAGAGGGTTGATAATTGATAGCCGAGATAGAGCAATAATTTGGAAAGAATCGAAATTTGTTTGCGAGCTAAATTAACTGATAAATACAGTATTTCTCATGGGTTCTTCTGGTACACTGATATAACCCTGTTTGATGATAACCAAATATTTGAGAACATCAATATGGAAATAAAAGAAACATTTGACGACCCTAAAGAACAATTTCTTAAATGGTTTAAGCATAAATATACAAGTGAAAATGTTCCCCCATCAAACATGGCTCTTGAAATATTGTCGTTAGGTAAACTAGCCAGACTATATAAGGCATTAAAGAATAGAGATGGGAAATCGGAAATTGCTAATGAGTTTAATTTACCGTCAGCAACAATTACATCGTGGTATATCTATTTAGCGAACTGGCATTTCGCGCCGGACAGGTAATATCTTCCCTTGCACGTATTGCCTTTGTAACCGAAGAGAAGCTATGATAACCCACAAGATTGCATACAATTTTACGGCTACATTGTCGCTTCTGCCAACCGATCAGGGCGGCAGGAAAAAACCTGTATTCGATCACTACAGGCCGTCATTCTCTTTTGGTTCAAAACAGCAGTATTCCGGGGAGATCATTTTTTCCGGTTCAGATGAATTACAGCCGGGCCCATCACCTACTGCACCAGTCAAGCTGCTACCTTCCCGGCACATCAGTGAACACCTGAAACCGGGGGTTATGTTCAAAATATTTGAAGGTGAAAAGGTTGTGGGGATGGGTTTAATCAATTCCATTGACAACGAGCGGTATATAGAAGCATAAGCATTTGCATTTAACGCTCACATTACATGTCCTGCGCGAGCGATGTTGGTCAGAAAATAAGACCAACATCGGCGGGGAAAGTAACAGTTGGGCGTAGATTTTATCTACGTCCTCATGGGTTGCAATCACCGCTCTTTCGGATGTTCCACAAAGAAGGCATAGGGAAGAATGGTAGTTTATTTGAATTTCCAATTTGCTGTTACGGCCTAATTTTCAGGAAATCCCATTAATGAGCAATCAATTGAATATTCATTAATCAAGTTCTCAATTTTTTGCGTAAACGTATTTTGGGGATTGAATGATCGCAGTAATCTTTCTATAA
>Ga0206969_1063_pt1 | contig 32068 bp, 29 predicted proteins | sample Alteio_BWOrgHeat_87_FD_153256 | JGI IMG/M metagenome (GOLD analysis project Ga0206969, IMG submission 153256) | Enriched cells from forest soil in Barre Woods Harvard Forest LTER site, Petersham, Massachusetts, United States -... | ecosystem: Environmental > Terrestrial > Soil > Temperate forest >... | reverse complement strand
AATGAAGTTCGTTTCCTGATGTCCAGTAGCTGGTGTTTAAACTCAGGCGGTTCTGGCCTTTTGTGGTTAAAGTAGCATAGCCATATATGCTCGAAACGCGGGTATCATGCCGAAGCGTATCAGTATAAAAAGAGTATAAACCCGCGCCGCCTATCTCAATCCCGGTTTCGGGTGCTGAAGTAAGAATAGGGAGGTAGATAAAGCTGCTGCGCTTGCTGGTATCCTTATTAAAATACATGCGCCGGATAAATTTGGGTACAATGTTTTGCCCGTTAACCGACTGTAAACCTTCTGCAATACTAATTATAATAAGGAACGCTAAAACTTTTCTCATGAATGATATAGGGACGAAGATAAATTTTAAGAAATTGTTTGAGAAATTTAAAATTCTCTTTTCATCAAAATACCTACTTTTGCGCCTGTATCTATTTATATAAAAGATGAGTATTCCCAAAGGACCCGTATCTCAATTTATCGAAAAAAATTACCTGCATTTTAATGCCGCCGCGTTAATGGATGCTGCAAAAGGTTATGAAACCCATTTAGCCGAAGGCGGTAAAATGATGGTAACCCTTGCCGGGGCTATGAGTACCGCCGAACTGGGTATTTCGCTGGCCGAGATGATACGGCAGGATAAAATAGCCATCATATCATGTACAGGCGCCAACCTGGAAGAGGATATTATGAATTTGGTGGCGCACTCGCATTATAAGCGCGTACCTAACTATCGCGATTTGAGTCCGCAGGATGAATGGGACCTGCTGGAAAATCATTATAACCGCGTAACCGATACCTGCATACCCGAAGAAGAGGCTTTCAGACGTTTACAAAAACATATCCATAAATTATGGAAAGACGCCGATGATAGCGGTGAGCGTTATTTTCCGCACGAGTATATGTATAAGATGCTGTTAAGCGGCGATTTGGAACAGTATTATGAAATTGATCCTAAAAATTCATGGATGCTGGCTGCCGCCGAAAAGAACCTGCCGATAGTTGTACCCGGCTGGGAAGATTCAACCATGGGCAACATCTTTGCCTCATACGTTATAAAAGGGCAGATAAAAGCTGTTACTATGAAAAGCGGTATTGAATACATGGCCTGGCTGGCCAATTGGTATATAAAAAACTCGGCAGGCAAGGGTATTGGTTTTTTCCAGGTGGGAGGTGGTATAGCCGGCGATTTCCCGATATGCGTAGTGCCTATGCTTTACCAGGATATGGAGATGCCCGAGATACCTTTCTGGAGTTATTTTTGCCAGGTATCCGACTCCACAACTTCTTATGGTTCCTATTCAGGCGCCGTACCTAACGAAAAAATTACCTGGGGGAAACTGGACATCCATACCCCCAAATTTATTGTTGAATCAGATGCTACTATTGTTGTTCCATTGATATTTGCCTGGCTGTTAGGGCAATAAGCTTCCTCTAAATTTCCCCCTGTAGAGGGAAATTACCGGTGCTCAAAGTTCTTTTTCTTATTTATTTAGAATAATTATAAATTAGTTATTACTGTCATTTAGTTGTCAGCGATTATTTAATAAATTATACTTTTGTGGCTGAAAAATCCGATAAAAGCTGTAGTCTTTAATCAGTTTCAAAAACACTTATACAATTAATATTTAGCATCAATACACTTTATGAGAAGCATCTCATTAATTTTTAAACAATTTTCCGGATCGGTTCTACTGCTTGCCTGTTTTACTGTTTGGGGATTTTCTGCTAAGGCACAAGGCGACCCTGCAAAAGGCGAGGCCTTATTTAAATCCGTTGGTTGTACCGGTTGTCATAAGATCGATGTAAAGTTGACTGGCCCTGCCTTGGGCCCGGTCATTACGGAAGAAACCGATGATAAATTCTTAACGCACTGGATACAGAATAACCAGGCTTTAATAGCGGCCAAGGACCCGAAAGCGTTGAAGGTTTACAATGATAATGGCCAGGGGGCAATGTCTGTCTTCCCCAGCCTGTCAGACGGCGATGTGGCTAATATTATAGCCTATGTACGCGCCGACTGGAAAACTATGCAAGCCGCCAAACCGGCAGCAGCCGTAGGAGCCGTTGCTGCAGAAACAGGCCCGAGCGACCTGGTGGTTTTTTGCCTGATAGGCGTTATTGTGCTGGCGTTTATAATTATACTGGTATTAAATAGGGTTATAGCCACTTTAGAGCGGTTATTATCGAAAGGTGGCGTATCGTTAGTTGAAGAAGTAGTTAGCGAAGATGTTATTCCTGTTGACCGTTGGGCCACTGTAAAAAAGCTGGCAAAAAATAAAAAACTGGTATTCTTTATCCTGTTCTGTGGTACGTTTGCTTTAGGTAGCTGGACCTGGTTTGCTTTATGGAATACCAATGTGCACCAGGGTTATCAGCCGGTGCAGCCCATAAAATTCCCCCACGATCTGCACGCGGGCATCATGAAAATTGATTGCCAGTATTGCCATTCGGGCGCTTATAAATCAAAAAACGCGTCTATACCCTCATTAAACGTTTGTATGAACTGCCATAAGGTAGTTAAAACCGAATCGCCCGAAATACATAAAATTTACGATGCGCTGGGTTATGACCCTCAAACTACAAAATACGATAGTTCCAAAGCAAGGCCCATACAATGGATACGTGTTCATAACCTGCCTGATTTTGCCTATTTTAATCACTCGCAGCACGTAAAAGTTGGCGGCATAAAGTGTCAAACCTGCCATGGGCCGGTACAAACCATGAAAGAGGTTTACCAATACTCGCCGCTTACCATGAAATGGTGTATACAGTGCCATAAACGCACAGACATTAATATGAAAGGCAATGCCTATTATGAAAATATGATACAGGTGCATGACTTGATTAAAAGAGGCGTAAAAGTTACCCCGGCGCAATTGGGTGGTATTGAATGCGGCAAGTGCCATTATTAATTAAAAGAACTTAGCATAACAGTTTATAGTACAGCTTAAATGGATAGCAATAAAAAATACTGGAAAGGTTTAGAAGAGCTAAACAACACGCCAGAATTTGTTGAGAAAAATAAACATGAGTTCGCGGAACCTATTCCTATCGAAGATGTTTTAAGCGGAGAAGGTTTATTAGGCAAAACGCCCCGGCGCGACTTTTTAAAGGCGGTAGGCTATGGTGTGGGAGCGGTTACGCTGGCTGCCTGCCAAAGAGTACCTGTACATAAATCTATACCTTATTTAATTAAACCTGAGGAGATAACCCCCGGGGTAGCCAACTATTACGCGTCAACTTTTGAGGGCCATGCCATTTTGGTTAAAACCCGCGAGGGCCGTCCTATTAAAATTGAAGGCAATCCCAATGACGCTTTAGCAAAGGGCGGTTTAAGCGCTCAGGCCCAGGCATCTGTTTTGGATCTGTATGATGTTAGCCGTGTAAAGACGCCCATCCAAGATGGTGCTGAAAAAGAATGGAGCGACCTGGATGATTATGTTAAATTAGAATTAGCTAAAATTAAGGATGCGGGTAAAAAAGTGCGTATCGTATCATCAACTGTTACCAGCCCGTCAACACTGGCGGTAATTGCCGATTTTGTGGTCCAGTTCCCTGGTGCGAAACACGTTACTTACGACGCGGTATCATATACAGGTATTATACAGGCCAATCAAAATAGCTTTGGTAAAGCCGTATTGCCGCATTATCATTTTGACAAGGCTGATGTTATTGTAAGTTTCGGCGCTGATTTCCTGGGATCATGGATATCGCCGGTTGAATTTACCGCGCAATACGTACAAAACCGGAATAACAAATCGCTGCAAGGCAAAAAAATGTCGCGTCATATCCAGTTTGAAACGGGTATGAGTTTGGCCGGTACCAATGCCGACGTGCGTATTCCGCTTAAACCTTCAGAAGAAGGCATAGCTTTAATTAATTTATACAACGCTATTACAGGCACTTCGCTGTCGGGTACAAAAAAATTAAGCGATAACGCTACCAACAACGCTATTATACTTGCCGCGAAAGAATTACAGAAAGCAAAAGGCAAAGCGCTGGTAGTAGCCGGTACGAATGATGTTGCTGCACAAATATTGGTTAATGCCATAAACGCCGCTTTAGGCAGCTATGGAACTACCATCGACCTGGATAACAACTCAAACCAATATACCGGTAACGATGCCGACCTGGTTGAGTTTATTAATGAAGCCAAAACAGGCGATGTTGCCGCGGTATTATTCCTGAACGCTAACCCCGTTTATGATTATTATAATGCAAAAGAATTAACAGGCGCGCTTGCTAAAGTGCCGTTGAAAATATCTTTTGCCGATCACATGGACGAAACAGCCGCGGTTTGCAATGTTGTAGCGCCAAATCACCATTATTTAGAGTCATGGGGCGATGATAATGCGGTAGCAGGTTATTACACAGTATTACAACCAACTATTAACCCGGTATACAATACGCGCCAGGCCGAAGAAAGCCTGCTAATATGGTCGGGTAATACGGTACCTGTTTATTATACTTATGTTAGAAATAACTGGGACAAGACTATTTTAGCACAAGGCGGCCTATCGGGCCAGAAAGGCTGGGAAACCTTGTTGCAAACCGGCTTTATTAAAGCAGCCGGCAAGCCAGCGGGTTCTTATTCGTTTAGCCGCGACCTGAATGCTGTTGCGCAAACCATTTTGGCGCAAAGCGCGCAGTTGGCCGCTTCGGGCGATAGTAAAATGGAACTGCACCTGTACCAAACCGTAGCCATGCGCGATGGTAAACGTGCAAACAACCCGTGGTTACAGGAATTGCCTGATCCGGTATCCAAAGTAACATGGGATAACTTTGCCGCTATTTCATTAACCGATATTAAAAAATTAAACCTGCAGGAAGGCGACATAATTACTATTGATGTAAACGGAACTTCTATTGCTTTACCGGTATTATTGCAACCCGGCCAGGCCGAGGGTGCCATATCAGTGGCGGTTGGTTATGGCCGTGCAAAAGGCGGTGTGGTAATTGAATCGGGTGTGGGTAAAAATGCCTTTCCTTTCCATAGCTTCCGTAACGGTACTTTCCAAACAACCGGTGTGGCCGCAGTTTCGGCAACGGGCGATAATATAATTTTGGCTCAAACTCAAACACACCATTCGTACGAAGGCCGTAACAATATCCGCGAAGCATCATTTACCGAATACAAGAAAAATCCTTACAAAAACAGCGGTAAGGATGGCGCGCATAAAGATTACAAGAGTTTGTGGGAAGATTACAGCGACACAGAATATAAAAACTCACCGTACAACTGGGTAATGGCCATTGACCTTAACGCCTGTACCGGTTGCGGTGCCTGCGTGGTTGCCTGTAACGCCGAAAATAACGTGCCTGTTGTAGGCCGTGATGAGGTGCGCCGCCGCCGCGAAATGCACTGGATACGCATTGACCGTTACTACAGCTTTAACGAAGAAGGTAAAAGCATTACCGAAGAAAGAGAAATTGATAAACTGGCTAATTTAAATAATGTATCGGTTGTTCACCAGCCTATGCTTTGCCAGCATTGCGAACATGCACCCTGCGAAACAGTATGCCCGGTATTAGCTACCGTTCACTCGTCAGAAGGGTTGAACCACATGGCTTATAACCGTTGCGTGGGTACACGTTATTGCGCTAACAACTGTCCGTACAAAGTTCGCCGCTTTAACTGGTTTAACTACTGGAACGATTCGCGCTTTGAAAACTACCTGGCCGAGCAACATACCCAGTTAGTATTAAACCCCGATGTAACTACCCGTTTCCGTGGGGTTATGGAAAAATGTTCTATGTGTATACAACGTATACAGGCAGGTAAATTAAAAGCTAAAATTGAAAAACGCCCTGTTAAAGACGGCGATATTAAGGTGGCTTGCCAGCAAACATGCCCTGCCAACGCGATCGTTTTCGGTAACGGAAATGACCCGAACTCGGAAGTGTCAAAAGCATTAAGGAGCGAAAGAACCTATTATGTACTGGAAGAGTTAAACGTACAGCCCGGTATTGGTTACCAGGTTAAAGTTAGAAATACAACCGAATTAGAAGCTTAATATTTACAATAGCTATATATGGCATCTCATAAAGAATCGATAATAAGGGAACCACTGGTAACGGGTAAAGACATCACCTATGCCAAAGTTACAGAGGATGTTCTGTTCCCTGTTGAAAATAAACCTAATAAAGCCTGGTGGATAGGTTTTACGGTAGCATCATTGGGCGCGTGCCTTTGGGTGTTTGCCGTAAGCTGGACGTTTTGGTACGGTATAGGCTCATGGGGACTGAATAAAACAGTAGGTTGGGCCTGGGATATTACAGGTTTCGTGTGGTGGGTAGGTATAGGCCACGCCGGAACGCTTATTTCGGCCGTGCTTTTATTGTTCCGTCAAAAATGGCGCAACTCTATTAACCGGTCTGCAGAGGCGATGACCATCTTCGCGGTAATTTGTGCGGCTACTTATGTGGTTTGCCACATGGGCCGCCCCTGGATGGCTCTTTATTGCTTACCATTACCTAACCAATACGGTTCGTTATGGGTTAACTTTAACTCACCGTTGATCTGGGACGTGTTTGCCATCTCCACTTATTTTTCCGTATCATTACTCTTCTGGTACACAGGATTATTGCCTGATATTGCTACCATCCGCGACCGCGGAAAAGGCTGGTACCGCCGAGTATATTCTGTACTTTCCTTCGGATGGACAGGTTCGGTAAAAACCTGGCAGCGCTTTGAAACGGTATCGTTAATATTAGCAGGTATATCAACCCCGCTTGTATTATCAGTTCACAGTGTGGTATCAATGGACTTTGCAACATCCCTTGAACCGGGATGGCATACTACCATTTTCCCTCCATACTTTGTTGCCGGGGCCATTTTCTCAGGTTTTGCCATGGTGCAAACCTTGTTGTTGGTTACACGTAAGGTATTAGGCTTAGAGAACTATATTACCATGTTCCATATTGAATCCATGAACAAGATAATTTTGTTAACGGGATCAATTGTAGGCGTAGCTTATATTACGGAATTTTTTATCGCTTATTACTCGGGCGGAGAGTATGAACAATATACTTTCCTGAACAGGTTTATTGGCCCCTACTGGTGGGCAGGCTGTATGATGTATGGCTGTAACGTGCTCATGACGCAGGTAATGTGGTTCAAAAAGGTGCGTACCAATATCCCAATGTCATGGGTGTTATCCATTATCGTAAATATCGGGATGTGGTTTGAGCGCTTTGTTATCATTGTTACTTCGCTGCACCGCGATTATCTTCCGTCAAGCTGGGCCATGTTTTATCCAACCTGGGTTGATGTAAGCGTATTTATTGGTTCAATAGGCGTATTCTTTACTTTATTCCTGTTGTTTATACGGGTATTCCTTTCGATAGCGATGGCCGAAGTAAAACTATTGCTGAAAGAACAAAGCGAACAGGCCAAGCGTAAGGAACTGGAAGAAGGGCACCTTGAGGCAGAGAAAACGGCGTTCTACAAGAAAAATTTAATAAAATTTGATAGTGTTGAGGTATCAGAATACGAAAACGCATAAACTATGAGCAGCACGAAATTTATATTAGGCCTTTTTGACGACCCGGATGATATGATGCACGGGATTGACAAACTGCAAAAAAATAGTATCCCTATTTATGATGTGTATACACCTATGCCTATTCACGGCATTGAAGCAAAATTGGGTATAAAAGATTCCCGCTTAGGCTATGCGGCCTTTATGTTTGGGTGTTTAGGCGGAACAACCATATTTATTTTGATCTATTATTTCCTTGTACATGACTGGCCAATGAACATAGGCGGAAAGCCGCACTTTGCCGTACCCGATTTTATCCCGGCTACATTTGAATGGTCGGTATTATTTGCGTCGTTCGGAATGGGCTTCACGTTTTTTTATGCCACACACCTGTTCCCGGGCCGTGCGCCGCGGGTAATGGATTTCAGGGCAACCAACGACCGTTTTGTGATAGCTATTGACGCTAAAGGAAATATACCTCACGACGACATTACTAATTTACTAAAAGAAGCAGGAGCAGTTGAAGTTAAGCATAATGACAGAAAATATGTTAGCTATGAATAAATTTAGAATATTGGGTTTAGCGGTTATCACTATTACTGCATCGGTGTTAGTTACATCATGCGATAGTAAGCGTAGTACCGGTTGGGAATATGCCCCCAATATGTATGAACACATTGCCTTTGATCCGGATCAGAAAAACCCGAATTTTAAGGATGGTAAAACAGCACAGGTTCCGCCGGCAGGCACCACCCCTGTAGGATTTGTACGGTTTGATTACCCCGGCACACGTGCAGGATATGACCAGGCAAGTATAGAAGTAAAAAGCATGCTTGAGCAAACCCCGCAAAATTTGGCTGACGGAAAAGTGTTATTTGAACATTTTTGCTCTCCGTGTCATGGCATGACCGGGCAGGGGGATGGCTTGGTTGTACAACATGGCTTTCCGCCGCCGCCATCATACTCAAAAGGGCAGTCATCACGCGGAGGTGCGATGAAAGATCTTACTGATGGTAAAATATATCATACAATAACTTACGGTAACGGTGCTATGGGGTCATACGCTTCGCAGCTGGAACCGATAGAACGCTGGAAAGTAGTTATGTACGTTCACCATTTACAAACTTTATAAGAATTGAAATTTAATGGAAACTCCTAATAGTTTTAACGAACAATTTGAATTTAGCGGTAAAGCAAAAACCCGGAGCCTGGTAGCTATAGCTATAGGTGTTTTAGTGATTGCACTTGGATTTTTTACCGGTTATGCCGAGCGCACCTTTGCAAACTTATTACTAATGGGTTATTATTTTACCTGTGTTTGTATAGTGGGTGTAGTTTTTTGCGCCATACAATATGCCGCGCAGGCTGGGTGGTCGGCTTCGTTGCTGCGGATTCCGCAAACGTTTATAAAAGTGTTGCCTTATGCTGCCGTTCTCTTATTGCTGATCGTTGCAGCAGGTATTTATTTTACGCATCCTATAATTACCGAAGAAACCAGTAAGCATGTAACAGGCCCGTATTTATATAAAGAGTGGGCGCTAAAAGGTATTACCACGCCGGGCAGCGATGTTTACGATGCTAAAATTGCGGGTAAATCGGGCTACCTGAACATTCCTTTTTTCTTTATACGCTTATTAGGTTATTTGGGCGGCTACAGCATATTTGGATTGCTGCTGGTAAAATACTCGAACAATGAAGATGAGTTGGGCGGAATGTTTAACTACAAAAAGAGCTTTACCATAGCCTGCGCCTTTTTAGCGGTATTTGGTTTTACTGTACCCCTGTTCGCTTTTGATACCATCATGTCGTTAGACGCGCATTGGTTCTCTACCATGTTTGGCTGGTATAATTTCGCGGCCATGTGGGTAAGTGGTTTATCAGTAATGACGCTGCTGATGATCTATCTAAAAAAACAGGGATATTTTACATGGATAACCACTGACCATTTGCATAACATGGGCCAGTTCATGTTCGGCTTCTCAATATTCTGGACGTACCTATGGTTTGCCCAATACCTGTTGATGTATTATGCTAACATACCGGAAGAAGCCGCTTATTTTTATAAAAGATGGGAGCCCGAGTTTCAACCCTGGTTCTGGTTCAATATTGTTATAAACTTCCTTGCACCATTTTTAGTACTAATGGCCCGTGATTCGAAACGTGCCGTTGGCGTATTGCAGGCCGCCTGCGTTATTTTAATACTGGGCCACTGGTTGGATTACTTTATGATGGTTATGCCGGGTACGGTAGGCCCGCAATCGTACTGGTATACCGAGATAGGCTGGATAGAAGTGGGTACATTTATAGGATTTGCCGGGCTATTTAGCTTTTTGTTTTTCAATGCGTTAAGCAAAGTGAAATCGCTGGTGCCTAAAAATCACCCTTTCCTGCAGGAGAGTTTACATCATCACATATAATAATTGTTAAATTTGCAACACCATACAGAATACCAAATCACCAATATAATGGCATTCAAACGATTAATAACCTCTAAAAAAATACCTGCGTTCTTTGCCGCGTTTATGCTTTTGGGCACAAACCTGTTAATGGCGCAAACTGCAACTGCCGCCGATCCGGCTAAACCCGGTGTAGACTGGTTAAACGTGAGTTATTACGTATTACTTTTTCTTTTGCTCGCAGTATCAATAGCTATTGCAGGTAAAATATTAAAGGTTTACGACCTTACCCAGCAAATACAAGGTAAAAAAGGCATCAATTGGAATAATGTGATGGGTGTGGTTTGTATCCTGTTCCTTATAGTCGGCGGTATAGGCGCCTGGTGGGAATTCGCGGTACAGGGGGCTATGTCATTGCCCGAAGCTGCTTCAAAACACGGAGTTAAGATAGACGATATGTTCTGGACAACTACCGTTATTACCTTTATAGTGTTTGTTATTACCCAGGTATTGTTATTCACGTTCCTGTTCAGGTACAGGCACTCAGAAAAACGCAGGGCTTACTTTTTGCCCCATAATAATACCATTGAAAAGGTATGGACGATTATTCCCGCCATTGTGTTGACCGTACTGGTGATATTTGGATTTTTTACCTGGCAGGAAGTGGAGAACACTACCAATACTAAAGGCGATATAAACATTGATATTACCGGCCACCAGTTTGCATGGTATTTGCGTTACCCCGGCCCCGACGGAATATTAGGAAAGAAAAATTTTAGGTTAATTGGCGGCAGTAATGCATTAGGTATTGATTATACAGATAAAAACAGCTTTGATGATCTGAGTGCCGATACGTTGGTATTGCCCGTGAACAAATCAATACGTATAAACATTTTTGCCCAGGATGTAATTCATAGCGTTTATATGCCTCACTTCAGGGTACAGCAAAACGCGGTACCGGGATTGCCAACCTTTTTCAAATTTACGCCAACCATTACCACAGCAGAAATGCAGAGAAAAGTGGAAGACCCTAAATTTGAATACCTGCTTTATTGCAATAAAATATGCGGAGGCAGCCACTATAACATGCAAAAAGTTGTACGCGTAGTTACGCAGGGCGAATACAACCAATGGATAGCCAAACAAAAACCTTACTTAACTTACCAGTTAAGGCAGGAATTAAAATTGGCGGCAGCAGCAGATCAGAAAAAAAGTATTTCACAAAACACGTTAGCGTTAAACAATTAATTAGCGATTATGTCAACAGCAGCAGTTCACGATCACGGGGTAGTACATCACGAAGAGGGTCACGAACACCATCCTAAAGCAACTTTTTTAAATACATACGTATTTAGCCAGGACCATAAAATGATTGCCAAGCAATTCCTGATAACAGGGATTACTATGGCTGTTATCGCTATGTTGTTATCTGTATTATTCCGTATACAATTAGCTTATCCTGATAAATCATTCCCGTTATTAGAAACATTGCTGGGCCGTTTCGCCCCTGAGGGACGTTTAGACCCTGAATTTTACTTATCGTTAGTTACCATACACGGTACCATCATGGTATTTTTTGTACTGACAGCGGGCCTGAGCGGAACTTTCAGTAACTTATTGATCCCGCTGCAGGTAGGCTCACGCGATATGGCTTCGCCATTTGTTAATATGTTGTCGTACTGGTTCTTTTTTACGGCGTGTGTTATCATGATATCATCGTTCTTTGTACAAAAGGGCCCCGCGGGCGCCGGATGGACTGTATATCCACCTTTATCTGCCCTGCCAACAGCTATGAAAGGTTCGGGTTTGGGTATGACGCTTTGGTTGGTTAGTATGGTATGCTTTGTTGGCTCCTCATTAATGGGGGGTATCAACTATGTTAGTACGGTATTAAACATGCGTACAAAAGGCATGGACCTTTGGAAAATGCCGTTAACTATATGGGCCTTCTTTTTAACAGCCGTATTGGGTGTTCTATCATTCCCGGTATTGGTAGCAGGTGTTGTATTGTTAATTTTCGACCGCAGTTTCGGTACCAGCTTTTACCTTTCGGATATTGTTGTTCTGGGGAAAGTAATGCCTTACGAAGGCGGCAGCCCTATATTATTTCAGCACTTATTCTGGTTCTTGGGTCACCCCGAAGTTTATATTGTAATTATGCCGGCAATGGGTATCTCGTCTGAGGTAATGTCGGTAAATTCACGTAAGCCTATATTTGGCTATCACGCCATGGTTTATTCATTGATAGGTATTACCGTGCTATCGTTCATTGTATGGGGCCACCACATGTTTATAACCGGTATGAATCCGTTTTTGGGCGGAGTGTTCATGATCACTACTTTAATTATCGCGGTGCCATCGGCTGTTAAAACGTTTAACTGGCTGGCAACGCTTTGGCGCGGCAATATCAGGTTTACACCGGCTATGCTGTTCGCTATCGGTATGGTTTCTTTCTTTATATCGGGTGGTTTAACCGGTATATTTTTAGGTAATGCCGCTTTGGACATCAACCTGCACGATACTTATTTTGTTGTGGCCCACTTCCACCTGGTTATGGGCTCGGCAGCTATTTTTGGTATGCTTGCGGGTGTTTACCATTGGTTCCCTAAAATGTTCAGGCGCATGATGGACGAAAAACTGGGCTACCTGCATTTTTGGCTAACCTTTATAGGCGCTTACCTGGTATTCTTCCCCATGCACTTTATGGGCGTGGATGGCGTACCCCGCCGTTATTATGCCTTTACCGAGTTTGCTTCCATGCAGCGTTGGTTATCAGTAAATATGTTTATTACCTGGGCGGCTATCATGTCGGCCTGCGCACAGGTAGCGTTTTTATACAACTTTATACACTCTATTTTCTGGGGTAAGCCTACGGTACAAAACCCTTGGGGCGCCAATACACTGGAGTGGACCGCACCAATAGAGCATATGCACGGCAACTGGCCGGGCGAGATACCAACCGTTTACCGCTGGCCGTACGATTACAGCAAGCCGGGGGCGGAAGAAGACTTTATACCGCAAACAACTCCTTTTTCACAAACAATGAGTTCAAATCTTCCGCATGATTTTGAAGATAACCCTGCCGGGTTGGAAGAGCTTAAAAAGTGGACAAGCACACATAAGGCTAACGAAGCAGTAAAATAATAGTATTTACCGGTCTGATCTTTTAGGGTAGCTGTTTTCTTTAGTCCGGAGTCCTAAGCCTTAAGTCAAAAGTCATTACGGCTCTTTCGACTTAAGACTTAGGACTCAAGACTAAAAATAGGTGCCCTAATTTGTTAGAAATATATAGATGAGCAATACCACATCAAAAAACAGATTTCGAAAAATTAACCTTTTAAGTATCGCCCTGCTTTTTGTATTGATATTAGCAGGTGGGGTAGTGCGCAGCACCGGCTCAGGAATGGGTTGCCCCGACTGGCCCAAATGTTTTGGTGGATATATCCCTCCAACAAATAGTTCACAATTACCGGCTGATTATAAACAAAAATATGTAGCAGGCCGTTTAGCTAAAAACCAGCGCTTTGCCAAAACCTTGGATATATTTGGCTACAGCGACCTCGCCCGCCGCATCCGCGAAGACAGGTCGATACTGGTACCCGAAGAATTTAATGCCGCCAAAACCTGGACAGAATATATTAACCGCTTAATAGGGGCCGCATCAGGCATATTTTTATTATTGGCTGCTATATATTCTTTTAGCTATAGCGACAGCAATAAGTTGATACCTTTTTTAAGCGTTTTCAATTTAATACTGATAGGTTTCCAGGCTTGGCTCGGTTCCATAGTAGTATCAACTAACCTGGTGGCGTGGATAATAACGGTACACCTGTTACTGGCGTTAGCCATACTGACTATCAGCATAACTACCTATCATTTGGCAAAAGTTTACGGCAGACCTAAATTAAATACCGGTTCAGTTACTCATGTAGTTACTTTACTGGCATTAGTGCTAAGTATAGTCCAGGTAGCTTTTGGTGCAGAAGTACGTGAAAAAATTGACGCGGTAGCCAACCGCTTGCAAAGCGGTTACCGGGCAGACTGGATAACCGACGCGGGGGCAATATTTGTGCAGCACAGGGATATAGCCTTGTTGGTATTATTGATCAACCTGGCTTTATATGCGCTTATACGACGCACGTTTAACAGGCATTCGCTGCAACAGCAAATAATGAGTTTTACTTTTTTAATGATCGCTTTGCAAATTGTTACGGGTATTATATTATCCTATTTATCATTACCGCCGTTTGCGCAGGCTACACACATTTTATTGGCGGCATTGGTATTTGGCGGACAGTTTTATTTAATGCTTAATTTATATCAATCGGTTAATATACAGGGGGCGCGTAAATGAAGGGAAGCGATTTTTCAAAATTGATAAAACTACGGCTAACCTTTCTGGTGGTGTTTTCGGCTTCCATATCTTATTTGATCGGGAGCAAGGAGAACGGCAGTATTATATGGGCCGATTGGGCAAAGCTGATAGTTGGCGGGTTTTTGGTAACATCGGCAGCAAACTGTTTTAACGAGATCATTGAAAAAGACCTGGACCGCCTGATGAAACGTACGGCCGACCGCCCTATCCCCGCAGGCCGTATGACTACCGGGCAGGCATTGGTTTTGGGGTTATTTATGGCTATAACCGGTACTTATTTATTAGGAAGCCTGAATGTATTAACCGGGCTGCTCTCGGTATTTTCCATTATACTATATGCCTTTGCTTATACGCCGTTAAAACGAAAATCGCCAATAGCGGTATTTGTGGGCGCTATACCGGGCGCTTTGCCGCCGCTTATTGGTTATGTGGCCGCGCATGGAAAAATAGATAGTATAGCGCTAATATTGTTCGGCATACAGTTTGTATGGCAGTTCCCGCATTTTTGGGCAATTGCATGGGTATTGGACGACGATTATAAACTGGCAGGTTTCCGGCTGCTGCCCACCCAAAAAAGAGATCGCGCCAGCGCGATAATTACTTTTATATTTACATTGATATTGTTACCCGTTAGTTTACTGCCAACTATTTACGGGTATGGCGGTTATTTTGTAGGCGGCGTATCATTAATTTGCAGCCTTATATTTTTATGCCAGGCATTTATGTTAATGCGCACCCTGCAAATAGAATCTGCGCGTAAGCTCATGTTTGGTTCATTTTTTTATTTGCCGGTAGTGCAGCTCCTATTTTTATTTGATTTTATAGCAAAGTAATGGCCCAACAAGAAGATAAGGTAAACCTGAACGCCAAAAAATTTAATATGTGGATATTTATATTCACCTCTTTTATGTTTTTTGCGGCGCTTACCAGCGGGTTCATTGTTTACGCGGGCGGCAGCGGGCATGGCATACATATTATATTGCCAAAAGCATTTATGTACAGCACAACGGCTATGGTGTTGAGCAGTATTACTTTATTTATAGCTTCAAGGGCCGCTAAACGGTTGCAGTTTGCTAAACAACGGCTTTATTTAGGCTTAACCATAGCGTTGGGCATACTGTTCTTTATTATTCAGGTGTATGCCTGGAGCATATTGGTGAAAATGGGTGTTTATTTTGTTAATCCCAATGCCTCGCAATCATTCATCTATGTGTTCACCGGGATGCATTTAATACATATTTTAGCCGGGTTATTGCTGTTGGGGAACACCTTAATGGCCAGTTATCGTAACAAACCGCAGGTTAAAAATTTATTCAACATGGAGATGTCTTCTATTTTTTGGCATTTTATCGATATTATATGGATATATCTGTATGTTTTTTTACTTTTGAACCAATAATTTTATAACATTATAGCTAACTACAAATGAGTGCAGCAGTATCACCAGCAGTATCACAAATTGATGAGGTAAAAACAACGCCATGGTCGGGCGGAAGATCTCCGTTCAATGTAGAGTATGGTAAAATGATGATGTGGTTTTTTCTCCTTTCGGATGCGTTTACCTTTTCTTCATTATTGATCTCTTACGGTTCCCTGCGCTTCAGTGCGCCAACCTGGCCATCGCCTTCTTTAGTGTTCCAGTCAGTTCCCGGAACATCAATTGAACATGGCGCCCCGCTGGTTTTTGTGGGTTTAATGACCTTTATCCTCATCATGAGTTCTGTTACTATGGTACTGGCTGTTGAAGCCGGCCATCGCAATTCAAAAAAAGAAGTGGTTTGGTGGATGATAGGCACTATTATTGGCGGCTTAATGTTTTTAAGCTGCCAGGCTTTGGAGTGGAACCACCTGCATAGCGAAGGTTTCTGGTGGTCTGCTATCCCTAATAAAGAAACCTTGCAAGAGTTTTTTAAAAGTGGCGTACCGTTGGGGCAGCAGCAAATGTCGTCGCACCAGTTTGCTAATTTATTTTTTACCATAACAGGCTTTCATGGTTTCCACGTATTTAGCGGGGTTATCATTAATATTATTATCACCATTAATGTTTTATTTGGTACCTATAAAAAACGGGGCAGTTATTTGATGATAGAAAAAGTTGGCCTGTACTGGCACTTTGTAGACCTTGTTTGGGTATTTGTATTTACTTTCTTTTACTTAATTTAAAACAACCTTAACTGATATATATGTCATCAGAACCTACAGAAGTTCACGCCGAAGGTGGAGAACACGATACAATGACCAGGAAAAAAATATGGAACGTGTTTTTCGTATTGCTGGGTATTACTACCGTTGAGTTTATAATTGCGCTTTACCTGGTGCCTCATGGCATACTGGAAGGTAAAATTGCCAACCCGGTATACATTGTTTTAACCCTGTTAAAAGCATTTTATATTGTTGCTTATTTTATGCACTTAAAGTTTGAAAGGGTAGCCCTGGTTTATGCCATATTGGTGCCTATTCTTTTTATTATCGGTTTGATCCTGGTGCTTACTAACGAAAGTCACTACTGGATTGGCCTGAGGGGATAATGAAGGGTATTGGTATTGTAAAAAAAATTTTGATCCTGGTACTCATTTTAGCGTTACCGGGATTTTTATATTATTTACTTACCGCCGAAGGCAGAAACAGGTACAAACCCCTGCCAATTTACGGACCCAAACAGTTGGCCAAAACCAGTCATAAAATTAACGGCAAAGATATACCGGATACGATATACCATCATTTGCCCGCTTTTAAATTGTATGACCAGCATGGCGAAGTAGTAACCGAAAAGAGCTTTGATAATAAAATATTTGTAGCGAGTTTTTTTTATACAAATTGTCCTTCGGTTTGCAATACCATAAATAAAAACGTTAATGCGTTGCTGGCTGATTATACCAAAAATACCATGGTTTATTTTGCCTCAATTACTGTGGACCCGCAAAGAGACTCGGTAGTAGTATTAAATAAGTACGCGCAAAAATATAACCCTCCCGGTATAAAATGGTTGTTTTTAACCGGCGATACGGCGATGATATATCCGCTCGCACGGCAAGGGTTTTTAGTTAACGCTTTTAAGGCTGGTGAGGACGATTTTATATACAGTGACAAGTTGATACTGATTGATAAGGAAAAACGCATAAGAGGATATTATTCGGGCACATCAAACGATGATATAGCCAAATTGAATGATGAAATTAAAGTGCTGATAGCAGAAGAATTGAGGAAGAATGATAAACCTTTGTATTAGATTCAAGAAGCAAGAGTCAAGAATCAAGAGAAAGGTGAGCCGGGGATAAAATAAAAGCAGATTGGGTCTTGATTCTTGCATCTTGATTCCTGACTTTCAAAGAAATGACTGATAAATATATATTTCGTTTTATAGCCGCGGTATCTGTATTTGTATTCGCTGTGGTATTAATTCTTAACAGGAAGATATTGCCCGTTCCTGATGTAACGCCTTCTTTTACTCCTTACCTGCCCTTGCTTAATGCTATATTAAATGGCACCTGCAGTATACTTTTGCTAATATCATTGTACCTCATAATGCATGGTAATGTTACCTGGCATAAGCGTGTTAACATATTAGCTTTTTGCCTATCATCACTATTTCTTATTTCTTATATCACGTTTCATTACCTGATGAAGACAGAAACCGTATACGGCGATCTGGATGGCGACGGTAAATTGTCGCCTATGGAACTCGATGCCGTTGGCGGAACGCGTATTGTTTACTTAGCTATTTTAATTTCACATATTATTTTGGCAGCGGCTGTGCTTCCACTTATTTTATTAAGTTTCTACAGAGGCTTGCAAATGCAGGTTGAAAAGCATAAAAAACTGGTGCGCTGGGCATTCCCCATATGGTTTTATGTGACCGTTACGGGTGTAATTGTGTATATACTTATCTCGCCTTATTACCGTTTCTAATTAATAATTAGTTAATTTTGCAAAGATGAAAGCGCTAAAAATAGGATTGATACTTTTGGTTACAGGTATACTAATATACAGTATTGAACCAGTAAGGGCACAATGCGCCATGTGCACAACAGCGGTCGAATCAAACGCGAAAAACGGCAATACTACAACCAATGGCTTAAATAATGGCATACTATATTTACTTGCTGCTCCATACCTGGCAGTTGCCGCTATAGCCTTTATCTGGTATAAAAAATATCGCCGCAAAAATGTGAACATCAACATGCGCGACGAGAAACTTCATTTAAACTAAACTTATCCGGGCCGTTCTGCGGTATTAATTTATAAAATGGCTGCTACTTCCAAAATATGGGCAATGTTACATGCCAAATGCCCGCGCTGCCGCCGGGGCGATATGTTTAGCGGTAATGTATACAGTTTAGCAACCAATAAAATTAACGAGGATTGCCCCCGGTGCGGTATGCACTTTGAAATTGAACCCGGATATTTTTACGCGGCTATGTATGTAAGCTATGCCTTAAATGTAGGCGCCTCATGCGCCTTTGCCCTTATCACTTACCTGGTAACAAACAATACCACCTCGCCGTGGTTGTACACGGGAGTAATTATTGGCGGATGTTTTTTGCTGGCCCCGGTAATTTTCAGAACTTCGAGGGTATTGCTTTTATACTGGTTATCGCCTAAAATACATTATCAGCCTTATTTAGATGTAGATGATACAACAGCAAACACTTAATTTTTTAAAGGAGCTTGTTGAAAATAACAACCGCGAATGGTTTATGGCCAACAAAGAGCGCCATGACACTGCCCGCGAAAATGTAATTGAGTTTGCGGGCGAACTGTTAAAACTGGTGCATAAACTTGACCCTGGAGTGTCGGCCGAGCTTGACCCCAAAAAATGTGTGATGCGTATTTACCGTGATATACGATTTAGTAAAAACAAAACACCTTATAAAAATAATTTTGGCGTAAGCATACCCACATCCGGTACAAAAGCCGGGGGAGCAGAATATTATTTACACATCCAGCCCGGTAAATCGTTCATGGCAGGAGGTTACTGGATGCCCGAGGCCGCGCATTTAAAAGCTATACGGCAGGAAATTGATTATAATGCCAAGGATTTGAAAGCAATAATTGACGATGCCGAATTTGTAAAGCTGTTTGGCGAGTTTCGCAGCCAGGACCAGTTAAAAACCATACCCCGCGATTATAGCGCCGATAATGAAAATATTGAATTGTTAAAGCTGAAAAGCTTTATTGTGATGCACCAAATAAAGGATAAAGAAATATTAAGCAGCAATGCCGCCGAAAATATAGCGTTAATATGCAGTAAAATATACCCGCTTAATGTTTTTTTACGAAACGCGATTGTTTAACATATAACCCCTCTATCATGAAAATAAAGCTTTTTTTATTCGCTGCACTTTTAGGTATAACCCTGCACTCATGCGTGGTATTATCTACTAAAAAATATAAAGCAATGCTTACCCAGCGCGACTCGCTCTTTACCCGCAGCAGTAATTTAGAAACGCAGGTAGCACAATTGCAGGCTGATACGGCGCGGCTGCACCGCGAACTCGCAGGCTTAAGGCATGACCTGGCCGACCAACAGGCAAGTTACGCCACATTAAAAAACAACTACGATGTTTTAAAGGGTAATTACGACGCCTTAAATACCAACTTTGGTTCAGCCTCCTCAAAGGTAAGCCAGTTATCAAGCGATCTGCAAAAAAGAGAACAGCGTTTAAAAGAAGTGGAAGATATATTGCGTAAACGCGATGCGGCTACCAACGCTTTAAAAGAGAAACTGCAAAAAGCGTTGCTTGGCTTTCAGCAAAATGGTTTAACGGTTGATATAAGGAATGGTAAGGTTTATGTTTCATTAACCGATAAATTATTGTTCCCATCGGGTAGTATTGTTATTGATGAGCATGGTAAAGCCGCGTTAAAACAATTAGCCGCGGTATTGAATAAAGAGCCAGACATTAACATGGCTGTTGAGGGCCATACGGATGATAAAAAGGTTATTAACCTTGGCCAAATAAAAGATAACTGGGATTTGAGCGTTTTGCGCGCCACATCAGTTACCCGGTATTTGACCGAAGTTGAAAAAATTGACCCTCACAGGTTAACAGCCACCGGTAAAAGCGAATACCAGCCTATTGATGCTGCCGACAATGCCGAGGCACGCACTAAAAACCGAAGGATAGAGATTGTGCTTAGTCCTAAATTAGATGAGTTGTATAATTTGATAACGAAGTAAATTTAAGAGTGATTCACAGCTGATTCAAAAAAGTGATTCACCAGGTTTTTTGAAATTTTAGTAAATTTCTTTAAGTATCTTATTTGCAATTTTTAAACTGCGTTATATAAAGTATTTGTACTGATTCAGGGTGATTCACTCCGTTTCTGTACAATGCTAATTTACAGTAACTTAAAGGCAAAAAGTGATTCAGGTGATTCATCTGATTCACTATTTTGTGAATCACCCCATCATCCCGAAACAGAAGGCTTAAGGACTTAAAATGGATTCACGAATTCGCTAAACTCAGGCAATACCACATCCTTTGGCGATATTAATGCATCCTGTTCGGCTATGCCCCAGTTTATAGCCAATACAGGGTCGTTCCATATTACACCGACCTCGCATTCTTTGCTATAGTAGTTATTTACTTTGTAGGTAAAAATGGTATCATCCTCCAGCGTGGCAAAACCATGCAAAAATCCTTCGGGAATTAACAGTTGTAACTGGTTATTGCCGCTTAGTTCAATGGCTTCATATTTTCCATAGGTGGGCGAGTCTTTACGAACATCTATCGCTACATCCAAAACGCTGCCCCTTATTACACGTACTAACTTGGTCTGCGCATGTGGTGCAGATTGCGCGTGCAAGCCCCGTATGGTGCCTTTTTGTGAAAGAGATTGATTGTCTTGTAAAAAATCAATATTTATTCCCGAAGCGGCAAATTTTGCTTTACTATAGCTCTCAAAAAAATACCCGCGGCCATCTTTAAATACCTGCGGTTCAATTATTATTAACCCCTTAATACTGGTTTCTGTAATTTTCATTTTTTAGTGTACGGTTTGCATTAAAGTATTAAATAGCACCAACTGGTTTTCGAAACGCTGCTGATGAATAGCCTGTAAAGCTTGCAGGTGTTTATCATTAAATTGCTTAAAGTTTTCCAATTTATCCGCCAGGTATTGAATACAATAGGTAACGCCATCATTGGGCGAATCGATAACGTTCAATATATTGTACGACTTAAAATAACCGGTATTCATCACCATCGGGATGTATTCGCTTTGCATCCAGCTTAACCATTGTTTATGGATGGCTTCATCCACAATTATGGTTTCATTATATATGATCATGCCGCAAAAATACAAATTAAGATAACAGGAACTAACAGGTTTTGATCAGGATGCACTATCGCCGCGTAATTTTCTAAATCGCTTGCGTGCTTCATTTATCCATAAACTGCCGGGGTAATCGGTTATTATTTTTTGATAATAAATTTTAGCCTGCTCTTTGTCAGCGAGCTGATTTTCATAAATATCGCCGATCATAAAAACAGCATCATCAGCCCACAGATCGGCGGGGTGCTCAGCTATTATTTTTTTAAGGTCGGCCATGGCATCAGCATAATTTTTTTGTTGTATCGCTATACGCGCTTTCGCCATTAAAATATCATCGCTCAACGTATTGTTCGGGAACTTGATGTTAATGCTATCCAAAACCTGTATGGCTTTTTCCTGTTGTTCAGCAAATATTTGCAGATCTGCGCGGGCATACATTTTCAATGCGCTACCGCTGGTATCAACAGCTACATTATCAGCAATTAAGAGCGATAGGTTAAGCGCGTCGTTAGCTATCAATTGTGATGTTGCCGCTTTTAAAACATCAAGCTGCCCCTTGGCCCAGGTAAAATCGCCGGTATAATAAGCAAATTTAGCATTTCTGAATTTAGCATCCTGCCCTATAGTAGTATTGGGATAATCCTTTTCTACCTGGCTATACAGCAGTGTGGCTTCCCAGGGCTGGTTATTTAATAAGTATACATCGCCCAGGTCGAGTTTACACGCGGCGCGCAAATTGGCCGGCATATCGGGTATTTTTATAGCGTCTTCCAGCACTTTTTGCGCCTCATTTAATTTATGCAATTTAAAAGTCTGTAGGTTGGCCAGTTTTTGCAGGGCAAAAGCGGTTGAACTATTGCTGCCAAATTCAGCTATGAGGTCTGTATAGTTTTTTTCAAGGTCTACAAGGTCGCTTTGTACATATTTTCCTGATGTTACCTTTAAGTTTTTAGTGTTTATTAACTCAATTTTTGCCGTTATATAAAATGGCTGCCCCTTCCCCTTGCTTATAAGGTAGTCATACCCGCGTATGGCCGTGTCATAGGCCTCATTGGCAACCAGTGTGCGGCATAGTTCAAAAATATCGCCGCCATCGTCATTGGTCCTTCTGCTTAATGCGAGGGCTTGGTTTAACGCCTGGTCAAAATCTTTTTGCTGTAAAAATTGCCAGGTTAAAAAATTAACAAAAACGGTTTCCTGTGGATATTTTTGTATCCGTTTTAATAAAGCTACCCGTAAAGTATCATAATCAGCATCACCTTCAAATAGAGTGGCGAGCGAATTTTCGGCCTGGTTCAGAAAACTGTTATTTGCGGGTAGTATGTTTAAATACTCCTCGATCAGGGCAACTTTATTTCTTTTAAAACGGTAAAGTGTTATAAGTTCATACGCAAACTGATTATCATCATGCAATAATTTGCGGCCCTGCAAAAAAGTTTTTATCGCATAATCAGGGTTCAAGCCCTGGTAAAACTGGGAAGCGAGTGTGGCAATCGCGTTCTGATTGGCAGGCAGGCTTTTAATCAGACCGTCGTACAAGGCATTAGCTTTATCAACACCGCCATGCTGGGTGTAAATGGCCCCTAAAGTGATAACATACTCGGTGGCATTAGGGTGTTTTCGTATTATTTTTTTGGTTATGTTTTCCGCATCATCAAATTTTTTGATCGCTATCAATGTGCTTACATATTCTTTATAGTAAGTGTCATTATCCTGCTTATACAATTTTTGATATATTTCGAGCGCTTTTTCATGCTCCCCATTGGCGTTATATTGCTTTGCCAGCAGCAATTCATCGCTTTGCGCCAACAGTTTGGAACAACTTATGGCAACCAGAAAAATATAAGCCAATATTCTTTTCATTTGTTAAAAATAATTAATAAAAAATCAATCACACATTTATATCGCCGAATATTTACATAACGTTTATATAGGGTAAAATTGTAGTGACATTTTAAAAAACCTAAGTAATTTATATAATTTAACCTGATTATAACCTGGGTTAACAATAAAAATGGTGGGCAGACTGAAAACATTAATTTTAATTTTTATTACGGTTGCTTTATATGCCTGTAAGGATAAAGGAGCAAATGAAATACCTGTAAGCGATTTTTTTAATACACCTGAAAAAAGCTATTTTAAAATATCTCCGGATGGGAAATATATTTCATACCTAAAAAAATATAAAAAAAGGCAAAATATTTTTATTCAATCACTGGAAGATGGAAAAGAGCGAATGGCAACTGCTTACGCCGATTTTCCGGTACGTGATTACAGCTGGGCATTTGATGATCAGATCATTTTCAGTATAAACCTTCCTAATGATAAATACCTGATGTATGTATTGGATGTTAAGACTTTACAAAAAAAACCGCTATTATCAGAAGAAAAAGTTAGGGTGAGGGTATTAAATAAAAGCAGACAAACACCCGATATAATAACCATCGCTATGAATAAGCGGGATTCGGCTAAATCTGACGTATACCGGTTGAACATTAAAAACGGCGAATTAAAAACGTACCTGCTCAATCCGGGAAACATAAAAGATTGGTTTGTAGATGCTGATGGAAGCATACGGCTGGCCAAATCATCTGACGGTATCAATGAAAGTATATTATACAGGGCTAATGATAAGATGCCTTTTAAAGCTATTATACAAAACAACTTTAAAAATTCAGTAATACCTATAGGCTTTACGGGCAAGAAAAACTACTTCTATGCCTTATCGAATGTTGACCGTGACAGGACGGAATTTGTTGAAATTAATGCTGAAAATACAAAAGAAGAACGGGTAATTTATGCAAATGATAAAGCCGATATACAGCGTGTTGACTATGTAAGAAGTAAACACCGCCTTGAATTGGCTGCCTGGGATGAAGCCAAACCGAAGAAGCATTTTTTAGATGCTGCCATTAAAGCTATATATGATGACCTTGATAAACAGATAAACGGCAGCGAGTCAAACATTGCCGGCAGGGATACTGCCGAAATAAATATTATTGACAGAGATACCGCTGAAAATAAATTTATTGTTACTACATATAACGACCGCAGCCGGGGCGCAGTTTACCTTTATGAACGTTTGGGCGGTAAGCTAACTAAGCTTGCCGACAACTCGACCATCAATCCTGCCGAATTATGTGCCATGCAGCCTATTCACTACATAGCAAGCGATGGAATAACTAATATAAATGGGTACCTTACCCTACCGCTGGGTGTTAATAAAACAAATTTACCGGTAATAGTAATGCCGCACGACGGGCCTTTTGGTGGGCGCAACTCATGGGGCTATAACGCCGATGTGCAATTTTTAGCCAGCAGAGGTTTCGCGGTTTTACAGGTTAATTACAGGGGCTCATCCGGCTATGGTAAAAAGTTTTTAAACGCTGGTTTTAGAGAAGTTGGAGGAAAAGTGCAACAGGATATTACAGATGGCGTAAATTGGCTTATTGCCAATAAAATAGCTAACGCTAAAAAAATTGCTATATATGGCCGGGGTTTTGGTGGTTTTTCGGCTTTATACGGTGTTTCTTTTAATCCGAAGATGTACAATTGCGCGATAGTGCAGGATGGGCTTATTAACTTTTTTTCGTATATTAATACAATCCCAGATTTTTATAAATCATCATTGCAAAAAATGTACCTGCAAAGAATGTATGAAATGATTGGCGACCCTTCAAATAAAAAAGATAACAATAATTTGATCGATATATCACCCGTTTTTCATCCCGATAAAATTAAGGTGCCTGTAATTATATTTCAGGACAGGTTGGACCTACAGGCAAATATTCTGGCATTAGAGGATTATGTTCGTGACCTGAGAAAGCGAAAAGTACAGGTAATTTATAAAAAATATGAAAAGGCGAGAACAACTGCAGAAATTGATAGTATGAGGGTAGACAGGTATACCCAGATAGAAAAATTCCTTGATAATAACATGCGGGTTAAGCATTAATCCCACGGTAATGAAAGGCCCAAACACTGCTTACCGGAAAAACTTCTCACTTATTGTTGCTTTTTTGGTGCTGGTATCTGTTACTTTAATTGTTGTATTAATTGTAGCTTACAGGTTTACGGCACAAAATGTAAATAACGATTTTGCTGCTAAAAAAAATGATGTGGCTGACCAAATTATTAGCCCTTACAATTATTTTTCAAGAAGTAAAATACGCGAAATAACTAATTATTCAGGGTCACTTGATTCAGCGTTAGCGGCAAATTATGCCGATTCGATTTTTCACGATTTTAATTTTGTAACAAAAATAGTTTTTTACCAGATCGTTGTAGGTAACCGCCTATCAGGGCGTGCTAAGGGGAATAACCTGGGCATATCGGTTAAAGCCACTTATCAATACTATCCGAACAAACGCAAAGTAAAAGGTTCCAAAAATGAAAACGAGATCAATAAGAACGATTTCAGTCAAATGGCCGATAAACTAAGCGATTATATTACAGCTTATGATACTTCAAGAGGCCCAGGTCAGGAAGAGCAGGGCACATTTTATAATACCCGGCCCGGTAAGATCAGCTATTTGAATGTACCCAATAACGAGGGGCTTAAAACCTATCATGAGCTTCAGCAAAGCGGGCGCACTACATCATTATATAAGCAAAATATGATGACTTTTTATCTCGATCCGCATAAGATTACATTTAAGAACATACACCCCGAATTATATCAAAAAATATCTGTCAGGCAGATAAATTACGACCCGATCGATATTGACCCCGATAAAACGATCACTAACGAAGTTGCATTTCCGGGGGCACTTTCTGATTATAAGCTATATTTTAGTTCGCCCCGCGATTACCTTACAGCCGAAATTAACCGCCGCTTTATGCCTATTGGTGGTATTATATTATTGGTCTATTTCTTTTTTATACTGATAGGCTGGCTTATTTACCGTAACCTCAACGTTAACCTTAAGCTGTTTAAATTGCAATACGATTTTATAAATAACTTTACGCATGAGTTTAAAACACCGGTTAGCGTAATAAAAATAGCAGGCTCTAATTTAAAAGGCGACAATGAGCTTACCGACAGGCAACGTAAGCACTATGGACGGATTTTAGATGAAGAGGCCGATAAGTTGAATGAATTAATGAACAAGCTGCTATCATTCACCCAGCTGGAAAATAAATCTATCCAAATTAACAAGGACAAAATAGATATTGATCACTTTGTGAAAGGCTATATTAATACTTTTAAAATAAAATATCCGGATTTTAAATTAAGCTATAACATTAATAACGTGAATTTTTTTTATACCGATGAGGTGTTGCTTGGCAGTATATTTCAAAACCTGGTAGAAAATGCCTATAAATATTCGCACCCCGAAAAAAAGGAGCTTTTTATAAATATTACGCTCGAAAAACGTAATATTATATTTTCATTTATTGATAAAGGAATTGGTGTACCCAAAAATGAATTAAATAACATATTCAAAAAGTTTTATAGATTAGAAAACCAATATAACCAAAACGGAAGCGTAGGCCTCGGCCTGGCATTTTGCAAAGAACTGGTTAATTTTATGGATGGTGAAATATCCGTAAAAAGCAAAGTTGACAAGGGCTCGGAATTTGTGGTTACATTTCCATACGAAAATTAGATATGAACAAAGAAATAAAGATAGCGCTTGTAGAAGATGATGAAAACCTGCGTTTCCTGGTTGCCGAGCGTTTACAATCAGAGGGTTATAAGGTATTGGAAGCCAGTAATGGCGACGATGCCGAAACAATGATACTGGCCGAACAGCCGGATATTGTTTTGTTAGACTGGATGCTGCCCGGTAAGCAAGGGGCGGAAGTTTGCAGCAGCATACGTGCTAAAGGGTTTGATAAACTGGTGATCATGATTACGGCGAAACAGCAGGATATTGACAAAATATCAGCTTATAATTTAGGCGTATCTGATTATATAACCAAACCATTTAACATGGATGTTTTGGTAGCGTTGATAGATAACCGGATAAAGTTCGCGTTGAACAATGAAAAGTCAGAGTCGTACAACTTTGCTAATATGGAGCATCACCCCAATACGCATTTGCTGATACGCGATGGTAAAAAAATAGAACTCACCATATTGGAGAACCGCATATTATTGTACTTCCTGAAAAACAAGAACAAGGTGATTAACCGCGAAGAACTGATGATGGAAGTATGGGGTTATAACGCCGATGTAAACACGCGCACGCTGGATATGCACATTGTAAGGCTGCGTAAAAAGATAGAAACAAATCCCGATTACCCACAATATTTACAAACCGTGCGGGGTATTGGGTATAAGTTTGCTTACCAGCCATAATTATTTCCGATAAGCTGTTGAGGTTATAAAATCCCTAAAAAAAGTTTTTTGAGCAATTACACTATAATTGTTTCGCGCAAATTTGCTGTCTATCTCGGGCAATGCCGACGCTTCAATATGGCATATGAGTTTGAAAAATGCGAACATGGTTTTTAGCAGCACATTCTGCCACCATTTCCCGGTTAACTGAAAATCGGTATTAAGCCATAGGCCGCCCGGTTTAAGTTGGGGATGCAAATGCTTAAACACTTTCTGTAAGGTTTGTTCGGTGAAATTATCAAATAAAAAAGGAGTAATGATCACATCAAAACCAATGGCTAATGCAACATTTTCTATCGCCTCAGTAATAAAATTTACCTGGTTTGCCCCTGCATTTCTTTTTCGTGAAAGTGCCACCATATTTACAGCTACCTCTACATAAGTAATAGTTAAACCGGATGGATGCAGGTGTGTTAATTCTTCCAGTATGCGACCCGTACCCCCACCAACGATCAAAATGTCTGCATTTTCCGGTACAAATTGCAGTAAATATATCTGGGCATTAATTAGTGCCCGGCCATAAACTAACCCTGCCAGGCTATCATAAAACCAGGCAGAATTATTATAGTTGGCAGCCATTTTATTAAAATTGGTTAAATAGCAATAGTAGCAGGTATTGCAGTATTAATACCCCATCCATGTAAAAGAAATAATAATACTCATTCTTTTCCCATTCAGATTTAAATATGAGCCATCCTGCTAAAATTGCGGTTAGCGTAAGCGCCCAAAAATCGTGGTTGAAACCATTGTTCCGGTAAAGGAACATTAGCACTATATAACCTGCCAGCAGTACCTGGCAAAACAGGTAGGCCCGTTTTTCGCCCCATATTACCGGGATGGTTCTTACGCCCAATCTGCGGTCGTCAAAAAGGTCGCGGATATCAAAAGGGACAGTTAGCGCGCCTATGAATAAGAACCGTTTGGCTAACAAAATACTAATATCACGCATGGAGATATTGGTGAGGTGCATATTTTTGGCCTCTAAAATGGGTAACAGCACACTGCCCATAGTCCAAACCAACGTAATCAAAAATTGCTTTAAACCCGGGATATGGCGCAACCCGAATTTTTTATCGCCCAGCGTAAACATCGGAATACTGTAAGAAAAAGATATAATGCCCAAAAAAATAAGTAGTAGCCTGGATTCAGTCGATATTAAAAAAAATAAGGGCACCAGCGAAAGAATGGATACGATAGTAAAAGTAACCATAAGTCGGTGATGTGAAAAAAACCAGCGTATACGCACGTATTCTGATTTTTTGGGTTCTGTTGGTTTGGATAAGAGAATGGAAAAATTATAAACGCCAATTGTTGAAGTGAACAACAAAGCAAGTACGGTATACTGCGGTTTTGACCCTATTAAATGAAAGGTAACCAGCGCCTGGGCAACAGCGCACAAAGCCATAAAAACGTTGCTAAACAGCAAAAAGTCAACAACAGGCTTAACTAATTTTTTCATTTATGGTGAAACGACCGCCTGGTAATTTTAAACTTTTTTAAGTAAAGGATTATGAGCGGATTTCAATGTAAATATCGTAATCTCGGGCAATATTCCAACCCTACCCGGGAAGCCTAAAAACCCATAGCCAACATTTACATATAACTGCTGGTTGCCTTCGTGGTAAAGACCGGCCCATTCTTTATACACATATTCTACCGGACTCCATTGAAAATGTTCGGCGCGCACACCAAACTGCATACCATGCGTGTGGCCCGAGAACATGACATCAATTTGCGGGTAATGGGGCAATATCTGCGCCCGCCAATGTGAGGGATCGTGGGATAATAATAATTTTACGGGTAGGTCATCCGTGTTTTTTACAGTAGGTTCCATACGTCCGTATTTTGGAAAACGCGTTAGTTCACCCCAGTTTTCACAGCCTAAAATGCCTATCTCTTCGCCATTAACTTTGAGGCGGCGGTTTTCATTAAGCAGTAAGTCCCAACCCATGTTTTTATGGGTAGCGATCAGGTCGTCCAGGTTTTTTTGTTTGGCTGCAAGTGATGGCCAGTTATCATAATCACCATAATCATGATTCCCTAATGAGGAGAAAACACCCAGCGGCGCTTTTACCTTGCTGAATATATCCTGGTAGCCATAAACTTCATCGGTGCGCCGGTTAACCAGGTCGCCGGTAAAGAAAATAAAGTCGGGTTTTTCGCGCAGCAGCATCCCCACACCCCCAGCAACTGCTTTTTTATTATAAAAACTGCCGGAATGTATGTCAGATATCTGCCCTAATTTAATACCGTCAAACGCTTTGGGTAAATTGGGCAGATATAAAGTTTGATAGCGTACCCGGTAATCATAAGCACCCGAAACTATGCCGACCCCTATTGCCGCTAATGGAACAGCACCTGCAATTAACCCGGCCTTCATCAGAAATTCTGAACGTGTTATGGCGTTCGCATTAACTTGATCGGTTGATTTTTTTGTGCGTCTTTTTATCCAAATAAATAAGCGCCGGGCATCATCAAATAAAACAAAGGGTAGTAACGTAACTTTTACTATTGCCAATACAAAAAATACCATCAATATACCGGCACGTGCTCCTAGAGGTATTTTAAAATAAATACTTACAATAGTACCGGCTATCAGCAATAATGAAAATATCCGATACCCCAATTTAATACCTCTTTTATTGGAAAAAGATAAGCGTTTAAAAGCCGCGGCAAAACCATTGGCTAAATACAGATCGATCAGGAAAAGGCCAATACCAATTAAAATTAGGGTGAATAGTTGTCCCTGCATATATTAATTAATAACGGTCATTGTCAATATCTAGGTCATCATCGTCGTCAGGCTGCAGGTTAAACAGGCTGTTAAACATATCAGAGAACGCGAAGCCGTTATCAAGGAAGCCTTTGCTTAGCTGCGAAAATTCGGCCAGGCCATGCAAAACAAATTCCATTAATATTAACTGCTGGCTTTCTATTAAATTGGGGTGGAACTTTTTAACCAGGTCTTTCAACCCGGTAACCGAGTTTAACAGTTTTTTATATTCTGCAAGCGGCAGGTCGTCAATTACAGCCAGGCTGTTGCCGTCGCTGAACCAGTTAATGATCTCGGCATAAGGGTTGGGTGCTTTTGCCTTTTTTGTTTTTTCGGGATCGGGGAAATATTTAAGTAATAGGGTTTTGATGGCCTTGCCTATTAATATATTGGCAACTTTGGCAGGGCCCTCTAACTCACCTTCATAAACCAGTTCTATTTTACCGGTGATAGCCGGGATAACCCCCAGGAAATCGGCAATACGCACAAAAGTTTTAGCCTCGTGGTTAATGATCATGCGGCGTTCGGCATTGCTTATTAAATTCTCAAAAGCAGATATAGTTAATCGCGCCGATACGCCCGATTTCTTGTCAATATATTCCGAGTTTCGCGCTTCAAAAGCAATTTGCTCAACCAAATCTTTTACCAAACCATCAGCCTCAACCGCCACCCTTTGTTCGGGGGTAAGCGACGCTTCCTGCTGGGTTATTTTGCGCGATATATCTACCGAGCGCGGGTAATGTGTTAATATCTGGCTTTCTATACGGTCTTTCAACGGGGTAACAATCGACCCGCGGTTGGTATAATCTTCGGGGTTGGCGGTAAATACAAACTGAATATCAAGCGGTAACCGCAGTTTAAAGCCGCGTATCTGTATATCTCTTTCCTGCAAAATATTGAACAGCGAAACCTGTATCCTTGCCTGCAGGTCGGGCAGCTCATTAATTACAAAAATACCCCGGTGGGCACGCGGTATTAAACCGAAATGTATAACCCGCTCATCCGAATAAGTCAATTTCATAGTAGCCGCTTTAATGGGGTCAACATCGCCTATAAGGTCGGCAACGGTAACATCTGGGGTAGCCAGTTTTTCGGTATAGCGTTCGGATCGGTGTATCCAGGCAATTGGTGTGTCGTCGCCCCTGGTCTCAATTTGATGATGCCCGAACCAGGATATGGGGTTGAGCGGGTCATCAAACAATTCCGCCCCTTCAATATAGGGGATATACTCATCCAGCAAATTTACCATCAACCGTGCTATACGCGTTTTGGCCTGCCCGCGCAAGCCGAGCAGTAAAATATTATGCCTTGATAAAATAGCTGTTTGCAGGTCGGGGATCACGGTATCTTCAAACCCGATTATACCCTCAAATCCGCCCTCTTGCTTTTTTTGCAGCTGGGCTATTAAATTTCGCCTTAATTCAT
>Ga0206969_1062_pt2 | contig 32157 bp, 27 predicted proteins | sample Alteio_BWOrgHeat_87_FD_153256 | JGI IMG/M metagenome (GOLD analysis project Ga0206969, IMG submission 153256) | Enriched cells from forest soil in Barre Woods Harvard Forest LTER site, Petersham, Massachusetts, United States -... | ecosystem: Environmental > Terrestrial > Soil > Temperate forest >... | reverse complement strand
ATTTCGCCCACAATTTAATTGATGTACAGAATGAGAAATACCGCCCCTCAATTATTGTAAGAGGTAAGGAGGGTATCCCTATGCAGGAGGTTCAGGGCGAGTTGCGGGGTTTAATGCGTTCTATACGCAGCTTAAGGCCGAATCAGGAAGACAACTTTGCTTTAAATGAAAGCACTATGCTTTCAGATCAGTTAGATATTGTATTCAAGGTAATCAACGTGGCCGGTTTTATTATCGGGCTGTTCTCTATATTGGTAGGCGGGTTTGGTATAGCTAATATTATGTTTGTTTCTGTAAAAGAGCGTACAAATATTATAGGCATTCAAAAATCATTGGGGGCAAAAAACTATTTTATTTTATTGCAATTTCTTATCGAGGCTATTATTCTTTGTTTAATGGGGGGGATAATTGGGCTTTTAATGGTATATGGCGGCACATTTATAGTAAAATGGATAGCGGATATGACCATTGTGCTTTATCTTAAAAATATAATAATAGGGATAGGCACCTCTGTTGGTATCGGTATAATTTCGGGCATCGTCCCGGCATATTTCGCCTCAAAGCTTGACCCGGTTGAAGCAATACGGTCTAATTGAGTTTTGAGTAGTGAGTTCTGAGTAAGGAGAAAAACTCATAACTGATATAACTCAACACTCACAACTAAAAGAGCTACACTACCGGCTGGTAATGCTTAGATACTTTTTCAAAAAACATAGCGGGTACAAATGGTTTTGTTAAATAATCACTCATGCCTGCTTCCAATGCCTTGTTGTAAGTTTCGGGCATAGCGTCGGCGGTAAGCGCTATAATGGGTACTTCAGGGTTGGTTTTTTTGATGGCAATAGTAGCCTCAAAGCCATCCATCACCGGCATTTGCAGGTCCATGATGATCAGGTCGTAAACTTTATTGCGCACCATATCAATAGCTAACTGTCCGTTTAACGCTTCATCAACATTTGCCTGCCACTTTTTAAGGAATCTTGATGCTATAAGCAGGTTCATTTTATTGTCATCAACTATCAGCACATTCATTCCGTATAAATTAAGCATAGGGCTGCTGTTCAGTTCAGCCAGTGGCCCGTCAGACTCTTTTTTTAGCTGCTTAAATGAGATAGTAAACGTGAATTCGGTGCCTTTTCCAGGTTCGCTTATAACCGAAATCTCACTTTTATGAAGCTTTACCAGGCGTTTTGTAATGGCAAGCCCCAGGCCTGTGCCCCCATGATTGTTGTTAAACATCGGTTCCTGCGTAAAAGGATCAAAAATGATATCCAGGTTTTCGGGTGCAATGCCTATCCCGGTATCAGCTATCGTGAATTTAATAGTGGCCTGCTTGCTGTCTACCTGTTCGGTTTGCAGCCTGATGGTTATTGTTCCTTTATCAGTGAATTTAACCGCGTTGCCTACCAGGTTGTTCAATATCTGGCTCAGCCGTGCCTGGTCGCCTGTTAAATACTCAGGAATAGCCTCATCGATAATTAATTCAATAGTTAATTTCTTCTCTACCGTTTTTGAAAGGAAGGATTGTTTTATTTTTTGGGCAAGGTAACGCAGATCGAATTTTAATTCATTAAGCTCCAATTTACCCGCTTCTATTTTATTATAGTCTAAAATATCATTGATAATGGACAGGAGGTTTTCCCCCGAAAATTTTAGAATATTTAAATATTCTATTTGTTCGGGCCTGGGTTCGTCACTTAACAATAAATTGGTAGTGCCAATAACCGCGTTCATCGGCGTTCTTATTTCATGGCTCATTATTGACAGGAAATCAGATTTGAATTTCGACGACTTTTCAGCCAGCTCTTTTGCTGATATCAACTCCTGGGTTGCTTTTTGCTGATCGGTTATATCTTCGCCAATGCTGGTGATTTCTTTAACCAGGCCATTTTCATCATAGCTTATCGTATTTTGCCAGCTGATAATACGCTCGTCTCCATTTCGGCATACAACAGGGTTAGTGTATTGCGTTGGTATAGAACTGTTTGCAAGCCAGTTGCCGAGGAGCTCTTTTGTACCCCGGGGTAAAAATTTATCCACCCATTTCATGCCCAGTATTTCTTTCTGGCCATAACCCAGCAAATTCGCCAGGTATTGGTTGCAGAAAATAATATTGCCTTGCCCATCAAGTGATACCGCGGCAAGTTTAATGGTTTCTAATACCAGCTTATACTTGTTTTCGGTTCTTTTATAATCTATTTCTATCTGTTTTCTGTCGGTAACATCCTGTAAGGTGCCTATTATCTTATGCAGGCTCCCATCTTCATTTTTAAGCAGGCCGCCCACAATTATACTTACATATTTTATAGTGCCATTGGGCGTAACGATGCGGAAAACACAAGTATAACCAGGACTATCAGCGGCGTTTTTAAATAGATGCTGTAAAATAAATTTATCATTTTTATAGGCATAGGTTAAAAGAAAACGCCTGGTACTTAAACGGGCCATTATATGTGCATCAACCTCAAAAATATTGCATATCTCCTCAGACCATTTAACTTTATCCGACACGGTATTCCAGCTCCAGTTTCCGATCTTTGCAATAGTTTGTGCCTCAATTAATTCGGAACGCCCCTTTTTTATAGCTTTTTCTGACAGCTTACTTTCGGTTACATCCTGTATAATGCCAAATATCCGTTTTAACTTACCGTCAGCATCGTTTGTAAGATCGCCTTTTATAACTTTTATATATTTTAAATTTCCCCTGGGCGTAATTAAGCGGTGTTCAAACTGCTTTAGGTCGCTTGTGTACAAGCTTAAATGGAATTCGCGATACTTTGCACGGTCATCCGGATGGACAAGGCTTAAATAATACTCAAATTTGGTAAGGCCATCGGGCAAACTTTCAGTTTCTAAAACAGCATATAAACTTTCCGACCAATAACTCTCCTTATTAATATGGTCATACCACCAATTGCCAATTTTAGCAAATGCCTGCGCTTCGATAAGCAAAGCCTCATTTTCTTTTAATGCGTCGGCATATTTTTTTTGTTCGGATATATCCGTAACTGATGCCGAAATGCGCGAAGTATAATTCCCGTCCCGGTCAAAAACAGGCGTCATTTTTGCAATAAGCCAGGCGCCTGTGCCGAAGTCGGAAATATATTCGATAGCGGTTGGCTTCCTGTTTTTTATAACATAATCAAGCGCGGTATTAAATTTAAGTGCTTTCTCATAACCGAGCAGGTCTTCCAGTCTTTTTCCTACGGCTTCCTTTGGGTCAATCACCCGTTCCGTCAACTCATTGAACCATACATTTAAGCAAACTTTGTCTTCATTAAACTCAAAAATAATATCGTTCAGCGAACTGATGAGCGAATTAAGCTGCTGTGGGCTATTGGGCAGCTTGGCTGTATAATCTTCAACTGCTTTCCTGATGCACCGCTTGTAAGCTATGCCCATAAAAAAAGCAATAACCGCAATTATGACTAATGCAAGGAATATACTATAATAAGTTTGAACTAATATAAATAGACCGCCATTTAATGCCATTTATAATGTTTTTTGAAGATATATTTTATAATCATGTACCATCATTGGGAATTTGAGGCAAAATAAAAAATATGAGGCAATATTTTTACAATTGCTTCATCTTTCTTACAGCCAAATAATACGCAGATTTACATATATTTGTTGCATATACAAAATATCTTTTCATGTCAGGTTCAGCACAATTAAAAATAGGCGATAAAACGTACGACCTTCCCATAATAGAGGGTACAGAAGGGGAAAAAGCTATTGATATTTCAAAATTGAGAGATCAAAGCGGTTATGTAACCCTTGATATTGGTTATAAAAACACCGGAGCCACACAAAGTGCTATAACTTTTTTAGATGGCGAACTGGGTATACTTAAATACCGCGGTTACCCTATTGAACAGCTGGCAGAAAAATCAACTTTTATAGAGGTGGCTTATTTATTGATCTATGGCGATTTGCCTACTGCCGACCAGCTTACAGCTTTTCAATATGAAATAAGCCGTCATACATTGGTGCATGAGGATATGAAGAAGTTTTTTGATGGTTTTCCGTCAAAATCACATCCAATGGGGCAGTTATCATCATTGGTATGCTCCTTATCGGCATTTTACCCCGAATCGTTAAAACCAAACCAAACTACGGATGAGCTTAATTTAAGTATTATAAAAATGCTTAGCAAAATGGCCACTATTGTATCATGGATATATAAAAAGTCATTGGGCCACCCGGTTATGTACCCGCAAAATAAATACGATTACGTAACCAACTTTTTAAGCATGACCTTTGGGCAGCTGACCGAAGAGGTTGTGATAGATCCGGTTGTTGTTAGCGCGATGAATACGTTGTTGATATTGCACGCCGATCATGAACAAAACTGCTCCACATCCACCGTGCGTATTGTGGGTTCGTCCGAATCTAATATTTACGCTTCGGTTTCTGCAGGTATATCGGCTTTATGGGGTCCGCTGCATGGCGGCGCCAACCAGGCTGTTATTGAAATGCTCGAAAAAATAAAAGCCGACGGCGGCGATACTGATAAATGGATAGCCAAGGCTAAAGATAAAAATGACCCTTTCCGGTTAATGGGTTTTGGCCACCGGGTTTACAAGAATTTTGACCCCCGTGCCAAAATTATTAAAAAGGCCTGCGATGATATTTTAGAAAAATTAGGCATGGACGATGAAGTGCTGGAGATAGCCAAGAAATTAGAAGAAGTGGCTTTAAAAGACCCCTACTTTGTTGAGCGTAAATTATACCCCAATGTTGATTTTTACTCGGGCATTATTTACCGCGCCTTAGGTTTTCCAACGGATATGTTCACCGTTCTGTTTGCCCTGGGCCGCCTTCCGGGCTGGATAGCGCAATGGAAAGAAATGAAAGCGCATAAAGAGCCTATAGGCCGCCCCCGCCAGATATATGACGGCGCTGTTAACCGGGATTATGTAGAGATTGAGAAAAGATAGACCGATGATTATTTGATTAATAAAAAAAGCCAAAGGAGAGCCTGTTAAATTTAGCAGGTTTTTTTATTTTGCTTTTTGCGGTAACTTTTGTTTACCTTTAATAACCAATTAATTTTTAAGTTAATAACACCCCCAAAATATGGAAACTGCAGTAAAATACACCCTGGCGACATTAGTAAATGTTATAGGGTTCTTTATTATGCAGGTTATGGCCAAATATATTTACTTCCTGTTTTTTAATAAAGGAGGCTTTAATGTTAACAATATGAGATTGGTTTGTTTGTTTTTTATTTTAATACAGATAGCCATCCTGTTTTTTCTATATAGAAAAAAATATTTATTCAACGAAACACCGCTCCTCGTAATTAGTATGCTGCTTACAGTTGGCTTATATTTTGTTTTTATTGTATTTAATGTAATGGAAAAATTAAACTGATTAGTTTAACCACATAGTTCAAGTTTTCAGCGTTTTTTGCTTATTACGCAGCATGATCAGTGCTTTATCAGCCCTTACCTTACGTGTATCTTCCTGTTTGGCCGAGCCTACCCAATCACAATACCCTTGTTTATAAGATTTTGACAGGCTTTCAAAAAAATCATTAGCGGTTGCATCCCGGTCAAGTAATGCCTGTAACTCGGCAGGCGTACCTTCAATGTGTTCTCCTTTTTTTAACATGGTTTATAGTTTTATAATTTCCCATTCTAAATCCGATATTCTCTAATCCCCATCTTCACTGCCAAACAAATAGGTTTCTGTATTGCCAACCGGCAGGTTTACACTGTCGCCGCGGCTTAGCTGCCACCAAAAACGCATGCGCAGTTTTTCATGGTTGCCAACTTCGTTCATCGTGTTCGAATCATACAGCCTGCCATTAACCATCACATATTTAATGTTATCGCTGTTGCGGATATCATCCAACGGGTTTTGGTTGAGTACGATCAGGTCGGCGAGTTTACCTTTTTCTAACGAACCTATTTCTTTATCCATACCCAAATAGGCTGCCCCGTTTATAGTAGCACAACGGATGGCCTGCAGCGGTGTCATGCCGCCCTGCGCCAACATCCATAGCTCCCAGTGGGCGCCGAGGCCCTGTAACTGTCCATGCGCGCCCAGGTTAACTTTGGTACCGCCATCGTTTATTTGTTTAACGTATTTTGATATTTCTATATGCCCGTATTCGCCATATTCTGAAGTGGTTCTCCTACGCGAGCGGGAATCGACAATATATTGAGGCGTAAAATTCAGCAGGTGTTCATTCTTCCATACCTCGGTGCGGTCATACCAGTAATTTTCGCCAAACTGGGTGCCATAACTTACTATCAGGGTAGGGGTATATGCCGTTTTACTATCGTTCCATAAGCTTTTTACATCTTTATAAACCGGTACAACAGGGATACTATGTTCAATACCGGTATGCCCGTCTAGTATCATGTTCATATTGGTAAAAAAAGTCGATCCGCCTTCGGGCACTACTTCCATTTGCAGCAGGCGGGCGGCCTCAATAATTTCCTGCCGCTGGTCGCGGCGGGGCTGACTATAGCTTTTTACCGAAAAAGCGCCAACCGCCTTTAAACGGCGCAGATGCGAAAGTGCATCGTCCAAATTATTAATCACTGCTTTAAAATCGCCGTCGGCCCCGTATAAAATAGTGCCGGTTGAGTAAACCCGCGGGCCAACCATGTGGCCGGCTTTTAACATTTCCGACTGGCTAAAAACCATCTCTGTACTGGTTGACGGATCATGCGCGGTGGTTACACCGTAAGACAGGTTGGCAAAATAGTTCCAATCCTGCTGCGGCGAAATACCATCGGGACTGGGGTGTAAATGCGCGTGAACGTCAATAATGCCGGGCATAATGGTTTTTCCGCTTACATCATAAACCTTCGCATCAGCCGGGATTTGCACATCGCCAACTTTCCCTATCGCGACTATTTTATTATGATCAATAATTATGGTACCCTTTTCTATCACCTCATCACCATTCATGGTGATAATACGCATATTGGTAAAAACTATCTTCCCATCAGGCACGTCTGTTTTTAGTTTCAGGCCAATATCAATACCAATCGTATCAATAGCCGGCGTTTTATCCGTACCTCCATCCACAAAAGAAAAGGCATTGTGTATATCCCTTACAAAATATTTTGGCCCAAGCGTCCACATTAGTTTCTGGCTGTCCTTGCTCCAGTGCAGGTAGGTGCCCGCGTCGCGGGTGAGTTTGCTTAAAGGTAGTGCTTTATTGGTGGCTGAAAGGTCTTGGGCGCTGCCTGTGCTAACCATTGGATTAATGTAGCAGTTAAACAATTCGGTAAACGCCATCCATTTACCGTCAGGGCTGGGCTCAAATTGCGTAGTATAGGTAGAAGTATACAACGTTTTTTGATTAGCGCCGCTAATATCCATTACTTTAAAGGCTTTTTTGCTGCCCTCGCTGCTTTGGTAATATATTTTAGAATCATCTGCTGAAAAACCGGGCTTAATACCATTATTGATTACCATTTTGGTGGTAACAACCCATTTAGTGCTATCGCCCGAAATGTTTGCTATATATATACCCGGGTTGGCGCCAAAGGTAAAACCCAGGTCTTCATTGCCTTCGCCTTTACGGTAAATTATCTTATCGCCTTTACTATTGAATTTCGGCGTATAGTAAAATCCCTTTTCGCTGGTTATCCTTGTTACCTGGTGAGTAGCAAGATCAACCCTGTTAATTGAACCTTTTAGCGCGTCGCTCCAGTCAACATATACCAGCGACTTACCGTCAGGGCTAAATTCAGGGTCGTATTCAAAATCTTTAAGCGTATCTATTCGCGTGGGTTCACCCTTAGGCAGTTCTTTAACATAAATATAACCCGCGGCATTAAAAGCTACCTTTTTTCCGTCGGGCGATGTGGTTAACTGCCTTATCATTTTAACGGGAAACTCATCCAGGAAGACCTTTTGCGGGTAATGAAGTGCGTCGGTAATAGTTTGCTGCGAGGAAACTTCGAAAGGTATCTGTGCGGCATTTAGCGTTGAAATATCCAGGTTCCATATTTTTCCTTTAGCATAAAAAATTAGGTTCTTGCTATCAGGCGTCCAGCTAAAATTAGGGTACACGCCAAATATGGCCCAGGTTTCCTGCTGGTCGTGCGATAGGTCATCATACACAGGCCATTCTTCCTGGGTAGCCATATTGTGCAGGTATAAAACCGATTTCAGCCTTACCCGCTTCACAAACGCCAGCAATTTACCATCAGGAGATATTTGCGGACGGCATGCACCGCCTGCACCGCCGGTAACGGTTTCTATATCGCCCGTTTCGCGGTTCAATCTTCTTATAGCATATATTCCTGCATTCGGGTCCTTGCTATATTGAAAATTTGGGCCGGGCGTAACGTCCTCGCTCCAGTAAACAAATTTACCATCAGGCGATACAGTTGGTTCACCCGCATCCTGCTGGTCGTTTTTGCGTTTGGTTAGCTGTACGCCGTCGCCGCCGTTTTTATGGTATAGCCACATTTCTCCTGCTCCAAGCGAACGCGAGGCAGTAAAATGCTTGCGCGCCACTAAGTATTGCCCATCGGGCGTCCATGAGGCATTATTTAACAACCTGAAATTTTCTTTGGTGATGGAATGTTTATTAGTTCCGTCGGCGTTCATTATCCATATATTATCGCCACCTTCCTTATCGCTGGTGTAGGAGATCAGCTTACCATCCGGACTAAAACGTGGCTGCACCTCGTAGGCCTTGCCACCAGCCAATAAGGTGGCTTTACCGCCGGTAATGGGGATGGAGTAAATATCGCCCAACAAATCGAAAACTATAGTTTTACCATCGGGGCTTACGTCTAAATTCATCCATGTGCCCTCATCGGTATTGATGGTGACTTTTTTAGACGGGCCGGGCGGGGTTTCTACGTTCCATTTTTGGGCCTGAACGTTGCAGGCGGCAATTAAAAATATTAACGTTATATTAAAGAGCTTCATCAGTTAATTGTTTATAACTGCTAAGTTAAAACTATTGATGGTTTTTAATAGTTTTGGAACTGCCATAAAATAATGACGATACAGGAAATACTAAAAACTTACTGGAACCACGATACCTTCCGCCCGATGCAGGAGGATATTATCCAGTCGGTATTGTTGGGGCATGATACTTTGGCGCTGCTGCCAACCGGTGGAGGCAAGTCGGTTTGTTTCCAGGTTCCGGCTATGGCGAAGGATGGGATTTGTATTGTAGTATCGCCACTCATTGCCCTTATGAAGGACCAGGTAGAGAATTTAAGGGCCAAAGGTATTGAAGCGGTTTCCATTGTATCGGGGATGAATAAGCGGGAGGTTGACCTGGCTTTGGATGATTGTATTTATAAAGAAATCAAGTTTTTATACCTGTCGCCCGAGCGTTTATTGTCTGAACTGGTACGGGAACGCATCAAATACATGAAGGTAAACCTGTTCGCGGTTGATGAGGCGCATTGTATATCACAATGGGGGTATGATTTCAGGCCGTCATACCTGCATATAGCCGACCTGCGTGAGTTGCACCCTGATGTACCTGTATTGGCGCTTACCGCTACAGCAACCGGAGAAGTAAGGGTTGATATACAGGATAAGTTATTGTTTAAAAAGGCGCTGGTTTTTCAAAAAAGCTTTGAACGCAAAAATATCAGTTATGTGGTGCAGTATGAAGAGAACAAGCCCCGCAAAATGCTTGATATTGCCGTTGGTGTAAAAGGTAGCGGTATAGTATATGTACGCAGCCGGAAAGAATGTGCCGAAATAGCAAAATTTTATAATGATAATGGCATTAAAGCCGATTATTACCACGCTGGCCTTACATCTGACGAGCGCTCGAAAAAACAGGAAAGCTGGAAAAACAACCGTACCTGCATTATGGTAGCCACCAACGCCTTCGGGATGGGTATTGACAAGCCCGATGTGCGCTTTGTGATACATAAAGACCTGCCCGAAAGTTTGGAAACTTATTACCAGGAAGCGGGCAGGGCGGGGCGCGATGAGCATAAAGCATACGCTGTTTTATTATATAATAATGGCGACAGGATGAAACAGGAGAAAATGTTTGCGCTAAGTTTCCCCGCGGTTGATGAAATAAAACTGGTTTATCATCAACTCTCCAATTATTACCAGGTGGCGTATGGCGCCGGGGAGGGTGTTAGTTTCGATCTTGACCTGGGCGATTTTTGCGCCAAATACAAATTGGATGTAATAAAAACATTAAACGCCCTCAAGTTTTTGGAGCAGAATGAATATTTGTCGTTCAGTGAAAGTGTTTTTTTGCCGTCGCGGTTCAGGTTTGAGGTATTAAATGAGCAGTTATATAATTTCCAGATACAAAACCAGGGTTGGGATGCGTTCATTAAAACCTTACTGCGATCATACGGCGGGGCGTTTGAAAATTATGTAAGGTTAAAGGAATTTGACTTGTCGCGCCGTGCCCACATGAGCGTTCAGCAGGTAATTGAAGGGTTAAAGCAATTGCAGGAATACAATATATTAAGTTATCTGCCGCAAAACGACCAGCCGCAGGTAACTTATTTAAAACCACGGCAACAACCTAATAACCTGTATATAAATAAACAATATATTGAACAACGAAAAGCCACCTATCTAAAAAAGATGGAGGCAGTATTCGCTTATTGTACCCATAAAAAATGCCGCAGCCAGTTGCTGTTAACTTATTTTGATGAACCTAATAGCGATAAATGCGATATCTGCGATGTTTGCCTCGACGAAAAACGCAAACGCAATGCCACCGAAGTATTTGATGACGTCACCAATGAGATAGCCCAATTACTAAGTATCGGTCCGTTAGAGTTAGACTCTTTAATAACTTCTATAAAAAGCGGCATAGAAAAAGAACGGCTGGATGCCGTGCGCCGGCTGCTTGATGCGGGCAAGATAAAGTTTAACGGCGAAAAATATTATTTGTAGGACCTGTCTTAAAGCGGCCTTTTGCAAACTGGCAAAATATTATTCTGAACTTGTGCGCTTTGTGATATTTCTTAGCGAAATTTCCCACAAAGACCACCTACTATTTACACAAAGTACACTAAGGGTTTAACGAAGCGAAATATTATTCTGAATTCTCAACATCATTTTTGCCTTTAACACAGTGCCTTAGCGGATAATTTAACAAGGAAATGCACAATATTGCCTCGCTGTGCCGCTTCTCACAAAATTATTATTGGTTTTTCGCCGACACATATGCCCGGTTCACCGAGAAAAACAGGGGTTGTGTCGTTTTTACACTTATGGCGACGTAACCTTTGCCATTTATTATCGTCATATGGGGGTATTTAAAATAAATTAAAAAGTTAATCATCATTAAAAAATAAGAAAATGAAAACAAGAATAATAACCCTTATCACTTTAGTAACTGTATTAAGTATTACAAGTTTAACCTATGCCGCTGCAAAAACAAACGATGACCAGATCACTGTTGTAGCAACCGAAAACAATATTAATAAAATAGAAGCATCAGGCAATGTTGAAGTTTATATTACCAATGGCGACAAGGACCAGGTAAAAGTTTGCGGCGATTATTATGCACAAAACGCGTTAGTTCAGGACAAAGATGGCGTGTTGCGCATATCATCATACAACGCTGATAAATTGGTTGTATTAGTTACTGTTGCCGATCTGCGTTCAATAACCGCTACTGATAATGCATCAATAAAATCATATGTAACATTTTCAGCTATAGAGTTGGATGTGAAGCTAGATAAAAATGCCTCTGCCCAGTTAAAATTAGATGTATTTGCCGCTAATATAACAGTAACCGAAGGCGCCAAAGCCGATTTGAGCGGTTCTGTGAATGACTATGACTTAAATTACAGCCATTCAGCAAAAATAAATAGCACAGAGCTTGTAGCAGTTAACAGCACCAAAAATAATATTACCAAAAAAGCTGCCAACCCAACTGAAGATGAAGACGCGATTGACCTTGATAAAATGGCAAGCTTGTAACACACGCACACTTTTGCAAAAGTTCATTATATATTATTTAAGCCGTCCCGATTAATCGGGACGGCTTTTTTTATGTAACTTCATTTCGTAATTTGCAGTTTTATAAACCAACACTTGTACAAGATCATGAAAAGATATCGTCTAAATATACTTGCCGCAATAGCGGTTATTGCTGTTATTCTGCTGCCATCATGCAGGTTTGGTTGCGTACATGGTTCGGGCAACCAGGTTTCCGAGATGCGTAAGGTAGCCGGTTTTACAAAGATCGACGTATCAGGTGCGTTTAAAATTATCTTAAAGCAAGATAGTTCGTCAACTGTAAATATAAGTACTGATGATAACCTGGTGAAGTATATTAATACAGAAGTAAGCGGCGATAAGTTGCGCATATCAACCCGTGGTAAAAATATTTGCACTAATGGCCCAATCCTTATCACTATTGGTATTCATCATCTTGGGGAAATAAAATCGTCTGGAGCGGTCGAGGTTGAATCAGCCGGTAAATTGATTACCGGCGACCTGAGTTTTAAACTTTCAGGCATCACCAAAGTAAATATGGAGCTTGACGCTGCCCATGTAAGCACCGAAAGCAGCGGCTCGGCAGAAATTAACTTGAAGGGGCAAGCCAGTTCGCATAGTGTTGACCTTAACGGCGGCGGTAAAATTCACGCGTTTGATTTTGTGGTGGGCAATTATACTATTGAAACATCGGGCGCGAGCGACTGCGAGATAAATGTGTTGCACCAGCTAAATGTAAACAGCAGTGGCGCGTCATCGATAAAATATAAGGGTAACCCTACCAGCGTAAATAGCGATAAATCGGGTATTTCATCAATTACAAAAGTTAATTGATGTTAGAAGGTTGGAATGTTTTAAAGTTGTAATGTTTGGCATTTTTGGTAAGCACCTATCTGAAAATTAATTATTTTTAAGTACCTTTGCCCCCTCCAAAACCAGTACGCCTGGTTTTATAAATGATATTTAAATACCCGTTAAAAGATGAATATTACCCAGGAAAAGATAGATAACCTGAATGCAGTTGTAAAAATTAATATTGACCCGGCCGATTACCAGGCCCGCGTAGAAAAAGCAATAAAGGATCACGCTAAAAAAGCAAAAATGCCGGGCTTCCGCCCCGGAATGGTGCCTCCCTCTCATATAAAAAAGATGTATGGCAAAAGTATATTGGTTGATGAAGTTAACAATTTACTAAGCGATACGCTAAACAATTACATCAACGAGCAAAAGCTGGAAGTTTTAGGCCAGCCGCTGCCAAAGGTTGATAGTAAGCAGGAATATAACTGGGATTTTGCCGATAATTTTGAGTTTAACTACGAAATTGGATTGGCCCCGGAATTTAGTATTGATTTTTCATCGAAAGATAAACTGGTTCAATATGACATTAAAGTTGATGATAAAACACTGGCCGATCGTATAAAAAATATCCGCCGCAGCTATGGCAAAATGACAAACCCTGACGTATCGGCAGACGATGATGTACTATATGCGCAATTAACGCAGCTTTCTCCGGATGGTTCTGTTTTTGATGATGGCATTGTAAATACAACATCAGTCCGTTTAGACCAGGTACAAGATGAGAAAATTAAAAAATCACTCATTGGTTTAAAAAAGGACGATGAAGTAGTTGTTGATATTCAAAAAGCTTATAATAATGACGCGACCAGGATCGCGGCTATATTAGGGGTTGATGAAGATACAGCAGCGGGTTTAAAATCAAAGTTTCGCTTAGCGGTAAAAAACGTTAACCGCTTAGAAGAAAGCGACTTAAACCAGGAGTTCTTTGACAAATTATTCGAGGCAGGCACTGTAACCGACGAAGCGGGTTTCAGGGCTAAGATCACTGAAGAGATAGAGACTATGATGAACCAGGATGCTGACCGCAAACTGCAAAATGACATCTATAACTACAGTATTGAGAAAGTTCAGTTTAATTTACCCGACGAGTTTTTGAAACGCTGGTTAAAAGCCACTAACGAAAAACTTAGCGAAGAAGAACTGGAAGGCGGCTATAAAGATTTTGCTCAAAACCTTAAATGGACATTAATAGAGAACAAGATCATTAAAGAAAACAACATCGAGATTAAATACGAGGAAGTTTTCGCGGCGGCAAAACAAAGCCTCGGCCAGCAATTCAGGATGTATAGCCAACAGCCAATAGGCGAGGAGCAGCTATCGCAATACGCGGTACAGTACCTGCAAAACAAAGAGAATGCTAATAAAATATTTGACGAAGTAAAGGCCCTTAAAACATTAGATCATATTAAGAGTGTGGTTACTTTGGATAAGAAGGAAATATTTTACAATGACTTTAAGGAATTAGTGAAATAATAAACTTTTAAAATATTTTTGTAAAAAGCATCCACTTAATAACGGATGCTTTTTTTTTACAACGCTTTGTCATTGCGAGCGAAGCGCGGCAATCGCATGCATGCAAAGTTCGCGATTGCTTCGTCGTTCCTCCTCGCAATGACATAAAGAGTAATTATTTTACTTTTCGCAAACTTTATATTAAAAATTATATTCAACTAAAAACTATATTTATCGCGGGCTAACCCCCGCATCACAACCAAAAAACACATAACCATGAACAGTATACCAGATAAAAACGAATTTAGAAAATACGCTGTTAAGCACCATAGAATTGGTGGCCACCACGTAGATAAATTTATTGGCGGGGTCGATAGATCAACCCTACCTACAGGCATGACGCCTTATATTATTGAAGAGCGCCAGCTTAACGTGGCCCAAATGGACGTGTTTTCACGTTTGATGATGGACCGTATTATATTTTTAGGCGATGCCATTTATGAGAACATCGCTAATATTATACAGGCGCAATTACTGTTCCTGCAGTCGGCAGATGCGAAACGCGACATCCAGATATATATTAACTCACCGGGCGGTTCTGTTTACGCGGGTTTAGGTATTTATGATACGATGCAGTTTATATCAAATGATGTGGCAACTATTTGTACAGGTATGGCCGCGTCAATGGCAGCCGTATTATTATGTGCCGGTACCGAAGGTAAAAGGGCGGCCCTGCCACACGCAAGGGTGATGATACATCAGCCATCAGGAGGCGCGCAGGGGCAGCAATCAGATATAGAGATCACTTACCATGAGATCACTAAACTGAAACAGGAACTGTACCAGATCATCGCCGATCATAGCGGAACATCTTATCAAAAGGTTTGGGACGCTTCGGACCGTGACCATTGGATGATAGCAGACGAAGCCAAAGAATTTGGCATGATAGACGAGATTTTGAAAGGAAATAAAACAAAGAAGTAATTACTAGGTTAGTCTTAAGAGTCCCAAGTCTACAGCCTGAAGTCGGACTTTGGACTTAAGACTTTGTAAATATCATTTCTATTAAGTAAATTTGTGTAACTAAAACCACAATGAATAAAAACAGTAAGGAGATAAGGTGTTCATTCTGCGGCGCAGGCAAGCAGGATTCGCTGATGCTCATAGCGGGGCTTGATGCACATATTTGTGATAAATGCGTTAACCAGGCTAATGAAATACTGGCCGAAGAATTAAAAGTGCGCAAGGTTAAAACCTCGCCTTCTTCGCCCTCCATATTAAAGCCCTACGAAATAAAAACACATCTTGACCAATATGTTATAGGACAGGATGATGCTAAAAAAATATTGGCCGTTGCTACCTATAATCACTACAAAAGGCTAAACCAGCGTATTGAAAAGGATGAGGTAGAGATAGAGAAATCGAACATTATTATGGTGGGCGAAACCGGTACGGGTAAAACCCTGCTTGCTAAAACATTGGCTAAAGTTTTGAATGTTCCGTTTTGTATCTGCGATGCTACCGTATTAACCGAAGCCGGTTATGTGGGCGAGGATGTGGAAAGTATACTTACCCGCCTGCTGCAATCAGCAGATTATGATGTGGCGCTTGCTGAAAAAGGCATTGTGTATATTGACGAAGTTGATAAAATTGCCCGTAAAAGCGATAATGCTTCCATCACCCGTGATGTATCGGGCGAGGGTGTACAACAGGCTTTATTAAAAATACTGGAGGGCACTATGGTTAACGTACCACCACAGGGCGGCCGTAAACATCCCGACCAGAAAATGATAACTGTTAACACCAGCAATATCCTGTTTATATGCGGCGGCGCTTTTGATGGTATCGAAAAGAAAATAGCCAATCGTTTACGTACGCAAACCGTTGGTTATAAGTTGAAGGGGAATGACGGTGAGGTTGATATGAAAAACCTTTACAAATACATTACTCCGCAGGATTTGAAATCATTTGGTTTGATACCTGAATTAATAGGCCGTTTGCCCGTGCTTACTTATTTAAACCCTTTAGATAGGGAAGCCCTGCATAATATATTAACCGAGCCCAAAAATTCATTATTAAAACAATACAAGAAACTGTTTGAATACGAAGGTGTAAAGCTTGATTTTGAAGATGACGTACTGGAGTTTATTGTTGATAAAGCGATGGAATTTAAACTGGGTGCCCGTGGCCTGCGTTCAATATGTGAAGCCATTATGATCGATGCCATGTTCGAGTTCCCATCTAAAAAAGATATCAGGAAATTAATTGTTACTTTAGATTACGCACACGAGAAATTTGAAAAGTCGGACCTTAAAAAGTTAAAAGTGGCTTAACAATAAAAACATAGCGAATAGCTATATTTGTTTAAATATAATGTAAACCCTGGTGTAACGCCGGGGTTTGCTGTATAAAATGAAAAAATCATGAATGAACAATTAAATATAAAAAAAGATGGGGAAGCATCCAAGGTAACAGAGGTGCACGGCCCTATAAAGTCAGGGCTTAAAACAAAGGCCGGTATTGTAGCCAACTGGCTGCCCCGTTATACCGGCCGGCCGTTGGAGGAGTTTGGCGATTATATTATTCTGACCAATTTTTCAAAATACATACAACTTTTTTCTGAATGGAATGATAACGCCCCGATACTGGGTATTGATAAGCCTATGCAAAGCGTAACCGCTAACGGTATTACCATTATTAACTTTGGCATGGGCAGTTCGGTAGCGGCTACGGTGATGGACCTGCTTACGGCTATTCACCCCAAGGCGGTTATATTTTTAGGGAAATGCGGCGGTTTAAAACGTAAAAATAATGTCGGTGACCTGATATTACCCATAGCGGCAATAAGGGGCGAGGGTACATCAAACGATTATTTACCGCCCGAAGTGCCGGCATTGCCTTCGTTTGCTTTGCAGAAAGCTATTTCAACCACCATACGCGATTTTTCGCTTGATTACTGGACAGGCACCTGCTATACCACCAATCGCCGCGTTTGGGAACATGATAAGAAATTTAAAAACTACCTTAAAGAATTGCGCGCCATGGCGGTCGATATGGAAACCGCTACTATTTTTACAACGGGTTTCGCTAATAAAATACCCACAGGGGCGTTGTTGTTAGTATCGGACCAACCCATGATACCCGAAGGTGTAAAAACCTCCGAAAGCGATTCGAAGGTAAGTTCACAATTTGTAGAAACACACCTTAAAATAGGTATTGAATCGTTAAAACAATTAATTAATGGCGGCCTTACGGTTAAGCATTTGAGGTTTTAAGTCCAGGTAGCTATTTTTATAACTCTTACAACTCTGTCAACTAAATACCATGTGGTACAATAATATATTAGAAACCATAGGCAATACACCTATGGTTAAACTAAATAAGATTACAAAAGACATTCCTGCTACGGTTTTAGCCAAAATAGAAACCACTAATCCGGGTAATTCTATTAAGGACCGCATGGCCCTTAAAATGATAGAAGATGCCGAAAAAAGCGGTAAGCTTAAACCCGGCGGAACGATAATTGAAGGAACTTCGGGCAATACGGGTATGGGCCTGGCCATCGCGGCGGTAATAAAAGGCTACAAATGTATTTTTACGACGACTGACAAACAATCAAAAGAGAAATTCGACGCGCTGCGTGCCTTTGGCGCCGAGGTTATTGTGTGCCCTACCAATGTTGACCCGGAAGATCCGCGGTCGTATTATTCAGTTTCATCCCGTTTGGAGCGCGAGGTACCTAATTCATGGAAACCAAACCAGTATGATAACCTGTCAAACACAGAGGCGCATTATGAGTCGACCGGCCCCGAAATATGGGCGCAAACCGAAGGAAAGATAACGCATTTGGTGGCCGGTGTTGGCACAGGCGGCACTATTTCGGGCATTGCACGTTACCTGAAAGAGAAAAATCCGGCTATACAAATACTGGGTATTGATACGTATGGGTCGGTATTTAAAAAATATAAAGAAACAGGCGTATTTGATAAGAACGAAGTATACCCTTATATCACTGAAGGCATAGGCGAGGATTTTTTACCGGCCAATGTTGATTTTAACCTCATAGATCATTTTGAAAAAGTGACCGATAAAGACGCCGCTTTAATGACCCGTGAGATAGCCCGCAAAGAAGGCATTTTTGCCGGGAACTCAACTGGTTCTGCCATAGCAGGCGTATTGCAGATGAAGGATAAGTTTAAAGCGGGCGATGTGGTAGTGGTTGTTTTCCCCGATCATGGTACGCGTTACTTAGGCAAGATGTATAATGACGACTGGCTGCGCGACCGTGGTTTCTTAAAGGATGGTAAACTAACCGCCCGCGATATCATCAGCAAAAAAGAAAGCCAGGAAATTATTACTATTGACAGCGAAAAATCTGTTTTGGAAGCTATAAACACTATAAAATCATTAAATATATCGCAGATACCGGTTACCCAGCAGGGCATGGTAATAGGCAAAATAACCGAAACCGATATTCTGGACGCTTTATTGGAAAACCCGTCGATAAAATCTCAGCCCATAAAAAACATCACCACCAACCCTTTTCCGTTTGTTGACCTCAATACATCTATTGACCGTATATCGGGCATGATAAACAAGGATAACGCTGCTGTTTTAGTTGAGGACGAGAACGGCAGGATCGAGATTATTACGCAGTATGATATTATTAATGCGATATCGGGGTAGGGTAGGTTTTGAGGTAAAAGGCGAAAGGTAAAAGGTGACGTATATAGTTTATCTGCACATCTGCACATCCGCACATCAATCTACCATTTCTTAAATATCACAAACACCGCCAAAACAATTAGCCCGAAACCAACCAAATGGTTCCAACCTAGTTTTTCTGTTTTGAAAAACAGGGTAGTGAAAACTACAAATACAGTAAGCGTAATAGCTTCCTGTATTGTTTTTAATTGAACGAGGCTGTAAGGGCCGCCATCGCCTTTAAAGCCCGCGCGGTTAGCCGGTACCTGGAACGTATACTCAAAAAAAGCCAGCCCCCAGCTAATTAATATTACCGAGAAAAGCCCCAGGTTTTTCCCCCATGAAAAATCTTTAAACCTTAAATGCCCGTACCAGGCAAAGGTCATAAAGGTGTTTGATATGATGAGGAAAATGATGGTTTTTAGTCCGCGCATTGTTTTTTCTAACTAATTCAGCCTGTCTACAGCCAATTCCTTTTTATACACACTGTTTAAATAAGGCTTAGGGTTTACCAGCAGCAGTATGGCCGTTCCTTTTTCTCTCGCCAATGGATCATCAACCTCACTGAGCTTGCGGCAGCTATCGGTAATAGGTGCAAATCTTTTTATTTTATCGCCATTATCATCATCTACATAAATAATATAACGCGCGTTCAAATCGGCCGGGGCCCATAAAGCAAAACTGCTGCTTAATGATATTACCTCGGGCAAATTATACAGCTTGCCAAAATGGTGTATGGCCGCGGCCTCTCCATAGTTATCAGCAAATATTTGGGTTGATCTCCTTTGTTCGGGTGTAAGGCCATAATAAACTTTAGCTACTTTTTGGGTTAATTCTTCCCATCCCAGCATATCGGCATAATCCTGGGTAAGAGGGTGCACTTTTTGGTCCTCCCAGGTAACAGCAAAACGAAAAATATTCGTTTTTTCATGCATAAATCGAAACAAGGCCAATGTTGAATTCAATGGTAATACAGGTAGCAGCATTGGGAACAGCAATAAATTGGGCAGCGTAAATACAATAACCACTAAAGTGCGTAATATCGTATGTTTACTTTTTATCCAACGTTCAAAACCATAGCCGCCGGCGGCAAACAACATAGGGTAAGCGCCAAACAGGTAATAGTTTTTACCACTCATCTCCAATAAAAAAATGAAGACCAATACAAAGGCAAATGCCATGAACTGAAACTTGCGCAGTTTATGCGAAAACAATAAAAAGCCAAAGCCTGTGAGCCATAAAAATAACGCAATGCCGTTAACCACTATTTGCTGACTTATAAAATCGCCGGGTTTAATATAATTCAGCTGATTTTTTTGCAGCGTTTTCATGTGCGTAATAATTGGCCAATGATGCTGAAACTGCCAGATAATATTTGGCAAAAACAATAAAAAAGCGATGGCTATAGCGCCCAATACATGCCTGTTCCCTAACAATTTACGCTGTTTAGTAAATAATAAACCTATTAGCAGCGCAATGGCAAAAAAGGCCATAGTGTATTTGGTAAGCAGGCCCAAACCAATTACCACGCCTAAAAAATACAGGTATTTAACAGTATGGTAATTAATGTACCTGATAATGAGCCAAACGGTCAAAACCCACCATAATTGGTCAAATATTACAGGCTGGAACAGGTAATCGCTGGCAACAAATGCCGGCGCGAAAATAAAACTTAAACAAGCGAGTGTAATGGCAAACTTTTTACCGCCAAGTTCAACGGTTATCATGCCAACCAGCCAAACAATTAGGCCCGCGCCTAACGTAGTGAAAATTCGGGCCGCAAAAACCGAGTTGCCAAAAACGGTGGTAGTTATCTTTGCCAGCAAGGCTATAAATGGTGGTACTTCTTTAAAACCCCAGTCTAAATGATCGCCCAGCGCCAGGTGCAAAAGCTCATCACGGTGAAAGCCATAATGTGATAAGGCAAAAAGGTTTAATATTATTTTAAGCGATACAAACACCAATATAAAACTGGTGTAGGTTGATCTGCGGTTCTGGTAAGGCATGCAGTTTATGATCGGTTTTTATAAAGGTAGTAATTAAGGCGGAAAGCTAAAAGGTGAAAGGTAAAAGGTTTGTTGCATTTCACCATTTGCCTTTCCACCATTTGCCTTTTATCTCAACTGAGTCCTAGTAGTAGTTAAGGGCGAATATAAAAGGTAAAAGGAAATTAGTGTAGGCTTATTACCCTTGTAATTTTCCAGTTCCCGTTTTCTTTTTTCCAAACATGAACAAAACGGGCAAATTTAGAATTAGGGCTTGTATCGGTGATACTATGAAACCTGTGATAACCCATCTCGACAGCCCCATAATCTTTTATGGGGTAAACCTCTATACTCCCTTTCATTAGTTCACGCGTAACTTTCCCGCAGATATTATTTTTATAAGCGGCCATTAGCTGGGCTTTTGATTTGATAACGCCGCCCTGGTCATGAAAAAATTCAATGTCTTCTGAAATAATCTGATCTTGTATGTCCATTTTGCAATGATTGTAAGAATCCTCCCAAATACTATCCATATGTACAATGGCATCATACAACTCTTTTGATTCGGGTTTATAAACCGGCCGCTTAATAGTTTGTTTTAAGGGCAAGCGGCAGGCAGAAACCGTTATCAAAATAAAGAAAATATAAAGGACAGATGATTTCTTTGTTTTCATAGTAATAAATCGTTAAGCAAAAAAATTGACAGGTATAAAAAAAGACACTTTTGAAGTGCCTCTTTTAAATTATATCCGCTTAATATCAGCCCCCAATGCCTTTAACCGGGTATCAATATGCTGGTAGCCGCGTTCAATTTGCTCTATATTGTAGATAGTTGATTTGCCCTGTGCCGATAATGCGGCTATTAATAAGGATACGCCGGCACGAATATCGGGCGATGTCATAGATATGCCGCGCAGTTTAACCTGGTTATCCAGGCCGATAACCGTGGCACGGTGCGGGTCGCATAAAATAATTTGCGCGCCCATATCCAATAGTTTATCTACAAAGAACAAACGGCTCTCGAACATTTTCTGATGAATTAAGACCGAGCCTTTTGCCTGTATGGCAACTACCAGTACAATGCTTAACAGGTCGGGTGTAAAGCCGGGCCATGGGGCGTCGGCAATGGTCATGATAGAGCCGTCAATAAAGGTTTCTATTTCGTAATGTTCCTGTGCCGGTATGTAAATATCATCGCCCTTAAGTTCTAATTGTATGCCTAAACGCCTGAATACATCTGGTATCATACCCAACTCGCTGTAATGTACGTTTTTAATGGTGATCTCGGACCCTGTCATAGCGGCCAGGCCAATGAACGAACCGATCTCTATCATATCAGGCAGCAGGCGGTGTTCTGTTCCCCCAAGTTTGGTTACGCCCTCAATGGTTAACAGGTTAGAGCCTATGCCGCTTATTTTGGCGCCCATACGGTTAAGCATTTTGCATAATTGCTGTAAGTAGGGCTCGCAGGCTGCATTATAGAGGGTAGTAGTGCCTTTTGCTAAAACGGCAGCCATAACAATATTGGCTGTGCCGGTTACCGATGCTTCGTCCAATAAAATATAAGTGCCCTGGAGATTGGAGGCATCGACGTTAAAAAAGCCATCTTTTGGGTTATAGTTAAATTGCGCGCCTAATTTTTCAAAACCTAAAAAGTGGGTATCCAAACGCCTGCGGCCTATTTTATCGCCTCCGGGTTTTGGTATAGATGCCTTGCCGAAGCGTGCCAGCAAGGGCCCAACTATCATGATAGAACCACGCAGGCTCCCGCCCTTATCCTTAAACAGATCCGACTGGAAAAAATTCTGATCAATATTCCCGGCTTTAAAACTATAGGTATCCCCGGCCAGGCGCTCCACTTTAACGCCCATATCGCCCAACAGCTCTATCAGCTTATTTACGTCCTTTATATCGGGGATATTGCTTATCGTTACCTTTTCATCAGTTAACAATACTGCCGAAAGTACCTGTAAAGCTTCGTTTTTTGCACCCTGCGGGGTTATTTCGCCCTTAAGTTTTTTACCTCCCTGTATTTCGAACGCGTTGGTCATATTGAGTTCATGGTTAATGGTTGATAGTTCATGGCAGGAACTACAGCAAAGATTATAAATAAATTTATGATTTGGGACGAACAGTTAAAGTTAATCAAACCTATTAACTATGATCCATGAACCATGATCTATTAATACTTTTTGCCGCCCGTATTGCGGTTACGATTGTTTTGATTGTTGTTATTGCGGGGGTTGTTGTTATTGGTTCGCCCACCGCCACCACCGCCGCCCCGGTTGTTTTGGTTGTTGGTGCGCCCGCCGCGGTTATTGTTATTGCTTTGTGCATGTACCTGCGGACGGTATTCGATCTTGTTCAGGTTAATATTTTCATCAACCTTCAGTTCGCCTTTTGACAGCGCAACCAGATCGGCCAAAATAGTTTCATCAGCTACCGAATCCTTGTTCCATTGCACATAGGCCATCTTCATAAAATTGGCAACCGCCTGTACCATGTGCCGGCGGCGTTCAGGCTCCTCAATGCTTTTTGCCTTTTCTATCATCAGCTCAATGGTTTTGCCATAGTGCTTGTACCGTATGCGCTGATGCGGGTAACGCAACGGTTCGGGTTTTAGATGTATGGCATCAGGGCTGGGTTTAGGGTAGGGTGAATCCACATCCAACTGGTAATCAGATATGATATGCAGGTGGTCCCATAGCTTATGCTTAAAATCGGCAACGTCGCGTAAATGAGGGTTTAAAAAGCCCATCAGTTCAATCACTACCTGTGCATAGCGGTTGCGTTCTTCTTTGGTAGGCAGAGCAACAATATATTTTACCATATTTTGTACGTTGCGGCCATATTCAGTTAGGAGTAATTTGCTCCTGGTTGAATTATAATCAAATTGTTCAGGCGTGTTTTGTTGAGCCATGTAATTGTTTTTTAAAGAAAGTTTTAAGTTAGCCGGCGACTTTTTCCCGGATAAATAGGGTACAGGCAGCTAAAATTGAATATTATTGAATTGTAGTACAGCAAATATAGTGCAATAGTACCAATGTGCAAACTACTAACGCAGAAAGTTGTTTTATTTATATATTTTTAGATAATATCGAATGATGAATATCGAATGTCGAACACCGAAGTTGGGCTTGTATTAACCAAATGCGCTACTTCATCATTCATTATTCGATGTTCTGTGTTCGATATTATTTAATTAAAGTTACCTTGTGTTAATTACCCACATAGCCATCTACCGTTTCAGCATCCCTATGGTACCATTTACCATAGCCACCGGAACAATGGATCATGCGCAAAATGTTTTTATACGGGTACATACCGATGCCGGGTTTTATGGGGTTGGCGAATGTTCTGCCTTCCCGATGATCGTAGGCGAAACGCAGGATACCTGTTTATTAATGGCGCGCGAATTTGCTAAACTATGGAAGGGGAAGAACGCGCTGGATATTCCCGCCCGTTTACAGCAACTGCATGATTTTACCGCAGGTAACACCACCATTAAAAGCGCGTTTGATATGGCCCTGTACGATATCGCGGCCAAAAACGCGGGTTTGCCGCTTTATAAATTTTTAGGCGGACAAAAACGTGAAGTTGAAACCGATATAACTATAGGCATTGATAAGCCGGAAGTAATGGCCCAAAAGGCTATGGAGTTTAAACAATTGGGCGCTGCTATATTAAAGGTAAAATTAGGTAAGAACGCGGCAGAAGATATAGAACGTATTAAACAAATACGCGATGCCGTAGGCGATGAAATGAAGATACGCGTAGACGCTAACCAGGGCTGGAGCTTTGATGACGCGGTTTTCGCGCTGCAGGCCCTGGGTAAATACGATATTGAATTTTGCGAACAACCCATGCGTACCTGGTATGATGATAAACTACCGAAGTTGATGAAATTATCGCCGGTAAAAATTATGGGCGATGAAAGTATTTATAACCACCATGATGCCCGCAAGCAGATAGAAAGCGGCTCGTGCCATTATATTAATATAAAGCTGGCAAAATCGGGCGGGATGTTTGAAGCGAAGCAGATACACGACCTTGCCGCCCAAAAAGGTATCTCCTGTATGATGGGAGGGATGCTGGAAAGTCGCATAGCACTGAGCGCCAAGCTGCATTTTGTATATGCCAGCCCCAATATTAAATTTTATGATATGGATACCTGTATGCTGGGCCACAAGGTTGACCCATGCGTAGGTGGCGTAACCTATGATGGTTATTTTTTAACTATCAATGACGCGCCGGGCATAGGGGCGGATGCAGGTGAGGGGTTTTTGAAGAACTGCGAAAAGTTTAGCATTTAAATAATTAGCTTATCTGCAAAAATCAACTAATCTCTATTTCCCACTTAACTCCGCAAAATACTTATGAAACAATGGTATAGTCTCAATCCCCTTATAATAATTAAAAATATTATATTTCTCATTAGGCGAGTGCAGCGCGTCGCTATCCAGGCCGAAGCCCATTAATACGGTTTTAATTCCTAATTCAGCTTCGAAAAGAGCCACGATTGGTATACTTCCTCCTCCGCGTGTAGGTATAGGCGCTTTGCCGAACGATTCGGTTATTGCTTTTTGCGCGGCGCGGTAAGCAATGCTATCCGTTGGGGTTACCACCGGTTCACCGCCGTGATGCGGGGTAATTTTTACTTTTACCGAAGCTGGCGCGATCTTTAAAAAATGATCGGTAAATAGTTTGGTTATTTTATCAGATACCTGGTTCGGAACCAGGCGCATTGAGATCTTCGCGCTGGCTTTTGACGGTAATACCGTTTTTGCACCTTCGCCAATGTAGCCGCCCCAAATACCGTTTACCTCCAGGGTAGGGCGGGTTCCGGTGCGCTCAAAGGTGGTATAGCCCTTTTCGCCCCAGAGTTCGGCAACGTCCAGGTCTTTTTTATACTCATCCTCATTATAGGGCGCGGCGTTCAATTCTTTGCGTTCAGCTTCGGTTAAGGCTATAACCTCGTCATAAAAACCGGGAATGGTGATATGGTTATTTTCATCATGCAGTGATGCGATCATTTTAGCCAATATTGTTGCCGGATTAGCTACCGCGCCGCCATAAACGCCCGAATGCAGGTCGCGGTTAGGGCCGGTTACCTCAACTTCCAGGTAGGATAACCCCCGCAGCCCCGTTTCGAGTGATGGGTGTTCCATGCTGATCATGGACGTATCAGAAATTAATACTACATCGGCTTTTAGTCTGGTTTTGTTTTGTTTTACGAAAATACCAAGGTTTGATGAACCCACTTCTTCTTCACCCTCTATCATAAACTTAATATTGCAGGGTAACGGGCCATGTTGCATCATCAGTTCAAAGGCTTTTATATGCATATAAAATTGTCCCTTGTCGTCGCAGGCGCCGCGGGCATATATTTTACCATCGCGCACGGTTGGTTCAAATGGAGGCGTTTTCCAGAGTTCCAATGGGTCGGCCGGCTGTACATCATAATGCCCGTAAACTAAAACAGTTGGTTTTGACGCGTCGGTTATCTTTTCGCCATACACAATAGGGTAGCCCGCGGTTTGGCAAACTTCAACCTTATCCGCACCTGCTTCACGCAGCTTTTGGGCCACATAATCCGCGGTTTTTAATACATCGGGTTTGTATTTTGGGTCGGCACTAACCGAAGGGAACCGTAACAGTTCAAAAAGTTCATCTAAAAAGCGTTGTTTGTGCTGCGCTATATATTGTTTTATTTCCTGCATGCTATCAATTTTGAGCAAATATAGTCAAGAAAATCACGGAAGATAATTTTCATTTCCTATTGCTTCGCAGACAGAGGCCAGGATCGTTATTTAGTTTATACCGGAACCATACGCATTTTAATGCCACGAAGGTATAAATTAATAATTGGATGTGTTTTTCGGTATTGACCGCGTAACTGATAATAAGCGGTTGCTTATCGGACTTAATCTACACAATTGAGAATGTGCAGATTAATTTGTATATTATTTGGGGTAGGTACAGGGAATTTGGTGATCCCTGTGTAACAGGCAATGTTTTTAATGCCCCTGATCAGTAGGTAAGTACCTTGTAATGACAAAATAGTTACTGACTAAAACTGATACTTACCAGGTAATTAGTCAGCAGTACCTAAATTCATACCAGCGCCGGCTTTGTTTGCTGAATTAGTGTTTTCAAATTTAACTTTTACGTCAGCAGTCTTGTTTTCTTTTTTACTTACTGACAATGCAGTTAATCCTGTAGTTAAAATTATTCCTGCTATTATGGCTATTTTTTTCATGTTCTTAATTTTTAAATGTGATGAGTGTTCTTTAATTAGAATCTGTCGGCAGTACCTAAGTTATCTTTATCGCCTTTTCTGTCAGCAGTACCCAAGTTATCTTTGTCTTTTCTGTCAGCAGTACCTAAATTGTCTTTGTCTTTTCTGTCAGCAGTACCCAGGTTGTCTTTATCTTTTCTGTCAGCAGTACCCAGGTTGTCTTTGTCTTTTCTGTCAGCAGTACCCAAGTTGTCTTTATCCATCTTGTAAGTGGCTGCTAAATTGCTGCTGGTTGTAGCGAAAGATGAAGCGATGCTGGTAGCGAACACTATGGCTGATGCGATTATTAGTTTTTTCATGATTTTTTTATAGTTTTTTATTTATTATTTACGTTTTTGTTGCTTTTTTAATTAGAATCTGTCGGCAGTGCCTAAGTTATCTTTATCACCTTTTCTGTCGGCAGTACCTAAGTTGTCTTTGTCACCTTTTCTATCGGCAGTACCTAAATTATCTTTGTCACCTTTTCTGTCAGCAGTACCTAAATTATCTTTATCACCTTTTCTGTCGGCAGTACCTAAATTATCTTTATCACCTTTTCTGTCAGCGGTACCCTGGTTGTCTTTGTCTTTATCAATGGTTTGGTAAGACACTACTAAACTGTTGGTTTTAGCAAAAGATGAAGCGATGCTGGTAGCGAATACAATGGCTGATGCGATTATTAGTTTTTTCATGGTTATTTATTTGTTCTGGTATTATTAAATTAATTAGGGTTGTTTATTATTATGTTATTTATTTTTTGTTATTATTTTTAATCAGCCGTAGCTAATACAATTCTATCATTTACTGCAACCTTAGCAACTTTTACTGAAGTTGTTTTAGTGTTGTTTGTGGTATTTAATATGGATAATATTCCAACTGTAAATACAATAACTGTGGTAAGGATTATCTTTTTCATATTGTTATTTTTTAAATGTTAGATAATAGATATAAAGTATTAGGTAATGATTAATTAGTATATTATAAGTTACGCTATAATTCAATCAGCAGTTGCCAGTGTGCCTTTTGCCGAAAACGGGTTGTTAGTAAAGGCCGCTGAATTTGCCTGGATATTGCTCTTTTTTGTGCATGATGATAGTACAACTGTAAAGAGTACGACAATTACTGCTAAAGTTAGATTTTTCATTATATTTAATTTTTTAAGTTAGTAATAAATTTAATATCTTTTTATTGACAAATATTAATTATTAGTTAATTATAATAACATACTTTTAAGTTGTACCTTAATAAAGGTGTCATTCTTTTTCGCTGATTAATTAATAGTTTTCTGCCTGTTTTTTTTTAATCTCTTGGTATAAATTTAATTGTTTAATAAATATTAATGTTATAAATTAGTAATTATACGCATTTGATATTCAAATACTTATACAAGACAAATATAATTATGTTTTGTTAATTACAAAGAAAAACAAAAAAAGTTTTTTTATTAAAAAAAATCATTTTTTTGCGGAAAAGAAAATATATAGCGTAATATTTATAACTTTCACCATAATTAAACGTAATAACTTTTTGATGAAGAAAATTTACGCAATTCTTTTTTTTATAATAACTTCAATAACCGCACACGGCCAGGGTAGGGGCACAGATACAACCGAGGTTAAAAGATTAAATGCTAACGGGTTTAAAGCCCGGTTTACTAACGCTAATGAAACCGTTACCGATGCTAACAAAGCATTACAATTAGCTGTTAAACTTAAATATAATAGCGGTATAGCCGAAGCTTACAGGGTAATGGGTGTTGGCGAATTCTATTTAAATCGCCCGGACACGGCGATAACTCTTTATTTCCAGGCTTTAGATCATTTTAAAAACCTGAATGACGAGCGGGGTATGGGTACTGTTTACAACAATATTGGTAACCTTTACCAGATGATAGATTATGATAAGGCTTTAGATTATTTTAAACTGGCAAACGATATTGCAGTAAAATATAAAGACAAAGAATTAATTGCGAAGCTGTATTTAAACATGGGCAACATTTATAATCGCCAAAATAGATACCCCGAAGCAAAGAAATCCTATAAAGAGAGTTTCCGGCTTTTTACGGAATTAAAAAACCCTACCATCCTGGTGCAATGCCTGCAAAATCTGGGGGTTATTTACTTTAATTTACATGAGATAGATACTGCGAAGATGTTGCTGACAGACGCCCATGACCGGGCTAAAAATATGGATATGAATTCGTCAATAGCCACTATCGACATGAACCTTACTGATATTTATATAGCAGAAAGTAATTTTGATAAGGCCGGGACATACATGGAAGAGGGTAAAAGCTATGCTGCCCTGAGTAAAAATGATAAAGATATTAGTGATTACAATCACATAGCTTATGAATTAGAATTAAAGAAAAAGAATTACGAAAAGGCTTTAAACATTTTAATTAAAATTTATCAATCAGATAGCACAGCTTATAAATCAACGGTTTCCACCAAGTTAACCCTGAAACAAAAAGAAACTGACCGGATCATACAAGACGCGGTGGACAAACAAAGAAGAGAATTTAACAGCAAAATATTTGGAGCGCTGATGATAATGGCCATCCTGTTATTGGCAGTTATTGGATTATTAATAAACAATGTAAGGCGCAAAGCAACCACTAACGCGCAGCTCCATGAATTGAATAGTGAAATATCAAGGCAAAAAGATAACCTCGACCGCATTAACCACCACCTTGAAGAGATCATTGACGAACGTACGAAGGACCTGCAGGTTAAGAATAAAAAACTTTCAGAATACTCATCTTATTTATCACACCAGATACGCGGCCCTATAGCTACACTTAAAGGTTTAATGAACCTGGAAAAGGAAGGACTTGTTGATAAGGAGGAATGCATAAAAATGATGGATAAATGCGTATCGGAAATTGATGAAAAGATAATTGAAATGAGCGATATGCTCCACGACCCCGGAAAAACGGGTTTTTATACCCCGAACTAAATTGGCGAGATATAAACCTTGACTTTAAACATCAACCGCTTTAACTTTTAGCTTATTCTTAAAGGCATAAATAGTGCAGGCAGTTCGTTGTACTTATACAATTACCTGCTTAGATAGAAACTGATGTTTTGATATTACGAAGCTCTTCGTAAAGTAAGATCACTTTGCGTTGCAAATTAGCGATCTCTGTTTCACGATCAAGCAATTTTTTTTCTATGATACTAAAGTTAGACGGCTGTTGTTCAATTTCTTCAGCATCCATCGATAATATTTGTACGACATCAATTTCGTAAACATCTGCTATCTGCTCTAACCGTGATAAGTTTATATCGGTAACACCGGTTTCAATTTTTGAAAAAGCCGGAATGGATATTCCTAAACGGTTTGCCACATCTTCCTGGCTCCATCCGTGCTGATGCCGAAAAGTACGAATGTTTTTGCCTACTGTTTTGTTTGTTTTCTTTTTTGGAGTATCGTTCATCTCAATGTTAATTATTAATTATGGGGAAAGGGTATAATTAACTGTTCCAAATTATATGCCATGGTTGTATAACCCACTAATTTACCACAAAAACGACATTATTTGATAATTAACGAATGTTTAGTGTAGAAATTGTTCCACAAAAAGGGTAATTAAATTAATTATTGGTTTAAAATACACAGTTTTGCAAACTTTAACAACAATTGTTTCTGTCCAATTTCTTTAAAGAAAATAGTGGCTTTCACATCAGGCTTATTACCTTCAAGGCTTATTACCTTACCAAAACCAAATCGTTCATGCTCTACTTCCATACCCACCTGTAGTTTTGAGGTATCGGAAGGAGCAAACCCGGCCGATGGAACATGGGCCTTAGCTAATATGGAAGTTGTTTTAATTGTTGCCGGTTTTGGTTTCGAAAACGTATTATCTGTTCGGCTCCATGCGCTGCGTTCATCATCATAATTAAGGCTGCCGGTAACTACGGGCTTAGCTGTAAAATCGAGTTCCAGGTATTGGGCGTCAATTTCATCCAGGAAACGGCTGGGCTCACAACTAATGAGCGTACCAAATTTAAAACGCGACGTGGCATAACTTAAGGTTAACTTGCTTTCGGCACGTGTAATGGCTACATAGAATAAGCGCCGTTCTTCTTCAAGGTCGCTGCGGGAATTTAGCGCCATTTGCGACGGGAATAAATTTTCCTCCAAACCCACCACATATACCTGCGGAAATTCCAGCCCTTTTGATGAATGTATGGTCATTAACGAAACGGTATCGGCATCCGGGTCCTTATCATTGTCGTCGTTAGTAAGCAAGGCAATATCTTGCATAAACACATCCAGCCCTTTTTCTTCAATGTCCTCACGCTCCGAGAATTCTTTTATGCCGTTCAGTAATTCCTGAATATTTTCATATCGGTTAAGACCCTCTACCGATTTATCCTCGTACAGGTCTTTTAGCAGCCCCGAATGCTGCGCTATATACAGCGCGGCCTCATAGGCGCTTTGCGTTTTGGTAAGCACCTGGAAACTCTGTATCATGGTAGCAAACGCGCCTATAGCGGCTGATATACGGCCGTCAAGGTATTTTGAAGGGTTGGTTATCACTTCCCACGCGGTAATTTGATGCTGATCGGCGGTAACAATAATTTTATCAACTGATGTATCACCAATGCCCCGGCGGGGATAATTAATAACGCGTTTCAGCGCTTCTTCATCATTGGGGTTAAAGGTGAGCCTGAAATAAGCTATCAGGTCCTTAATTTCCTTACGCTGGTAAAAGGACAGGCCCCCGTATATTTTATAAGGCGTACCCAACTTGCGCAAAGCCTCTTCCATCGACCGTGATTGCGCGTTGGTACGGTATAGTATGGCAAAATCGTGCCACTTTAAACCTTTGGTGGTACGCTCATACATAATGGCTTCGGCAACCAGTTTTCCTTCCTCGTTATCGCTGAAGGCGCGCATCACTTTTATCTTGTCGCCGGTTTCTTTTTCGCTGAAAACATGCTT
>Ga0206969_1061_pt1 | contig 32266 bp, 8 predicted proteins | sample Alteio_BWOrgHeat_87_FD_153256 | JGI IMG/M metagenome (GOLD analysis project Ga0206969, IMG submission 153256) | Enriched cells from forest soil in Barre Woods Harvard Forest LTER site, Petersham, Massachusetts, United States -... | ecosystem: Environmental > Terrestrial > Soil > Temperate forest > O... | reverse complement strand
GGCAAGTGTTGCGTCAGGCTTAACCGTGAAGCCTGCCGTATTGGTGGTCGTAACCGGGGTGCTGCACATTGTACCCGAGGTATAGAATACCGATGTTACCGTTACGGTTGTAACGCCTACACCTGCAAGCGAACCTGACGGTATAGTGAATACACCGCTTCCATCCATTGAAGCCGATCCTCCGGTTGTATTTGCACCGCTGAGGCCATATACCACAGAATATGGAGCAGTGCCGCCTACAAGGCTGCTTGCCGCTACAGTACGGCAGTATATTCGGTAACGGTAAGTACGGGCGGATCGGGTTGTTTATCAACTACAGCCTATACTACACCCGTAGTCGTTGGTGCAGGTGGCGCATCGCTTACCGGCACAACAGAGGAGTGCCCCGGCGCGTCAACTACGCTTCACCCTGCTACGGGTGGCGGTACATTCAGCAGCAGCAATACAGCGATAGCCACGGTGGATCCATCATCTGGTTCCTGGACGGGAGTTGCACAGGGAACGGCAGTGATAGAATATAGCTTATCTGGCGGCTGTTCCAGCTTTGTAACGGTAACGGTTGATGCTGGCCCTAATGTAAGTATGTTCAGCACATCGACCCCCTATATGTATGCAGGCGGATTTGAGGTAGTGCATTTCAGTTCCACAACACTGCCATCGGCAACTTACACCATAAGCTACACTATAAGCGGTGCTAACACGTCGTCGGGAATTGCAATTGCTGCTCCATTGGCGTTTACCGGTCCATCAGCCAGCTTTTTAACCAGTGCTCCGATTGGTTCTCCGGGCATTACTATAGTAACGATCAATTCGATTAAGAACACGACTACGGGTTGTATCAGCGCTTTATCAAGCGGCAATGTAGCCAGCTTTACGGTGAATCCTGTGGTGATACCGTTTGCCTGTCATTAATTTTTAAAGAACCCGGTGATCCCTCAAAAAGCCAAGTCGGTTTTTTGAGGGATCGTTGTTATAGCCCAAACCTGGTTTAATAAGCGGTCTTTTTCGGTATGGAGATGGTATTGAGGAATCGGTGTTTCTTCTGCATTTTCATTTTTACTGATAGTCAGTGACGATTGCAAAATAAATACCACCATCTGACTCGTTCTTTTTCATTTCTGCTTCGTTGCAAAAGTCCTTAAATAGCGCACTATTCGCGGATTTTGCACCTCGCATAAAAGAAAAATAACATCATCATATAGTGGCATTTATTTTGTCAACGTCACTTAACGAAAAGACAATTTTACGATAATAAAATAGTAACGTTCCGGTAAAACCGTATTGAAACGCGAGTTGTTGTTTTGCAACAAAATTCACAGATCATGCGGTTGAAAGCTATTTTGGTTCTTTTGTTTATTAATGTATTGTTGGGTTTCCATGTAGCTGCGCAGGTTACATCGGCAAGTATGGTGGGGTTTGTAAAAGATGATTCCGACAAATCACTGGTGGGAGCAATAGTGCGCGCCACGCACCTGCCATCAGGTACCGTATATGGCACGGATGTGAAAAGCGATGGGAGTTTCAATTTGCAGAATATGCGTGTGGGTGGCCCTTATAAAGTTACTATAAGCTTTGGGCTGGATGTAGTGCGTTCTTATGATAATATTACCCTGGAGCTTGGTGAAACGTATCAATTGGTTGCGAGTAAAATTAATACCACACAGCAATTAGAGGGAGTATCTGTAAAGGCCAAAAAAAGCGCCATTTTAAATAGCCAACGTACGGGCGCATCGACCATCATCACGGCAGACGAAATAGCTACTATTCCAAATATATCCCGAAGCGCATTAGATTTTACCAGCCTTACACCGCAAAGCAGTGGCACTAATTTTGCGGGTAGGAACAATTTGTACAATAATGTGCAGATCAATGGCGCTAATTTTAATAGTTCATTTGGGTTGAGTTCTGGATTTGCCGGTGGCGGGATGCCTATCCCATTGGACGCTGTCCAGGAAATACAAGTAGCATTATCGGATTTTGATGTACGCCAAAGTGATTTTACAGGGGCAAACATCAACCTGGTAACGCGTAGCGGCACTAATGAGTTTACTGGGTCGGCCTATACCTATTATCGCGACCAGAGTTTTAACGGTACCCATGTCGGATCCGACAATTTGCCGCCCGCTACAAAATCAATCAATAATGTTTTTGGCGCAAGGCTTGGCGGCCCGATCATTAAGAACAAACTTTTCTTTTTTGTGAACGGGGAATATGAACGAAATGTTCACCCTGCAATGAGTCCCGCTTATACGGCTAATACTAATGGGGCAACAGGGCCGACCATTTCCAGGGCTAACGCAGATAGCATGCAGGACGTATCTGATTTTGTAAAGAAACAATACCAGTATAATACCGGCGCATATCCTGGCGGCCCAGGTTACGACAATACCTTTACCAGCACCTATACCCGTTTCATAGCCCGCCTTGACTATAATCTTGATGATAAAAATAAGCTTGACGCGAGCTTTACACATTATAATGCCAGTATCCCGAGTCTTGTAAATTCTACCAGTGCTGCCGGGGGAAGCGTCTCTAATGGCCGCGACGGCCAAAATGCGCTGTCATTTGCAAATACTGATTACAGTACCGTTCATACCGTAAATTCGTATAGCCTTGAATGGGTGAGCGCAATAAGCAGCAACGTTTCTAACCAGGTACTTACCACTTACACGCAGGCAAGAGACACACGTAGCAGCCCTAGTACCCAGTTCCCATTTATTGATATTCTTGACCCTCAGTCAGGAAGTCCAACGGACAATATTATGAGCCTTGGCTACGAATTGTTTACTTACCAAAACGATGTGAAGCAAAACACCCTTACGCTTTACGATAACGTTACTGTGCGTGCTGGTATTAACAATTTCACGGGCGGCGTTTCTTACCAATACCTGACCTTTGCCAATGGTTACTTTCCGTATGGTACTTCCTACTATCGATTTGCTTCCACACAGGATTTCATGAGTGGTAATGCGCCTACGGTATTTGGCTACACATATCCTTACCAGGGACAGAGTGGGTATTCCACTGTTCACTACGGCCTGCCGGGAGCATATGTTCAGGACAAGGTAAACCTGCTAAACAACCATCTTATGCTTACTGGTGGTGTAAGGGTGGATATGCCACTGTACCTGAATACCATACCGCAAAACAAATACATTGATACGCTTAACCTGCTTAACCCAAATTCGGCATATAATAATGGCTACGGGACTGCGTATAACACGACTCACTACAATGCCAACCAATGGCCGAAAGAAAAGCCAGTTATTGCTCCCCGCTTTGGGTTTAACTGGTCGCCATTCGATAGCAGAAAATTACAGATACGCGGCGGTACCGGCGTGTTTTTAGGCCAGATACCGTTTGTATGGTTCACCAATGCACCGGCAAACTCGGGTGTTGTTTCCAACAATGTGCAGGTTACCGATCCTACGGTTCTAAAGTACCTAACTTTCCAGCCCAATCCTGATTCTGCGATAGCACACCTGCCCACGGCAATACGCAACCAGTATTTTCCGCAGCAGAGCGGCAATGCCGTTCCCGGATTGGTATCCATAGTAGCCCCTGATTTCAAGATGCCGGAAGTGTGGCGTTCTGACCTTGCTGCAGACTACAAACTACCCTGGCTGGGGATAATAGCGACGTCGGAATTTATCTATACTAAAGAGATCTATGCCGTTTACCAGTTCAATGCAAATCAGCCTAACCCTACCGGAGACATGGTCGATTCGAACGACCACAGACCGACTTATCCCGGGTCAAGAATATACTCTGGCATAAGCGGCGTATATATACTTGCCAATTCCAAACCCGGCTACTCGTACTCCGAGACAATAGGGGCGGCAATACCGGCTAAAAAGGGCTTTTATGGTTCCATCTATTATACCCGTTCTTATGCGGCAGAAGTTTCTGCCAATCCCGGTTCACAGGCAAGCTCGGCCTGGGAAGGCTTAGACCATTTGAATACACCAAATGAAAATATGCTGGCTCCATCGGCATATTACACGCCCAACCGCATTGTCGCCACTGTATCTTATCGTTATGAGTACCTGAAGCACCTTGCAAGTACGTTATCCCTTTACTACAGCGGATCGACCGCAGGCAATTTCGATTTTACTTATTACGATGATGTAAACGGAGATGGTATTTATGGGCAACTTATATACATACCCCATGATGCCAATGAACTGAAATGGAAATCAATAGTGGACAGGAATACTGGGAAGGTTTTATTTTCAGCAGCACAGGAAGCGGCAGCGTTCAATGCCTTTATAAGCCAGGATAAATACCTGAACAGCCACAGGGGGCAGTATATGCAGCGTAATGGTGCGCATTATCCTTTTTATAATAGCCTTAATCTTAAATTCATCGAAGATGTGTTTACAAAGATCGGTAAACGGAATAATTCATTGCAGTTCACCGCAGATATTCTGAACCTCCCGAACTTGATAAACAAGAATTGGGGAATAGAGAAGACGCTGACCATTCCTTATGGTTCTATCCTTAGCGGCTCAACTACAAAAGGCGTTACCACCTATCAAATGGCAACGATGATAAACGATCAGGGGCAAACTGTATTGCCAACAAGCACATTTATGAACACAGTCTCTACTGGCAGCACATGGAGTATGCAACTTGGTTTGCGGTATAATTTTTAACCCTTTCGTTTACAATTTGGTTAGAATTTCTTAGTGCCGGCTTAATATTTTAATAACACGCTTCATTGACTTTTGCCGAAACAAATTTTTATGAAAAAGACAATTTTACTTTCCTTGTTCGCAGTTTTCTGCACATGTGCGAATGCCCAGGTAACTTCACTGGTTGAGAATTTTGACGTGTGTGACAGTATTTCTCCAGGGCCAGGAGGATCTCCAAAAGCTTATTTTCCACCGAACTGGTATAACTACAGCGTAACCGGCGACCAGGTATGGGAAGGCTATTCGGAATATGGCTTTCTTAATTCTGCCTGCATGGAAATGAACGGATACGCCGCAGGCAGCAACTATGCCAACGAAGACTGGCTGATAACCCCGCAACTGACGTTGAGCAGCTACACAAATATTTACCTGAATTTCTACGCACTGTATAAATTTGCAGGCGACTCGTTGCACATTATGGTGTCTAATAATTATACTGGTACAGGGTCTCCTACAGCAGCAACATGGCATGAGCTTGCTCATCCGCATACAACGATGTTTGACGATACCGGTGCACTTGCATTTAAAAAATTCCAGGTAAATCTTACCTCTTACAAATCAACGCCGCTTTACGTTGGGTTTAAATACACTTCGTCTGATACAGACGGCAGCAGGTGGAATATAGACAGCGTTGCAACATCTACTATTGCGTTGGGAACTTATCCCACCACAGGTGTTAAGGAGATCAGCGTTGCTCAGCTTCCTGTTTCGGTGATAGGCCAGGCCACTGCAAATGAGATCACCGTAGGATATCAAGCAGCCGAAGGACAATACACACTTGTGATATTTGACCTTTTGGGTAAAAAGGTTTATGCCCAAAATATTACTTCAAACGGCAGCTATGAGATGTTGCCTGTTAATAATCCTGGACTTGCAACTGGTATGTATGTTCTAAAGATCGGGAATGAAAACAGTTATGGCGTTACGAAGTTTGTAGTGCAGTAACAACATCATTTTTACTAACTTGAAAAAGGCCGTCTCAATCGAGGCGGCCTTTTTTGCTTTCGTGAGAAGTGTTGATGCAAATGGTTACTGTATCAATTTCAGAACTCCTTGCACCTCGCAATTTGGTATGCGGCATTTGGCTAGCATATTCGCAAGCCCCCCCGGCCCTGAGCAGCCGTGTACCCACAAGTGTTTATTGATAATATAGTATGCCCCAGCGGGGCTACCTTTTTGTAGCATCAAGACAAAAAAACATGTAAATGCCCCGTTGGGGCTAACATCAATCGCAATTGGTGTTAGCCCCAACGGGGCACATCCCAAGTTGTTCAATATTTGGCTACAAAAAGGTAGCCCCGCTGGGGCATATCGTGGCATGAAATACAGTAATATAGATGTGGGTACGCGGTAGAGCCCTGAATGGAGATGCTATGTAAAACGCGAGTTATCTCGATTATTTCAATTTGCGAACGAGCCCTTCAAAACTCTTGATTCTATTGATGCGGATAAGGTGTTCTGAATTTCGTGAGGTTGCTTCGTTCCTCGCAATGACGCGAGTTGGTGTGGTGGGCAGGACGAGTAACAATGTCATTTTCAAACAGCTTTGGCGTATCAATTTTTTTGCCTGCAGTGAGGGCAGTTCGATTCGCGAGGTGATTTAATAGTGATATTACCTACATCAGCATACCAGCTATGGTTGCGGAGAGGTAAGAAGCTAATGTGCCGCATAGCAGCGCTTTCATGCCCAGGCGGGCAAGGTCTGTTTTACGGCCGGGGGCGAGTTCGCCGATGCTGCCTATCTGCATTCCTACGCTACTGAAATTGGCGAAGCCGCAAATAGCTATGGTAATTATGGTAAACCCCTTCGGTGTGGTCACAGGTAAGGTGTTGGCTGTAAGATTTGAGAAGGCCACAAATTCATTGATACTGAGCTTTTGTCCGAGCAGGGTTGCTGCGTTGTTAACATCAGCGGAGGGCACACCCATAGCCCAGGCGAACGGGTAAAAGAGTTTTGCGAAAATAACATCGAGCGAGAGTCCGTGGACTACATGCCCCAGTATCCAGTTGGTCATAGCTATCAGGGCGATGAAGCCCATTAGCATGGCCATTACATTCATTGCTATTTTAAAACCATCGGCGGCGCCGTGAGTTATGGCATCTAGCAGATTGGCGTAGGTGCTTTTTACATCCAGTTTCACTTTGCCCATTGTTTGCGATTCTTCAGTTTCCGGGAAAACTATTTTGGAAATGACCAGTGCGCCAGGTGCCGCCATGAGGCTTGCTGCTATAAGATAATCGGGCCGGGCGCCCATATTGGCATATACAATGAGGATGCCGCCCGAGATACAGGCAAGACTGCCACTCATGGATGCAAGCAGCTCACTGCTGGTCATTGTAGGCAGGTAACCACGTATCATTACCTGTGCCTCTACCTGGCCCACAAATGCGCTGGCAATATTGCTTAACGCCTCAGCCCCGCTTACCCGCATTACAAAATTCATAGCCCTTGCAATGATGGAAACAATGAACTGCATAATGCGCAGGTGGTAAAGCATAGCCACCAGTATGCAAACCAATATAATAACGGCTGTGAGATTGAACGCAAAAACAAATACCGGCGCAGTGCGGTAATTCACAACATTACCGGCATGATCGTACACGCCGATGCCGCCATATATAAAGCCTGCGCCTTGTTTTGCGAAGCTCTCTAATTTCTGCATCCCATGCCCCAGGTATTGGAAGAAGAAGTTTATGGCAGGCACTTTCAACACCAGCACGGCAATGAGCGCCTGCAAGCCCAGCCCGCTCAGCACAAGGCGCTTATTTATGCGTTTCCTGTTGTTGGAAAAAGCAAAAGCAATTCCAAGTATCAGCAGTATGCCGATGATGCCGGTAAAACGTTCCATTTTATATTAGTGCATTAAGATGCTCTAATATAAAGGTATATTATTGATTGGAATGTTAAGGATTCAGTGTATTGGTTCTCCCAACCATTATCTGATCAATGTAACATTGCCTTTAAAGGTTTGGGTGATTCCTTCCGGACTTTCGATAATGACGAGATAGTTGTAAGTGCCCATATCCTGCGGCGCGCCGTAGTAGGTGCCATCCCAACCTTTGTTATCGCCATCAGTAACGTGATAAACTAATGCGCCCCAACGGTTATATACGCTCATATTTACCAGCTTGTAGTACCCAAGATTTGCGATGCGGAAGAAGTCATTCCGTCCGTCATTGTTGGGTGTGAAGGCATCGGGTATAAAGATATTGTCGTAGGTCAGGTCTATTTTAACCGAGTCTGATGCAGGGCAACCATATTTATCAAGGCCATGAACTACATATGTGGTAGGCGCCAACGGGGTTGCAACCGGGTCATTAATGTTGGTGTTGTTAAGCGAACCGTTATCTGGCGTCCACATATAGTAGAGTACGCTATCCGCATTGAGTTGAATACTGCTGCCATAAGGAATGGTGTGGTTGGCAGTGATATTTTTGATGGAGGCACTGGCTACATGCACGGTCACCTCACCAGTAGTGATACAACTGGAACCTGCAACAGTAGCGGTTATTGTGTAGGTAGTGGTAGTTGTGGGGGAGGCGATTGGCTGCCGGGTATAGGGGTTAGATAAACCGGTGGAAGGGGACCAGTTGTATGAAAGCCAGGTAGGGCCATGGACCAATAGTTGCATTGATGAATTGAGGCAAATGGTTGTGTCCTTAAAGGCTACAGATACACCTGGGTTGGCAACAGTTATTAATACAGAGGCCGAGGATGAACAACGCCCATCAATAGATGTTGCGGTAACTGTGTAGTCGGTTGTAGTATCTGGTGTTGCAATTGGGTCTTGTATAAAGGGATTGCTAAGACCGGCTGCAGGTGACCAACTATAGCTAAGCGCCGGGTCGCCGGTTACCAGCATGGATACGGAGGCGCTGCCACACAGCGAGGTATCAGCAGTAAGCAGGGTTATCACGGCGTTGTCCACAACCACGGTTACGGCTGACGTAATGGTGGGGCAGCCAGAGCCGGTAAGGGCAGCATTCATTATGTAAGTGGCGGTGGCGGTGGGTGAGGCAGTGGGCTCTGCAATTGCGGCGCTGCTTAACCCGGTTGCCGGCGACCAGCTATAGGCAAGACCTGGCGTACCCGTAGTGCGCAAGGGGAAAGATACTCCGCTGCAGATAGTGGTATCGGGGGTAAGGATGTGGGCGGACGGGGTGTCCATGATATTTAGGGTTATACTATCGGCAATACCACAACTAAACGATGACAATAAATATACTGATACTGTTTTGGATCCCGTTGTAGTGGTTGACAGGCCGGAGATCGTAAAGACCACACTGTCGGCGCCAGTTGCTATTGTGGCGCTATCTGGCGCTGTAAAGTCTGTGCCGTGGATGGCTGTTCCGCCAAAAATAAAATGAACGGTTTGTGCGCTGGTTGTAGCGTGGGCGCTTATTACCTTAATAGTGGCGGGCGAGCAACCTTTTACAATAGTATTAGGAACGCCGTTAACGGTAGTTCCGACAACGCTGGTGTGATCGAAAGCGAATGAGTTGGTCTTCAGACTTCCGGCTTCAATAAAAACGCCGGAATCATAGAGGGCATTACCTGCGTCGCAAATGCTTATTTTCAAATGATAGGTATCGCAAGGTGCTACGCTATGGAAGGCCGTCATTTTATTGGTGTAACCTTTATAGGTCAGTTGTGTGCCACCTGTATTGTCGTAATAGTAAGCAGTAAAAGGCGAACCGGCGCCCATGGCTGTGCAGTTGGCAAGCGTATAGCCAGGGCCTGGGATGCCGCTATTTACGCTGTTTACTGTTACGGGGATGGTTGTTCCCGGAATGAGGGCCATGTTCTGGGTACCCACGATTCCTGGCCCCGAAATAAAGAACGCGAACGCATCGTTGTATGGCCCACACGTGGAGTGGTTATACTCTTCAGAACCGAATTGATAATTGAAGCTTACTGTATCTCCCTTGGGTACAAAGTCGAACTGGAGTGTGCAGGCGTCAAATAAGGTAGCTGTCAACGCTAGTGTTGCGAGCGCCGGGTCGCCGGGAGCGCTGTTGTTTGTGCTGGCAAGGTATGATTCAGCCCCGCTTGCAAGCACAGCTTTGCCAGTGGTAAGGAGTATGCCACTATCTATGGTGAGTGGTGTGGCAACGGAAACAAATGTGCCGTTTGCAACCGTGGGGCAGGTGAGGGTCGGCGACAAGATCGTGATTCCCGGCCCGGCGAGTTTGGCAGCCAATATGGCTGCCGGCTGGCCCGGCGTCACTGTAAGCTGGGAGAAGCCGGCAGTGGAAAACAAGGATAAAATGGCTAATGATATAGAGTAGATAAATCGGTAATTGTTCATGGTAAGTTCCTTTTTTGCAAAGGACTTAAAACCATGTTATCGCAACATTACGGCAGTATGAAAGTTTAGTAACAAGGCTACTTTCAGGCGGTTTATTTAGTTTCCTGTAACCACGATTTTCTTTGTGTATTGTTCGTTGCCAAAGGTAAAGCGGGCAAAATAAATGCCTGGCTTATCAAGACTTAAATTGTATGTATGTAGTCCTGGATTTTGCAATTCATTTTCTGTTACCTGGGCAATCTTACTGCCGATGATATTGAATATCTCTACCGCGATATTTAGTGTTGCAGTTAACTGGTAGCCAATGGAGATTTCACCGTTTGAAGGATTGGGATAGATGGCAACGGTCTCACCACCTGCAGTTGGTTGTTGTATGCCGGTGGTGCCACAACCATTGACAGAATTGAGTGTGCCGCTGAGTGATGTGAAATTGGCATAAAAGGATTGGTAGTAATCGTTTGCTATTGCCGGGTTGTGGATGATGAGCGTATTCTCATCATTATCATCGTTTGCAGAGGATGTCCAGTTGTGAGAGCCGGTAAGCACCTGTGGATCAGAGCATGTATCGGAAGGGTCAACAATCATCATTTTGTTGTGGTAGATGTATGCGCCACTGTACGTCTTAAAGCCGGCGCCGAGGCCCGCAGTCAAAATGCTATAGACGCCGGGGGACGCCGTGTAGGTATATTCGTCCACTATAACGAGTGTATAAACACCGCTTGTTTTTTTAGCGACAATATTGGTAGCCATTGCAGACTGCGTCATGCAATAGACACCCGCATAAAGATCGGTATTTGCGCTGGCTATTGAGGTAAGGATGTGGTTAGTAGTATTATCAGTTGGGCTGAAATATAATTCTACCAGGCTGCCATCGATATAGAATGTGTGGCGGCCAAGATCAGTTTTTGCGGGGCCAAATTTTGAATTTGCGACGTTAGGTGTGTCTGTTGTACTACCCCACATCAGGTTAAATTCGTCGGTGTAAGCGTGGGCCAACGCCGAGTCCTGGATAAAGAGGATGTTATTAAAGTCTTTATGGATCATCTCGCTGCTCCAGTCTTCTGAGCCCGTGCAAAGTATGGCGTCGCCGGCATTGGGAGTGTATGCATCAATGATGATGAACTTATTGTGCATGATGCCGGAGCTTACCGGCCTGCCAAGTGTAGGTATAGTTGTATCTAACGAATGCAGGCCGGAGTTTGAAGAGCTCCCGTCATATATCCAGCGCACGGTTACGCCGCGTGCGTGGGCACTATCCACAGCCGCCGCAATATTTGCGTAGGCCCCGTCATAGGTATCCTGGGTGTAATCGTATTGGGCAATGTCTATTGTATATTTTGCACGGTTAATGTAGGCAACAATAGTATCTCCCATAGTTCCGTTTGGCAGGTAAACAGCATTTTCAATGGTCGCAACAGCATTGTTAACCGGGTTATTGAAGTAGGCTTTGATCTTTCCGCCCGCTGTTGCGTTTATTGTGCCGGCAATTAGGAATAGAGGGAAAAGAAGGGTTGATATTTTGAATGATCTTGCTTTAGAATATTGCATGGTTTTACTATTTTGATTGTCTCAAACGTTGGCGATCCGGATGTATGATAACGGCGGTTTACGATTTAAAAACTTTTTCAAGTACCGCAGATAACCTTATCCCGGCTATAAGCAATTGCTGCTCAATGATCTTTTTATTTTTGTCGATGTATGCCTGGTCTATGTTGTTTTCCTGTGTATTGAAATCATATACGTTTGGCAGCAGTGCGCGGGGCTCCTGCATCCACACTTCTATGTTCACGTCTTTTAGTTTTGCTATTTCTTTTTTGCTGAGATCTTTATACAGGGCCAGGCACTGATCGGTGGTAATGGCTTCGCTTTCTATTATTTCTGTGTCCCATATTTTATGGAGGTTACTTGGGTGCGTGAGGTAATTCGCACGTATATCGTTACCTCCTTTATCTGTGCCATAACCCACATGAAGCGGCTGGTGCATATCGCCGACAAGGTGGAAAATAACCATGAGATCTGTCTTAATAACGCTATCAGGGAGTTTGTCCTTATGCCCCAGTTCATCAATTGCATTGTTAAGCGCGTTTATCACATTAGCGTCCTTATTGGGTATATATTCGCTGCCTTTTTCCACATTTACGTAATGCCATGTTTTCATGTAATCATATCTGTGGTCGCTGCGTACTTCATCCATCCAGGTGCTGGCTTGCTCAATAGTTGTTGCTCCCAGGTACTTGTAAACAGCGGTCTTAGTGTTGCTATCAAGCATAGTGAAAGCTATCTCGGCAACTATGCCGTGGCCTTTCTTGCCCCAGGCAAATAAATTGTGTGGAAGCGATACCAGTATCGCGGCGGCTAATAATATTGATGATGTTTTTTTCATTAAGGTAAAATATGAATTTTGTTGTTAAAAATTACGCAATGCGCTTTTGAATGGCGTATCGGCAACGTTTGCGAAAGTAAGTTAGGGTATGGGACAAGAATCCGTGTTGCAAAAAGGTAATTATTGTTTAACCTAAAATTGATGCATTGACAAGATTAAGTTCATGCTTGTTTAACATGTGGCCGCGATAATAATGAAGCTTGTTGTATCTTTTTGTTTCACAAAATTATGTTTATGAATTGAATGCGGTGTTTTAAGAATTTGACATTGGGAGCTTTATTTTTTGCAGTAACAATTTCTTTAAACACAGTTAACATGGCAGTAGTTTTTCGATAACATTGGAAAGGGATTTTTGCTACCTCAAAATCCCGTGTCATGTCAAGAACGTTATCTTTAAAGTCAGTCAAGCCGCTAGTTGTTAAATCATTTCTCTCCGTTTGTATTGCTGTTTTATCATTGGTGGCGCCCGGTAGTATTTCCGCGCAAACACTTGTGTTAAGCCAGGTTTATGGCGGCGGAGGTAACTCAGGCGCTCCTTATACGAATGACTTTATAGAGATATTTAACCCGGGTACCACTTCCGTGTCTTTGTCGGGCTGGTCGGTTCAGTATGCATCATCTTCCGGAACTACCTGGCAGGTTACAACGCTTTCGGGCTCCGTGGCTCCAGGGCAGTATTTCCTTATACAGGAAGCGGCGGGTACGGGCACGGCAACTTCATTGCCTACACCTGATGCTACGGGCTCTATTAATATGAGCGCCACAACCGGGAAGGTAGCTTTGTTAAATACTACTACTGCTCTTACTTCAGCGTTAGGCACGGGAGCTTTGTCAAGCGGCACAATGTCAACATACGGTATTATTGATTTTATAGGATATGGTACCGGGAATACCTTTCTTACAGCCGTTGCCCCGGCACCATCAAACACAACTGCCGAACTGAGGGCTGGATCTGGCTGTACAAATGCCGGTAACAACAGCTCTGATTTTTCCGCAGTAAGCCCCAGCCCGAGGAATAGCGCGTCTTCGCCCGGTTTTTTGATCAGCGGAGGGTCCGGAGTTGGGATATGCACTGGTTCTTCTACTACCCTTACGGCTACAGGTGGCACTACATATACCTGGTCTCCTTCAACAGGCTTGTCTGCTACGACAGGGTCAAGCGTTACAGCCAATCCATCATCAGCGACTACCTATACTATAACGGGAACGAGCGGTATCTGCGTAGGTGCATCTACAGTATCGGTTACGGTTAATGCTATACCTACCATAAGCGGTGGAAGTGGCGTTGCTATATGCTCTGGTTCGTCCACAACGTTAACCGGCTCAGGTGGCACCACGTATTCATGGTCCCCGTCCACTGGGTTATCTGCAACAACAGGCACAAGTGTTACAGCTAATCCATCATCAACTACTACCTATACGGTAACAGGCACAACATCGGGATGCAGTAATACTGCTACCGTTACTGTAACTGTAAATTCTTCACCAACAATAAGCGGCGGTTCCAATGTGGGCATATGTTCCGGATCTTCTACTACACTCACGGCTTCGGGCGGTGTTACCTATTCCTGGTCGCCGTCAACCGGGTTATCCGCGACGACGGGAACAAGCGTTACTGCCAATCCAACATCAACCACGACCTATACGGTAACCGGAACAAATGCGAGTAGCTGCAGCAACACTTCAACCGTAACAGTAAGTGTAAATTCAATACCAACAATCAGCGGAGGTTCGGGAGTGGCTATTTGTTCCGGCTCCTCTACGATGCTTACAGCATCTGGCGGAGTAACTTATTCGTGGTCGCCATCAACTGCGCTATCCGCAACAACCGGCACGAGTGTTACCGCCAATCCAACATCCACCACTGCCTACACAGTAACCGGAACGTCGTCTGCCGGTTGCAGCAACACAGGTACGGTAACTGTAAGTGTAAATGCATTGCCAACGATCGGTGGTGGTGCTAGTGTAGCTATATGCGCCGGTTCATCTACAACACTTACGGCGTCAGGCGGAGATACCTATTCATGGTCTCCATCAACCGGGTTATCATCAACAGTTGGTAGCAGCGTTAGCGCCAATCCATCGTCCACAACCACTTATACCGTTACGGGAATAGGCTCAGGTTGTAGTAATGTGGCGACTGTTACTGTCACGGTAACAGCCCTGCCAACGGTAAGCGCAGGTTCAGGAATAGCTATTTGCTCCGGTTCGCCTACTACGCTTACGGCATCAGGTGGCACCACTTATTCCTGGCTGCCATCAACTGGGTTATCAGCAACTACAGGAACGAGTGTTACGGCTAACCCATCGTCAACAACTACTTATACTGTAACCGGAACAACGACGGGTTGCAGTAATACAGCCATTGTTGCGGTAACGGTAAATTCAATACCATCTGTAGGGGCCGGATCGGGTGTGGCTATTTGCGCCGGTTCGTCCACCACGCTTACCGCGTCTGGCGGTGCCACTTATTCCTGGTCTCCATCAACGGGGTTATCAGCAACTACGGGAACAAGTGTTAGCGCTAATCCATCAAGTACAATTATATATACCGTGACCGGTACCACCTCTGGTTGCAGCAATGTTGCCACGGTGGCGGTAACGGTAAATTCAATACCTTCCATTAGCGCAGGTTCCGGGGTGAGCATTTGCGCCGGTTCGTCAACCAGCCTCAGCGCGTCAGGTGGCACAACTTATTCATGGTCGCCATCGACCGGGTTGTCTGCCACTACCGGAACAAGTGTGACTGCTAACCCAACTTCAACAACAACCTATACGGTAACCGGTACTACTTCGGGCTGTAGTAGTACAGCTTCTGTCTCCGTAACGGTCAATCCGCTACCGGTTCCCGGCACAATAACAGGAACGACAACAGTTACGTTAGGAGGTACGACATCATTGTCTGATGGTTCATCCGGCGGTAGCTGGAGCAGCACGAATACTTCTGTGGCTACTGTGGGCACGGCGGGTCTTGTTACCAGTGTTGCCGTAGGTTCAACTATTATATCTTATACCGTTACCAATGGTTGTGGCACGCTTGCTGCAACGGTGTCCGTAACTGTTGCTTCTCCAACCTTTACTAGAGGCAATATAGTTGTTTTGCGTGCAGGTGATGGCTCGGGTACTTTGTCGGGCACGAGTGCGCCAATATTTGCGATCGAGTATTCTACATCAGGCTCTGCAACAGGGTTTAGTGTGGCGCTTCCTACAACAACGGTTTCCGGTGTTCCGCCTATTACCATGAGCGGCTCGGCAACATCAGAAGGCCAGATGACTATGTCCGCTGAAAGGGACCGGCTGGTTATTGAAGGATATAATGCAGTTGCAGGCACAGCCAGCATTGCAGGCACTTCTTCCGCTACTGTTCCCAGGGAGTTATTTGCAATAAATTCAGCGGGCACTTATTCTCTTGGCGCGTCTTCAACTTCGGCCTATTCTGCCAACAATATCCGTTCAGGCACTGCTTCCGGCTCCAATTTTTTTAGCGCTGGCACACCAAGCGGCATACAATATCTTAACAGCAGTACTGCGCTTTCAACGGCGCCCACCAACACCAGGGTAGCGCAGATATTTAACGGCCAGCTTTATTTTTCAGCATCCAGCTCGCCCTACAAGGGAGTAATGACCATGGGAACAGGAATACCCACCACGAGTGGCCAGACAGCGACCGAAATCAATACCACTGATGCGGGCAGCGCTTATGGCTTCTCCATCAGTCCGGACAGCACTATTATGTATATTGCGGACGATGCAGCAGGGTTGCTCAAATATACACTTAGCGGTGGTTCCTATGCATTTGCCTATACGGTAAATGCAACGCCGGTTAGAGGCATAGCAGTAGATTACTCTGGTTCAAGCCCAGTGATCTATGCTACACCGGCGACCGGTACAACAATAACAAAAATAACGGACGCAGGTTCCGGATCTTCTTCTTCTACTATTGCAACTGCTCCGACGAATACGGTGTTCCGTGCAGTGCAGTTTTCGCCTTCCTGCTTTGCAAGTATAGCGGTATCAGGTTCATCTTCTATATGCAGTGGTACCGGAACATCTGTGACGATAACCGGTAATCCGACTGCAACTGTATCTTATAATATTAATGGCGGTTCAACAACAACGGCAACTATTGGCGTCAATGGCAAAGTGGTTTTGAGTACCGGTACACTGACAGCAAATACCACCTATAACCTGTTGAGCATATCCACAACAGCTTGTTCATCGGTGACATTGTCAGGAAGCGCCACGGTTACCGTTAACCCAGTACCGGCAACTATTACCGGAACTACAAATGTATGTACCGGTTCAACAACAACTCTGAGCAACACCGCAACTGGCGGCGTATGGACCAGCAGCAATACGGCTACTGCAACTGTTGGTTCGGCAAACGGGATAGTAAGCGGCGTAGCCAGCGGCACGGTAAATATCACATATACATTGCCATGCGGTTTTGTGACGGCTCCAGTAACTGTGAATACAGTACCGGCAGCTCCGGCGTCAATAACAGGTACTTTGACGGTTTGTGTGGCCAGTACAACTACCCTTGGCAACACAACATCGGGAGGGGCATGGAGCAGTGGCTCAACGTCCGTTGCAACAGTTGGCTCAACAGGTATAGTTAGCGGCGCATCTTCTGGGACAGCCACAATTAGCTATACATTGACCAACGGCTGCGGCAATACTTCTGGCACAGCAATCGTAACTGTAAATCCATTACCAACAACACCGGCGTCTATAACAGGAACACTAAATGTATGCGCCGGAAGCACCACGACTTTGAATGAAACGTCAACCGGTGGTACTTGGAGCAGTGTTACAACTGCTACAGGCACTGTAGGTACAACTGGTATCGTAGCCGGTATATCGGCGGGCACCACTACTGTTAGCTATACAAATACCAATAGTTGCGGCAGTGCGGCGGCATCCGTTATTGTAACCGTAAATCCATTACCAGCGACGCCCGCGTCTATAACGGGTACTTTAAATGTTTGTGCAGGAAGTACAACTTCATTGGGCGAGACATCAACGGGTGGTACATGGAGTAGCGTTACGACAGGTACCGGCACGGTAGGCACGACAGGGATTGTAACAGGGATATCAGCAGGAACAACAACAATCAGTTACACCAATACTAATGGCTGCGGGAGCGCGGCGGCAACGGCAATTGTAACGGTCAATCCGCTACCGGCCACACCAGCGTCCATTACCGGCACTTTGAATGTATGCATAGGAAGCACAACGACTTTGAATGACGGAACAACAGGTGGGGCATGGACCAGTGGCGCTACTGCTACGGCAACTGTAGGTACATCTGGTATTGTAACAGGGGTAGCTACCGGTACTGCAACCATAAGCTATACCGCCTCAAATAGTTGTGGGAATGCATCTGCAACAGCCATTGTGACGGTGAATACTGTTCCTGCGACACCATCTTCTATAACGGGTACTTTGAGCGTTTGCGTAGGCAGCACAACCACACTTGGCGATGCAACTGCCGGTGGCGCGTGGAGTAGCGGGGACGGCACAATAGCAACAGTTGGGACATCAGGCACAGTGACAGGGGTATTTTCAAATACAGTGACAATAAGCTATACGGCTACCAATAGCTGTGGGAACACTTCGACAACAGCAATAGTTACGGTAAACCCATTGCCGTCTTCCATAACAGGGACTGCCAACGTATGCGTGGCCGCAACCACTACTTTAAGTGACGGTGGAAGCGGTACGTGGAGCAGCAGCGATATTACCAAGGCTACGGTAGGTTCTTCATCAGGTATTGTATCGGGGGTGGCTTTCGGTACTCCGGTTATTACCTATACATTACCAACGGGCTGTATCGCTACCAAGGTGGTGACGGTTAACGCTACCTCAGCCGGTGTTATAACAGGGTCGTCAAATGCATGTATAGGCGGGACGAACACACTTAGCGATACCGTAACCGGCGGGGTTTGGAGCAGCAGCAATACATCATTTGCTACAATAAACAGCGCATCGGGTATTGTAACTGGTGTTGCGTCCGGTGTGGATACTATTATATATTCTGTTACAAATACCTGCGGTGCAAACTCAGCAATTTTCCCTGTGACTGTTAATATAGCGCCACCTTCATTTACTATCACTCCTGCGTTGGTAAGTCTTTGCCCGAGCAGCCCTGCTCAATTGATCACGGCAGTTGGCGATACTATTATCGGGTCTGTAACAATGACAAACAACACTACTACTTTTGTGGAGCCTGAGAATACTGCCGATACAAGTTCTGTATCAGTATCCGGGATACCTTCGGGTGCTGTTGTTACAAGCATTTCTGTTGCTATAAACGTTACAGCGAAATCATCGGGAGAGCAGAGGGACAATATTTATAACCTCAGAGCGCCTAACGGAAGTATTATTAACTTAGATAACGGTAAGGGAAGTTCAGTAGCGGGACTTGGATTTGCAAATGTTAGTTTCAGTTCTGCCGGTACCGTTGCAATGTCAACAACTGCCCTGACTTCCGGTGTTTCCTACATCGCCAGTTTGGTTTCAGGAGCGCCTACCTCAGCTGCGTTTACCCCAACATCTTACCGTTCAAATACAACGGTATGGTCATCTATTTTGTCCTCGGCCCCAAATGGCCAATGGACTTTGATCACAGACAATACCTTTAATGCTACCGAAGACACGCTGAAAAGCTGGTCTGTTACCATTAACTATGTGATCAATCCAACAGTTGCGTGGTCATCCGTGACTGGGTTATATACCAATTCGGGCGCTACAACTGCTTATACCGGCGCTTCTGCCAGTTCGGTATATGCGCTGCCGACTTCTTCAACATCTTATACTGCTACGGCAACTATTGGCTCCTGTTCCAGGACAGCTACCGTTCCGGTCACCGTAAACTCTACTTTGTATGTTCCTGTAATAACCGGCGCTAACAATCTTTGCCCTGCTACAACTATCGCATTAACGGATTCTACGACCGGCGGTGTATGGACGAGCAGCAATACTGCATTGGCTACAGTAGGCTCCTCTTCGGGTGTCGTTACCGGGGTAGCAGCAGGTAGCCCTAACATTACTTATACTTATACAAGTGGGTCATGTTCAGGATTCGCTACAAAAGCTATTACGGTCAATGCCCTGCCAACAGTATCAGCAATTACCGGTACTACTAATCTGTGTTTAAGCGCATCGCCAACCGCGACACTTACCGATGCAACGACAGGAACAACTTCCTGGAGCAGCAGTAATACAGCAGTGGCTACAATTGGCTCTTCATCCGGTACAGTAACTGGGGTAACTGCCGGCACATCAGTGATCACTTATACTTATAATAATGGGGTATGTAGTAACACTACTACCACTACATTGACTGTAGCTAATTCACCTACATCTGTTTCTGTTTCTCCTTTGCTTGCCAGTTTGTGCCCTTCCAGTTCTGCACAGATGCTGGTTGCATCAGGTGGTATTATACCAGGGTCTTCAACAGCGGCATCAGGAACTATTTCGTTCTCTATTCCAAACACAGCGGGCGGCGTTACTAACTCGCTCACAGTAAGCGGAGTGCCTACCGGAGCAACAGTGACGGGAATATCTGTAAATTATAATGCTACTGAATCATTTGACGGGGACCTGGAACTAAACCTGAAAGCGCCAAATACCAGCGTTATTAATTTGTTCAGTTCTGGCACCAGCAATAGTGGGGCAAATTTTGTAAATACAACGATCAGTTCGGCAGGCTCAACTCCAATCCCTAACGCCGGCCCTGGTTTCCCATGGACAGGTACATGGGCTGCCAATGCCTCGATCAGCCCAACGGTAGGTTCTTCTACAACTCCGCCAACGACATCCACGTGGGGAGCGCTTGAGGCAGCCAACCCTAATGGCACCTGGACGTTGGTGGGCAGGACGAATTTCAGCGGCAACACCGCAACACTTACCTCGTGGTCAATAACTATATTTTATAATTACCAGGCATCGGTGACATGGTCATCTGCTACAGGATTATATACTAATACTGGCGCTACAACAGCCTATACCGGATCTTTGACAGACACGGTGTATGCAAAACCTTCGGCGACTATTACTTATACGGTCACTGCTACAAATGGCGCCTGCACCAATTCTGCCAATGTGAATGTTGACGTAAATTCAACCCTCTATGTTCCGGTAGTAACTGGTTCATCAAGTGTATGCGCCGGGTCTGTAATTATTTTAGCTGATTCAATAGTCGGAGGGGTATGGACAAGCAGCAATACAGCTTTAGCTACCGTAGCATCGGCTACAGGCGCTGTTACCGGCGTTGCAGCGGGTACTCCAAATATTACCTATACTTATAACAGTGGTTCCTGCTCTGGTTTTGCAACGAAGACAATTGCTGTGAACGGATTGCCAACTGTTGCGGCCATAGCAGGCCCAGGAACTGTGTGCAGTGGCACTACAATTAATCTGACGGATGCTACATCTGGCGGCAGCTGGACCTCTGGTGCTCCAGCCGTTGCCACGATAGGTTCTACAGGTATAGTTAGTCCTGTTAGCGTAGGCAGTGCTACCATATCGTATTCTTTCTTTAACGGTACCTGTACAAATATTGCATTGGCAACCGTTAATTCATTGAATACTCCTTCTTCAGTAGCCGTTTCTCCTGCATCATCTACCATATGTTCTTCCGGCCCTGCTGCAAAGCTCACCGCCACAGGTGGCGCCGTTGCAAGTTCTGCAACATTTTCTACGACCAGCGTTACAACTTTCGGGCCGAGTGTGGAGGGTATTTCTCCTGTTACTGTGAGCGGCATTCCTACCAATGCAACGATAACCGGTATCTCTGTAACCTTCAATGCATCGCAGTTTAGTGGTGGGTGGGACGCTGATAATATTTACAATCTGGAAGGTGCGAATAGCCACATACTGAATCTCGTAAGCTTAAAAGGCGGCAGTGGCAGTACCCAGGGTTTTGTGAACACAACGATCAGCTCGGCGGGTACAACCCCGATACCTGCTACAGGCGCACCATATACCGGTACCTACGCAGGCGATACCGTGCTGGGTACGGGCGCTACGGGTTATGCCTCAGATAGCACAACATGGAGTTCATTGTTCAGTACAGGTTCGCTTAACGGGACCTGGAATCTGCTTGGCGCATACACATTTACATCTGGATCATCAGCCATCGGTTCGTGGTCATTGACTATTAATTATACAACGCCAGCCGCAACAACGTGGTCATCTGCTACCGGTCTTTATACAGATTCGGCAGCTACTACCGCCTATACAGGTAGCGCTGCAAATCCGGTCTATGCATTGCCATCAGCAACATCTACTTATACAGTTACCGCAGCGAATGGTGCATGTACTTCAACGTCAACGGCTGTTGTAAGCGTTAATCCCTCACCATCTTCCATAACTGGTAGTGCAAATGTGTGCGTAGGATTTACCAGCACTTTAGGCAGCGCTACAACAGGCGGCACATGGAGCAGCAGCGATATGACTATTGCAACTGTAGGTTCTACCTCCGGTGTTGCAACTGGCGTAGCTGTAGGTGCGGCTGCAATAACTTACATGGTGAGCACAGGTTGCTTTACAACTGCTAAGGTTACTGTAAATCCGGTGCCTGCTGCAATAGCCGGCACCTTAAATGTATGTGTTGCAGCGACAACAACATTGAGCGATACCGGCAGCGGCACCTGGAGCAGCAGTAATGTTTCAATGGCCACAGTCGGTTCAGCTACGGGCGTTGTAACCGGTGCATCTGCTGGCACACCCTCTATAACATATACATCAGCGGTGGGTTGTATCGCCACGATACCTGTTACTGTGAATCCGTTGCCTGCTGCTATATCAGGGACTACAAATGTCTGCATCGGCTCAACAACAACGCTAAATGATGCTTCAGGCACAGGTACCTGGAGCAGCAGCAATACTTCATTTGCGACTATCGGTTCTGGCTCGGGGATTGTTTCGGGCATTGCAGCGGGAGTTCCGGTCATTACTTTTGTTTTACCTACTGGCTGTATGATATCAACGCCAGTAACGGTGAATAGTTTACCATCTTCCATTAGCGGAACCCTTAACGTTTGTGTTGGTTTGACAACAACATTAACCGATGCTTCGTCTGGCGGGTCATGGACAAGCAGCAATACCTCATTGGCAACTGTAGGTACCAGTTCCGGTACAGTTTCAGGTGTTGCGTCGGGCAACCCGGTTATTACTTATACGTTACCAACCGGATGTATTGCTACCATTGTAACTACGGTGAATCCTTTACCTTCCACGATCAGCAGCACTATGAACGTTTGCGTAGGCGCGTCAACTACACTGAGCGATGCTATAAGCGGCGGGGCATGGAGCAGCAGTAATACTTCGGTGACCACAATTGGGTCCGCGTCGGGTATTGTGAATGGTGTTGCGCTGGGATCAGATACAATTACTTATACACTTGCAACAGGCTGTTACATAATTAAGCCGGTAACAGTGAATGCTTCTCCTGCTTCAATTACAGGTACAATGATACTTTGCCAGGGAGCGACAGCCTTGTTGTCCAATACAACTACCGGTGGCGCCTGGAGTAGTGGCAGCACCGCTATTGCTACAGTTGGCACTGGTGGTGTGGTTACAGGCGTTTCGGGTGGTAATCCCGTTATCAGTTACAGCCTGTCAACTGGTTGTTCATCTACTGCTGTACTTACGGTAAATGCCCTACCCACGGCCTATACGGTTACTGGTGGTGGTGGTTATTGCACTGGGGGTTCCGGGGTTCACATTGGTTTAAGTGGGTCTGACACAGGTGTGAGTTATCAATTATTTATAGGTACATCTGCAAGCGGCAGTTCGGTTGCCGGTACCGGAGCCGCAATTGATTTTGGATTACGTTCAGGCGCGGGTTCCTATTCAGTCGTGGGAACAAGGACCATTACCTCGTGTGGTAATAATATGACCGGTAGCGTTACCGTTACTGTAAATGCATTCCCAACGGTGTATTCTATTTCCGGTGGTGGCAGTTATTGTGCTGGTGGCACAGGCGTACATATCGGGATGGGCTTTTCAAACACGGGTATCAGCTACCAGCTTTATAACGCTGGTACAACAGTTGGCGCTGCGGTAGCCGGTACAGGCGGAGCATTTGATTTCGGCCCGGAAACTTTAGGTGGTTCTTATTCGGTTATTGCAACCAACGTATCCACCGGATGCGCCATCACCATGTCTGGCAGCGCTGCTGTAACCGTTAACCCATTACCCACGGCTTATGTGGAATCGGGTGGCGGCACATTTTGCAGCGGTGGTTCGGGCGTTCATGTTTCCCTAAGTAATTCTACAACGGGTATTAACTACCAATTGTTTAACGGTTCCACTATTGCTGGTACTTCAGTTCCGGGCACCGGCACAATTCTCGACTTTGGTTTGCAAACGTCATTAGGTACCTACACAATTACCGGTACCAACCCGGCAACCGGTTGTATAGGTTCTATGACAGGGAGTGTAACGGTAACTACAAATCCATTGCCCACGCCGGTTACTATGTCTGGTGGCGGTAGCTATTGCGCAGGTGGTACCGGTCTGGCTGTAGGTTTATTTACTTCTGCTACAGGCATTAGTTACCAGCTATATCTTGGCGGTTCGGCAGTTGGTGCGCCGGTTTCCGGCACAGGTAGCGCAGTCAGTTTTGGTGCCCAAACCGCAGCGGGTTCTTATACCGTAATTGCAACGAATACTTCTACAGGTTGCACCAATAATATGACGGGTGCTATAACTGTTTCGGTTAACCCGCTTCCCTCGGTCTTTACTGTTACTGGCGGTGGCTCTTATTGTGCAGGAGGTACGGGTGTAGGCGTTGGTTTAAATGCATCGCAGACCGGCGTTAATTATCAATTGTACATAGGCACATCTACTTTGGGTTCGGCTGCGCCTGGTACAGGTTCGGCAATCAGTTTCGGTTCATCGTTTACGACTGCGGGCGCTTATACGGTGGTGGCTACAAACCCAACTACTGGCTGCACAATAAATCTGTTTGGCAGCGCCTCGGTTGCTATCAATCCGTTACCTACGGCTTTTGCAATTGGCAGCAGCGCAACAAGTTATTGCGCAGGCGGCAGCGGCGTACACATTACGCTCGGTGGGTCTGTTTCCGGTGTCAATTACTTTTTATATAATGGCACATCATTGGCCAGCGCAGCCCCAGGGCTTGGTGCGCCTATTGATTTTGGCGCCATGCTTGCGGGTGGCACTTATACGGTCGTTGGCGTAAACACTGCTACACTTTGCCAGGCAACCATGACGGGCAATGTTATCGTGACTGTAAACGCGTTGCCTGCTGTGTTCCCAGTTTCAGGTGGTGGCAATTATTGCAGCGGTGCAACAGCGCCTGCAATTGGCTTGAGCGGTTCCACGAATGGCATTAGCTACCAGCTATTCAAAACAGGCGTAGCTACCGGTTCTGCGGTAACAGGTACAGGCAGCCCAATCAGTTTTGGAGCAACACCTACAGCAGGTGCTTACACCATAGTTGCAACTAACACCACCACGGGTTGCAGCAGCAATATGACAGGTACTGCAACTGTAGGCATACTTCCATTACCGACTGGTTACCTGGTAACTGGCGGAGGCGGATATTGTACCGGGACAACCGGTGTTCATATTGGCCTGGGCGCTTCTGATATAGGCGTAAACTACCAGTTATTTAATGGCAGCGCCATTGGAGGTCCTGTTAGCGGTACGGGGACGGCGCTCGACTTTGGCGCAGAAACGGCTACGGGGACTTACACAGTGATTGCCACTAACACATCTACTTCCTGTACAACCACTATGTCTGGCAGCGCAACTGTAAGTGTTAGCGGTTTGCCATTGGCCTATCCGGTTAGTGGTGGTGGTAATTATTGTGCGGGCGGTACGGGTATGCCTGTTAGCCTGCTTAATTCTGCAACCGGTGTGAATTATCAATTGTACCTCGGCACTACTGCTGTTGGGAGCGCTGTAACTGGTACAGGTTCGGCAATCGGGTTTGGGTCACAAACTGCTGCGGGTACTTACAATGTTTTGGCGACTGCCGGAACTTCGGGTTGTACGAATGTCATGACGGGCAGTGCAACAATCGGGATTACTCCATTACCCGTTGCATTCCCAACAACAGGTGGTGGTAACTATTGTGCGGGTGGCACAGGTGTCCATATTGGCCTGAGCGGATCTGCTATTGGCGTGAAATACCAACTTTACAATGGCACTGCACCAGTAACTGGCGATTCAGTGCTGGGCGTTGGCTCCGCTGCTGATTTTGGTGCACAAACTGCTTCGGGAACATACACTGTTTTGGCAACGAATCCTGCAACGGGCTGTACAAATACTATGTCGGGCAGTCCTTCGATAAATATTAATCTGCTTCCCGGTCTTTACACGATTACGGGTGGTGGCAATTTCTGCAGCGGTGGGTCTGGCGTTCATGTTGGGCTTAGCGGTTCTGCAATCGGTGTAAATTACCAGTTATATGCTGGCAGCACGCCAGCCGGCGTACCGGTAGCCGGTACGGGTATCGCCATTGACTTTGGTTTGCAAACTATTGGCGGTTCTTACACCGTTGTTGCTACAAACACTACTACAGGTTGCACAAATACTATGACCGGTATTGCCTCTGTGACAGTAAATACTTTACCAACGCCACATATAGTAACAGGCGGCGGGAATTATTGCCCAGGTGGCACGGGTATTGCTGTAGGCATTAACGGCTCAGATGCCGGCATTAGCTACCAATTGTATGATGGCGCAACCCCTGTAGGGGCTGCAATAACCGGTACGGGAGCTCCATTGAGTTTTGGGCCGCAGACTGCGGTTGGATCTTATACTGTCGTAGCTCATACTCCAGGCTCAGGTTGTACCGGTTCTATGACTGGTAGCGTAACGGTTGGCCTCAGTCCGCTTCCTACCAGCTACACCGTTACGGGTGGTGGTAATTATTGTCCTGGTGGCGCTGGCCTTCATGTCGGTCTTAGCGGTTCCAGCCTCGGCGTAACTTATTCTTTGTACAACAGTAGTGTTGCCACAGGTCTAACGATAGCAGGCACTGGCTCTGCTATTGATTTCGGTGTGCAGACAGTGGTCGGTACTTATATGATAGTAGCTACAAGTGCCGCCACAACCTGCTCTGGTAATATGTCAGGCGCCGTTACTATAGCAATCAGTCCTTTACCCGTTGCTCATGCAGTAATTGGTGGCGGCGGTTATTGCGCAGGCGGCGCTGGCCTGCATATTGGCCTTGACGGTTCTAACTCTGGTACTACCTATCAGCTATACTTAGGCACTTCGCCGGTTGGCAGCCCCGAAGGTGGAACGGGTTCCGTTATTGACTTCGGCTTGCAATTTGCCGCAGGTACTTATACTGTAATTGGTACAAATACTGCAACGTCGTGTGTGAATACAATGCCTGGTAGCCAAACAATAACAATTAATTCCTTGCCACATGCTTACGCAGTTACAGGAGGTGGTAATTATTGTGCCGGTGGCGCCGGTTCAGACATTTCGCTTAGCGGTTCAGCCACCGGTGTAAATTACCAATTGTTCAACAGTGGGTCGGCGATAGAGAGCCCATTGGCAGGTACCGGCGCACCAATTGATTTCGGAACGGAATCCGGCGTAGGAACTTATACGATCGTGGCGTCAAGTACCAGCACTACGTGCAGCAATACCATGACCGGTAGTGCAGTTGTTGGGATAAGCCCTGCCCCAACAGTTTACTCAGCCGGCGGCGGTGGCAATTATTGCGCTGGCGGAACTGGTGTACACATCACTTTATCTGGCTCTGGTACGGGTATCTCCTACCAATTAATTAACGGTGGGGCACCAGCAGGTTCTGCAATTCCCGGTACTGGCTTCGCGCTCGACTTCGGTTTGCAAACTGTCGCAGGCAGCTATACAATTGTGGCCACAAATACATCTACAACATGTACAGGAAATATGTCCGGTACAATTCCGGTAGCGATCAACCCATTACCGGTTTCGTTTACCGTTTCGGGTTCGGCTTCTAACTATTGTGCCGGTGGCGCAGGTGTGGATATTACATTGGGTGGGTCAGGGTTAGGGGTTAGCTACCAATTGTACAACGTAGGTGCGATGGCTGGCGCTCCGGTTTCAGGTACCGGCAGCACGGTTGATTTTGGCGACCATACGGCTGGCGGAACTTATACTGTTGTTGCTGTTGACCCAACTACAGGCTGTAGCCGTAGTATGGCAGGCAGCGCTCCGATAACGGTTAATCCACTTCCACCAGTTTTTGCTGTCACTGGCGGCGGTGGTTACTGTAGTGGTGGTGCAGGCGTTCATATTGGTATGAGTGGCTCCAATATTGGTGTCACGTACCAGCTTTATAATTCCGGCGCTCTTGCGGGCAGCCCGGTAACAGGCTCAGGTGCAGCCTTAGATTTTGGCCTGCAAACCATCACAGGTTCTTATACTGTCGTTGCAACGAGTGTAGCTACGGGTTGTACAAATAATATGGCCGGAACACTACCGGTTTCTGTTAATCCGCTCCCTGCGGTCTATTCTGTAACAGGCGGTGGTAATTACTGTTCTGGTAGCGCCGGTGTGCATGTAGGTACGCTGGGCTCAACGCCGGGAACAAGTTATCAACTGATGAGGGGTACAACATTAGTTGGTAGCCCGGTTAGTGGCACTGGTTTTGCAGTTGACCTTGGTCTGCAAACAATTGCAGGAAGCTACACGGTTGTGGCAATTAATATTTTAACATCCTGCACCAACAATATGTCGGGTACTGCAACGGTGAGTATCAACCCGCTCCCGTCTTCATTTAGCGTTACCGGTGGCGGCAACTATTGTGCCGGCGGCGCAGGTCCTCATGTTGGCCTCGGAGGATCTAATACGGGTATTTCTTATAGTTTATTCAATTCGGGCACTGCCGTTGGTTCCGCTTTGATCGGAACCGGTTCCCCGCTTGATTTCGGCGCGGAAGCGGCGGCCGGCACTTATACGGTAATAGCGACCAATACGGCAACGTCTTGCGCCGGTAATATGTCCGGGAGTGCAACGATTGTGGTTAATCCTTCTCCAACAGTTTATAATGTTGTTGGTGGCGGTAGTTACTGTGCAGGTGGTATCGGTGTACACGTAGGGGTAAACAACTCTACTGCCGGTGTTCATTACCAACTATATAACGGATTTACTACAATGGGTGTTGCTGTGCCAAGCACTGGCGGCCCTCTTGATCTTGGATTGCAGACAGCGCCCGGTACTTATACGGTGATTGCCACTAATGCGTCAACCGCCTGTTCAAACACAATGGCCGGCAGTGCTGTGGTAACCGTGAATCCTTTAGCGCCTACCTATGTTGCAGTGTCAACGGTGGCGGGGGACACGGTTTGCTCTGGATCTACCGTAACATTTACTCCTGCACCGGTGAATGGCGGAACATCGCCATCCTATGAATGGTCCGTCAATGGTTCTGTAGTTTCAGCAGGGGCGTCTTACAGTTACGTACCAAGTAATGGGGATGTTGTAGGTGTGGCAATGACGAGCAGCATGGCTTGTGCAACGCCAGCCGTGATCAGTGGCAATGTGACGATGACCGTATTTGCAAACCAGGCGCCATCGATCCTTGTTTATGCAAACCCGGGAACAATTGTTTGCCAGGGGACAGCCGTCAATTACACCTCTTCGATAACATATGGCGGTTCTACGCCAACATATAGTTGGGTAAAGAATGGCATAGCGGTCGGCTCAGCGTCCACTTATAGTTATGTCCCCGCGAATGGTGACGATATTTCCTGCGTGATGACGAGCGACTATCGCTGCCGCCTGTCTCCAACGGCAACCAGCAATCATTTGCATATGGAGGTGGACGTGCCAGGTACGCCAACGGTCAGCATAAGCGCATTCCCCGGATTGAATATTGTCAGCGGGCAAACATTAACTTTATCAGCCACAATTTCCAACGCTGGGCCTACGCCTTCGGTTCAGTGGTTTGTGAATGGAAATGCGGTGCCGGGGGCTAATTCCCAGATATTTACCGGAAGTGATTTCAGCGATCTTGATGTGGTTACCTGCCAGGTGACGAGCAATGGCGGCTGTTCTGGCGAACAGGGGTCTGCGGCTGTTACGGTACATGTAAGAAACAATGTGGGAGTACAACAGGTTTCTTCATCCGTCAGCGATGTACAGGTAATACCAAACCCTAACAAGGGTATATTTACTGTGAAGGGTAGCCTGGTAGCAAGCGTTGGCGCAGATGTGGAAGTGTCGCTGGAGGTAACAGATGTACTCGGGCAGGCAATTTATCATCAGAAGGTTTTAGCACACAATGGTATTATAAATGAGCAGGTGCAGCTTGGAAGTAACATTGCCAATGGTATGTATCTATTGAATTTGCGTACCGAAACAGAAAATAAAGTATTCCATATGGTTATTGAGCGGTAAGTTTTTAACCGGATTTGGAATGAGATAGGTGAGAGGTGAATTATCAGTAATGGTAATTCACCTCTTTTTTTGCATTTGGTAACAATTTCTTTAAATGCACTTAATGTGGCAATAGTCTTGTGATAACATTCCTTTGCCACATTTGCAATGTAAATTCTCTGTGAAAATTTTCCTCATTTCATAGTGATCTGCACTAAAAAGTATGGTTATGCCCTTCAAAAAACTGACAAGAATAATCTCTTTATTTATTTTATTTAGCTTTTCTGTTTTATCAGCAGATAAAGGGTTTGCCCAGTGTTCAGTAACCGGTACTCCGTCTTTTTCGTGTTCCTGTTCTTTCGAGTTCCTTACATCTATATCTGCATCAGGAACCGGGGTTACCTCAACCATTACTTATTCAGGTACAAGTTGCACCGGTACAACCTATTATAATGATTATGCATCGCAGGGTATTACAGCTTCTACAGGCGGTACGGTAAACATGAGCGTTGCCCGCGCGTTGTCAAGCTACACAGGTTCGCTTTACGTATTTATTGACTGGAACAACAACGGGACGTATGAGACTACAGAACTTGTTACCACTGCGATTTCCTATGCTCCTGGTGTTTCCACACATACGCTTAGTTTTGCTGTTCCAACAACTGGCGTAGTCACTGGTACCCACCTGCACATGCGCGTTTTTATTTCGGAGCTGTCCAGTTCTTGTTCGAGTGGCACTGTTAGCGCCCCATGTACCGGGACCTATGGCCAGGCGGTTGATTTCTATTTCCAGGCCAATTGCGGCACGGTCCCTACGATTGTCACGTCTCCTACGTCAGGTAGCATCTGCACCGGCGCTGGTGGTCTTTCAATAACTTCTTCGGGCGCGGGTACCGGCGGCTCATACATTTGGTCTCCTGCTGCGGGATTGTCTGCCACAACAGGGGCTTCGGTTACCGCAACGCCTACAGTTACCACGGTATATACAGTAACCGGAACTACAAGTACAGGATGTAATAATAAAACAACTATACCGGTGACAGTCAATACATCCCCGGCTACTATTACAGGGACCGCAAATGTTTGTGTCGGATCAACTACAACACTTACGGAGTCTTCCACAGGGGGCTCATGGAGCAGCAGCAGTTCGAATGCTACAGTTGGATCCACGGGAATAGTTACCGGTGTAACGGCAGGAACCGCAACAATTTCGTACACCATAGGCGGGTGCAGCGCATCCACGATTGTGACTGTGAATTCATTGCCAACTATTACTGTAACAGGAAGTGTCTGCGTTGGTGAAACCACGGCGATAAGTGGTTCGCCGGGTGGCGGAACCTGGACGTGCAGTAACTCAAATGCTACCGTTGGTTCGGGCACCGTAACCGGGGCGGCTTCCGGGAGCTCTATAATTACTTATACGATCGGGACCAGTTGTTTTGCGACTGCGGCCATTACTGTAAACCCCGTGCCATCCGCCATTACCGGCACGTTGACAGTCTGCGTTGGTTCGACAACTTCCCTGAGTGATCCATCGGGAAGCGGCGCCTGGAGCAGTAGTAGTTCAAATGCAACTGTAGGATCAACCGGAATCGTCGCAGGAGTAACGGCAGGCACAGCAATAATAACGTTCACGATCGGTACTGGCTGTTATGCAACTGCACAGGTAACCGTAAACGCATTACCCAGTTCATTTACCGGAACATTAGATGTATGCGTTGGTGCTACAACTTCTTTGGGGTCTTCTCCTTCGGGCGGCACCTGGAGCAGTAGCAGTGGGAGTGCATCGGTAGGGTCAACAGGTGCAGTAACCGGCGTTAGCACGGGCTTACCTGTCATCACCTACACGTCTGTCGCTGGGTGCGTTCGTGCCGAAACATTTACAGTCAACCCGCTTCCTTCTGCTATTTCCGGCTCCCTTAACGTTTGCCCCGGTACTACAACAAATCTAAGCGATGGACCATCAGGTGGGGCGTGGAGTTGCAGCAGCTCAAATGTTACAATAGGTTCTACAGGTATAGTTACCGGTGTTTCATCGGGGACGTCTGTGATCACCTATATGCTTTCTACCGGGTGTAAAGCCACAACTACTGTAACAGTCCACCCGGCGCCGGGCTCTATCACGGGGATATTTAACGTTTGTGTGGGGTACACCACTACTCTCTCCGATGCAGGCGGCACCTGGTCGTGCAGCAATTCAAATGCCACTATTGGTTCATCAGGTTTGGTAACCGGGATAACCGCTGGCTCATCTGTTATCACTTATACACTGCCCACCGGCTGTTTTACAACAACCGGGATCACAATTAGCGCACTGCCATCTTCTATTTCAGGCCCTGCCGACGTATGTGTAGGCTCGTCAATTTCACTGACAGACGGCACTGGCATATGGGCCAGCAGCAATTCCAATGCTACAGTGGGTTCGGCTACAGGTTCTGTGTCAGGGATAACATCTGGTACTTCTACTATCACCTATACGGCGGCCTCTGGCTGTTTCATTACAATGGGGATAACTGTTG
>Ga0206969_1046_pt1 | contig 32805 bp, 37 predicted proteins | sample Alteio_BWOrgHeat_87_FD_153256 | JGI IMG/M metagenome (GOLD analysis project Ga0206969, IMG submission 153256) | Enriched cells from forest soil in Barre Woods Harvard Forest LTER site, Petersham, Massachusetts, United States -... | ecosystem: Environmental > Terrestrial > Soil > Temperate forest >... | reverse complement strand
GTTACCACGATGTAGGAGTTGGCCAGCGCTTGTTTTACAATTTCGGCACGGGGAAGCGATGGATTTTAGTAACCAATATGCGCCCGAACACCTGATACTGGCAACTGAAAGCTGGAAACTGTTAACTGCTGGCATTATTAATGCAGGTTCGGTTTTCCTGGGTAATTTAACGCCAGAGAGCGCGGGCGATTATGCATCGGGAACTAACCATACTTTACCTACAAGCTCGTATGCAAGGGCATATTCGGGTGTATCGGTTGATTCTTTTGTGAAGAAAATAACCTTCCAGCATATAACGCCGGAGGGCATAAAGAATATAGGGCCATCGGTGGAGATATTGGCCGAATTGGAGGGGTTACATGCACATAAAAATGCGGTGTCAATCAGAATAAAGAATTAATTGTCATTGCGAGGAGGAACGACGAAGCAATCGCGAATTTTGCATAAGTAAATTGCATCCTTGAGATTGCCACGCTATCGCTCGCAATGACACAACGGAACAAGACAATGTTTAGTTTAGATAAAATATTAAGAAAAAACATCAAAAACCTAACCCCCTACTCTTCCGCGCGCGATGAGTTCCAGGGTGAGGCCAGCGTGTATTTGGATGCGAACGAAAATGCTTTTGGATCGCCGTTGGATACGCCGTATAACCGCTACCCCGATCCGTTGCAATACAATGTTAAAAAACGTTTGAGCGAAATAAAGGGTGTACCCATCCGCAATATATTTTTAGGCAATGGCAGCGATGAGGCAATTGATATCCTGTTCAGAAGTTTTTGCAACCCTGGCGTTGATAATGTGATACTGGTACCCCCTACCTATGGCATGTACGAAGTATCGGCAAACATCAATGATATCGAAACGCGCAAAGTACCACTTACCGCCGATTTTCAATTAAATCTTGACGGCATTGCCGAAGCTATTGATGAGCGCACCAAGCTGATATTTATCTGCTCGCCCAATAACCCAACGGGCAACTCCATGAACCGAGACGATGTGGAAACGCTGCTGGCTAACTTTAATGGCTTGGTGGTGGTTGATGAAGCGTATATTAACTTCAGCAGGCAAAAAACCTTTATACAGGAATTGACAGAATATGCCAATTTGGTGGTGCTGCAAACCCTTTCGAAAGCATGGGGGCTTGCCGGTTTACGCGTAGGGATGGCCTTCGCCAGCGAAGAGATCATTGAGGTAATGAACAAGGTTAAGCCGCCTTATAACATAAATGAATCATCGCAGCAATTGGCGCTAAAGGCATTGGGAAATGTTGACCAGGTAAACGGCTGGATAAAAGAAATTTTAGTGCAACGCGATAAACTGGTGCTGAATTTAAAAGATTTTGATTTTGTACTGGATATTTATCCGTCCGACGCTAATTTTATACTGGTTAAAACAACCGATCCGAAAGGAATTTATAATTTCCTGGTACAAAAGGGTATAATTGTACGCGACCGTTCAAAAATTGATCTTTGCGAAGGCAGTTTGCGGATAACGGTAGGTACACCTGCTGAAAATGATAAATTGATCGAAACCCTAAAAAAATTCAAATGAGCAATTTGCAGAAAATACTTTTCGTTGACCGCGACGGCACTATGATCACAGAGCCCGTTGATGAGCAGATAGACTCGTTTGATAAACTGGAGTTTTACCCCGGCGCATTGCAATATCTGCCTAAAATTGCCACTGAACTGGATTACGAACTGGTAATGGTTACCAACCAGGATGGTCTAGGTACAGCCTCATACCCGGAAGATACATTTTGGCCGGTGCAAAATTTCATCCTCAAAACATTTGAAAATGAAGGTGTACAATTTTCAAACATAATTATCGACCGTACTTTCCCTAAAGATAATGCCCCCACCCGCAAACCGGGCACGGCATTGCTTACTCAATATTTTGATACCAGTAAATACGATCTGAAAAACTCCTACACCATAGGCGACCGCCGCAATGATGTGTTATTAGCTAAAAATTTAGGCGCGAAAGCTATATGGCTCAATAATCACTCCAACTTAGGCGGTGCGGAGTTCAGCGCGAAAGAAGATGAGGAAATAAAAGATACCGTCGCGTTGGAAACAACCGACTGGAAAAAAATATACGAATATTTAAAATTAGGTGAACGCGTTTTTGAAAGCAAGCGTACTACAAAAGAAACCGACATTTATGTAAAAATAAATTTGGATGGTACGGGTGAAGCCAACGTATCAACGGGCCTGCATTTTTTTGATCATATGCTTGATCAAATAGCGAGGCATGGCAGCATCGACTTAGAGATAACCGCAAAAGGCGACCTGCATATTGACGAACACCATACAATTGAAGATACCGGTATTGCTTTAGGCGAAGTTTTCGCCGCGGCTTTGGGTAACAAAAAAGGCATTGAGCGTTACGGCTTTTGCCTGCCAATGGATGATTGCCTTGCACAGGCAGCCATTGATTTTGGCGGACGAAGCTGGCTGGTTTGGGATGCTGAATTTAAACGGGAGAAAATTGGCGAAATGCCAACAGAAATGTTTTACCACTTTTTCAAGTCATTCAGCGACGCGGCAAAGTGTAATTTAAATATTAAGGCCGAGGGTCAGAATGAGCATCATAAAATTGAAGCGATATTTAAAGCCTTTGCCAAAGCCATAAAAATGGCGGTAAAAAGGGATGTGAACAAAATGGTTTTACCTTCAACTAAAGGTTTATTATAGAATCAAGAGACAAGAACCAAGAAGCAAGACTATTTGCGTTCTTATCTTGGTTCTTGATTCTTGATTCTTGACTCTAACAAAATGATAGGTATTATAAGATACGGTGCCGGCAATATTTTCTCGCTAACGGCTGCTTTAGACCGGTTGGGCATTGCTTATGGCATGGTAAATACTGTGGCCGACCTGGAACTGTTTGACCGTTACATTATTCCGGGAGTTGGGCACGCAGGTGCGGCTATGCAAAAGTTGAAGCAAACCGGGCTGGTGCCTGCAATAAAGGCGCTTGAAAAACCCACTTTGGGAATTTGTGTGGGTATGCAATTACTCACTTCTTATTCCGAAGAGGGTGATTCGGACCTGTTAAATATAGTGCCGATAAAAACTTTAAAATTTAAAAGCAGCCCCGACCATAAAGTGCCGCATACCGGCTGGAACCGGGTGTATGCTGAAAAAGAAAATTCACTTTTTGAAAATATTCCTGCCGGTTCATATTTTTACTTCGTACATTCATACTTTATTGAGTACGATAACGTATATACTTTAGCTGCAACAAACTATGACATTAAGTTTTCGGCATCAATTTGGCAGCAAAATTTTTATGGTGTGCAATTCCATCCTGAAAAGTCAGGGGTATATGGTGAAACTTTATTAACAAACTTTTCAAAATTATAAAAACATGTATATAATTCCCGCCATAGATATTTTAGACAAAAAAGTTGTCCGTTTGCGTGAGGGTGATTATCAGCAAGTAACTGAATACGATGTTACTTTGGAAGAAATGATCGATAAATACCAGTCGTACGGCACTAATCTCATTCATGTAATTGACCTTAACGGGGCAAAAAATGATTTCTCTAACCAGCAGTATCTTTTTGACGTAATACGCAAAACCGATATGCAGGTACAGTACGGCGGAGGTATACGCAGCATTGAAAAGGTTAAAGAGCTGATAGGCGCAGGTATACACCGGGTAATTGTAGGCACCCAGGCGCTTACCAACCCGATGTTTTTAGATGAATTAAGCAAAGCTATTTGCGGCCGCGATAAATGTTCGGACCAGGTTGTAATTGCAATTGATGTATTGGATGAAGTGATCAAATACTCAGGCTGGATGGAAAGTTCGCCAATTAAACTCATGGATTATGTTGACCGGTGTTTATCGTTAGGATTTTTCCGTTTTTTATGTACCGACATTGGCAAAGACGGCAAATTAGGCGGTGCCGGAATTGAACTTTATGAAAAACTGCTTGATCATTCGCCTTTTATAAAGTTGATAGCATCGGGTGGAGTAAGCTCAATGGATGACATCGAAGACCTAAGCCGCTTAAAAATTGAATCATGTGTAGTTGGCAAAGCTATTTACGAAGGCCGGATCAGCATTGATGATGTAAAGAATTGGAATTTAGAATCCTTGATATCGATCTAAATCGCCCCCTAACCCCCTAAAGGGGGAACAATAGTTAATGAGAAAGCAAAAAATGTTTTTGGATCCAGACCGCTTAATTTTTCAAAACGCAGAGGTCTTACGCAGAAACATGACTCCGGCAGAAACATTGCTATGGGAATATCTAAAAAACAGCCAGTTAGGTGTAAAATTTAGAAGGCAACATCCTATCGGCATTTACATAGCTGATTTTTATTGCCATAAACATAAATTGATAATTGAATTGGATGGCAGCATCCATAACGTACCCGATGTAGCCGCTAATGATATTGAAAGGCAACTTTATTTAGAAGCCAATGGCATTAAATTCCTTCGTTTTAAAAATGAACAGATATTTAATCAACTTGAAGAAGTTTTGACTACAATAACAAACGAACTCATTAGCACCCCCTTTAGGGGGCGGGGGGGGCTAGCTAAGCGAATCATTCCCTGTTTAGACGTTAAAGACGGACGCGCTGTAAAAGGTGTGAACTTTGTTAATCTGCGCGATGCAGGCGACCCGGTTGAGCTGGCGTGGAACTATTCGCGCCAGGGGGCTGATGAACTGGTATTTTTAGATATAACTGCTACGCACGAGCGCCGTAAAACAATGGTTGAGCTGGTAAAAGCTGTGGCAAGACAGATCAATATTCCTTTTACCATTGGCGGCGGCATCAATGAAATTGCTGACGCGGACGCTTTGCTGAACGCTGGTGCAGACAAGATATCTATTAACTCGGCAGCTGTACGTAACCCCGCGTTAATTGATGAACTGGCAAAAGCGTTTGGAGTACAGTTTGTAGTGATAGCAGTAGATACAAGATTAACTAACGGCATAAATATAGTGCACCTTAACGGTGGGCGCATACCAACAGAAAAAGAAACCTTAAGCTGGATATTGGAAGCAGAAAGCCGTGGTGCAGGCGAGATATTGCTAACTTCGATGGATCACGATGGCACGAAGGGTGGTTTTGATAATTTACTGTTAAAAAAAGTGAATGACGCGGTAAACATACCAGTTATCGCATCCGGCGGGGCGGGTTCGGTGCAGCATTTTGTGGATGTGTTCGAGCAAACAAATGTCGACGCGGCTTTAGCAGCATCGGTATTTCATTATGGTGAGATATTGATACCCGATTTGAAGGAAGTTTTAAGAGACAGGGATATTGAAATAAGATAACAATACCAACTGTCATTTCGACGAGGAACGAGGAGAAATCTATACACTGTATAATTTGCACTGTATAGATTTCTCCCTACGGTCGAAATGACATTATTCTATAAAAATGGAAATAAATTTCAACAAAACAGACGGCTTAGTTCCTGTTGTAATACAGGATGAGCAAACATTGGAAGTACTGATGTTGGGCTATATGAATAAAGAGGCTTACGATAAAACCGTACAGGAAAATATCGTTACCTTTTTTTCGCGCTCAAAAAACCGTTTGTGGACCAAGGGCGAAACCAGCAATAATTTCCTGCATGTAAAAAACATCAGTTTGGATTGCGACCAGGATACCCTCTTAATAAAAGTAAAACCCGATGGCCCTACCTGCCATACCGGTAGCCGCAGCTGTTTTAATACGGACTATAATCAAAATTTCATCCTACAATTAGAGCAGATCATTGCCGACAGGTATGAAAACCCGAAGGAAGGATCGTATGTAAATAAACTGCGAAATAAAGGCTTAAATAAAATAGCCCAAAAGGTTGGCGAAGAAGGCGTTGAAACTGTAATAGCTGCTTTAGCTGAAACGGAAACCGACCTGATCAATGAATCGTCCGATCTTATTTTTCATCTGCTGGTTTTGCTGCGCGAAAAAGGCTTGAGCCTGCAAACTATTGCTAAGAATTTAGAGGAAAGACATAAATAAGTTATCAGTTTGCAGTAGGCAGTTTGCAGTTAATATTTTACTGTCCACTGCAAACTGGCAACTGCAAACTAAAAAGAATGATCACCGTACAAAAAACAGCAGAACTCACCGGGCACAGTAACCCCATATTTGCGCTTACCTTATCGCAAAAGCCCGGTATATTGTTTACCGGCGGTAATGATAAAGGTGTTGTTGAATGGAGTTTAAAAACCAATTCATTCATCAAAGTGATGTTCCCGGTAGCGGCTTCAATTTATGCAATTCATTGTCCGGCCAGTTATCCTTTAATGATGGCCGGCCTGCGTAATGGCGATGTGCTGGTATTTGATTTTTTAAAACAGCAGCTCCTTCCCACGCTGAAACATCATGATAAACCCATATTTGATATTAAGTCTATTAACAATAAAAAGGAACTGTTAATAGCATCAGAAGACGGTAGTGTGACCATATGGAGCCTGGATACGCTGCAATTGCTGCATACCATAAAAGTTTCAACAGACACCATTCGCTGTATAAGTGTTTCTCCTGATGAAAAAAAAGTGGCATTTGGTTGCCGCGATAATGATATAAGGATTTACGACCTTGAAGACTATACTTTAGTAAACACCTTAAAGGGACATTCAATGGCAGTATTCGCTGTGCAATACTCACCCCTTGGTGATTATTTGGTATCAGGCTCACGCGACGCGCAAGTGAAAATTTGGGATACCCGTTCTTTCGAATTAATAGAAAATATCCCGGCCCATTTATTCGCCGTTAATCATATAGCCTTCCATCCTTCCCAGCCCTATTTTGCTACGGCGAGTATGGATAAAAGTATAAAGCTTTGGGGAGCTGACGATTTTAAGTTATATAAAGTTATCAGCCGTGAAAAAGGATTTGAAACACATCGTTTATCGGTCAATAAACTGGCATGGAACGGCAACCAGCTGATCTCGGCAAGTGATGATAAAAAAATAATTTTATGGGATATACAGTTCGGTTAAATTATGCGCCGGATGCTGTGTAGTGTGTGAGTATAGCGTTGCAATTCTTCCGAATATATACCCTTGTCATCTATCGTATCGATCTTAACTTTTCCTGATGCATGAATAATATGCTCTCGGTTAAGCAATAGGCCCACGTGAGTTACCTTGCCTTCAGCATTAGTAAAAAACGCCAGGTCAGCGGCATAGGCATCTGATAAAGAACTTACTTTGGCACCTTGTTCAGCCTGCAGGCAGGCATCACGTTTTAGCTGAATTCCTTTCAGTTTGAATACAGCTTGTGTAAAGCCCGAGCAATCTATTCCAAAATGAGTTCGCCCTCCCCATAAATAAGGGGCATTAATAAAAGTTTTAGCAATTATGTCAATGTTTTCACTTTCGCCCAGTTGGCCCAATATTTCAAACTTTTCTTTTTCAAAATAACACGTCGTACCGTTTAAAAAAGAAAGTGAGCTCCCCGCAGGCAAATACAAAATACTGTTATCCCTGAGCTTCCAGGCCTGCGTTATTGCCCGATAGGTTAACCTGGGTGGTTTGTCCTGCAATTCGTTATAGGCCATATGGCCCAGCATGGCAAATTGCAGCCGGCTTATCCAGCCTTTATAACTATCATTCGAGGTAATAATTTGTGCCCACCCCTCTTTCCATTCTGAAATACTAAACGTTTCACCGAATAAAACCTGCGATACCTGTTCACTGCGCTCGTTTGGTTCGGCGCGCATTGGTATAACAGCTAAATTGCAAATTCCGTATTCCATTCTAAAATATCAGCCTGCTTTTACGTTAACAAATTTTTAAATGTTTCACCCATAAAAAAAGGAATACATATTAGTGTATTCCCTTTTATTAATTCGCATTATAAATATTATTCGTTCATGTGTAACCATTCCTTCTTTGCCAGCAGTTCTTCGCGGGTTTCGCGAACATTCTCATCATCCACACAGCAATCAACGGGGCAAACTGCCGCGCATTGCGGCTCATCATGAAAACCAACACATTCTGTACACTTATCGGGTACTATGTAATATATATCGTCTGATAAAGCTGCCTGTGTTTCTTCAGCATTTAAAGTAACCCCGTCGCCAAAATCTATAACACCTTTTAAGCCTGTACCGTCCGAAAAACGCCATGCCGCGCCTGCATCATAAATAGCATTATTGGGGCACTCAGGTTCGCAAGCTCCGCAGTTTATGCATTCATCGGTGATTATAATCGCCATATTTTTAAATAATCTTGTATTCTCAATTACCTTTGCCAAACTGACAAAGCGTGCAAATATAACAAAAAAAGAATTTACGAGTTTGAATACTTACCATATATATGTCAAAATTTACTATAAAAGAACTGATAAATACATTTTCGGAACTTGGAAAACAGCTATCGGCCACCGATGAAGAATTAACAGAAATTATAAACAATGAGCAGCAGCATAATGCTTGGTTTACACCTGCCAGTATTGAAAAAGCGGTAAAAGCTACCGGCCTGATGCTTAATGCGGATGATTTGACTGCCTGGCTCAATAAATATGATCTTGCAAAAAGCGCGTCTGTTAAAAAAATAGGGCTCATACTGGCAGGCAACATCCCGCTGGTGGGCTTTCACGATGTATTGTGCGTATTGGCTACCGGCAACCATGCCTTAATTAAGGCATCGGTACAGGATGCGCGGCTAATAAAATATGTTTTAGAAAAACTGACGGCCATTGACAGCCGCTTCAAAGATCAGTTTAGTTTTGTTGAAAGGCTGGAAAATTTCGATGCGGTTATTGCCACCGGCAGCAATAACTCATCGCGGTATTTTGAATATTATTTTGGCAAGGTGCCACATATTATCCGCAAAAACCGCAATAGTTTGGCCGTATTAACAGGAAATGAGACCGAACACCAATTATATAACTTGGGCCATGATATTTTTGATTATTATGGCTTGGGTTGCCGCAACGTATCTAAAATGTTGATCCCGCATAACTATGAACTGGCTAAATTTTTTGAGGCGATAGAGCCTTTCCAGCCTATTATCAATCATCATAAATACAATAACAATTACGATTATAATAAATCTATTTATTTGGTAAACAGTGATAAGCATTTAGATAATGGATTTTTGCTGCTTAAAGAAGACGAACGCTTGGTATCGCCGCTGGCCGTATTGTATTACAGTTACTATGATGATTTGCAAGACGCGCAGCAATTAATTGAAAATGAGAGCGATAAAATACAATGTATAGTTAGCGATGCCCCCTTGCAGGTGAAAAACCAGTTGGTTAATTTTGGCCAAAGCCAGCAACCCGGGTTAAGTGATTATGCCGATGGCATTGATACGATGGATTTCTTGGCAAATCTTTAAAATAACAATACATTTGAGGCTGAAAGGTAAAAGGCAAAAGGTAAAAGGTAATATAAGCACCTTTTACCTTTTACCTTTCGCCTTTAACCTTTAAAAAATGTATATAATAAAAGTTAAAGGCGTGGCCAAAATACCCGATTATGTACAGCTAAGGGATGACCAGTTTACGCTGCTTGCTTATTTCAGGGTTGACAGGCCCGAAAAATCATTGGATAAAGTGGGATTGAGCCATAAAACCGAATATATAATGAACATTATTAAAGAGCTGCCGTTTGGACAGATCTTAAAATTAGAACTCTGAAACAATGATAGGAAACTCCATTATTAAGCTAAATAATGTTGATATTTTTCAACAAAAACACCTGGTATTGTCGAACGTTAACCTGCATATTGATAAAGGTGATTTTGTATGGTTGATTGGTCAAACCGGTTCGGGCAAAAGCAGTTTGCTTAAAGTTATCTATGGCGACCTGGCAGTTACAGTTGGCGATGGCCATGCTTGCGGATATGACCTGCATAAAATAACAGATAAAGATATCCCCTTTCTGCGCCGCAAACTGGGTATTGTCTTCCAGGATTTCCAGTTATTGACAGACCGTTCTATCGACCAAAACCTGCAATTTGTAATGCGCGCCACCGGCTGGACAGATAACCAGTTAATTGCCGACCGTATATTGGATGTATTAGAGAAAGTGGGCCTTCGTTCAAAATTAAAAAAAATGCCGCATGAGCTTTCAGGCGGCGAACAGCAACGCGTGGTAATTGCCCGTGCTTTATTAAATAACCCCGAAATAATTTTAGCAGATGAGCCAACCGGTAACCTTGACCCGGATACCTCCGAAGAAATTGTTTTATTATTAAAACAAATAAGCCAGTCGGGAACAGCGGTATTGGTTGCTACGCACGATTACCATATTATCCGCACCTTTCCGTCGCGTATTATCAAATGCGAGAATGGTAAGGTTTTGGAAGACGCAATTCTTTAGTTGGCAGTTACAAGTGCGCAGTTTGCAATTGTTACTAAATTGCATACTTGGCAACTGCGCACTGCCAACTGCCAACTATCCACTGACAGCCTGTCGCACGCAAACCTACTGGCAAGGTAGTTGATTGGCACTATTAGCTATGAATTTTTAATAATATGCTTAAGAAAAAAAAGACACATAAAGAAGAAACACCCGAAGCTTTAGACGGGAATATTGATACCGATTTCGTGGATGCGGATCAAAGCGAATTGGCAGCTGAAAAAGCTACAGAACTACTTTTAAAGGAAGAATTATCAATAGCCAACGATAAATACTTACGCCTGTATGCCGAATTTGATAATTTCAGGCGCCGCACCAATAAAGAACGTGCAGAACTGCTACAAACAGCCGGTAAGGAAGTAATTGTATCATTACTGCCGTTACTTGATGATTTTGAACGTGCTGTCAGGTCGATGGAAAATGCTACTGACATTAATGCCGTTAAAGAAGGCGTTGTATTGGTACAAAATAAATTAAATAATATCCTATCGCAAAAGGGTTTAAAACCCATGGAATCAATAGGCAATCCTTTTGATGCTGAATTGCATGAAGCCATTACCAACATCCCGGCCCCTACCGATGACCAAAAGGGGAAGGTTATTGATGAAATGGAAAAAGGTTACTATCTTAACGACAAAGTTATACGCTTTGCAAAAGTGATAGTAGGAGCGTGATCAATGACTGAATGATGGAATGAGTGAATTAGTGGATGTTAATACATTCTGCTATTACTCATTCCTGATTTTATATAAAAATAGAAATTACAATTAGCGCACGATTGAATTAAATGAACATTAAAACATTCACTAATTCACTCACGCGCTAATTCACTCATTAAATAAATGGCAAAAAGAGATTACTACGATATACTGGGCGTTGCAAAAGGTGCCGATGCGGAAGAGATAAAGAAAGCTTATCGAAAGATGGCTATTAAATATCACCCGGATAAAAACCAGGGCGATAAGGAAGCAGAGGAACGGTTTAAAGAAGCCGCCGAGGCATACGAAGTTTTAAGCAATCCCGAAAAACGCCAGCGTTACAACCAGTTTGGCCATGCGGCCAATGCGCAATCGGCCAATGGCGGCGGCTACGGCGGCGGGGGCATGAATATGGAGGACATATTTAGCCAGTTCGGCGATATTTTTGGCGGGGGCAGCCCGTTTGAAGGATTTTTTGGCGGCGGTGGCGGCAGGCAGGGCCAGGGCGGGCGCCGTGTGGCGCGGGGCAGCAACCTGCGCATCAAGGTAAGGCTCACGCTGGAAGAAATTGCCAATGGCGCCGAAAAGAAAATAAAGGTAAACAAGCAAATACATTGTAAAACCTGCGACGGTACAGGCGCGAAAGATAAATCGTCTTTTCAAACCTGTAAAACCTGCGGCGGATCGGGCGCAGTAAGGCGGGTAACCAATACTATTTTAGGGCAAATGCAAACTACCAGCACCTGCCCTACCTGTAACGGCGAAGGCTCGGTAATAACTTCGAAATGTACGGTTTGTCATGGTGATGGTGTGGTGCGCGGCGAAGAAACTATCAGCCTGAATGTACCTGCCGGTGTAAGCGAAGGTATGCAGTTAAGCATGAGCGGGAAAGGAAACGCGGCCCCACGCGGCGGCGTACCCGGCGACCTGATCATCCTGATCGAAGAAATACCGCACGAAACTTTAAAACGCGATGGCAATAATGTGATCTACGACCTGCATATTACCTTTATTGACGCGGCTTTAGGTACAAACATAGAAGTGCCCACTATTGACGGCAAAGCCAAGATAAGGATAGACCCCGGTACACAGGGCGGTAAAATATTACGCCTGAAAGGTAAGGGTGTACCCGAAGTAAACTCGTACAACCGCGGTGACCAACTGATACATATTAATATATGGACGCCAAAAATATTGAATAATGAGGAACGTGCCTTGTTAGAAAAATTACAGGACTCACCCAACTTTAAACCTAACCCCGGAAAGAATGAAAAAAGTTTCTTTGAAAGGATGAAGGAATATTTTGAGTAGAGGGGTGAAAGGTAAAAGCTGAAAGGTAAAAGGTTTTTTAAGCTCAGGATCATTATGATTTTGGGCTTTTTTGTTTTAAATGACTTTTATTTTGAATTAGGGGTAAAACTTTAATACTATTTTTAACTTTATTCCTTACAGCTTATTTAACCGTATGGATGAACGCAAAGTAGCCGTAATGGACCTCGGCACCAATACTTTCCATTTATTAATTGCTGAGGGCAGCGCGGCTTCTTACCAGGAAGTGGTGCATAAGCATGAACCGGTTAAACTGGGCGAGGGCGGCATTAACCAGGGCATTATACAGCCCGCGGCTTATGAGCGCGGTATAAATACAATTCAAAACTTCCATCGGGATATTATAACGCACGGCGTTAAAGATGCCCGGGCGGTAGCTACTTCGGCATTGCGCGGCGCCTCGAACGGAAAACAATTTATAGATGAAGTGGCCGAAAAAACGGGCATAGTTATTGAAACTATCGACGGTGAACACGAAGCCGACTATATTTATAAGGGGGTGAAATTGGCGGGCAGCCTATCCAGTCAAACCTCGTTGATTATGGATATCGGTGGAGGCAGCGTGGAGTTTATTATAGGTAATAAGTATAGCATTTTATGGAAACAAAGCTTCGAGATAGGCGCCGCGAGGCTGATGGACAAATTTCATCGCACCGACCCTATCCCCACAGAATCTATAAATGCACTTAATGTTTACCTGCAGGAAAATTTGATCAGTTTACTTGCAGTGGCCTCAAAGTACCCCGCTGATGTACTGGTAGGCTCATCAGGCGCGTTTGAAACCTTTGCCGAGGTGATAGAATTAGAAAAAGGCAATCCTTTCGACCTAAAGGCAATAAAAAACTATACTTTTCAAAAAGACGATCTTATAAATGTTACCGATAAACTGATTGCCTCCTCGCACTATGAACGTGAAAATACAAGGGGCATTATTCCTGTACGTATCGATATGATCGTAGTGGCTTCAATAATTACCCGCTTTATTATGCAGGCGCTCAGTATTGATCAGGTTTGCATGTCGACCAATTCTTTAAAAGAAGGGGTTTTGGCGGAGATGATGGGGTAAGCCCCGCCCAACCCTCTCCAATCCTATAAGTTAAGAGATAAACAAAGGGGGAATTAATGTCGAATAATGAATTTTGAATGTCGAACTCCGAAGTCATAAATATATTGAACTTACAACACTTCATTATTCATCATTCGAAATTCGGTGTTCGATATTTTTTGGCTTAACTAATAGCGCTATTGATTTAGAGGGGGCTTTTTTTGTATATTGCTATCCTTAACTGATACGTATGAAATTGAAATTTACCGCACTGGGCCTCCTCTTGTTTTTAGCTGTTATTGCCAACGCTCAAAGAAAACCACGAAATACAACTAACGATACCATAAAGTCAAATTACGTTCCTTCTGACTTGTTTTCTCCCTTATTTTATTCAGAAAAAGGCAATGAGTTTCATTCGGCAAATGGCGATCCCGGTCCAAAATACTGGCAAAACCGGGTTGACTACCAGCTAAAGGCCAATATTGACACTGCAACCAAAACGTTAAGCTGCGACGAGAATATCACCTACACCAATAACAGCCCGGATGCCTTACAATTTTTATGGCTGCAGATGGACCAAAACACCTATAAAAAAGATGCCCGCTCCAATTTTGTGACCGGGTTTCAGCCAGGCGCAAACCAGCATACGGATGGGTACCAGGTAGAATCGGTTTACATCCTTCAAAATGGCAAAACACAAAAAGCTGTTTATGTAATTACTGATACCCGTATGCAAATTCGTCTGCCGATGGCCGTAACCGCTCATGGTGGAAAAATAAACCTGCTTATTAAATACCACTATACCATACCTGGCGATTTCGGCGGGCGTACCGACCATGTGCTTACCAAAAATGGCCGTATATACGAAATTGCCCAATGGTTTCCGCGGATGTGTGTGTATGATGATACCCGCGGCTGGGACACCCTGCCGTTTTTAGGCGCAGGCGAATTTTATTGTGAATACGGCGATATTGATTACAGCGTAACCGTTCCGGCGGATATGATAGTAGCCGGTTCGGGCGAGTTGGTTAACCCGGCCGAAGTATTGACGGCCAAACAAATAAGCCGCCTGACTGCTGCCCGTAACAGCGATAAAACCATTATGATACGAACACCGCAGGAAGTAACCGACGCGTCGTCGCGCCCTGTTCATAAAGGTACGCTTACCTGGCATTTTAAAATGGCCAATACCCGCGACGTGGCCTTTGGCGCGTCGAACGCATACGTATGGGACGCGGCGAGGGTTAACCTGCCCGGCGGTAAAAAGTCTCTTGCAATGTCTGTTTATCCTGTTGAGAGCGTGGGTAATGATGCCTGGGGAAGAGCTACTGAGTATTTAAAAGGTTCGATTGAATACTTTTCCGAAAAATGGTTTGTTTACCCCTACCCTGTCGCCATAAATGAGGCGGGCATAGCGGGTGGCATGGAATACCCCGGAATTGTTTTTGACGGTATTAATGATAAGGGAAAAGAATTATTCTGGGTAACAGCACATGAAATTGGCCATAACTGGTTCCCGATGATAGTTGGCTCGGATGAGCGCCGTTATGGCTGGATGGACGAGGGTTTCAATACCTTTATTGATGTGTATGCTTCGGATGCGTTTAATCACGGCGAGTTCGCACCCAAACGCGATGGCGAATACGCGCCGCGCGGCGGCAATCCTGCTGACGAAATCATTCCTACCCTGCTTGACCCCAACGCGCCTACTATTATGACGGCCGCCGATGCAATTGCCGAAAAATACCGCCACCCCATAGTTTATTTTAAGCCGGCATTTGGCCTGGTATTATTGCGTGAGCAGATATTGGGGAAAGATCGATTTGATTATGCTTTTAGAAACTATATACATAAATGGGCCTATAAACATCCGCAGCCTGATGATTTTTTCAGGTCGATGGAAAATGGTGCGGGCGAGGACCTGTCATGGTACTGGAAGGGCTGGTTCTACAATAATTACAAACTCGACCTGGAATTGGTGAGCGCCAAATATGTTAGCGGCAATGCCAAAAACGGCATCCAGGTAACTGTTGTAAACAAGGAGCAAATGTCGATGCCTTTTACTATTGAAGTTAAACTGAAAGATGGCAGTAAAAAACGCATATCGCTCCCGGTTGAAACCTGGCTGCAGAACAAAGCCACTACTTTTACTATACCAACCACAACCGAAGCAGAATCGGTAACCGTTGACCCGGATAATGCTTTGCCGGATATAAACAGGGGGAATAATAGTTTGAAGGTGAAATAATACATTCCTGCGCGCGTCATTGCGAGGAACAGCCTGTCCCGATTTTTCGGGAAAGCAATCTCTACGCAGGACAGGCCGCAAGAGTTTACTATTTGCTTTAGGCTAATAAGGAAATTTTTCTTGTTTGATTAGCATGTGCAGAGATTGCTTCGTTCCTCGCAATGACGCGGGGGTTTTGTTTTATAGTTTTATAAGCGCTTGGTATAGCTTCTCCGTTGGCAAACCAACCACATTGGTATAGGATCCATTGATCTTCACAATACCTGCTATGCCTACCCACTCCTGTATGCCGTAGGAACCTGCTTTATCCATAGGCTTGTATTTGGTTACATAAGTACTGATCTCATCGTCGGTTAAAACGCGGAATGTTACATCAGATACATCATAAAAGCTATGATATTCGTGTTTATAAAACAGGCAAACGCCCGTAATAACCTGGTGAGTTTTGCCGGATAGCATTTTCAGCATCTCTATGGCATGTTCTTCCGTTTCGGGCTTGCCTAATATATGGCCCTCTATGCTTACTATGGTATCGGCGGTAAGCACTACTTCGTCACTCACAATTTCATCAAATGCCGTGGCTTTTTTTTGGGCTATGTAAACCGCTATCTCTTCGGGCGTTAAATTATCGGGGTACGATTCATCCACCTCCTTTAATACGATGCGGAAATCAAGGTCCATCTGTTTTAACAGTTCCTGCCTGCGTGGTGATTTGGAAGCGAGAATTATTGGGGGAAAGTTCATAGTTGATGGTTAATAGTTCATGGTTGTTGTTGACGATATGTCCATGAACTATGATCCATGAACCATCACCCACACCCTACCAGCTATAGGCTTCTTCGCTCATCCACTTATCCTGCACCTTCAGCACTTTTTCTATCACATCGCGCGCGCAGCCTTTGCCGCCGCCGTAAGGAGAAACATATAGGCTAACCGCTTTTATTTCTTCAGCCGCGTCTGCCGGGCAAACAGGCAGTCCGGCCATTTTCATAGTAGCCAGGTCGGGAATATCATCGCCCATAAATAAAACATTGGTAGCGATGATGCTTTTTGCTTCCAGGTAATCTTTAAACTTATTGGCTTTTACATGGGCGCCAATAAATACATCGGTTATACCCAGGCTATTTAAACGGTAGATAGCCGTTTTTGAGCGGCTGCCCGAAATGGCGCAAACATTATAACCGCATTTTACGGCCAGTTGCAACGCGTAACCATCCTTAATATTAAACGCGCGGCTTTGTTCGCCGGTATCTGTAATAAATACCGAACCATCCGTCAATACACCATCCACATCAAAAATGAAAGTGGTAATATCTTTTAGTTTATTAAGAAAGGATTCCATTTATGTGATTACACTGATTTAATTGTTGATTTCACGGATTCAGTTGGCAGTTTACAGTTCGCAGTTGGCATTAATTAAACTATTGGAGACTGACTAAGTTTTTCCATAACTTCTTCGCGGGTTACTTTTTCGCTACGATCTACTTCCATCATCATTTTTAACAGTCCCATATCTTCCATTTCTTCAGTAACGGAAGTATCGTCATCATTCATTTTATGGTTAGCTTAATTATCCATTTAAATATACTAATTACGTTATTAAGTTTACCAATCCCGCTACAAACTCACTACTCACCACTGCAAACTGCCCACTCAAAACTGCAAACTAAAATTACTGGTTATCCCGCCATTCATAAACCCAGGCCGATTGTATCTGCTCCAAATGCCCTTCGGTTGATTCGGCGCGCGTTCCCGCAAAATTTGGCAACTCAAGCACCCACTCCAACAGGTCGGTAAAGCGGATGCGGTATATTTTCGATTCGTTAAAATCATCGCCAAACTTTTCATAAAGCTCCATGGCAATATCTTCATGATCGCTCCAGTTAATAGGCAGGGTAAATTTATTGTCTGTCATTTTGTTATGTTATACGTTTAACGTTGTACGTATTACGTTTAATTTTCCCGGGAAAACGTACAACGTATAACGTCACACGTACAACCCTTCATCAGTGGCCCAAAAATTGCGACTGATCCGGCAGGGTAACTTCAATATCGCCATCAATTATTATACACTGGCAACCCAGCCTTGAATTAATGCGCGGGTTAACCGCACGGTCAATAAAATCCTCTTCCTTATCAGAAATTTCCTGGATATTATCCATTCCTTTATTTACATAGATATGGCAGGTACTGCAACCGCAAACCCCGCCGCAATTATGCTGCAACTCGATACCGTTTTCCAGGCATACATCCAACACAGATTCTCCTTCGGCGATGGGCAACTCAACAGCATCATGCTCCTTTTCTTCAAAGTTGATCTTTACTTTAAAAATATTCATTTCGGCAAAAGTAACAAAATTACTTGTCGCCTTGCCCCGTATTATCCAATTTGATAATACCCTGACTTAACAACCTGTAAAGTTCCTGTAAAGCGGGCTCATCTTTAAGCAGTTGCAGGTGGTTATTTATTGTAGTTTCATCGTTGCGGATAGCCGGGCCGGTTTGCATAGCCGCGGGCAGGCCCTGCTGTACTTTTTGGGCGGTTTCCTGAATGATCGGCCGTATCAACTCAAAATCCAGCTGGCTTTTGGCCAGGATTTGCTGCGCGACCGTATATAAGTAGTTGGGGAAGTTATTGGCAAATACCGCCGCCAAATGTACTATTTTGCGCTTGTCGCTGTCGATCCGGTAAACTTTATTGCTGATGGTTCGGGCCAGTTGCTCTAAATTTTTGGTGATGCTTTCGTTCGCGCCCTCAATACAGATCGGCACATTCCTGAGATCAACTTCTTTTGTTTTACTGAATGTTTGCAGGGGGTAGAATACACCCACGTTATCAGAAAATGCCAGTAGCGTATATAGGCTTACAGCGCCTGATGTGTGTACCTTTAGTTGTTGGTATTGGGCCAATTGTTCGGCAATTACCCCTATCGCAGTATCTTTAACAGCTATTATAAACAGATCGGTTTCGGGGTTGATGTTTTGCAGGTCGTCTATCGGCTCCGCTTTTACATGGTAGGCCAGCAGGGCGGCATTTTGCAGGCTGCGGCTATAAACCTGCACAATGTAATGCCCCGCGTTTTTAAACGCGGCTGCCAGGTGTGTGGCTACATTGCCGGAACCGATCAGTGTGATGCGCATGGCAAAAATTGGGTTATTCCGGCTTCAACTCCTTATTTCTCCTGAATATAGACAGCAATATACCAATAACCATAATAATTGTGCCCGACCACAAGAAGTTGATATCAGGGAACTGTATGGCGCGCATTACTATCCATTTGCGGGCGCTTTCGGGTTGCTGGTAAAGGGTTATTTCTATTTTATGTTTTTGGGGCAATACTTTGGTAAAGCGAAGCTTCAGGCCGGCATCATCAACCTTGCGCGAAAAATCGAAGGCATTGTTGCTTCTTATCATATAAACAGGCTCGGCCGCGTAAGTTTTATTATGCGATACAATGCGCAATTTGGCACCTATGGCCAGGTCCTTATCGGTAAGGGTTATATCCTGTATATGATCCATTTTACCTATGCTATCTAATACAATATACCCTTCCCTGAAACGGATGGTATCGCCCGGAGTTACTTCGTAGGCTACCGGCGCGTCATAATTCTTATCGTCCTCAGCTTCATCATGCGCTGCTTCGGGGGTGCCTTCGCCAATGGTTATCGCATTCGAATAGGTTACATGCGTATACAAGTCGCTGAATAAATAATGCCTCGTATCGGGCGATGATATTAAGCCCATTTTCAAATTGGCCTGGGCGTTGGGTTTTAACATAAATTCCTGCGTAACCTTACCCGCGCTATCCATAACCTTATAATCTACCTTAAAATAGTGATTTGGCGGGGCAATAGAATCGCCCACATAAGTTACCAGGTATTTACCCATTTGCACGGGCGTATTTTTGTAGAGGATAATGTTTTCCTTCGGATTATTCTTCGCTTTCACAAAATCATCAGAGAATTGCTCGCCGGTATTATTTTCTGATATCACCTTGCTGGTTCCCGCCGAAATTAACGCGCCCACCATGATCAACCCAAAACCAATATGCGCCACTGCCGATCCGGCCAGTTTAAATTTACCTTTCAACGCGTCAATTAATACTTTTCCGTTAGCCAGTATAGAGTAAATGGCGCCGACCATAATAAGTATAAAAACAAATTGCAGCTTATAAACACCGGTTACATATACAATAACGGCCGCTATTAAAGCCGCCAAAGCCAGGTAAACAATAGTAGTAGCTAAAAACTTGGTTATCGCTGTTTTTTTATACTTCAAAAACTGGGCAAAACCCGTCAGCAGCGTAACTACTACGGCGAACGATGCCTGCACAATATTATAATGCTTTACCGGATCGGTTGGGGGGGCCATATGGGTGCCAAACATAGCGTTCCAAACCGGGATGGATGATACAACAACCAGGTGAAAGCAGGAAAGGCTTAAAAACACAGCGCCTACAAACATCCAAAACTCGCGCGAATAGGTTTCTTCGTCTTTTTTGGTACGGGGCAGTTCTTTCCAGCGCATAACCAATAAAACAACGGCTAATACTAAAAATATAACCACATCGGCAACCAGGTGCCAGAACATACCCGCGTCTGTAAACGCGTGTACCGAAGTATCGCCTAAAATACCGCTGCGGGTAAGGAAGGACGCGTAAAGCACCAGCACAAAACTGGTTAAAACTAAAGCGGTTGCGGTAAAATAAGAATGCCCGGTATTTTTATAAACAATCATTACGTGAACCGCGCCAACCAATATCAGCCAGGGAATAATGGAAGCATTCTCTACCGGGTCCCAAGCCCAGAAACCGCCGAATGACAGCGACTCATAGGCCCAAAACGCACCCATAATAATTCCTGTACCCAATACCATCATCGCGAAAAGCGAATAAGGTATAGCAGGTTTTATCCATTCGGTATAACGTTTTTGCCAAAGGCCGGCAATAGCATACGAGAAAGGTACAACCATTGATGCAAAACCCAAAAACAAGGTAGGCGGATGTATCACCATCCAATAGTTTTGCAGCAAGGGGTTCATGCCGTTACCATCTTTAATATAGGTTAAATAATTATGGTAAAGTGCCGGGTTGGCCGCGAATATGGGCGCCGACTCTTTCAAATTGATCGCCTCGCGCAGCAAAATAAAGGGCGATGTACCTATGCGCTGGCCGAAGATATCAACCCCTATCAGCATGGTAGCTAATATGGCTTGCGATAAGGCTACCACCGCCATTACCGAAGTTTCCCATGATTTGGCGCGCCATATTAATACGTTACCTAATACCGCCTGCCAAAAGGTCCATAACCAAAAGCTGCCTTCCTGCCCATCCCAAAAACTGGAGATAATAAAATGTATAGGCAACGCCCTTGATGAGTGTTCCCAGGCATAATAATATTCAAAAAGATGGTTTAAAATAATGTAATACAAGCAGGCACCTATCCCCACTACCGAAACGGTATTGATGTAATAACCTATGCGCCCCAACCGTTTCCACGAATTATCAAATTTATTGGTTGTGGCAAAATAATAACTTATGGCCGATAACAGGGCCGAACCAAATGCCAGGATAGTAAAGAACTGGCCCAGGTGGCCGGGTAAAAGGTGTTCGCCTTTAAAAGCTGTATCCATTAAAAAAATATTAAATGCTGGTTTGCTTAGCCTTGAATTCGGTAATTTCTACCTTATCATTGGTATATTTCGAAGGGCATTTCATTAATATTGATGAGGCGTGAAACTCATGGCCCTTCATTGCCCCGGTTAAAACAATTTGTTCCGAACGTTCAAAATCTTGCGGTTTGGTGCCGGTAAATATTACTTTACACTCTTCGCCTTTATTATCTTTCATATAAAAAGAAAAATAGTTGGCGTCCTTCGTTGCATCGTAAAACAACTGTTTTTGTTTATCCAAATGCCCTACAACGTGCAGTTCGGTAGCTGTACTTTGAGCATCTTTAAATGAGCCGTAAGTGCTTGAATTAGAATATACGCTTATAATAACCGCTATGGCAATAGCTATAACAACAAGGCCAAATATGGATGATTTTTTCATTTGTGGTTTATTTTTGTAATACCAGGCTACAAAAATACGAAACGTACAGCTAATAATGTTTATTACTAAGGATATATATTATTTAGAATTATTATTGATTACCTGGCGATAGTAATAGAAGCCGCTTTTTTTATGGGGACATGGTAATACTGGTCTGTGCCTTCAAATATCCAATAGTAGGCCCCCGGCGGCAAGGGGTGGCCACTGTAGTTGCCGTCCCAAAGATCATTTTGCGATTTGGCAGTAAACACCAGTTGCCCGTACCTGTTGTATATTTTAACATCCCCGAAGAGTATAAAACCATCTAATTTAACCGAAAAATAATCGTTTATGCCATCGTTATTAGGTGTAAAAATATTAGGGGCCGTTATACTGTAAGGTGGTGGCGGTTTAACCACTACATTTGTATAAGTTATGGTTTCGCAGCCAAAAATATTTACCGCTTTCAAATAATAAGTACCGCTAACTCCTGCATATTTACTTGGAAGCGGAATTGTTGCTTTAGCATCGCTATAGTAACTATAGGTTTGCCCGCTTATAGGTATGTATACTTTTGAGAGATCGACCGTTTGGGGATATTGAATCGGCATAGGATCGGTAATTGTAATTACCGGCTTATCATGCAGCATTACCTGTACAGGCATTATGTTTGTACAACCTTGCGGGCTTATACCCTCTATATAATACACACCCGGATTAATAACCGACCTGGGATTAGGTATACGGTTTAATAACGATTCGTCAGGGGTTGTAAAATATTTAAAGATCATACCATCTGTACTTCCGGCGGTTACTGCGGCTGCCGTCAGGTCGGCTCCGGGGCCCCGGCATCCCCATACGGTATCTAACACATTTAATTTAAAGGGGGCATCCACCCTGTTAATAACCGTATATATCGTATCGGGGCAACCTAAACCGGGATAGGGGGTAATTAAAACAGCGTATTTGGTTTGATCGGGTGGCGCCGGGGTTATTGTTAAATTTTCACCGGTGCCAACAGGGGCATGTGTGGGGTCGTCTTTATACCAGGTGTAATTATCAAAACCTTTAGGGGCATGCAAAGTAATTGATGGCTGGCCGGCGCAGTATGTATTACCGGTAATTGGCTGCTCGCATTCTTCGTCAATATCAATATAGGCGTAACCAAAATGGCCGCCCAGCGTGCAATCATTAGTGGTAAACTCTAACCGTACCTGTTTTCCGGCATAACCCACCAAATTAATGGTTGTTGCCGACCAATCTTTATAATAAACATCAACCGGCGTAGTAGCGTGGCCTTGCGTAGTGTCGACAGGTAAAACTACATCCGATTTTTGAAAACCAGGTATATTATAGGCTGCCACAAAATCAAATGAAGGGCACTCGATATATCTGTCGTCGGTTACGTCATAAATTTGGGCGGTAAATTTAGGTTGCTGATAGGGTAAATGACCCGGGCTTTGCAAAACTACCGCGCAATAAAAAACAAGGCTATACCCTTTTCCGGGCGGTACGGTAAATTGGTAACTCAAACGTTCTGCCTGGGCCCCGTTTATAGCATTGCCCAGCCTTACAGAGTATTTACTTCCGTTAGGGCAAAGAATAGGGAAATGGCCAAACGTATCAACACCGGCCGCATCACTGATCAATGTATGCCTGTTATTAATAGCATAATTACCGCCAACATTGATATCGCCTGAGGAACTAATATTTCCTGCGCTGCATATCCACCCGTCAAATGTACCCGCCTCAAAACCAATATTGGGTGGGCACTGCGCAAAAACACGCGTACCCACCAGTAATAGTGAAGTCAATAATATCCTATATAATCCTCTCACTTTTAGTGATTAAACGGCTGTTTTATTATTAATAAAATAAACTTGAAATATGTTTATATATAAAATACGCTGTGTATATGCACCCGGTTGCCTGCCCATAATAATTTAGGGGGCAGCCAAAAGCTAACCCCTAAATTACAAATTTTTAATTCACAAACAGCAGGTTATTAAAACGTTATTACGGCCAAATGCCCAAATTTTGATAAGATACCGCGATCTTGTTGATAACGCCTATTAACGCGGCGGTACGCATCGTATCTATTTTATTATTAGCGCTATAAATTTCTCTTATTTCGTGGTACGAACGGATCATGGTATCTTCTAACCCTGAATTTACCAACTCCAGTTCTGAAGCGCCTTTTATAATGGTTGAACGTTGCATTGGTGTGAGGGCAACACCGGTAATACCTTCCACCATATTTACCAGGTTAAGATTTGAGTTTTCTTCGAAACGCCTGTTAATACGACCAAACGCTACATGCGACAGATTTTTTAACCACTCGAAATAAGATACGGTTACGCCCCCGGCATTGGCATACATATCAGGAACAACGATTCCGCCCATCTGGTAAAATATAGCTTCGGCTTCGGGGCTGGTTGGCCCGTTAGCGCCTTCAATAATAATTTTCGCCTTTATATTTTTTATATTGTCCAATGTAATTTGGTTCTCTAATGCTGCCGGTACCAAAATATCACAGGGCTGCTCCAAACCTTCCATAGTGCTTTTAAATTCTTTTTTAGCGCCCGAATAACCTAAAATTGATCCGGTTGATTTACGGTGCTGAAAAACGGCTTCAATATCCAGGCCGTCTTCGTTATAAATAGCGCCCTCAAATTCGCATAAGCCAACTATTAACGCGCCAAATTCTGAAAGGTACTTAGCCGAATAATAGCCCACATTACCTAACCCCTGAACAATAACCTTTTTGCCTGAAATACCCGGCAGCAAACCTATTTTTTGCATATCCTCGGCTATGCTTACACATTCGCGCGTAGCAATGGCAACGCCCCTGCCGGTAGCTTCACGACGGCCCGCTATGCCATGCAACGCGATAGGCTTGCCGGTAACGGCCCCCATAGCGTCTAACTGCCCCGGGTTCATAGTAGCATAAGTATCGGCTATCCAGCTCATCTCCCGTTCACCCGATCCATAATCAGGCGCCGGAACATCAATACTTGGGCCTATAAAGTTTTTTTTGATGAGTTCAACGGTGTACCTGCGGGTAATGTTCTCCAGTTCCTGTACGGTGTAATTTTTAGGATTTATTTTTATACCTCCCTTAGCGCCGCCAAAGGGAACATTAACAATAGCGCATTTATAGGTCATGAGCGCGGCAAGCGCCATTACTTCATCCTCATTAACCATTTCGCTATAACGGATACCGCCCTTGGTTGGCGATTGGTGCTGCGAATGTTCAACGCGCCAGGCATCTATCACCTCAAACCCATTTCCGCGTCGTATGGGGAAACGGAAGCGGTAAACGCTGTTACATGATTTTATCTGGTCTAATAAACCGGCATCGTGTTTGGTAAATTGCGCCGCATAATCGAAGTTCTTACATACATCCTCAAAAAAGTGGGTTGTTTGATCGGCGGCCGAATTAGTTGTAGCCATAGTTTTGTGAAATAATTATAATTTTATTAATAAAGCGTGCAAATTTGATATAAATTTTATCAATATCGCAATTTATTATCCCGTAATGCCGGATACTGTTTTTAACAGCGGTATAAAAACCCTATTTAAACAACCTAATTTTAGTTTTTAGGCTACTTTTCTTTTTCTATTTTTTTTAATCGCCTGTCAATAGAGAACAGGTAGATGGCCAAGCCTATGAAAATTATGGCTATTGTAGCGATAACAACATAAATTTTTCCCGAACTGCGGAAAGTATCGGCCATTTCAACGGGTGCATTTTGCTGTGCAAAAGTTGTTGAAAAACTTACAACTAATAGTATTAAAATTATAAACCTCTTCATTAATTTATGTTGTTTCTTTTATTTTCAATTAAACGGATACGGTATCGCACAGAGGCTATCCATACAGCCATCAAACTCCAGCCTAACATGGCGGGGTAAAAAGCAATCCTCATTCCATTGTCAAGGTCATACTTGCCAAAGGCAGGATTTCCGCCGTTTCCAGGATGCAAAGAATCAGTCAGTCTTGGCAAAATAAATATAAGCACGATCATTACCGGGAAAGCGAAAACATTATAAATGGCCGATATTTTTGCCCGCTTTTGTTCCTCATCCATAGAGTTACGAAGCACTATATATGCACAATATAATAAAAAAGCTATAGCCGCGCTGTTTTGCTTCGGGTCGCCACTCCAAAACTCGCCCCAGGTAAATTTGGCCCACATCATGCCGGTAATAAGGCCTAATGCAAAAAAGAAAAGGCCCGTATTTACACATTCCACTACAACCAGGTCGTATTCCTCTTTGCCTGTGTTAAGGTATTTAATACTGTAAAATACTGATATAACAAAAACAGAAAGCATGCCCATCCACATGGGTACATGGAAATACAAATTCCGTATGGTTTCATGAAGAATAGGTAAAGTGGGGACAGGGAATAAAAGGCCGGTTATTAAAGTGGAAAAAACCAGTATAACAGCAATTACTTTCCACCAGGTTTGATAAATAAATTTCATATTGATCTGTTAAAGCAAATGTACTAATTATTTGTATTGCGGCTAATAAAATGTGCCCTACAAATGCTTATTGTTGCTTGCCTGATGGCACATAATCAACAGGTAATAGTTCGGATAATCTCGATTTGCTCCATGTACCTTCGTACAACGGATGATTGTCTACAACAATACCATTCTTGTCAAACGCAATAAATGGCTCATTATTAAGGCGCACCATGATACTGGTTTCATAATTTGGCATATCAAGCGGCATATATACGTCTTTAAAAGGTTTTTCCTCGCGTTTCCTGTTATAGATCACATACAGCAGATCGGGGAAATAAAGCGCGTATATACCCGGCACCCCGGTTGTACGCAGCAGTTCAAAAGAAAACCAGGGAACATTTGCTAATTTTTCCTTCGTGTATTTTGGAAGATTTGCAAGATTGATCCAATAATTTGCCGAATCTGCCCTGCGTTGCATTTTAAACTGGTTTATTTTTCGCTCAATTACATCCTGGTGTGGGCGTTCCGGGTTAAGCATCCGTGTAAAACGGCGCGCTTCAAAACCTTCTTCTTTTAATTTATCAGTATAAAGCGCCCTGAAAAAATGCATGGCCGAACCATAATAAGCCAAATCACGGTTTATACGCCATTTCTTTTTTTGCGCTTCTGTACCGGGCAACTCCTCGAAAACCTGCTGCCCCTGGTAAGAAATAGTGTCATTTATCCTGTCGCTTTTAAAACGTTTCAGCAAATATTTTACCCGGTAGCCAAGCGCCCTGTTTTCAACCACCAAAAAATCATCAGCATCGGCTTCTAATACATCCAGTGTTCTGCTATAACTAAAATTGAGTATTTTAGGATTAATAACGTCGCAATTCCTGGCATTTTCATCGGTCCCAATAAATTCATCTTTAAACCGCGCGTAGTTTCGCTTCCAGTCGGCCGCGCTTGTGGTCGAAATAACTACTTCCCTTAGCTGAATTACTTTTGGTTCTAATTCAATAGTAAGCTTTATGGGTTCATCGTTCACCAGTACAGTTTGTACATGATCGTTATAACCCAGGGTAGTAACTACCAGGGTATACTGACCCGGCCTTAAGTTGCTTAGCGTGAATGAGCCATCTGTTGATGTAATAGTACCGAATGATGAATTACTTAAAAAAACGCTGGCCCTGGGTATTGCCGACTTTGTTTCTTTAGAAGTTACTTTGCCGGTTATAATTCCGTTTTGGGCCATCGTAAAAACGGGCCACAAAAAACACAATAAAACCAAGTATGAAAACCGCATTTATAATTTATTACCTGTTTTTTTAGGAAATGCTAAATTAAAACATTTATAAATGAATTATTGATGAAAATGGGTATCAAAGTTGTTATAAGGCACTTTCTAATCCAAATCTAATAAACAGGTTAGCCTTAATTGTTCTTCGGCCCATGCAAAGGGGAACGGTGTTCAGGTATAATATCGAACACCGTCCCGATAGCTGTCGGGATCGAATACTGAATGATGAAGTAACTTCGGCGTTCAATATTCAACATTCATTATTCGATATTTATGGGTGGTCCGGGTGGACCAGGCCAGACCAGGTGGACCAGGCCGGACCAGGTTGGACCAGGCCGGACCAGGTGGTCCAGGCGGACCGGGTTGGCTCAGCCACGTAGCGCGGTTACCGGTTTGGCGGAGCGCCCGGCGTATAATCAACAGGTATCATTTCTGAAAGGCGCGCGTTTGCCCAACTGCCTTCATACAACGGACTGTCGCCAATAACAGTACCGTTCCTGTCAAACAAGGCGCCCTGGTTATTATTAACAAAGCTGATGATGGTGGTAGCATAATTCAGGTTATCGGGCGCGCGGTACAGGTCCTTAAAATAATTCACCTCCCATTTTTTGGTATATATTACATACAGGTAATCAGGAAACATAATAGCAAATAAACCGGGCTGGTTTGTCCGCCGCAAAATATCCTTCACGGCCAATTGGTCTTTACCCAATATTTGCCGGCTATAACGCGAAGCCCGCTTCATACTTGTCCAGTATAAAAACGAATCGGCCTGTAGTTCTTTTGCTTTATCCAGGTGTTGCTGTATCACTTCTTCTGATGGGCGGTTGGTGTTCAATGTCCTGGTTAGCCGGTATATCCTAAACCCTGCGCTGACCAGGCTATCGGTATACAAGGCCCTGTAAAAATGCATTGCCGAACCATAATAGGCATCATCCCTGTTTTTGATCCATTTTTTCTTTTGCGCCTCTTTTCCGGGCAGTTCCTCAAAAAATCGCTGGCCCGTATATACCACCCTTCCGGTAAGCCGCTCACTTTTAAAGTTTTTAAGCAGGAATTTTATCCGGTAACCTAACGCGTGGTTTTCAACTATTAAGAAATCATTATTATAGGCTTCCAGCACATTTTTGTTTTGATGGAAAGAAAAATTCAATACCTCGGGGTTCATTATTTTACAATCGCGGGCATTATCATCTTCACCAATAAACTCCTGTTTAAATTGCTCAAGGGCCATTTTCAGGTCGGCTTTTGTTAGCGTGGAGATATTTACCTCTTTAAGCTGTACGGCCCTGGGCGATAGTTCAATATTTAATTTAACCGGATCGTTGGCTAATAATATTGTTTCTGTATGATCTTCATACCCTACTGTAGTTACTACCAGGTTATATTGCCCGGGTTTAAGGCCATTTAGGGTGAATGTGCCATCAGGAGCGGTTGATGTGCCAAAGGATGAATTGCTTAAAAAAACGCTGGCCCTACCCAACGGCGCTTTTGTATCTGCAGCCGATACTTTACCGGAAACAGTAATATTTTGTGCAAATATAACCGCCGGAAAAAACAGGAACAGTAGTATTAATCGCGCCATAAATAAGGGAAAAGTAATAAGGCTGTTGCCATAACAATAACGTTTATAGCACATAATGCACCTATATTGCCATAACTTAAACTGCGGTCAAGGCCATCCATAGCGCTTTTGCTCAGGCGTATCAATATTAAAATAACCGGGATAATTACCGGGAAACTCAATATAGCCATTAATGTGCCATTATTGCCTGCTTTTGAAGCAATGGCCGATATCATGGTAAATACGGTGGAGAAACTAAGGCTGCCCAACAGTACTGTTATAAAATAAAACAAAGGGTCGCCAATGGTATTGTTAAAAAAAATAAGATAAACCGCCAGCGCCAGCAGGCTCAGCAACGACATCAGCAATATATTATAAATGGTTTTGGATAAAATAATGGCGTGGGGGCTCGCGATAGAATAGTAATAGAGTAAACGGCTCTTACTCTCCTGCATAAAGCTTTTTGCAATGGCGTTAACCGACGCGAACAGGATAATGATCCAAAACAGAACGTTCCAAACTACCTTATAACCCTGGCTATGTTCAAACCCCGGTGTAAGCTGAAACGATATATAGCAAATAAAAACAGTTGAAACCACGTACAGCAACACACCATTGAACGCGTATTTTGAGCGCCACTCCAGCACAACTTCTTTTTTAAAAAGCTCCCAGGTTTGATCGGTAAGTTTCATGGAGTAAATATAGTGATTGGGGCTTATGAAGTTATACTTCGTAATGTTTAACTTTTCCGGGAATATTTTGAGCTTTTACCCATAGCCCCGGCCAAAGCTATGACAGGTCCCGCTAACAATAAATACCACCCCCACATAAACCTGGCCTGTCTTTCGAAAAATTTGGCCAATGATTTAAAAGGTAAAAAGCTAAAACTGGTATGCACCTTAAAAAATACGCCTACAAATAGTACGATCACTAAAGCAAGCGCGAGCCATGCTGTAAGCCGCACCAATTTTATCCGGTTCAAAACCACCCCTAATATACCTACTACCGATACCAGCAATAAAACCATGCCATAAGGCTTATACAGATCGTAAACATTCCAGGTAAACCAGTTAAACAAATGGAACATACGGAGTATAGGGCACCAGGTGCCGGCCATTAGCAATACAAAACCAATAAATGATATGAACGACCGTATTTTCATAGGTTTACTGTTTAGCTATTTCCATTTTTTCGGCAAAATGAGCGCAGTAATCACGCAGGTCTTCCACAATATTGGTTTCGCCGGTGGCGCGTAAAAAACTGTCGCCCATCGTCATCAGGGTTTGATAAAAAAACAGTTTCATTTCATCAACGGGCATATCCTTCGTCCAAAGGTCAATCCGCAGGGCATTTTTATAGTTTTGATCCCATAGCGCCAGCATGATGGATTTTACAGGAACTGCCTCTTTGTTGGCCGAGTCGGTTGATTCCCATAAAATAGTTTCGGGAACGTTGTTATCATCAAGGTCTATGGTCAGCTTTATTTCGGCAGTTTTCATTTCAGTTATTTAACAAGTAAAAATATAATAGTGGCCAAAGTTATAAAGCTTAGCTCTATTAGCCATATTTTTTTAAGATCGGGAAAGAAATTACGGAACATTATATCCATAAATGACACTACAAAGGCAAACAGTAAAAATATCATACTAACCATACCCCCCAGGTGCGAAACTCTCATGCCGGTAATGCCCGCCCCGTATATCCAAACATATACAGCCAATGTTAAAAAAAATGCTGTGGCGAAGTTTAAAGGCGTTATCCTGATTTTCATTTCCGCTATTTTTTTCTGAAAGATTTTACCCTGCCTTTTTTCGCAGGTCTTTGTATACCCTGTTTTTTTGCTTTTGCCTCATCAAACTTCTTTCGCTGGTTCAAAGTCTTTTTCTCGTGGAACGCCCCTTTAAAATCAGGGTCGTCGCGGCGCTTTTGCATATCTATTTCCCTATCCTGGTCCTGCTTTTCTTCGTATGGCGTTGCTTCTACAAATACATCGGCTGGCATATCATATACAGGTACGGTTTGCCTTATTAGCTTTTGTATTTTATTTAGATAATATTCTTCCGCGGGGTTACAAAATGTAATGGCTTCGCCTGATTGCAGGGCGCGCCCGGTACGACCAATTCTATGCACATAATCTTCTATCACCACCGGCACATCAAAGTTAATAACATGGCTCACATCGCTCACATCAATTCCGCGCGACGCCACATCGGTAGCAACCAGTATTTTAACCTCGTCGTTCTTAAACGCGTTCATAGAGTTAATGCGGGTATTTTGCCCTTTATTGGCATGTAATACCTTAACATGGCCCTCGCCAAACTTACGATGTAAAAATTTATATACATCCTCTGCCGCTACCCGGGTTTTACAAAATACCATCAGTTTAGTTATGTTACCTTCTTCTTCCAGGAGCTTTTTAAGCAGGTTTATTTTTGTTTTAACATTGGGCACATAGTACAATTTTTGATCTACCGTTTGCGCCGGAGTAGCCTGCGGCGTAACCTCAATAACCGTTGGAAACTCCAAAAAATTGGCCGACAGTTCATGTATCTTATCAGACATGGTAGCCGAAAACAACAGGTTCTGGCGTTTTATGGGCACCACCTCCAGTATGCGGTTTATTTGGGGCATAAAACCCATATCCATCATTTTATCGGCCTCATCAAGCACTAAAACCTGCAGGGTTTTGGTTACAATATGCCCCGCTAAATAAATATCCATAAAACGGCCCGGCGTGGCTACAATAATATCAACACCTTTGTTTATCAGTTCTATTTGTGTTTTGGGGCCGAGGCCACCATATACCGAAACAATGCGCAGATCGGTATACTTAGCAAAGGTTTTTACATTTTCTTCTATCTGAATGGCCAGTTCGCGGGTTGGGGCTATAATGAGCGCGCGGGCATGGTCGCCCTGGGCGTATTTAAGGCGCATAACTATGGGCAATACGTATGCCGCCGTTTTGCCGGTACCCGTTTGTGCTATGCCCATTACATCCTGTCCGTTCAATATTGGCGGGATAGCTTTTTGCTGAACAGGTGTTGGTTCGGTATAACCAGCATCAGTCAGTGCATTTAATAATTGCCGATTAAATTTAAAATCATCGAAAGTTACCGCCATGCGGCAAAGATAGTTTTTATAGTCGGAAAGTCCGAAAGACGGGAAGTCTACGCCTCAAGCTCAATAACAAATTCGGTTCCTTTATTTTCTTCGCTTTTAATGCAGATCGTTCCTCCAAGCGTTTCTACCTGCGTTTTTACCATGTACAGGCCCATTCCCTTTCCTTCAATTTCGGGGTGAAACCGTTTATATAACCCAAAAATCTCGTCCTGGTTCTTTTTAAGGTTAATGCCCATCCCGTTGTCGGTAAAAATTAATTGTAATTTATTGTTTTTGTAATGGCTTTCAATTTTAATTAGGGTTGGAATATCCGGGTTTCGATATTTAATACTGTTGGAAATAAGGTTATAAAAAATACTGTACAAATACGGTTTTAGGGTAAAATATTCATCGACCTCCGAAAAATCACATTCTATTTTAACAGCATATTTATCTACTAAATTTTTTATGCTGAATTTTATATCATTAACCAGATCAGAAAAAACAACCCTCTCTTTGGTTTCATTTGTACTGTCTTTTATCTGTAAAATAACGTTAAGGTCCTGTACTACATTATCCAGCCGTAAAATCGATGTATTGATAGCTTTGTTAAGCATATCCCTGTCGTCGGCACTTAAGTCGGCATCATTTAACGCGCTCGAGGCCCCTATAATGTTAGCT
>Ga0206969_1059_pt1 | contig 32926 bp, 23 predicted proteins | sample Alteio_BWOrgHeat_87_FD_153256 | JGI IMG/M metagenome (GOLD analysis project Ga0206969, IMG submission 153256) | Enriched cells from forest soil in Barre Woods Harvard Forest LTER site, Petersham, Massachusetts, United States -... | ecosystem: Environmental > Terrestrial > Soil > Temperate forest >... | reverse complement strand
CCCCGGCGCGATCAACACAATCGCGTCCGTGAAAGTCACCGATCCCGTAATAGTTACGTTACTGTCTATGTAATAGTTGCCGGAGCCATGTGAGGTATTTATTATTCCGCCAGCACCGAGGCGCATATAGCTTTCTCCGCTGAACACAACGCATGGCGAACAACTTGCCGTGTCGCCCACATTTACGGTGACTGCAAATGTGGAGTAGCACCCGCCCGGCAATGTGTAGGTAATCGTTGCCGTACCCGTTGCATGACTGCTAACTACACCCGTAGCAGAGCCAACAGTAGCAACGCTGCCGTTACTGGTTGTCCATGTGCCGCCTGAAACAGAATCATTAAGCGTTGTAGTGCCACCGCTGCCACAAAATGCACTGGTGCCACTAACTGCCGAGGGTGCAGGACTTACTGTTACGGTCTTGGTTACATTGCAATGTAACCCGCCCATTGAGCCGATTGAGTAAGTTATTGTAGAGGGTGCAATAAACGGGGTCTATGCACAGAACCCACAAAGCCCGTTGACTTTTATTACAAGCAAAAATGCAATCTTTAACCGAAATAATACGGGCATAAAAATTGTCGGCTATAATCTCCCTACAATCGCAGCAACAACATATCTTGGATTGAATGTAACCAATACGGTGTTTACCAGCCGAAAACTCACAAGCACGCCGTATTCATGGCCGAGTGTGGCAGCACTTGAAGCCCCGATAACTGTAGCCTCGCCATATATTGCGCCATATGCCATTGCAACGATCACAGCGACGCCCTGTTTTAACAATGGTGTGACCACGGGCATTTCTCTCAATGGTGTTGGAATGGGCACATGGGGGCATTGCGGAAGTGTGCAAATAGGATCGCCAGCTACCAGCCCGTTTGCCGGGCAAGGTGGCGCTAATTTGTTCGATACCCTCAACACCGCCTTGAATCTTCAAAATGCCAACGTCACAGTCATAAACAATTATTTCGCGCACATGGCTAAAAATGCGTCAGCTCCTGCTGGCGGCGGTATGGGTATTTACGCCAATGTCACTGACGGGCACAGCTACCAGCTTACGGTACAACGAGGGTTCGCGTCCGCTGGATATTTGAGCGTTTATTCTCCCAACTATTTTTGGAACTGCCCATATGGGGTGTATGTGCTTGGCTATGCGCATGTAACAGGGTTGAACTCGCAAATAGTGACAACTCAAAACAATTCTTCATGCTGTACCAGTGGTTCATTCGTTGGGAGTAATTTCTACGGATACTTTGTGCAAACAAATTTTTGGGACACTATAAATATAAGCGTGAACACGATTATAAACGTAGCTAACGGTATTGCGTTTAAAGCGCCGGGGTCTTCGATCCCTTATGATTATTCTCCCGGCTCACCTGGGCAGGTCGTTATGACGAACAACAGTATCCGGGCTAAAGTCAATACTACCGATCTATTAGGCAATGCATATGTGGACAAGCCGATATGGGTGGAAAATGATGAAAGTTACATTGCGTCACCATACAACCCCCTCGCGCCACCACCACCGCAAATGAATATTGACCAGAACAAAATAGACGATTCTTATAACGGAATCTATGTGAACCGCCCGGCACAGGTGCTGACCAGTGTTAGCAATACAGTGAACATGATCCAATACTCAACCAAAACGCCGCAATATGGTATTTCGCATAGCGCCGCAGCCGGAAATCAAGTAACGCTTAATACAATCAATGGCACTGGCACTACGACAGGGTATCTTGATTCAAACTGGACTGGTGTATTGCAATGGCATTGCAACGGCTCATTGATAAACTGCAATAAAATAACAAATACAGGCATAGGTTTTGAGTTGGACTATGGTACAACCCAATCTTATTGGTTAGACAATACAATGACCAACAACGGCAAGGGCTTAGCGCTTGGCGGCAACATAGGAACACAACAAATTGGCACTGGCCCATGCTTGAACCAATGGCGTGTGACTGCTGGCAGCGGCTTTGCATGGAGCAATACTTACCCGCAGACCTATACAAAGTATGGTGTCTTACCAACATCTTCGACCTTAAAAGTATATTCATGGGATCCAATTGAAGACCCTGTTTACAACCAGACATCGGCGGCATTTTCTCCAATAAACATCTGCAAGCATAAATATGGGTGCGATACTGCTTCTCTTCTTACAAGCGGAACTGGCAACGGGCTTACCAGTTCAAGCACTTCGGTCGTATATGAGTGTGTGCCACCTACCGTAGTCACTTGTTGCACTGGCAGTGGCACCGCCGGGCTCGTTGCGCAAAATAATGTGCCGTATTCAGAGTGGGCTGTACAGCATAATTGGAGCGCACAATTTGCGCTATGGGAAATGCTTTTACAGGATTCTGCAATGGCAGACACATCTGCCGTGCTTGCTTCTTTTAGAGCAATGGCCCGGAACAGCCGCTTTGCTTTGTTTACTAAAATAGATAGCAACATTGCAATGTTTGACACGATTGACGCGCAAGGCATACTTAATAACTTTAGTGTGGATAGTATGGCGAACGCAGCATTAGATACAACGACCGGGGCACAGCTCGCAGACGACACATTGGCTGATGAAATCGTAGTTAATTACCGGCAGTATTTTCAACTCTACCTCCACTATTTAGAGGGTGTAATGAGCAGCACTGACAGCGCACAAGTAAGTACGTTAGCTAACCTGTGCCCGATCACAGGCGGCGGCTGTGTATTTAGAGCAAGGGCGCTTTATGATGTTATTTTTGATACCCTCGTATTTTTCCCCAATAACTGCAATGATAGCACTTCACTGTTTGATAGTATGGCCATGCGACACAGTGCACCCGGAATATCTTCGGGAACTACAAAAGGAGATGGTGGTATTATCCAGATTGTTGGCGGACAGCGATATATTTTGTTCCCTAACCCGAATAATGGTAATTTTATATTGAAACAAGGAACTACTGACACTGATCCGGTGTTGGCGGAAATAACTGATGTGCTTGGAAGAAGCATGTTTAAACAAACCTTAGGATTTACTGACGCAATCTCCCAAATACAGGTGCGGAATGTTACTCCGGGATTATACCTGCTGCAATTAACAGACAGTGAAGGGCGAATGTTTAAGTTTAAATTTGTTGTGGAGTGAACCGATTGATATTTTTTGCATTATTACTTACCTGTGCCTGTTTGAAAATTCAGGCACAGGTAAATTATGTCTTAAACCCAAGTTTTGAACAATATACAAAATGCCCTTACCTTTTAGACCAAATTAAATATGCGGTACATTGGACTCCGATTGATTCAATAGGCGATCCTGATAGGCCATTGTACCAGCCACTATGTACTCCTGATTATTGCAATACCTGCGATACAACTCACTTTGCTGGTGGAGAAGATTTGGAGGTAACCGTTCCTGCTGATTATTATTTTTATCAGTACCCACGCACCGGAAACGGAATGGCCCAGGTAAGAATGTTAATTGATCCAAGCGGTCCTACAGGGCTTCCTGACGTTAGAGATTATTTACAAGGCAGGTTATACAAACCATTAACAGCAGGCAAGGATTATTGTGTAACTTTTTATGTAAATCTGGACGAATTTTCTGGTTACGCTATAGACAAAATTGGTGCGTATTTAGATGATGGTTCAATAGATATTGGGCAAGATAGCGCTGGCTGCGCCAATCCACAAACAGCATATTCACCTCAAATTGTTACCACGACTATTATTGACGACACAATGAATTGGGTGCAAATCCGGGGGCTGTTTACAGCAACAGGGAATGAGAGTTTTATAACTATAGGAAACTTTTCTGATTATGCCCATACCGACAAAGTATTAAGAACGACCAGTGGTGTTACGGCTTATCTCATAGATGATGTAAGCGTGGTTGAGATCGGTACCAAACCGATTGCCGGGCCTGACGCGTTTGTATCTCCCGGTAGTGATAGTGTAACAATAGGATCTAATGAGGAAGGGTTGCCGCTAACGTGGACAATACTGGGCAGCGCGGTGCCAATAGGACATACTGGTAGCTTGAAAGTACACCCGGATACTACTACTACTTATGTGCTGTTTTTAGACATCTGCGATGTGGGTGGGACGGATACTGTGACGGTGTGGGTGGCACCGGAGGGGGTGAAACCCCTGACCCCTAAAGGGGGACCATCTATTTGGCCGAATCCGGCGAAGGGTCAGGTGACGGTTAGTAATGCGGCTGGGAATACGCTTTTTATTTATGATATTGTGGGTAGAGAGGTGTATAGGGGTGTTGCTGTTTCTGATAAAGAAGTAGTGAATATTAAAGACCTGATAAATGGCGTGTATGTGGTACAGGTCATTGCTTCCGATGGCAGTAAAAAGTGTATGAAATTGATCAAAGACTAAACCGAATAAAAACTCCTACCTTACGTAATGTCCCCCTTTAGGGCCGGGGTTTTCATATTCGCAGTGGGCTATACAACATAACTGGAGTGCACAGTTCCAGCTTTGGGAGACCTTGCTACAGGATTCTGCAATGGCAGACACTTCTGCTTTAATAGCTTCCTTTAAAGCAATGGCGCGGAATAGCCGTTTTGCTTTATTCACAAAGATAGACAGTAACCTTGCTATGTTTGATACGATTGACGCACAGGGCATACTCAACAACTTTAGTGTGGATAGTATGGCGAACGCAGCATTAGATACAACGACCGGGGCACAACTCGCGGACGACACTTTGGCTGATGAAATCGTAGTTAACTACCGGCAGTATTTTCAACTGTATCTCCACTATTTAGAAGGCGTAATGAGTGGTAGCGATAGCGCACAGGTAAGTACATTAGCGAACCTTTGCCCGATCACAGGCGGTGGCTGTGTATTTAGAGCAAGGGCGCTTTATGATGTTATTTTTGACACGCTCGTATTCTTTCCGAATAATTGCAATGATACTACCTCGATGTATGACAGCATGGCCATGCGCCATAGTGCGCCCGGCATATCTTCGGAACCTACAAAAGGTGACGGCGGTATTACCCAAATTGTCGGCGGACAGCGATATATTTTGTTCCCTAACCCGAATAATGGTAATTTTATATTGAAACAAGGAACTACTGACACTGATCCGGTGCTGGCGGAAATATCAGATGTACTTGGAAGAAGCATGTTTAAACAAACCTTAGGATTTACAGACGCGACCTCCCAAATACAGGTGCGGAATGTTACGCCAGGATTATACCTGCTGCAATTAACAGATAGTGAAGGAAGAATGTTTAAGTTCAAATTTGTTGTGGAGTGAGCCGATTGATATTTTTTGCATTATTATTCACCTGTGCCTGTTTGAAAATTCAGGCACAGGTGAATTATGTTTTGAACCCAAGTTTTGAAGAATATACAAAGTGTCCTTACGTTTTGGATCAAATTAAATATGCGCTACATTGGACTCCGATTGATTCAATAGGCGACCCTGACAGACCATTGTACCAGCCGCTATGCACTCCTGATTATTGCAATACTTGTGATACAACTCATATTTCTGGTAGTCCCGAATTTGATGTAAATGTTCCAGGTAATGAATATTTTTATCAATATCCTCGTACGGGGAATGGAATGGCACAAATAAGAACGCTGGTTGACCCTAGTGGGCCTATTGGGCTTCCTGATGTTAGAGACTATTTACAGGGTAGGTTATACAAACCATTAACAGCAGGTAAAAATTATTGCGTTACTTTCTATGTCAGTTTGTGCGAAATATCGGGCTATGCAATAAACGGAATCGGCGCATATATTGATGACGGCTCAATAGATATTGGACAAGATAGCGCTGGCTGCGCTAGTCCACAGACAGCGTACTCCCCTCAAGCTGTTACCATGACTATTGTTAGCGACACAATGGATTGGGTACAAATTCAGGGACTGGTAACCGCAAGTGGAAATGAGACTTTTATTACTATCGGCAACTTTTCCGATTATGCTCACACAGACAAAATATTGAGAACTGTAAACGGTGGCTCATTTTATCTCATAGACGATGTAAGCGTAGTTGAGTTCGGCACTAAACCAATTGCCGGGCCTGACGCGTTTGTATCTCCGGGTAGTGACAGCGTAACGATAGGGTCAAGTGAAGAAGGGTTGCCGCTAACGTGGACAATACTGGGTAGCGCGGTGCCTATAGGGCATATGGGTAGCCTGAAAGTACACCCAGATACTACAACTACCTACGTGCTGTTTTTAGACATCTGCGATGTGGGGGGAACGGATACAGTGACGGTGTGGGTGGCTCCGGCAGGGGTAGGCAATACACAAATGCAGTTTGCCAATCTACAAATATTTCCAAACCCAACAACCGGCAATCTTTCAGTAGAACACGCAAAAGGATTTCAGCTTTCGATCTACGATGTAATTGGCAAAGAAGTTTATACCTCTTCCATCACTTCTGAAAAAGCACAAATCAATATCAATGATCTGCCAGGCGGTGTATATACCGGTCAGATCATTGATTCTAAAACTGGTGCGCAGGTAATGCGAAAGATAGTTAAGGAGTAGCCTAATTCTTTAGTAGTCATTAGGCGAATAGAGCGTACTGATTGAGTGCCCTTTGCGGCACTGGCTTGTTGCCGTTCAATTTTCTTGTCAGATACTGAACCGTAATATCTTCATTGCTCAATATCGCCCAGGCAGCTTGCAAGGACTTGCTGCGGGTCTTGTTTTTCTGCTCCTGAATATCCCATGATATGCGCATTAGGCGGGATTTGTTCGTTGTCTTTGCCATGTGGTTTTTGCTTTAAAAGTTAATATCGGCTTCGCCTCTTGAATGCTACCGATAGCGACAAGCAATTAGGACTGTGGAGAAAGGGGCAAGGTTTTGTGCAAGAAAATACGACCTCAAAAAATGCGTTTCAACAGCGTTGGAGTGTGGAGATTTTGTTGTGCAAATTCACAAACGCAGCGAATGCGGAGTTTCGACCTTGCCCTTTTTGGAAGAGGCCAATATCTTTGCTGTCGGGGAGCAGAAAGAAATTAAAGGATATTTTCACACAAGAACAATAGTATTTATTTGAAATCAGAATAAAAGAAATACCTAATTTACAAAACATGAACGCAAAATTTCTTTGTACGATTTATTGGGATACAAGCAATACAATTTCAGCGATGGCATTGGTGGTAAGTTCCCTTACGCTTTCATTGGGCTACCTCGCTTATAAAAAGTTTCTGCTAAAGCAAGCGCAACAAAAACAGTTAGATATTGTTTTGGACTTGATAAAACACATACATGCCGATAGGAACGAATGCACGATATATAATATAGCGAGATTGCCACAGAAGCCCATTAGTTTATTTGGCATTGTCAACGACCCAAGTTTTAATACAAGTAGCAAGGTATATTTTATCAAAGCTGTCGAACCATCATTTAAAGCCACATACGAATATTCGCATGAAAAAATCAGATGGTCATTCTATGATGATTTTTACCTAAATCCGCTTTTACCGAATGATATAGCCCAAAGACTGAAAGTTTTTAAAATTGATGAAACCTACCCACAAGATCCCGTAAGCATGTTAGAAAAAATGGGTGGTATTTTGATTGGCAATATAAACCCTTCACGAAAAGTTGAATGGGTATATACCATGGTGAATACGCCGCTTGCAAATGCAAATACTTTTAAGGAAGCAGCAAATGAGTTGAAAGAAGCCATTATAAAATGGTTGGAATCATACGGAATAAAGAGAAGCGACATTAACCTCAACGAATAAGCACATTGGCATTTATTACGCACAGATTGCACCTGTGTAGGTTTTTCGATCACATCGTACCAAAACCAACTAATACCTTTGCGCTCTGGAAGCAGAAAGACAAAGGTAGGTTGTTACCATTTATGGTAAATATGTCCCCCTATACCGCAAAGCTGTAACTGCTACGCTTTTCATAAACGCTCTTATGAAAAGTAAAAAAGAAACCTTTGCCGATCTCTTGCAAGCATTCAGTTACCGCTACGATCTCCGCACATTCTTTGACGACTTCTTGACCATCTGCCTTTGTGCCTTTTCTCAAAACCCACTAACGGGAAAATCCCACGATGAGGATTTGTATATGCAAACCATCGCAAAATACAAGACGGAAGAAGTGCGCAATGAATTTCCGAAGCTGGTTGCTACTCTTATCCTTGAAATGGAAGAAAGCTTGGAGAATGGCACGGGTAGCGATGTGCTTGGCACATTCTACGAAATGCACCTGTATCGGAAGGGGGCGGCGCAATACTTCACTCCCTGGCCGATCTGCCAGCTAATGGCCCACTGCCTGCCTTGTAAGCAAGAAGAAAACGAAGAACCAATGCGTGTTGTTGACCCCTGTTGCGGCAGCGGCAGAATGCTCCTTGCAAACGCACTGGCCAACGGAAAAGAGCATTACTACTATGGTATAAACATAGACCATACCTGCGTAAAAATGGCCGCGATAAATCTCTTTCTAAATGGCGTATTTCATTCAGAGGTCATGTGCGCGGACGCGCTTTCTCCCAACGACTTCCGTATGAGCTACGCTATATCATTTCTGCCGTTCGGGATATTCAGGATAGAAAACAAAGAACAATCCCGGCTATGGCACATGCATGTAAATTCATTCAAGAGAAAGCAAAGTATCTTGCCCGATCTCAAACTGCCATCGGAAGATGGCACGCCTGTTAGCAATGGTTCACAACTACAATTATTTTAAAAAGCAGCCTCCGGGTTGCTTTTTTTATACTAAGCGGCTAACTCAATTTGAAACTTGTTGTAGTATTCGCTGTATATATCAGATAAGACGTGAAGCAAATCCATTTTGAAATCTCTACTGTACAACCGGAATTTGCTTTTTATACTGTCGCCCTTTTCAATTGACCGTGCATTGAAATCCTTACTGAAAGAAAGTAACTCTTTCGTTTTATCATCTGCCTCCAATGAGGCTATATGCATTTTTGCTATGTGGCAATCAAACACTCTCTTCAAACATTCCCGGTACTCTACAACTGAATTTTCCATACGAACACAAATCGGCTGTAAAGATACACCTTAGTGCGATAACAACTCAATAACAATACATGGCGGAGCATAGTGATCTTTTGAGTTTGATATATGAGGTGCTTGGGCAAGAAAGGTAAAGATAGCGTTGGCAAGTGATTGCAATTTTTTATTGCGATCACCGTGCGGCTCAGGGAAAAGCGAATAAGCGAAGAATTGAGCGGTTTCGCTGCGAGCGCCGCCAGCCTGGGGCGGCCTGTAGAGAGCGATAGCTCACAGGGCGCACAGTGAAGGGTTTTGCGGTGGCATTGAAAATGAGCGTTGGCTTGCGTAGCAAAACCTGTAACGCAGGCGGCGGCACGCCCTGAGCACAAACAAGGGCTGCGAAGGGACTTTCGACAGCGCGACTGAATGAGAACGGTGCAGCGCACGGTTTGAAATGAAGAAGCGGTTAAGGCGAAAGGCCTGGAAGCAGCCATGAAATTTTGTTGTGAAGCAGCAAACGATGTGATCCTGCCGTTCCTGTGGGGTTTGATTCCCAGGCGCAGCCGGGTATCAATACCGCACAGGAAAAACAATCTCTTGCTTTGCTTCCATTGGAAGTAAAGACAAAGCAAGTGGTTGTTTTAGGCATGGCGCAGCGTTTGCCAAGCGACAAAATTGAATACCAATTACCGGCGCGTTGGCTGGATATAGAGCGGAGCGGAGTATGCAGTCATTAGACTAATGCGGAGCATATTATGATATAAAAACGTGATTACATAGCTATTTTAAAATCATTGTATATAAATTATTCGGATCAGCCTCACAAAAAAAGAAAAACGGGTGTATTTAGCACCCGTTTCTAAGTATGAACAAACAAAAACGTCATTTATCCTTATAAGTAACAAATGATGAATATTCAATTTGTTTATTATTAGGAACCCATGCCGAAGTAATGTTAACTGAAAAAACCACTATATTTTTATGGTTATCATAGAACGTATTTAATTCTTGTGCAATTATCTTTGGATTCGCACTATGGGATACATTTTCAACTTTATATTTACCTGTGTCAGGTAAAGGTGCGGCCTTAGCTGGACTTATTGACCGCATAAAAAAACCAGCCGCAAGTAGAACCATACTTGCACCTAAGCATACATTCAAAAATTTGCTTTTCATATTAGTTTGTTTTAGCCATGAAATTAATAAGAAATTTCTATAAACCAAATTAATATCTATCTTTTAATTTTTTTTCTTTTTGTAATGGACTGTCTTTACCCAAGAAAAGTTATCCAAATTTGTAAAGACAAAAGCAAAAACTATCCAAATGATGGCACGTATTTTATACATGTACTTTAAACGAAAATTATGGCAACTGAAGAAAAAAACAGCGAAGAAAAATCTCAAAGTGAGAAAACTGCGGATCGCGCTACTGTAAGACAAGCAAGAGAAGATGAACACAACGATTCATATGACCCACCGAATGACACACCGTTGGGTGGCATCACGTTAGACAAGGAACAAGCAAAGGACAACGATAATTATGATGAGGCGTGGAGAACAGAGCGCGACAGCACACCCGAAAGCGACAATAGTGACGATGAAGATACTGACGATTAAGGTTTCGTTTAATAACCCCGTGTCGAACCTTTGCCAAAAGTTTCTTCAATAAGCCGGGTAACAGCCATAATATTGCCCGTTACCTGTGCCTTGATAAACATTTCCAAAAGCTCCTTTGATGTAAGTTCTGGATGTGTTTTCACAATGGTTTCTATCATCCGAGATAGATTTTCGTATTCTTCGTTTCTGGAAATCTCAATGTGTAGATTGCCTTCCGCTATCCGCTTGATCTCATTTTCAAAACGGGGTTCCTTCTGGATATTGGTATAAAATTCTTGGGTTAAATAGCCGATAACAGCTTCCTCTAAACTATTAAGGCATCTGGTTTTCCCGTCTCTCGCATAGACGGTCAACCCATATCGGTATGGGCGAACGGCAGCTTGATTGCTTTCGTTGGCTGGCATGACTTGCAGCGCAATATAGGATTTGAGATGGAGTAGTTCGTGAAAGGTGATCAGGGATAGCTGCATATCAGATTCAACCCTGTCCACCATGAGGCTTTGCTGGATTGGTGCAGCAGCTCCGCTCACTGCTTTTATTTTAGACAGATACGCCCTTGTTCCGCCATCACGCAAAAGATGGATATTTTCCAATGGAACAGGAGCCGTTTTTTGTCGCCCGTAGGCAGCCAACATGCGGTCGGCAGCAGATTGCGCAAAATCAATTATTTCACGATCGCGCTCGCTCTTTTCGATCTCAAATTCTGTTATCTTTCTTCCGCCCTCCTGGTAGATCGTTTCGAGGATGTGTTCGTCCCACGCAGGGGTCAAGTGTTCTTTTTCAGTTGGGAGACCGATAAGTTTGTCTATGAAAGGATTATTCCATTTTTCCACCTATATAGTCTACCATACCGTCCGCTTTCTTTTTATTTAAATTAAAAGAGCTTTCATGTCGAAAGCTCTTTTTGGTTTAGTAATTTCTCTATTTTCTGTCGCTGTTGTGTCGTGATCCCCGCATCGCCTTTCGCTAAAAGACACAGGCAATTTCTGTTTACACCCGCTCGTTTCGCAAATGCCTCTGCGGTAAGTCCATGCTCGATCCTGTACTTAGCAATGCGTCCATAAAGTGTGCCTGTATCAATCGGAAACGGGTTATACCCCAACGCTTCGATTATCCTCGGCCCATAGGTAACATGTGGCTGTTTTCCGCGAAAGCACCAATCGGTTAGGCGCTCCGGCGCAACGCCTATGCGCCTTGCCATTTCGACTTGGGATATTCGTAAGGCAAGCTGCTTGTTGTAGATGTGTTCGCCGATAGTGGCGGGGTTAGAAATACCGTGTACGGGTCTTGGGGCAATTAACTCAACATCGAAAAAAGGCAAAGCAGCATTGATGCTGCTACGAGTACTTTTGCAATGTTTTTCATTTGAGTTTGTTTTTGTTTGTTTGAGATTAGTTTGAGTTAAATTGTTTGTTTGTTTGCATAGTACAATACCAACAGCGTGCCAGAATTTTAAATTAATGATAATCAATCGATTGTAAAATTACCGGCACACCGAATTTCCATTATATGGATAAATTATCCAAAAAATGGAATTCAGAGGTAATAGAGGATTCCACACACCTCGCGGTCGTATTTGAGAAATGAGGCCCATCGCCGTTAGTTCACGCCCTTTCGGAGTTGCCCCTTTTCTCTGGAACATTTACGTGAAATTTCCTTTCCATTTTTCACGTCCCGTTAAATACCATAAATTGCGCTCACAATTCCACAATGAACGCAGACCTAAAGAAACTTTTCCAGTCGCTGCAAATGCGGCAATTTGCTCCCGTCTATCTTATAGATGGCGAGGAACCCTATTACCTGGATATGATCACCTCGTACTTCGAGAACAATATCCTTACACCGGCCGAGCGCGACTTTAACCTGATGGTACTTTATGGTAAGGACTCGGAGTGGGCCGATGTGGTCAATGCCTGCAGGCGCTTCCCTATGTTTGCCGAAAAGCAGGTGGTGATACTGAAGGATGCGGCCTCATTAAAAGGCTTCGCGGAGCTTGCCGGATATGTGGAGAAGCCCTCCCCTACCACTATCTTTCTTATAGAGCACCGGTTTAAAAAAGCGGACAGCCGCACCAAAATAGTAAAGACCATTAAGGAAAAGGGCTATTGCTTTACCTCTGATAAGATACGGGATGAGCAGATACCGCAGTGGATACAGTCGCACGGCAATGACCTCGGTTTCCGCATAGGTGAGCGGGAAGCGCAGGTGCTGGCTACTTACCTGGGCAACGACCTGCAAAAGATAGTGAACGAAATAGAAAAAGTTCGCATCAACATACCCGATGAAAAGGAGCTTACCATACAGCTTATACAGAAATTCATAGGCATAAGCAAGGAGTACAATGTATTTGAGTTCCCCGAAGCCGTTACCGGTGGCGACAAGGACAAGCTATACCGTATGCTGGCCTACTTCCTGGCCAACAGCAAGGCCGCACCAATGCCCTTGCTTATAGGCAGTTTTTATACCCATTTTAACCGCCTGTATTTAGCCAATTTCGTAAGGGGCAAAACCGATAAAGAGGCTGCGGCGGCCCTCGGTATGTCGCCCTACCACATAAAAAACGTTATGGCTACGGCCCAGCAATGGCCCCTGCACCGGGTGGAGCGCTGCCTGCTACTGCTGGGCAAGTACAGCACCATGGCTGTGGGCATAAAGAACAGCACCAACGATAAAGAGCTGCTTAAAGAAATGGTGGGGCAGATGATTGAGTAACCGCTCAGTTATATTTTCATTTGTGCATAATAAGGATGGTCGGGGTTTACTATCAATTCCTCCCTCAGCGGATGTATAAGTACATCCATATCCTCTAAAGGGATGCAGCCCAGCAAGGGTTCTGCATCACCCGGAAGTATCATTGCGCTACAAAGACTCCTCCGGTTCTTAAACCGAAGCTCTACATTAGAGACAACGTCGTACTCCACAATATGCCCGTTGGCAAGTTGTGCTTTTCTCTTTTCAACGATCGGGAACTGTAACTGCTCCTGTATACGTTCGTTAATGCAAAGCATGTCAGACCCGGCGTCAACCCTGATTCTTACGGGCATGCGCTTTACTTCTTCTCCTATAAAATGCCTGCGTGCAAGCGTAATATCTTCATTGTTTATCAATTCAATTTCTGCGAATATCGTGCCCATTGCTTTAATGGTTTGCTTGTAAAAATAACGAAAAAAAATTCGCTCCGTTGTTGTGCAGGTGGGTTGGCGACCCCAACGAAAAAAATAATGTGGATAACTATTAATTTCATTTTTCATTGTATGATAGCCTGGTAAAGCATTTCAGGCTACTACGTGTTTTTGGGTGACCCCATTGGTGACCCTATTTTAACCTCACCCCATCCCTCTCCAAGGCTACCGTGTACCGACATCTTTTTTATGATATTTCATACCATGATGTGCCCCATGGGGCTACCTTTTTGTAGCAATAAGCATCCTAAAAGCCATATGTGCCCCTTAGGGCCTACCAATTCGCGTGTGATGTTAGCCCCCATGGGGCATACACGTATTTTATGGCATCTATGCTACAAAGAGTAAGCCCCGATGGGGCAAGCCCATATTATCAATAAATTCTTGTGGGTACACGGTAGTCTCCAAGGGGAGCGGGTGAAGCTACGTAGGCGCGAGAAAAACCCGACCCTAAAGGGGGAAGTTACGTAGGCGCGAGTCGGGTCATCTATTTGCTCTGATTTGGTGCATTGCTATGTGACGCAAAAAAAATGCCAGAAAAGGAGGGAAGCGCATTGAGATATTCACATTCTTATGGCACAGTGAGTACGTATTATCGCAAAACCTATTCCAGCAAGCCTTTCATCCATTGCACGCATCCCACCTCATCGACCACGGACCATGAATGCGGATGCCGCATGCCGTTGCTGCGGTAGCCTTTTCTGTCACTTTGTATAAACTCGGCTCTGTCGTTCCCGAGTATCATCAGCCGGTTGATGAGTTCTGCGGTAACAAGGAAGTTGGCGTTCCTTACTGTTTGCCTGCGGTTCACTATGCGCCAGGCAATGTCCACATCATGGTAGGTCCTCACAGCGGTATGGGCCAGGTATTTTTCATTTTCACCGTATGCCTTGTTCATGCAGAAAGGACTGATAAGGTTATACTTTTCAATATTGGCGGATGGGATGCCGTACTGGCTTTGCATCCTATGGATGGCTTCTTTTGCTTCTTCCACGGCGGCAGCAGAAAAATTTTGTGTTATGGCTTCCTGCTCGTTGTCCCACAAAGTGAAAACATCTATCGGCGAGTCTATCATGAAAACAGCCCTTGGCTTGATGGGAAATTTGGCTGGGTACTGGTTGCAAAGCTCTGCGTATCTTAACACAATAGTACCGCCTGCCGAATAACCACCCAATACAAATTTGTCGGGCCGCACTTTGTAGCGGGTAATTACATCATTCAGCACAGCAGTCATTTGGGCCTGTACTTCAGGGTCGGCATATAGTTTGAAGCCGGCAGCAAAGCAAATAGTAAGTATATTATTGGCGTAGGCTACATTGGGCAATTTTGTTTCGGGGAAAATGCTTTCCGCCTGCTGGCTGAACCCGGATAGCAAAACCAACACACCTTTGATGGAATCGCCGGGATGAATATCTGGCTCCATAGCCAGGTAGTAACCGCTGGTATTGTCATTTTTATCCACAACAATCTTTTTTACAGATTGCGGAAACGCAACGCTGACTGAAAAAACAAATAATAAAATGACAAACAAATGTTTCATGCTTTTGGTTTACGAACTGCTAATCTATAAATAATCCGGTGTTCTTTATCGGGGTCCAAGATAGTAGCGCCCCGAGTTAAAATGGTTAGTTTTCACTATTTTTAATTTTCACAACGCCATGTTAATACGAAATAGTTAGTTACTTTTGTGTTATGTATTATCTTATCTATACAAGTTACGCTGTTGTGAAATTTCAGGAAGTTGATCTGAAAGAATTATTGGTGCAGGCACAGGAAAAGAATAAGCGGTTGAACATCACCGGCATGTTATACTACTTTGACGGGATATTTATACAACTGATAGAAGGGAGTGAAGCCGACGTAAAGCTGCTAGGCGCAACTATTGCTAAGGACCCGCGCCATAAAGATTTTGCGATCGTAAAAGAGGGCCCTACCGAAAACCGCTTCTTTAAAAACTGGTCTATGGGCTTCAAATCAGTTTCGCCAACGGATGCCGATGAAGTGAAATACTTTAAGGAAATGAATACTGCAGGGAATAACCACAATACTTCTGTGAGGCACTTGTTTAAGATAATGCTGGATAAGTAAGGTGCGAAACATGCTTCGCTAAAAAATATAAAAAAATATTTAGCATGGTTTTTGATGCAATTATTTTATGCATAAAATTTTACTATACTCGGTCCTAAGTGCAGTTTGCCTATCCGGTTGTAAAAAACATCAAAATACAGCACCCACTACTACGTCTTATACGTCTGCAGGAATGAATGGGACATGGCTATGGCTCGGACCCTCCGCTAGTTCTGATTACGGCTTTCCGTCAGATGCTTTTGCCCAGTTTGCCGTTGCCGTTTTAAATAATAAAAGTGTACTCATTCTCGGAGATACATTGCAGTTCCGGTCAATAGACACGCCGTCTGGTGCAATTATTTTCTATCGCAACGATGGTTCTTATTCGTTTCAGATTAATGAAGAATGGCTTTATTATTACCCTGCCAACAATTCAATGCATTATACAAAGCAGGAAAGTGCTAGCTATGGCGGTTCATATATAGATGTTTCCACCTCAGTTTATCAGCCAAATTCATCTATAAAAGACTACGTTATGAATATCGCTGGAACAAAAGCGTTATCCGGCATGGGTTACGACACCCTAGTTACCCGCAATCCAAATGATAGCACGTACAATGTGAATGTCAACATGAATTTTGGCATAGTCAATGATTCTACAATAACTTTTGATCATGACATTCTAAATATTGGTGCCGACACACTGCATTATAAGTCAACGGACAATATTGCAAAAACAGTAACTTTTCAAAATTTCCACTACTATTCTTTCTTTACATCAACGCTCACATACAATTATGCTACCGGTAAAATCGTTTTTGAACAATATTCCCGAAAAAATTACTGGAGACGATATGTTATATTGCAATAATTTCGGATTCTCACAAGTTTGTACCAGGTATTCAGTTTTGTGACCTACTGATGCAGACGAAGTGAAATACTTTAAGGAAGCGAGTACTCTGGGAAATAACCACAATACTTCTGTGAGGCACTTGTTTAAGATAATGCTGGATAAGTAGGGCTGAAAAGTGTCGCCCTGCCAGTTATCAATTAACATAAATTAATAATTTTAATAATTTGTTTTTTGATAATTTTGTGAAAAATGATTTCTATGAAATTCATGTCTTGTCTTGGTGTTATTGCGTTAAGTTGCTGCTGGTTTTATGGGTTTGCAAAAACGCCAGGTAAAACCGGTCATTGCCTGGTGTATAATACCAGTGCTGACTATAAAGAGAACGCGGCAAGGAAGCAAGATATTCACATTTTGCAAGGGCGGTCTCACGCGCGATATTGGTCAAAGGATTATGTTTTTGTCTTGGGACTACTACAAAAAACGAACCAACCTTACCGCTTGTAGATAATTTTTTATTTTCACAAAAAAAATCACAAAATTTATCCGGCTGTTATAGATTTTTCCTTTAGCAGCAACACAAATAATTTCTACCTATGGAACAAAGGGAGCCGAGAAAAAGAATACCTATATCCAAGCATATGCAGCAAGTGATTGTTGACCCTTTGGAATTTAAAAAGAACAAGTCGTCTGATAAAGCAAGAAATATCACATCAATAAACGAGAGGATTAGTATTGAATTATGGTTTGACAAGCATTATATAGACAGGAATCAACACGGCGATGAAGATGGAAAAAGAAATGGCATTGACAACACAATGGTTGAAGCCCTTGTGCTTCAATCGGTAAAACATTTACTGTTTTATAGTGCTTGTGTAAAGAATTTCACCTTCTTAAACCATACTGAAATAGGAAATACCGGGAGAGTAAATCGAATTGTTTGCCAGCGAGTTACCGATGATGGGATGTTGAATGTAGCGATAGAAGCTCATTATAAATCTCTAAAAGAATATGAAATAACAGTTAAAACAGCTATGTGTACGGATGATTTTAAGCTTGGTGATAACCAATATGTAGTTGAAATATCTGGAGACGACAGTTCAATATTAAAGTGTATGATTAATAGAAAAGTTACAGAAATATGTTCTATTTAACTTGATTTTTAAAAAATAAGTTTTATCTTTATGGCAAGATAGGGTTAATATCTGGACAGCCTTCTTGTAAGGCAGGGTATAAATCTGGACAATCTTTTTAAACCCCCACATTAGTGGGGGTTTCTCATTTTAGGGAATTGATATCCATTGGCGGGAGTCCTGCGCGGCCGATATTGGAAGAAGAAAATAAGACCGGCATCGGCGGAATACTTCTGTACGGCATCTGTTTAAGATACTGCTGGATAAGTGATGGGGATAGCCGGATCCACTTCTGGTGTTTAAGAAAAGTCCTCATTGAGGGTTGGCTGTGGGAACAATTCCGATTTATATTTGTTCTATCAACTTGTCTAAAAGCTCTGGCTCGTCCAGTTCAATTATCGCCTTTCCTAGCTTAACAAGCCCTCTACACGTGGCAAGCGCACCGATAGCATAGGTAAACGTACGGGTATCTAAATCATTGCTTAGATTAGCTGTTGTGTATTGGTATAGCTCTGCTATTCCTTGTTCATAATATAATTGGAACTCTATCGGCAATGCGGGATTATGACCTAGTACTCTTTGTTGCTCAATCGTAGAGCACAACGCTAATAGATTCAAGTCGAAAATACCTTTTAGTTTTGCAATTCGGACAATCTGAGGCAACGCCAGATACGATGCAGGTCCAACATCTCCCTGATGATGCAATCCATTCCAAAGTTCAGTCCATACTTCGCCTATTTCAGCGGGGTCGCAAGCTTTTTCTAATCGCTTCAGTGGAACCGATACATCATATATTTCTCGATAGCCACCTTCAAGGCGTTGCCATATTGATTCGTCTAAAGTCATAAATAATTTTGCGGATTTAAATCTACAATTTAAAACAACCATAGAGGCAACTAATACAGCAGTTTAAATTCCGAAATAAGAGCTGGCGAAATAATCGGTTCAGATAGTGCCGCTGTATTGCCCATCCGCCACCTGTTCCATCCAGTCCACCGGTGAACCATTGAGTTTTTCCTGTATGGCAATGTGGGTCATGGCGGTGGTAGCGGTGGCGCCGTGCCAGTGTTTTTCCTGCGGGGCAAACCATACTACATCTCCCTGGTGTATCTCTTCCACCGGGCCGCCTTCGCGCTGCGCCCAGCCACTACCGGTGGTAACTATCAGCGTCTGCCCAAGCGGATGGGTGTGCCATGCGGTGCGTGCGCCCGGCTCAAAGGTGACAAGCGCCATAGCCACACGGGCAGGCTCCGGCGGAGCAAAAAGCGGGTCTATACGCACCTGCCCGGTAAAGTATTCTGCCGGGCCTTTGCCGGATGGCTGTGAGCCGCTGCGCTTTATTTCCATAGAATTTGCTTTTGGGAATCAAAGGTAAGGATATCGCACACGAGTTGTCCTGCGCGAGCGATGTCGGTCAGAAAATAAGACCAACATCGGCGGGAAAGTAATACCAATTAACCATTGGAAAAGGGCAATTGGAGCGCGTAGTTGCGCACCTACGGAGCGCCGTAAAGCCTTGTCCGGCCCATACTACAAAGCTTTTGCTCCGATGGAGCATCCAGCAGATCAATTAAGTTGAAACGGTATAAGCTCCGTGAACTTTGTGCATTTCCTTGTGGCCGTTGTGCTAAAATCGTGCAGCCACTCGATATGAAGGGCTTACTTTGAAACTCTTTGCGAATGCTCGTTTCCGGTCGGCAGAACGAAATTCCCGTCTTTGTCCTTTACCAGTTTGTGCATTTCTATAAATGCATCAACGTCCAGTATGTTAGACCAATACACACCACCCTTGAAGGTGCGTTCAAACTCCAAATTATAATGGGTGCAGCCGATGTACTTTTTTTTGAACTTACCCCATTCATGATTGGGGTGCTTTTGTATAAGCTCTATTACAGCTAATTTTCTTAGACGTTTTGCCGCCTTTTCGTCGGGGCGTAATTTTCTTTCCATATTCACTTTTCGTTCACTCGGGCGCAAAAGTAGAAAAAAGGATGTCACGGGAAGGTAAATATTATATAGTTCGATGGGCGATGCCCATCGCTATTAGATCACGCCCTTTCAGGGCTTCCTAATGCAGAGGCATGGCCTTAAAGAATAAATACAATCAAATAAACCGGCTTACGACGAAGTAAACACCGGCGGCCAGCAGGCCGCTTACGGGTATGGTAAGTATCCAGGCCCATAGAAGGTTTATGGTTACGCCCCAGCGTACTGCAGAGAGGCGCTTGGTGGCACCCACGCCCATTATAGAGCCTGCAATGGTGTGGGTGGTGCTTACGGGTATCTTCAGGTTCTCGGTAAGGAACAAGGTTATAGCACCTGCGGTTTCGGCTGCTACGCCTTCAAAAGGGGTCACCTTGGTGATGCGGGTGCCCATGGTCTTTATGATCTTCCAGCCGCCACTTAGCGTACCCAGCGATATGGCTGTGTAGCAGGCAAGCGGCACCCATACCGGCATGTCAGAGAACGATTGTATCTGGTGGTCGGCTATAAGGGCCACCGTGATAATGCCCATTACTTTTTGCGCATCGTTGCCGCCATGCCCAATACTGAACGCGGCAGAAGATATAAGCTGGAAACGCTTCAGGTACTTGGTAGCGCGGAAGGTATTCAGCGAGCCGAGGAACATGGTAAATACGCTCATGGCCGTGAGGATGGTTGCCAGCAGCAGCCATTTGAAGTTCTTCCCATCGAGGATAATATTGGTAAGTTGGTTGGTGGAATGACCTTTTAAGTGGGCAGGATCAGTTTCCAATACATTGCCGAGCAAAATAAACACTATAGCAATAACCCCCAGCGATATAAGTTTGGGCAACGGCCCCCGCCGGAACGAATAAATGAACCACAGCGAAATGATATAGGCCATTATCATACCCATAAGCGGTGCCAGCACTATGAAGCTCACGGTTTTGATGATAGGCTCTGAGTTTACGGCATGAAAGCCAGCGTGGGCTATAGCAGCCCCGGCAAAGCCCCCAATAAGGGTGTGGGATGAGCTTGACGGGATACCAAACCACCAGGTCATCAGGTTCCACGATATGGCGGCTATGAGGCCAGACATAATGACCGGAAGAGTAATGAAGTCGTCCTTTACGGTCTTGGCTATGGTATTGGCCACGCCATGATCCTTGAAAATAAAGAAAGCGACAAAGTTGAACAGGGCAGCCCACACTACCGCCTGGAAGGGCGTAAGCACTTTGGTGGATACAATGGTAGCAATGGAGTTGGCGGCATCGTGAAAGCCATTGATATAGTCAAATACAATAGCCAAAACGAGGATCACTAAAAGGAGAACCGACATATTGGTCTGTTATGAGTATTTGATGATGATGGATTCTACAACATTGGCAGCGTCTTCGCATTTGTCGGTCACTGTTTCCAGCATCTGGTAAATGTCTTTCTGCTTTATGAGTTCTACTGCGCTTATAGACGATGAAAAAAGCTTTAGCATGGTGCTGTCCAGCAGGTCATCGGCATCATTTTCCAGGCTGTTTACCATTACGCAGGCTGCTGTGATGGCGCGCAGGTCCTTCATATCGCGCAGGGCATAAACGGTGGTGTTTATTGCGGTTATGGATTTAGAAATGATCTCGGCAAAAGCAGGTAGTGTGTTGTACCGGTCGTCTATCTGGTAGTTCACAATGCGCTTGGCAGCACCCCAAATATAATCTGCTATATCATCGAGCGAGGTGGCCAGGTAATGGATGTCTTCCCGGTCAAGCGGGGTAATGAAGTTGCGACCAAGCTCTATGAAGATGCGGTGCGTGGTCTCGTCATTCTTATGTTCATAGTCTTCGAGCGTACGAAGCATAGCGTCCCTTTTCGAAAGATCTTCTTCCTGCAGGGCGCTCTTAAACACATTTCCCATCTGCACCAACGTGGTGGTCACTTCCTCAAACAAACTATAAAAAATACGATCTTTAGGCAGGAAAAACTTCAGGACGGAATCAAATGACATAACAATTTCTTAATGTAAAATTAACACGCACAAAGCTATCTGTTACGACACGGCTTTAATAGCGGTAACGTAAACTTAATAATTTCTTAACATTGGCGATGCGATAGATAATGGAGAAGCCACTCCCCATCCCTTCCCGGTAAAAACCGGGAATGGCTTCCAAAGGGGGAATGCGCCGGAATATGCCATCAACTTCATCATTCTGCTCCACTTATTTCGTTAAGTCAATGACATTGCCTTACAGGGCTTACCAGGTCGCGGCATCCTTACTTTGCCAGCAATAGTTTTCCATTATACCGCTCATTGGCGGTACGGGCGGAAATAAAGTAAACACCTGCGGGCTTATCCAGGGTCAGGCTTGTTTCTTTGTTTGTTGTGGTATTCAATTCTAATACTTTTTCACCGATCACATTAGTAATGGTGATCTGGGCCTGTTCATCAATGCCTGAAGTAAGTGTAATGGAAAATGTCCCCTCACTCGGATTGGGATATAAGTGTAACCCGGCAATTGCCGCGCCAGGCAACCCTTCTACCTCCGTGCGACAGGCAGAATATGAACTTACAACGAACGGAAATATTGCTGAAACTATGCCACAAGAATTAATTATAGTATAAATAACGGTATCATTGCCCGGAACAACCCCCATAGCAATTCCTGAACTGTTGACAGTAGAGATAGCGGTATTGCTGCTGCTCCAAATGCCACCGGAGACGGTTTCTGAAAGTGCAACTGTCCTGCCGGGGCATACAGTATCTGTTCCGCTAATGATACCAGCGCTTGGCACCTCATTAACAGATACGTTTATAGTCGTTACATCAGTTGCAATACCGTCTGAAACGCTTACCTGGAACATGTCGCTGCCGAGATAGAATAAAGCTGGTGTATAGGTGAGGCCGGTTGGCAGGATGGTACCACCTGTAGAAGTAGCAGCGTAAGTAGCCGCTACCGTGCCGTGTGACGGTGGCATACTAAGGCTCCATGATTCCGGCTGGCCGAGATCGGAGTCTGATGCTGCTAACAACGCATTTATGGGCACTGCAGGGTCTGACTCGCTGATACATACTGTTAAGGATTGGGTATGGCCGCCTACAAATACTGGTGCATGGTCGCCGCCAGGCATTACTGCGCGAATGCGGTTGTTGTAAGAGTCGGCTATAAAAACATGCCCGGCGCTATCCACTGCCACGCTGTAAGGATAGTTTAGTTCGGCAGCAGTAGCAGGGCCACCATCGCCCGAAAAACCAACCGTGCCATTCCCCGCATACGTAGAGATAATGCCCGAGGTATTGATCTTCCTTATCACATTATTTCCGTTATCGGCTATATATACATTGCCTGCGGCATCAACCGCAATACTATAAGGCAGGTTGATCTTTGCTGATGTCGCTGCAAAACCATCTCCGGCCCAGCCGGCCGTACCATTACCCGCAATTGTAGAAATAATGCCGGCAGGCGTCACCTTCCGTATCCGGCTATTGCCTACATCGGCTATATATACATTGCCTGCGCCGTCCACAGTAAGGCCATTGGGGATATTTAACTCTGCAGCAGTAGCGGCACCACCATCGCCGCTAAAACCAGGCGTACCAGTTCCGGCAAAGTTAGTGATGATACCTGATGGACTAACTTTACGTATCCGATTACTTGCCTGTGCGCCAATATATAAGTTGCCGGCAGCATCAACGGCAACACCCCAGGGGAAATCTATTGCTGCTGCTGTAGCGGCCCCACCATCGCCTGTAAAACCAGCCCCACCATTACCGGCATAAGTTGTAATGATCCCAGCTGTATTCACCTTACGGATACGGTAGTTATAATAATCGGCAATGTACACATTGCCCAATGCGTCAACAACGCACGGCCCCGGTCCATTCATGGCGGCAGCTGTTGCAGGGCCGCCATCACCGCCGAAGCTGGTTGCGCCGTTCCCCGCCACGAGTGTAATAACACCAGACGGACTAACTTTCCTTATCCGGTTGTTCCAGTCGTCATCTATGAAGAGGTTGCCATGGGTATCAAAAACAACGCCACGCGGTTGCCCCAACTCCGCCAATGTAGCGGGGCCTCCATCACCACCGTAAGCTCCCGTACCATTACCTACAACGGTGGAAATCACCTGTGCCTTTGCTGGAGGGGCAATCAACGAGAAGAGCGCTATGGCTACAAAAATGATTGGATTTACAGGGTATGTCGTTTTTCTCATAATGTGTATCAATATTGAATAGACTAAACTATATAAAAAAATGAGAAAACAATTACCTGCTGTAAAAATCTCTATAAATGCAGACCGGGGAGCTAATTAGCTCCCCGGTCTGTCAATTTTCATTCCTTAATGATCTGAATATTATTGTTCGATCACAACATGGAATACCTTATTCTCTGTTCCGGCACTGAGGTTCAGTAAGTACATGCCGTTAGCCACTGTTGAGCTTAACTGCACTTGCTCGTTGATCTCGCCGTTAAGAGCGGTAACCTTGTTCTTATAAACAACCTGGCCAAGAACGTCAGTTATCTCGATGGTAACCTCTACGTCAGCAGCGCTGTTCAATGTACCCTTGATAGTAAATGTACCCTTGTTCGGGTTAGGCGCTATGCTGATGCTGCCGGTATTTACAGACCTGATCTGCGAAACACCTGTACTGTTAACAGCGATCTTCACTGATGCAGCAATTGGCTGGCCGCATACACCTTCAATTTCACAAGTGATCACATCGTTGTCAGCAAAGGTATTGCCGGTGAATACATCGGTAGATGCGCCTACTATAGCCGAACCATTCAACTGCCATTGATAAGACATCACCGGCGTATTGTTTTTCACCGAGGCATCAAGGATTATTGTCTGGCCAGGATTGATGGTAGTACCTGGTTTAGCGTTGATAACTACTGCATCAGGCAATGCTTCCACAATTACTTCTGTAACATCAGCAATTGTTTCATTACCCTGGGTTGCAGTATAAGTTATCATTGAATAACCAACTGACAAACCAGTTACCACACCGCTGGCATCAACAGTTGCTACCGCATCATTGCTGCTTGTCCATGCGCCATCTGCATTCGTACTTGTCAACGTTACCGCAGAACCAACACAAACTGTTGACGTTGGGTTAGTTACCATTTCACGAGCTACTGAAGAAGTAACCGTGAATGCCCAAGTTGCAGTAGTAGAGCCACAGCTATTGGAAACAGTATAAGTAATAGTAACCGTACCTGCGGAAACACCTGTTACGATACCTGTTGAGCCAACCACCGTTGCGTGGGCATTACTGCTTGTCCATGTGCCACCAGATGTGCCATCGGTAAGCGTAACATGCGCACCTACAGCAATTGTATGCGATGGACCGGAAATAGCAGCCACGGTAGGCAATGGTGTAACGGTTACTGTTGCGCTACCAGCCATTGTGCTTGTACAAGTTGTTGACGGATTAGTAGCGATCACAGTATAAGTGCCGGCCACTGTCTGTGGGCCAAACGTTATAGCGCCCCCAGAACCTGTCACAATACTTCCAACCGGACTGCCAGCCCTATACAACTGGTAATGAATACCTGAAGTAGAACTGCTGAGACCAATAACCACACCCGAACCACCTGCACAATAAGTGCCGCCACCGGTAACCGTGAATGTAGCTGGCACCGGATTAACAATGATGGTAGCGCTGCTGGTCATACTGCTTACACAGCCTGTTGTAGCATTAGATGCTACGACAGTATAAGTACCGACAGTTGTTTTAGCACCGAAGTCAAGCGCCGAGCCAGTACCAGAAACCAAGGCACCTGAAGTAGAAGACCCGAGATACAACTGGTAATTAATACCTGTGGCAGAACCACTCAGCGTAACATGGAAACCAGTACCACCGGCACAATAGCTACCACCACCTGATACGAAGAACGAAGCAGGAGCAGCGTTAACTGTTACCGTAGCACTGCCCGTCATGTTGCTTGTACAAGAACCTGAAGTGCTGGAAGCAACTACCGTGTAAACGCCAGCCACTGTCTGCGGGCCGAAAGTTATAGCAGCGCCGCCGCCAGTTACCGGAGAACCTACAGCAGTAGAGCCACCGCGATATAACTGGTAGTGAACGCCTGAAGTAGAACTGCTAAGACCGACAGCTACACCCGAAGCACCGGAGCAATAAGCGCCGCCGCCTGTTACTGTAAACGCAGTAGGCGCAGTAGCGGTAGTTACAGAGACCGTACCGGTCATTGTAGCAGAACAGCCTGTTGCAGTATTAGTAGCTACAACCGTATAAGTGCCGGTAGTAGTCTCTGCACCTAAATCAAGCGCTGACCCTGTACCCGACACCGCGCTGCCCACCGATGTGCCACCTGCAAATGCCTGGTAGCTAATACCAGCATCTGAACTGCTGAGGCCAACGTGAACCCCGCCGCTACCAACACAATAAGAGCCGCCGCCAGTAATTGTATAAGCTGTTGGCAGTGGATTAACTGTTACTGTTGCGCTGCCGGTCATAGTGCTTGTGCAACCCGTAGTTGGATTTGTAGCCACTACAGTATAAGTGCCTGCTGTTGCATGTGGGCCGAAGCTGAGGGTAGAACCTGTACCGGTTACGTACGTGCCAACTGCAACTCCTCCGTCATTCAACTGGTAATGGAAGCCCGACGTAGAACCACCAAGGCCGATCGTCACACCTGTGCCACCTGCACATAAGCTGCCACCACCGGTAACAGTAAAGGCAGAAGGCAATGGATTGATTGTTACTATTACACTGCCGGTCATGGTGCTTGTGCAACCAGTAGAAGCATTTGATGCAACAACTGTATAAGTACCGGATGAAGTTTCTAAGCCAAAGCTTACCGCCGCACCTGTACCAGATACGGTACCAAGCGTTGCAGGGCCATTGTGCAATGTATAGTTAAACCCTGCAACCGAGCCGCTTACACCGATCGCAACGCCTGTGCCACCTGAGCAATAGCTACCACCACCTGTTACAGAATAAACCGCAGGTAAAGCATCTATTGTAATTGTTGCGCTGCCCGTCATAGAGTCGGTGCAACCGGTAGCTGCATCTGTTGCAATCACCGTATAAGTTCCACCTGCTGTTTCAGCACCGAAGTCGAGGCCTGAACCTGTTCCGGAAACCGGCGCGCCAATTGCTGCAGGCCCGTCATGCAGTTGGTAATTGATACCCGATACCGAACCGCTTAATCCGATATGGATGCCGGTACCACCTGCGCAATAGCTGCCACCGCCAGTTACCAGGTAAGGTGTTGGCAATGGGTTAGTCACCACAGTTGCGGTGCCTGACATGCTGCTTGTACAGCCTGTGCCCGGATAAACGGCGGTTACATAATAAGTACCCGATGCAGTAATTGAGCCATAGCTTGCTGTAGATCCTGTACCTGAAATTGTAGTAACCAAACTTGTACCGTTATACAACTTGTAGTTGACCCCTGTCTGCGTGTTAGCCATACCTACAGTAACACCAGCTCCACCTGCGCAGTAGCTGCCCCCGCCTATCATTGAGTAAATTGATGGGACTGGGTTGACTGTAACGGCAACCGACCCTGACATACTCCTGGTGCAACCAGTAGTGGTATCGGTAGCAATAACCGTATAAGTACCGCCAGCAGTTTCAGCACCGAAGTCTAATGAAACACCCGTACCATTTACCGCGCTACCTGCTAAGGATGCACCATTGTATAATTGGTATCTGATGCCCAATGTTGATGAGCTTAATTGTATATGAGGAGCGCTGCTGCCTGAGCAATAAGCGCCGCCACCAGTTACTGTATCAAGAATTGGCAATGGACTTGTTGACACAGTAGCCGTACCAGCCATTGTATCCAGGCAACCGGTAGTGGTATTTGTAGCCACTACTTTGTAAGCGCCAGTTGCTGTTTCGAGACCGAAATCAAGCGCGCCACCAGTACCGGCAACTGCTGATCCTGTAGGTACGCCAGCATAATACAACTGGTAGTTGACACCTGCGTCAGATGAAGCTACCCCAACATGAACGCCCGTTCCACCTGAGCAATAGCTGCCAGTACCCGAAACAGAGACACTATAAACCGTTGGTACAGGTAATATAGTCACCACTGCCGATCCTGACATGTTATTAGTACAGCCTGTGCTTGTTCTTGTAGCAATAATAGTATAGGAACCTGCCGCGGCTTTCAATCCGTAATCAAGTGAAGAGCCAGTGCCTGAAAGTGAATCAACTAACGTGCCGCTATTGTATAACCTATACTTAACGCCAGTATCAGAAGCAGACGTCATGCTGATATCAACACCCGCACTGCCTGAGCAATAGCTACCACCACCCATTACTGAATAGACGGTTGGCAACGGCAGAACGGTTATCACAGCAGAGCCCGTCATCGTTGCGGTACAACCAGTAGTGGTATTTGTAGCGACTATGGTATAAGTACCGGCAGCTGTTTGTGAACCGAAGCTGACAACAGAACCTGTAGTGCCAGCGTGAGCGCTGCCAACTGGGGCGCTACCATTAAATAGCTGGTAGTTAACTCCGGTTGTAGAGTTGGCAAGGGTGACATTAACACCGGAACCACCCAAGCAGTAGCTGCCGCCAGCGCTAATGGCGAACGCCGTTGGTAAAGCATTGATGCTAATAGAAGCAGTTGATGCCATTGTGTTTGTGCAACCAGTGGTTATGTTCGTAGCAGTAATGGAATAAGTACCAGCGACGGTCTGCGAGCCGAAGCTGATAGCCGCACCTGTACCGGTTATCGGGCTACCTACAGGAGATCCGTTAGATAACTGGTATTTAACACCTATCTGAGTAGATGATAACCCTACCACTACACCTGCGCCACCGGCACAGTAGCTACCGCCACCAGTCATTGAGAACGCAACAGGTAATGGATTAACCACAACAGTAGCACTGCCACTCATTGTATCCGAACAACCTAAGCCAAGTGTAGATGTCGTGCTGGCGATAATCGTATATGTACCAGCCGGAACTACAAGGCTCATTGTGCTGCCTGTGCCAGAAAGCGAACCATACAATCCACTTGCAGTGTAAGCGAAATAAGTCATGCCTGTCTGCGAACCGGACAGTGTAATGGACACTGTTGACGAAGTGCCACTGCAATAACCACCACCGCCGCCAACGAGATAAACCGTTGGTAAAGCAGTAATAGATATAGATGTAGTACTGGTCATCAGGGCGCTGCAACCCGCTGCAGATACGCCAATCACTGTATAAGTACCTGCAGCGGTAAATGTACCGAAGCTGATAGCTGCTCCAGTGGAGGAGCCGGAAACAGGAGTACCAACAGCTAAACCAGAGTTATATAACTGGTAAGTAATGCCACTCTGCGAACCACTCAATCCGATAGCCAAACCAGAACCACCAGCGCAATAACTGCCGCCACCAGTTAAAGTAAACGAAGAAGTAGGCAGTGAGTTAATACTAACTGTTGTGCTTCCGGTCATCGTGTTCACGCAACCTGTAAGCGTATTTGTCGCAACAATGGTATATGAAGGCGAGCTAACTGCCGTTATCAATCCGAAGTCGAGCGAAGAGCCGGTACCGGATAATGGGGTACCAACCGCCGTAGAGCCGTTGAACAATTGATAACTAACTCCAGTTGAGGAGGCACTCAGGCCTATGTGGACGCCTGTGCTACCCGCACAATATGCGCCGCCACCTGTGAGTGTATAAGCTGTAGGCAAAGGATTAATGGTAACAATAACACTTCCCGACATTGAACCCACACATCCTGTAGTAAAGTTAGTACCCACCACAGTATAAGTACCCGGAGTAGTTTCCAGTCCGAAATCAAGCGCTGCGCCTGTTCCGAATACCGAAGTGCTTACCGCAGTACCGCCATTGTATAAGACATAAGTAACACCGAGACTTGAGGTTGTAAGACCCACGTGAACGCCGGCACCACCAGTGCAATAACCACCACCACCAGAAACAGGAATAGCAGTTGGTAATGGATTGGCAAAAACCGTATCGGTACCTGTCATCGTCTTCACACAGCCTGTTGCCGTATTTGTTGCCACAACTGTATAGGTTGTGCCAGCCGCCGTAATCAGACCGAAGTCAAGTGCAGCGCCGGTACCGGAAAGCGGAGTTCCTACCGCAGTAGAACCACCATAAAGCTGGTAGCTCACACCCGTACTTGAACCTGCCAGGCCAATATGAACACCACTACCGCCGGTGCAATACCCGCCACCGCCGGTCATAGAGAATGCTGAAGGCAATGGATTAACTGTTACAGTAGCCAATGACAGGCAACCTGTGGGCAGTGCATAAGTGAAGGTAACAGTACCTGCTGTAATCCCGGTCACGATACCGGTAGAGCCGATGCTGGCTACTGATGAACTACCGCTCCATGCCCCGCCACTTGTGGCGTCTGCAAGCGTTGTAGTTGAGCCCACACAAACAGCCGCAGTTCCGGTAATTGAAGCCGGCAACGGATTAACCGTTATAGTAGTAGTTGCTTTACAACCTGTTGGCAATGTATAGGTAATAGTCGGACTGCCGGTAGCGATACCGGAAACAACACCACTTGTGGAGCCAACTGTAGCCCATGCGGTAGTGCTGCTTGTCCATATGCCGCCGGTACCCGAAGTATCGGACAGTGTTATGGTTGAACCGATACACACATTCGTTGTTCCTAAGATAGCCGATGGCGTTGGATTAACCGTTACACTCGCTGTTACGAAACAGCCACCCGGAAGCGTATAAGAAATCAATGCAGTACCGGCCGAAACACCAGTTACTACACCCGAACCACTGCCTACTGTAGCAGAACTGCTAAGAGTTGTCCAGGTACCTGTAGTAGTAGGGTCTGTCAGCGTTATAGTTGCGCCAGTACAAACATTCAGGGTACCTGCGATAGCCGATGGAGCGGGGTTAACTGTTACCGGTAAAGTAACCAGGCAACTACCCAATGTGTAAGTAATAGTTGGGCTGCCTGCTGCAACACCGGTTACGACACCCGTCGTAGAACCGACGCTGGCGAGCGATGGGTTGCTGCTTGTCCAGGTACCACCAGTAATCGCATCCGTCAAGTTGGTTGTTAAGCCTAAGCAAACAACATTTGTGCCGGAGATCGCGCCTGGAGTTTGGTTAACAGTGATCGTAGTTGTAGTAATACAACCTGTTGCCAATGTATAAGTAATAACCGGGTTGCCTATGGCTACACCAGTAACTACACCTGAAGTCGAGTTAACAGTAGCAAGCGAAGTATTGCCGCTGCTCCATGTGCCACCAGTTGAAGGATCGGACAACGTAACAGTGGAACCGATACATACCGATGTAATTCCTGTTATAGCCGATGGCAATGGATTAACTGTGATCGTAGCCAATGCAATACAGCCTGTTGGCAAAGTATAAGTAATAGTAGGCGTACCAGCCGCAACACCGGTTACAATACCCGTGCTGCTAACCACTGTGGCCTGAGATGTATTGCTGCTGCTCCAACTTCCGCCGGCTGTGCCATCAGAAAGATTGGTGGTCAGACCAGCGCAAACATTAAGTGTGCCTGTTATTGCTGCCGGTAATGAATTTACAACCACCGAAGCAGTTGTAAAGCAGCCAGCAGGCAGTGTATAAGTAATAGTAGCCGTACCTGCAGAAACACCGGTAACAATACCTGATGACGTACCTACTGTAGCGAGAGACGAACCGCTGGTCCATATACCACCCGTTACCGCATCTGTAAGCGTTGTTGTAAGGCCGATACAAACACTGGAACCACCGCCGATAGCAGCAGGTGAAGGATTAACCGTAAGCCCTGCAATAACTGTGCAACCTGCGGCCGATGTATATGTCATCGTCACCGAACCTGCAGCTATAGCTGTTACAACACCGTTGGCAGCACCTATTGTTGCCAGGGAAGGATTGCTGCTTGTCCATGTACCTCCTGCACTGGCATCGGTCAATGTAACGCTCTGGCCAGCACATACGGTAGTTGCACCACTGATTGCAACTGGTGTAGCGTTGACTGTGAACGGCAGAACCGATACGCAACCGCCTGGTAATGTATAAGTAATAGTAATAGTGCCTGAAGCAACACCCGACACCACACCGGAAGTAGAACCGATCGTGGCCTTAGTAGTGTCACTGCTGGTCCATGTACCGCCTGACGTACCGTCAGTTAAAGTTGTAGTAAGCCCGGTACAAACGTTTGCTGTACCTGCAATTGTGCCAGGAGTCTGATTAACAGTTCCACCAGCCGTTACAAAACATCCGGTAGAAAGCGCATAAGAAATACTTACACTGCCTGCCGCAACACCGGAAACTATACCGGAAGTAGCGCCCACTGTAGCCAGCGATGTGTTGCTGCTGCTCCATGTGCCACCGCTTGTAGTGCTGCTCAATGTTATGGTTGACCCAGTACATACACCACCTGCACCTGTAATAGCTGCCGGTAACGGATTAACAGTGATCACTGTGGTAGCTATACAACCTGTAGGCAATGTATAAGTAATAGTAGGATTACCCGAAGCTACCCCGGTAACAACGGCAGTACCTGCACCGATAGTAGCCTTAGTGGTATCGCTGCTGCTCCATGTACCCGAACCTGCATCAGATAAAGTGATCGTTGAACCAACGCATACACTTGTGGAACCTGATATTGCAGATGGTAAAGGATTGATAGTTACAGTAGCAGAACCAGCCATTGTGTTTACGCAAGATGTGCTTGTTATGGATGCGATCACGGTATAAGTACCTGCCGCTGTTTGTGAACCAAAGCTGATAGCAGCGCCGGTGCCTGAAACAGGAGTACCTACAGGCGAAATACCATTATATAACTGGTACGTTACACCCGCCGCAGAATTTGATAAACCTACAGCCACTCCAGAACCACCTGAGCAATAGCCGCCGCCACCGGTAACGGTATATGCTGTTGGTAACGGATTAATAGTAACCGTAGCGCTGCTGAACATATTGTTTACGCAACCTGTTGTTGCATTAGTTGCTACTACAGTATAAACGCCTGTTGTTGTTTGCAAGCCGAAGTCGATGCCGCTGAACGAACCAGCAACAGGGCTTCCAACAGGAGTGCTTGCGTTATACAGTTGATAATTGACACCGCCTGTAGAATTTGACAAGAATACATGAACGCCTGAACCGCCGAGGCAATAAGCGCCACCACCCGTTACTGTATCCACAATAGGAAGCGGATTAACAGTGAACGTGCCTATGTTACCGGAGAGAAGAACACTGCTGCAACCCAAAGTATTCG
>Ga0206969_1057_pt1 | contig 33165 bp, 20 predicted proteins | sample Alteio_BWOrgHeat_87_FD_153256 | JGI IMG/M metagenome (GOLD analysis project Ga0206969, IMG submission 153256) | Enriched cells from forest soil in Barre Woods Harvard Forest LTER site, Petersham, Massachusetts, United States -... | ecosystem: Environmental > Terrestrial > Soil > Temperate forest >... | reverse complement strand
GCTTACCTCGTTGTTTACGCTGGCAAAATTTGTCCGGTTTGCGAGGTTGAATCCTTCCGCCGTGAACTGCAGGTTCACGTTCTCGCCGAGTTTGTGCCGCCAGCTCAGACGCATATCGAAGTCGACATAGTTGGGCCCCAGACCCGTGTCGCGTGGGGCCCCGAGGGGACGTTCGTTGGTGGTGTGATTGTTTCCGTTCACCTCTCCTCCCGCCAGCAGATTGAAAGGATGTCCGCTGTGGTACGAGACAATCGGAGCCAGCTGGAAACCCGACAAGATATCCTGTTTCCAGGGGCTGTCGAACACTCCCGCGACTACCACTTTGTGCCGCTCATCAAACTCGGAAAGAGAACGATCCAAGTTGAGGTTGGTCGGATCCTGCGGCCCGTAGTCGGAGTTGTAATCCGTGGACGTGTCAAAGGCTTTGCTATAGGTGTAATTCCCGAACAACGTGAAGTGATCGCTGAAGCGCTTCTTGACTTCTACGATGCCGCCCTCGTAAAGAGCATATCCCTCAGAGCTATATTGGTTGTTCTGTATAACCAGCGGATTTACAAAGCATTGAGCGGTATTGCAGGGTAGGCCGCCGGGCTCAGTGCCTCCCAGCGGGTCGGCCCCCGCGGCCGTGGTATTCCAGTTGCGGTAGGAAATTGTTTTGCCATTGGCCAGAGTCAGTGTGGTGAACGGGGCCGGCAGTAGATTGGTATCGATGGCGACAGGGAGTCTCTGTGTATGGGAATAGATACCGCTAAGAGAAATCGAAAAGCCAGGCGAAATCTCACGTTCAATTCCAAACGAGGCCTGTTGCGCGATTGGCGGGCGGTAGCCCGGCTGACTCACGAAAACTACCTGCAGCGGACCGACGGGACCGCTATTTGTAACATTGATACCCAACGGGGCTATAGCAGCCGGCGTGATGCAAGCCGCATTCCCTGGGGCCGGCGTTGTGCACTGAATCAATCCCTGCCCAAAGAGTGTCTGGTAAACGGTGTTCGCTCCCTTTAAACCTAAAGCCGGAACACCCCCGAGCGGATCTACATAAATAGAAATTTCCCGGTTGCAAGGGCTGGCGCCCGTACCGGGGATTATCTTTACGCCGAATTGGGAGAACCCGCAGATCGCGGTCAGGTTTGCGACTTGGCCGGCTCCTGAGCTGTTCTCGACCGCGGACTTATTGCTGTTCACAACTCCCAGGCTCAAGTCGACGTCGGGGATCTGGACGTCCACGGGTCCGTAAAAGATGCCGTACCCACCCCGGATCACCGTCTTGTGATCTTTGAAGGGATCCCAGGCGAAAGAAACGCGGGGCCCGAAATCCTTCTTATATGTGGTCAAGGGAGCGAACTGTGAGTCCAGTTCGTAGCGGAGACCGTAGTTCAGAGTAAAGTTTGAAGCCATCTGCCACGAGTCCTGCGCGTAAAACGCCGTGAGCGGCCGGCTGTAGTACGGGTACGTCGGATTTCCGAAACCTTGCTGGTAAACCTGCGGCAGCCCGAACGACGCCGATTGCAGGGGGTTGATGGTGGTGGTGGCAAGTTGTGGGCTGATCAGGAAGCCGGGGAGCGACCCAAACACAAAGCGGCCGGGGAAAAACGTGTGCGACTCGGTGTGATTGCCGCGCAGCAGTTCGTAACCGCCAAACTTAAAAGTGTGACTGTGGTGAATCTTGGTGAAATTGTCCGCGAATTCGTAGCGGCGCAGAATGCTGAAGTTGGGTATGAAAATGCTAGTTCCTAGGTTATTAATGAAACCAGGAATCTGCAGCCCCACCTCGCCCGGTTCGTTGGGAATCACATTAAAGCTGTTGTAATCCCACTGCACCCGGGCCTCGTTCTGCGCCGTCGGATTGATCTGGTGGTACCAGGTGCCTTGGAAATTACTGTCATAGGTGTGGATCGAACTTCCCGCTGAAAAAGCTGTCAGGGAGTGGACATCCGGCGACTCTTCCAAATCGTGTCCATACCTGTAGGTCAAGGAAATCTGGTTGTGCTCGTTAATGTGGTGATCCACGCGGCCGGACCCCAGATATTCGCGCGTGTTGTAAGGAAAGACTCCGCCTTGGGTTTCAAATTGGTTTATGAGGAAGCTGTTCAGCGCGGCCTGCCCGGGGGTGACAAACGGATTCGGTCCCGGATTGGGATTCACCGTCAAAATGCTGTTCAGCGCAAACGCGCACGTTGCCGCCGGCAACGTGATAAACGTGCCTTGCGGGGCTGGAGCCGGTGCCGGCAAACAGGGGACCGGAGTTGCGCCTTTGGCAGCGAGACCGGCGATAATGCCGTTCTGCGCTGCCGTCGGACGGAACACATTGGTGTTCGTCAACAGGGGAACCGAGTTTTGCGCATTCTGCCGCAGGCCTTCGAAAGCGACAAAGAGAAACGTTTTATCTTTCTTGAGCGGTAGACCCAGGGTTCCGCCGAATTGCTGGCGGCTCAAAGTGTCTTTGATCGGTGAACCCACAGTGTCGGGGTTGGCAGGATTGAAGGTTTGGCCGGCCTGTAATGCTTGGCTAAACGAAAACGGATTCTGGGCGTCCAGCGCATCGTTGCGGAAAAAACCATAGAGTCCGCCATGCACATTGTTGGTGCCCGACTTGGTCACAATATTGATCGACGCCCCGGTGGCCGCCCCCAGATCCGCTCCATAATTGCTGCGATTGATCTGGAATTCCTGCACCGCGTCCTGGCCAAGGGTCAGGCGCTCGCCGCCGCTATCGCCTGAGGTTTCGCCACCGTCGATGGTGATGCTGTTTCCTCTGCCATTGCTGCCGTAGAACGACAGTCCGCTCTGAGGAGTTTGCTTCACTCTGAAATCCTGATCCCCGGCAAGTCTGGTGGCATCGGAGACTCCAGGCGCAAGCAACGTAAACGTAAGGTAATCGCGCCGGTCAATCGGCAGATCGGTGATGTACTGTTGCGAAATTGTGTCAGCCTGTTTGCCTTGTGTGGTGTCGATGACGGGTGCCTCACCCGTAACTGTGACCGCTGTGGATACTTCGCCGACCTTCAGACGGAAGTCGGCCGATGCCGCCTGGCCAACACTAACGGTGACGCCTTTTTGCACTTGGGTTTCGAATCCGGGCACTTGTATGCTGACGTCATACGTTGCCGGCGGCAATCCAGTGAGGCGGTATTGGCCCGAGCTGTCAGTCGTCGCTGAGCGTTGCAGACCCGTCTGGGTGTCCACCACAATCACTTTTGCGTGGGTCAACACTGCTCCGGAGGAATCGACTACGGTTCCCCTTAGGTCACCGGACGAACCCACTCCCTGGGCATACGCAAAACCGGATCCGAACAACAGCCATACCAAAACGGATGTCAGCAGCCTGAAGATTTTCATGCCTTTCTCCTCCCTTAACGCGAATACGCGCGGGGTCTTTCTCTGTCTCTGTGTCTTGCCGGGCCCACGTGAAGGTTCGAGTTATCTGCCGATCTGCTCCGTCTCACTCCGTTGGAATTGCTCCACATCCCATAGGAAAACAGATCGGCAAAGCCATCGATTGCCTGCTCATCGGAAACGCCGAGGTGACGGTTTCCTTGAAACAATTTCTCGATGAGGAAATATTCGAACATGTACATGTACATCGAGGCGAAGACAAAAGCCGGGTCTTTTCCGCACCAGCCTTTTTGCCGTTTAGCTTCGCTCAAGAGCGGACCGACTCGCCGCCGAATCTTTTCGATCAGATCCCGAAACGCCGGGGCAAAGTGTTGATTCTTGAACTCGATCACGTCGATGTACATCAGCAGCCAGTAATCGGCGTTGTCATAAACGATCGATCGAATCGCGGATGCCAGCTTACGAATATCCCGCTTGGAAAAAGGCGCTTGGATGATGTTGAACATCTGGTCCCGCAAAGGTTTCATTCGTAGCTCATAGTTACGGACGAGACTCACAAACAATGCTTCCTTCGTCGGGTAATAGGTGTAGATAGCTCCCGTAGAGATCTCTGCCTTTTTGGCAATTTCCCGAATGTTGGTTCCGTGGAAACCCTGTTTCGTGAAGAGAGCCAGCGCGGCCGTTTCAATCCGGCGCTGGTTCTCTTCCATTCGACCTTGCCTGATCTTGGGCATGTTCGTTTCCAATTACGCTTAGTTCAGACTGAAAACCAATCGCCCCGATACCTCGCCTGCTCGCAGTTGCTGTAGTGCTTCATTTGCTTGCTCAAGTTCCCGAGTCGAAACCAGACAACGAATCTTTCCCGCTTCCGCTAGCGCAAGCACCTGCCTTACGTCCGCACGAGTGCCGACAGCAGACGCCCGAATACGAACCTCTTTCGAGGCCATCATGATGGGAGGGAAGCAGATATTCTCCGCGGGCAAGCCGACGACCAGTAGTGTGCCGGCGGGTCTTAAGGACTGAAAGGCTGCGTCGTAGGCGGCGGCGGAAGCCGAGGTTACCAAAGCCGCATGCACGCCACCCTGTTTGCGCAGATATTTCCCCGCATCTGTAGTCGCGGCATTTATGACCGCGGATGCCCCTAATGATTTCGCCAAATCGAGTTTCTGCTCCGAGAGATCGATGGCGGTTACTTCCGCTCCCAGTTCCCGGCCGATTTGAACGGCCATGTGTCCTAGTCCGCCCACCCCGAAAACGGCCAGGCGTTGTCCGCGCGAGATGTCCGCTTGCTTGAGGGCTCGATAGACGGTTACACCCGCACAGAAGAGAGGAGCGGCTTCGTTTGCAGAGAGCTTGTCTGGAATTTGCAGTACGTGGCTGGCAGGGGCGCGAACCAGCTCGGCGAAGCCTCCGTCCACGCTCACGCCAGTAATGCTTTGACGGAGGCAAAGGTTCTCGTTACCTTCGCGGCAGGGTTCGCATTCACCGCACGTCCAGTAGATCCAAGGCAATCCAACTCGATCACCCGTTTGTAAGCCGGTGACCGAAGTCCCTTTGTCAACCACCCTGCCTACGACTTCATGTCCAAGAATCAGGGGTTTCTTGACGATCGGGACGAATTGAGGCCAATCGCCGTCCGCAATATGAAGATCGGAGTGGCACACGCCGCAGGCTTCCACGCGAACCAGGACTTCTCCATCAGCGGGCTTCGGATCCGCTGCGCGCTCAATGGCGAGTGGCTGTTTGAATTCGTGAAGTACTGCAGCCTTCATCGCAGCAACGCCCCTTCCTACACGGGAAGATCGCCATCGTCGTGGATGGCAGCGGGTATTGGAGTTTATCCAAACCGAACAAACGTTCGTTCAATGAACAAGCGTTCAGTGTTTTAGTATGCGCATTGGTAGCTTGTCAAGACTTTATGACCGGTCCAGTTATGCCTTGGTACGAGTGGACGCCCGTACTGGACATCAAATCGGCCCTCCGTTATGGTTGCGTGCCGATGGCTTCTTCAACCGTGGAATATTCCGACGTTGCCGCCGTGCGCACTGGGGAAGAACTGGACGGCGCGAGGCTGGCCGAGTATCTGCGCGGGAAAATCGAAGGGGCGGATTCTGGGATCAAAATTCAACAGTTTCCTTCCGGCCATTCCAACCTGACCTACTTACTGGAAGCCGGCGCGCGCGAATACGTGTTGCGGCGCGGGCCGCTCGGCCCGGTCGCCCCTAAGGCCCACGACATGGCTCGCGAGTATCAAGTGCTCCGAGCTATCCATCCGCATTTTTCTGAAGCTCCGAATGTGTTCCATCTTTGTGATGATCCGGCGGTCATCGGGGTGGTGTTTTACATCATGGAGCGGCGGCGTGGGATCATCCTGCGCGATCGCATTCCGCGGCAGATGAAACGCTTGCCAGATCATCCCCGCCTCGTCAGCGAAGCTTTCATCGATTGCATGGTGCGACTCCATGGCATTGACTTGCAATCTTCCGGACTGCTTGCGCTCGGCAAGCCCCAAGGATTTCTGGAACGGCAAGTGCGTGGATGGGGGGATCGGTGGCAGCGCTCCAAAACTGAGGATCTGCCCGAAATGGAATTTGTGATTAGGTGGTTGGACGAGACGCTGCCGTCGTCTCCACCCCCCACGCTTGTGCATAACGACTACAAGCTCGACAACGTGATGCTCGCCACCGAATTGCCGAATCGCATCGAGGCGGTGCTCGATTGGGAAATGGCAACCATCGGCGATCCGCTAGCGGATGTAGGACTGACTCTGTGCTACTGGTCCTGGGCGGCAGCTCCAGAGCTAGGGAGCTACGGTGTGAAGGCACTAACCGCAAAGCCAGGATGGTACAGCCGCGACGAATTCATCACACGGTATGCTCAGCGCACCGGGCGCGATCTTACGCGCATTGCTTACTACGAAGTTCTCGGCATCTTCAAGCTGGCGGTGATCCTGCAGCAAATCTACTACCGGTTTCATCGGGGACAGACCTCGGATGCGCGCTTCCGCGACTTCGACAGCAGGGTGAAAGAACTCGTCAAACTGGCAGCCTCTCTTGTGGAGCGCAACGGTTGAGCACCATCTACCTAGTGCGACACGGGCAGGCCGGGACTCGTAACGCATACGATTGTCTGTCGCCGCTGGGGCGGCGGCAGGCGCGGCTGCTGGGTGAATATCTTGCGGCACAGCGGCTCGTATTCTCCGCCGCGTACTCCGGCTCGATGAAACGGCAGCAGGACACCGCATGGGAAGTTCAGTCGGCTTATCGAGATCTCGGAGTGGAGTTTCCCGAAATAGTCGTGAACTCGGACTGGGACGAATTCAATCTGGATCGCATCTATCGCGAAATCGGTCCTCGCCTGCGTAGCGACGATCCGAGCTTCCGCGAGCAATACGAAGCTATGCAGCAGGAGGTCCGCTGCAGCGGGAGTGATCAGGACGCAGCGGTTCATCGCCGATGGCTGCCATGCGATTCAAGAATCGTAAAGGCGTGGATCGCTGGCCAATATTCCTACCAAGGCGAGAGCTGGGATGACTTTCGCAAGCGCGTGGCTGGCTGCGGGTGCGAATGGCGCAACGGCACGCGGAAGACCAATATCATTGTGTTTACGTCGGCCATGCCCGTGGGGATCTGGGCCGGTTTGGCGCTGGATATCGCTGACGAGCGCGTCCTCCGACTCGCGGGGGTTCTTCACAATAGCTCTTACAGCATCCTGCGATGCAAAGCCGAGGATCTGCGGCTGCACACGTTCAATGCCGCGCCGCACCTGGTGCAGGACGATTTACGAACTTACCGCTGAGGCTGATTCATGCTCTTCGACTCCTCCGACAAAGCGAAGCTGCTGCAGCAGAAATTGACCGCTTTCATGGAGGAACATGTCTATCCGAACGAGGCGCGCTTTCGTGCCGAACTGGAAAGAGATCGCTGGAAACCAGTGTCCTTCATGGAGGACTTGAAAGTAAAAGCCCGTTCCGCCGGACTCTGGAACCTCTTTCTGCCGGGTGAGAAAGGTGAAGGCCTCAGCAATCTCGAATACGCGCCGCTGTGCGAAATTATGGGTCGCAGCCTCATGGCGCCGGAGATCTTCAACTGCTCGGCTCCGGACACCGGAAACATGGAGGTTCTTTCCCGTTATGGATCTCAGGAACAGAAAGAGCAGTGGCTTAAGCCCATGCTGGAGGGAAGGATTCGCTCCTGTTTTGCCATGACCGAGCCTAACGTGGCCTCATCGGATGCCACGAATATTCGGTCGAGCATCCGTCGCGAAGGCGATCAGTATGTCATTGATGGGCACAAGTGGTGGGCCTCGGGAGCGGGCGATCCGCGTTGTAAAATCGCGATTTTCATGGGCAAGACCGACCCCGGAGCGCCAAAGCACAAGCAGCAATCGATGATCCTGGTTCCGATGGATGCGCCAGGAGTCAAAGTGGAACGGCTGCTCACCGTCTTCGGCTACGACCACGCTCCGCACGGGCATGCCGAGATCAGTTTTACGAATGTTCGGGTCCTCGTTTCGAATATGTTGTTGGGCGAGGGACGAGGTTTTGAAATCGCACAAGGCCGACTCGGCCCCGGCCGAATCCACCATTGCATGCGCTGCATCGGGGTCGCTGAGCGCGCTCTGGAGCTAATGTGCAAACGGACGCAGCATCGCGTGGCGTTCGGCAAGCCGCTGGCAGAGCAAGGTACGATTCGCGCCGGCATCGCCCATTCGCGCATGGAGATCGACCAAGCGCGCCTGCTCACTCTACAGGCGGCGCACAGGATGGACACGGTCGGCAACAAAGCCGCGCAAACGGAAATCGCCATGATCAAAGTAGTTGCTCCCACTGTGGCACTGCGCGTCTTAGATCGCTCAATCCAGGCCCATGGAGGACTCGGCGTCTCCCAAGACACCTTTCTCGCCGCCGCCTGGGCCAATGTCCGGACGCTGCGGCTTGCGGATGGTCCAGACGAGGTGCATTCGGAATCGATAGCGAAATGGGAATTGAGGAAGTGGCAGGAACGGGAAAACAGCGTCCACTAGTCACCAAAGATATGCCCCTCAACGACCAATTCTCTCCGCTAATATTGGAATCGGTCGGCGAATTCCAAACGATGGTGGGCAAGGAGAGTGCCAAATCCGACTGGGTTATGGTGGCCCAGGACCGCATCCAGGGCTTCGCAGAAGTCACTGGCGACCTGCAGTGGATTCATCTCGATTCCGACAGAGCGCAACGAGAATCGCCGTACGGATCTCCCATCGCGCACGGATTCCTTACGCTTTCGCTGCTCAGCCAGTTGTTCAGGAGCGCTATCCGGATTCGCCGCGCACCCATGACGATCAACTACGGGCTGAACCGCGTTCGTTTTCCTGCTGCCGTGCCGGCTGGTTCCCGCATTCGAGCGATCTTCTCCGTTCAGTCTTTCCAGGAAGTGGCGAATGGAGCCGAAGTCACGTTTTCGGTTGTCGTCGAATGTGAAAAGGTGGCCAAACCGTGCTGCGTGGCGGAATGGATTCTCCGCTATTATCCCTGACTCTCAATCATGCCTCTATTGAAAGACAAAGTAGCTGTCGTTACGGGAGCAAGTCGCGGCATCGGCAAGTCGATCGCCCACTGCTTTGCGCGTGAAGGTGCGCACGTCGTAATTTGCGGCCGGGAGCAGAAAACACTTGAAGACGTGGCTCGCGAGATCGGACCGCAGGTCAAGCCAGTCGCAAGCCATGTAGGAAGAATCGAGCATCTGCAGAACTTGGTTGAATCAACAATCTCCGAATTTGGGCGGATCGACGTACTGGTCAACAATGCCGCCACAAACATTGCTCAGGGTTCCTGCCTGGAAATGGACGACGGCCAGTTCGACAAAATGGTGGAGGTGAACCTCAAGAGTGTTTTCCGATTAATCGGCCTGGTCGCGCCGGGCATGTGCGCCAGAGGTTCCGGTTCCATTATCAACATTTCGTCGGTGTCAGGCTTGCGCCCTCAGTACCACGGACTGCTTTACAGCATGACGAAGGCAGCGCTCATCATGATGACGAAGTCGTATGCACTCGAGCTGGGACCCAAAGGCGTTCGCGTAAATGCGATTGCTCCGGGTCTTATACAAACGGAGTTGAGCGCGTACTACTGGAAGGATGACGCCCGCCTCTCGCAGATCCTACACAATCAGCCCATTCCGCATTTGGGCCAGCCAAATGAGGTCGCGGAAATAGCCCTAGCATTGGCAAGCGAGCGTACTTCCTTTGTGACAGGGCAAACCATCGTTGTCGATGGGGGTGCATTGCTTGGCCGGGGTCCTTTGGAAGGGGAAAGCATGTAAATCCTGTCGACGACTGGCTTGATCACGCCGGGTGCGCCACCTGGTGCGCCACCCTTTCGTTCTTATTTTCCTCCTGTGGTTTCTGTTTTGGAACTCGTAGATGCGGGCCGCATCCTGCGCGATTTTCGCAGGGTGGGCTTATCCCATACCGGTTATCGATCCGATTTAGAAACAGAATCTTCTCCCGTTGCACAGTTCCACATTTCAATCTTGAACTCTTAACAATGACGCGCCTCGGCTCCGCTCGCGACGTGGCAACTGTGTAAGCTGGGCCTAGTTAAGTTAGAGCTGGAACATGCGGAAGGCTTGTAACGATCAAGAAGAATTTGTACATTTTTTCTTAAGCGAAAGGGAAACGATCAAGCTACCTGAAGTAGATCGGATCTATACCGTCACTGAAGGCAATGGCATCACCGGCGCCCTGTGCGGAGCAACGGAGTGTGAGAAAAGCGTGCGAAAGGCCAAAGCTCATCGGTAGGGCCAAACGCCGAAACGCATTCGTATCCGACGTGTTGTCTAAATGAGCCGAACGAAATCTTTCGCGGAGACGTTCAGAGCGCTGCGGCTTATGCACTCGTTGAGTACTGCGCATGACTGCACCGCAGGTCGGCCGACTTGAGACTCTCTGCTGCTAATTAGCCTGGTTCGTCATACACGCCGATCTCGGCAATGTGAGGCATCTGGTTGCTGCTTTCCAAAAGCAACCGCACCCTCTGCGACAATACGCGAGGAATGCGATGAATTGTCGTAGGTGTCGGCTTTTCGCCGCTTGCCAACGTAGTCCAGTCCACACCGTTCCAGCACTCAAAACGGTAGCTCCGAATGCGGCTTTCCAAATAGTCATCTCCTTTGCCAACAGGCTCCACGAGCGACACAACATTGAAGCTCTCCTGCTTTTGCAGATCCACCTCTAACCAGCCTGAGGTTTGCCCCTCCTCCAAGTACCAGCTCGAATGAAAGTCACCATCGTTCGCTTCATCCGAACCCACAGTATCGGGGTAAGAACTGGCATGAATTGGCTTGCCCCTCGCCAGATTTCGCGTCGTGATCACGATGTGCTTGCTAAGCTTTGCCATTGGTCCAGGATGCGTCCATGCCCTCCCAATCTCCTCCAAGCGGCTCACAAGATTCGACGCGAGCCGTCCTTCGCGGTTCGGTGGAGCATTGAGAATCAGGTTGCAGTGTCTGAGATTCAGTGGCCGAAGCCACTCCTCAACAACAGTCTTTACCGCCTTGAGAGGTCCATTCGCGTCTCGTTGCTTCCAGAACCATCCTTCGGTAAGGGTCGCACAGGCGAGGGCAGGCACGTCGCTACCTTCTGGGACCTTCTGCCCGGCATTCTGCTCAAAAGCCTTCACATCGGAATAGTAGAGTCCGCTCGGAGGATATTGACTGGCATTGAGATCGCAGATCAGGCAGTCGGGCTGGAGATTCTTAATGTGCTCATAGATCTCGTGGAACGGCACCTCGTCATACGTGATGCGACTCCACGGCGCATCCCAGCCATCGGTGATGAGGATGTCGACTTCGCCATAGCCGGTGAACAACTCCGTCAATTGATCTTTGATGAGCTGGACCTTGGACGATGTGACGTTGAAATGACGGATGTCATCGCGCAGCGACAAGATCGAATAATAAAGCCCCACCCGCAGACCAGTCTTGCGGAAGGAATTGACATAGGCGCGCACGACGTCGGTCGAATACAGCGTCTGACCCACGCTTGCCGCCGCCGTCTTTGTCGACCACAGGCAAAACCCATCGTGATGCCGGGTCGTCAGGCAGCCCCAAGTCATGTTCGCCGACTGCGCCGCCCCGGCCCATTGATCCGTATCGAGAGCGGTGGGACGAAAGAGGTCAGCGGGCGATGTCGGATCGCCCCATTCGCGATCCTGAAAAGTGGCCATATTGAAATGCACGAACATGCCGAATCGCAGATCCACAAACCGCTGTTGCAGATCGAGGAGTGGGAGTCCGCGACGCGGAGTTGCCCGCTGCGTACCCTTCTGCTCCGTCGCGGCATCGTGAGTCGAGGCCAGCATCGCTGCGGTCGCTGTTCGAGCGGCCAGTTGGACGAACTCTCTCCTTGACGTCATTTTTCGACGCGCCCCTCCAGCAATCCGCGAGCTTCCGGTGCGTCTGCTTCTGCCACCCAAAACTCGGTACGGCGCGCCTGAAGTTGCCTGCAAGCATGCCTATCTGTCTGGGACCTCAATGCGCAGGGTAATCAACCCCCAAGCGGTACGTGATTGCTCTCCGAGAGGGCCTGCACGTCGAGATGTCAACGCACTAAGTCTTCTATTTGCAGCCCAAGTCCAGCATCTCCGGAGTGGATCGTGTACGTCTTTGTCCCATGGCGCAAATGCCGCAGTTCACCGTTGAAGCCTCTTGGCGTGTCAGCATTCAGCAGCTGAGGTGCGCCGCTGAGTTTCGGCAGATACCCGAAAAGCGTGCAAAGGACGGTCTCGGCAAAGGCTCCGCCGCCCGTACACTCGCGCATGCAGCCCTGACGCTGAGCAACGCGAACCGGTGCGTCGCGTTCTCGCCTCGTTACTCCGTAGAACTCGCGCGCCTGCGCGTACACGCCTTCGTAGACTGCGGCCTGGGTCCGCCGCAGAAAGGGAACAGCGATGTTCCAGTAGCCCAGACGGCACAAAGCGTCAACCGTCACGGCAGGCCATGCATCGTAGGCGCCCATCGGTCCATGATCGGGGCGGTCAGAGATCGTCGCTGCGACGTCGAGTTGAGATTGCGCGCGCATCCAGTTTTCCATCAACAGTTCGCGTTGAACGAAGTCAACCATTTCACGGCAAACGTTGGGCGGCAGATCTGCAGCCAGGAAATGGCCGACAGTGGCGAAGTCATAGCAGTGACGCATCTCCACCCGTGTTCCATCGCGGTGCAGGCTGGCCCATACGCCCTTTCCTGGTTCGTAGAGCGTCATGACTGCCTTCAACATGACGTCTGCGTCGAGGCGTAACTGTCGAGCTTCGGCGCCGTCGCCATTCTCATCGAGAATCCCGGCAAGCTCCCGCATCATCCACACATTGGCGGAGTTGAACGAAGGAACTTTGTTGATGTAGGTAGGCACACATTCCAGCAGATTGAGGGCGCCACCGTAATCAGCAAGCTGGTCTGTAGGATTCAACCGCAGTTTCTTCCAGTTTGCCGCTAGGACGTGCATGCGTTCGAGCACCGTCTGGTCGGCGATCTTCTCCCGGAGGAACTCCTTGTCCTGCGTGACAACGAGATACGACCAGGCCAGCCGGAAGATGGAGAGATCGTTTGCCGCATATCCGCGCAGATCCCATCCGGCGGGAACCTCCAGATGCTCGGGCGAAGGAGGTCGTTCAGCTTTGAAGACGATAACCGCGCTCTCGTGCGGGTCCTGCTCAAGGAACAACTTGATTTGCTCCTTCATCTGCTTGGGTTCGAGCAAGGCGAAAAGAGTAGAGAACAGCGAGGTATCCCAGTAGAAGACCACTCCTTTAGGGCGTTCACCGCTGGTGATAAAGGTCCTGTTGCTCCACAGATTGGTTCGCAACAGCACAAGTAACGTAAGCACACTACGGTAGTAGATCTCACGGATCGCCGCATCGTTTGTAACCAGCAACGGAGCATTGCCTGAGAAGAAGTCGTTGCGCGGCGTGAAGGCGCTCTTCCACCTGTTCTCCCATTCCGCTTTGGTGCGGTCCCATTGTGTTTCCAACCACTCGCTTGTAAGGCCAGAGCGTCCGGGCTTGCCTGGTTCCACCACGTGCATCAGGAAACGAATTTCGCGGCTTTCACTCGGGGCAAGGCTCATCTGCCACTCGGCAAACTGGCCGTCCGTTTTGTTTTGCGGAAGATCGAAGAAACGATAAACATAGTCCAGCTTCCATTTGTCCGACGTGGCGCGGATCTCTCCAGGCCCGACCAACTCGCGATTCACCGGCCTCCAGCCCGAATCCACAGTCAATGCAACGTGAAAAGACTTGGCGGTCACGCCATGATTAGTGAACTTCACTCGCCACATGACCACCGTGTCTTCTATAACCAGCCTGTTTGTGGTGACCACCTCGAGATCGCCTACTTGTGCGCGGCGCACCGCCTGGAAGGGAAACCACCTGCAGCTCGTACTCTCGTAGGATCGGTCATCAATTGTCATGCCACAAAGCGGCAGGGAATAATAGATGGGCCAGCGCGGTCCGGAGTCGTCGCCATAGAGTTGACCGCCAGGCAGGAAGTTGACCCCAACAAGATCCGGCGCGCAGGCGGCCATCTCGTGGAAGTTATGCAGCGAAGGCATCTGGGCAAGCAGGCCGCAATCCAGCCAGCCGGTTCCTAATTCGTCCAGCGTCGGTAGCCCTGCAGCACCCGACGACGTTGCTGCGCTATCTGCAGCAAATCCAAAAGCCATGCCGGGAAGTAGTTGCGCTGAGAGCGCCGCCATTCCGGCTTCGCAGAACGTCCGCCGGCTTATGGTCTTATGCACTACCGAAGGGGTTTCGCTCTTGGCTTTACCCATCGTTTCACATATCTCCATTCGTCCGTATCTTCCGAAGTGCCGCTGTAGCACAGTGGCACCCTTCGAGAAACCCGCAGTCAGTGTCAACTGCACCCGAACTCGATTGCAGCCGACCTATGTGTTCAGGGTTTCAATGCGCAGCGTGATCAAATCCCAGGCAGGTACGTCCACTTGTGTGTCGATTCTTTCAAGCGGTAGCTCACTGAGGTTGCTGCGCCAAACCTTAATCGGTCTCCCATCCGCCCAGGTCAAGCCGGCCTTACGGTCTTCTCCCGACGCGCCGAAAAGCTGGACAATCCACGCGCCGCCGTCTGCGCTTCGCTTGCACTCCTGCACAAGCACGTCCTCCTGATCTATTCGGAGCTTCACGCCCATTCGGGATCGTTGCCCCTGAGCTGAAGCAATGAGGGGCCGTGACATCCCAGTTGCAAAACGGCTGGCCGCCGCGGGCTCGTAGCCCCCGTGCGGACGAAGCGCATACCGAAACTCGACGGGGCCATCCTGGTACGCGCGGTAATTCGTTGACCAATGATTGCTCATGATCCAGGAATAGAACGTGTGTGTGGGCTCAATGTGTTTTCGCCAGATCTCTGGATGGGTTTGCGAGCCTAGCATGGTGGCCGAAAGAGAGCCGATTTCGATCAGAGGCGCATCAAGGGTTGCACATGTGACGCCGTACTCTGCGTTTGCGACATCAATCCACCGGCCCACAGGCAACCAGTTCTTGCACGAACCCGGCAGTTGATCCTCTTCGGGACGCATAACCGCGAGTGGGACGTCAATGTGAATTCGACCATTCTCAATGGCAAACGGAAAGGCGAATTGCAGGCTCTCTTTAGATTCATGCTGAGCAAAATCTCCGCCAGTCCCGCCTTGGCCTGGGTGCGGATTGAGGGGAGCACGTTTCTTATTTACGATATTGGATATTTCAATCCAATCTGCAGAGGCCTTCAATCGCACGCGGCGAACAAGATCTACACACCCCGGTGCGGAAGACTCGATGCGAATCGCGGCAACGAGGGGGCCGGGTTCCTCGATGGCGATGCGTACAGGACCGCTCGTACTCACCTTCGATGTGTCTTTGCCTTCAAGGAATAGGTATTGATTTATTGCCTCGTCCCGGCTGGTGTCCACAAGGTTGCGCACACTCTGGTTGGACGTCAGTTCGATGATGTTGCCGCTGTTGCTGTCGACTTTCGCGCGTACGATGCCGTTATCCAGGACTCCGTCCAGCACCCTCACCCGCTTTGCCGGAGCATGCGGGGCCGCTGCTGAAAGATGAAAGCTGGCACTCCCCAGCGGAGGAACACTCTCTGCGAGAAAAGCCAATTCTCCTGTCGAAAGCCGCTGTGATGGAACAGAAGCGCCGTGTTCATTCTCCACGTGGTCCTTGCCCAGGGACCTCTCCTTCGTGATCACAATCACTTCTGTTCTCGGCCAAGAACAGGTGTTATGCACATCGAGGTTCGAGCTATTGTTCTCGCTAGCATAGGCGTCGAGCACCTTCTCAAAGAGCTTCTTCGACTCGTTCTCGGCGTCAACAGCGAATTGACGTTTCACCTGCCATTGTTGTGTGACAAAGGGGTTCTCAGAATCCGAAACACTATTCCACGCTCCCCATGTGTGTTCCGAATACAACAAGACATTTCTCCAGGCGAGGTTGTAATCGGAGCTGTTGTATGCCTGCGGTGCGAGGATCGCAGAGAGCGTTGCCGCCTGGGCCAACCTCTCGGCTGCTCCTCGGTTCATTCGTGTCTCTAAGGCGGATGACCCGGCTCCATCCTCCCAATAAGGGGTTAAATCGCCCTTGAACTGCGGTAGCTGGTGGCCGTGCTGTTTCTCGAATGTCGCAAACGCATCGCTGGTTGTGGAAATGGAGAAGCGCGGCCATTCGTATTCTTGATTCCACTTCTTTACGAACTCGCAAATGTCCGGATCAGGTTCCGCATTGTCGCCATGGCCCGCCCACCGGATATAAGAAATCTGATAAGGGAACCCGATCTCATCCAGTCTGGCTTGGTACTTGTTGACCCACTGCGTGTCCAGCTTCATGACGTGCGACATTGCATAGCCGGTCCACGGAATCCAGACGAGCACTCTTTCGTTGCCGGAGGGAGAGATCCACCAGAATGGCTTATCTTGCCACTCAACCATAAAGGTTCCAATGCGGTCGAAGTAGTTGGGAGCAGCCGAGAAGTAGCGGATGCCGGCTTGGGCCATCGCGGAGACCGTTCCCCAGGTATAGCCAGGAACATCGCTGATCATGGCAGAGTCAACGGGGATCCCACACTGACTGCCTAGTTCGGTTGAGTAGCGAAATAATTGGAGAAGTTCTTCAGGGCGGCAAAGGCCAGTTAGCTCGTTTGCATACATACCGTTTAGCCCGATCCAGCGCTTCTTCACAGCGCTGATCAGTTCTTGGCGCTCTGGCTCGGTCTTGGTCCGCATGAACAGATCTGCTCCCCAGAGAACCTCAAGGTTCCAAACGAATCGCGCACCGGGCGGGTAGTCAGCTGTGTTTCGCGCCAGTTCGATTCCCCTGGAGATATTTGCCACTTGCTTTTCTTCAACATTGCTCTGGAGATCCGTATATCCAAGGTCATGGTGGGAATGAGGCAGGATGAAGATCAGCAATTTGCGCACTGGTTCTACGCGAACTTCGGCTGACTCCGACTTGCCGGCGATTTCATACTCGATAAGCATCTGCCGAGCTGTTTCAACCGGGTCCACATAGACGTTGAATGTATGTGTGCCTGGAGACAGAACTCGCTTCTCGACTTGCTGGTGATCGACGCGAACCACCAAAGTTGCATCCGTTCCGGCATGTTCTACCGTCAGTTGGATCGGTTGGACAAGCTTCCCACCTTTGTTTGACAACCCGCGAATTGGAATGCCAAAGCTAGACTTTTCCACCGAGATTTGATCTAGGCCTAGAGCGGATATCCGAGGATTCACCCAAGCCATCCCGGCTGCAGCCGCAATTCCCTTTATGACTTTGCGTCTTTCCATACTCGGCAAAAAACTTCCTTTCTGACCAGGGCTAACAAAGCCGAACGCGCGTCATGCAGGCCTAGTGATATACGGGTTGGCTGAAGTGTGTCGGCTGGAAATCCTACGGAGACAATGGTCGAATGTCAACTTAACACGCGTATATAATGATCATAATTCCATATTAAATTCACTAATAGTGATTGAATAAACTCCTGCAACCTAAGTTCGCCCCGACTTAGCAATCAGGCTGCACCACTGGAAAACTAGTTTTGGGAGGATGAAAGCGAGTTCTGCGGGGGATGAGCTCGATGCGGTGTTTCGATCATACGTCAAGATCGTACGATCACGGTGAGATATAGTAAGACGAGAGGCCGAAGAACCGGCTTGTTGCGCTCAACTATATGGCTCCCAAGACCGATAATCTCGTCGCACGTCAGGAATACATTCTTCGGCGCCTGCAGGAGACGGGCAGTGTCGAAGTCGATGAACTTTGCAACACGCTCGGTGCATCGATAGCAACCATCCGGCGAGATCTCGAGGACCTTGAAAGCCGTTCGCTTTTGAGGCGAACGCGAGGCGGAGCTGTCCCGATCGGGCCGTTATTCTACGAACCGTTTCGACACGATAGTTCTTTCCAAGACAAAGTTAACAGCTTCGCTGAAGAAAAACGTCGGATTGCGGTTGCAGCAGCTGCTCTCGTCAGCACGGGACAGACTGTTGCCTTAAGTGGGGGTACCACGACGACCGAAGTCGTGCGGTGCCTGAGACTTCTTACTGACATCTCGATCATTACAAATACAGTGAACGTGGCAATGGAGTTGAGCAACAGAAAAGATATCGAGGTGATCGTGACGGGAGGGCACCTCCGTGGAAATTGGTTCACTCTCGTGGGCCCGCTAGCAAACGCCGCAGCCGAGGCGCTCTTCTCCGACATCATGTTCATCGGTGTCGACGGCATAGATGCAAAACAAGGCCTCACTTGCACGAATCCCTCTGAAGCCGAAGTCCTGCGCAAACTTGTGCAACACGCCAAAATAAAGGTTGTGGTAGCTGATCACAGCAAACTCGGTTCTGTCAGCAGGTATCTCCTCTGCCCAACAAAGGGCATGGACAGATTGATCACCGACATTGGGGCACCCGCTTCAGCGATTGCGCCGTTCGAAAAACTCGGCATTGACATCACCCTGGTCTAAGTTCAATCCACAGATTTGATCGAGAGACGTCTCATCGGTTTGCGCATGCCAAAAGCGCCGTCGCGCGGGCAATGCTCATCGGCCGAGCGTATAGGTATGGGCTGGCTCCGGTTGGGCAGGCGGGCCTAGAACGCGCAATCAAGATTTTGCGAGACGATGTGGAGACGACGCTGTGGCTGTTGGGCTTTGGGCTGCCGCTCGGTGCAGGAATTGAAGAATTGAATACATCCTTCTTATATTGAATGTTCCGTGTGAATGGCGAAAGGTGGTGGATGCATGAGTGAACAAGAGTCGAAATTTTCGCCGCGCATTTTTCATGCCAGCTCACTCAGTCTTGGGTGCGGCAGCGATGCGCGTACTAACCCAAGTTCGTCAGCAAACCCATCGCGGACCGAGTAAGTCGTTCAGAATCAGTTTAGGCGAAGGCAAAGTCCGCACTACATCTGGAGAAGGCTTTAGTCGTCCCGGCAGGCCAGCCTCCACCAAGAACCCGGCCTGCGCTTGGAGTGACGGGAGCGATTCAAGATCGCTTTGTCGCAAGTCGCTGGGAAAAGCACCTTCGCCGAGGTATCCGGTTAGACCCCGCTCTAGGCAACTCCAAGAATTTCCGGACATTTGAATTGAAAAAGGCGCATCAGTCCAGTTCGCGCGCAGAACGTAAGCACTGTATCCCGTATTGGAGAGAAGGCGTCCGCCAGCCCAATTGGCCGAACGGCGTAACCAGCGCGAACTTCGGAATTGCCGGGCCGGGCTGCGGCAATCGCAGTGTCCTGTCCGAAAGCGACTGAGTAGCTGAGCAATGGAGCCGGGATGCCACGCAATCCCGCGACGAACACGGCCGCCCATGTCGTCGACTATCGAGGCACTTGAATTCGCGTCCGTCCAGAAAATTGCATTTCGCTCATCATTTATGATTGACAACTCATATTTCGATCGCATATGCTGCACCGCACTAAGAACGCATAGGTATTCGCGGCCTTCGCAATCGCCCGCAACGCGATAGGTGCGGCAGCTGATCACGGAAGCCCCGATCAAAAAGACTTTTCGGAGGACAAGCTAATGTACAAAGCTTCTCGGGACGCCAACGTGAGTACTATGAAGTTTTCAGCTGAGTGGTGGAAGACCTGCAGAGTATTTGCCTCATGGCAAGCGTGTCTTCTGGGCGGCATCCTATTGCTATCCGGTACGGTGTTGGCGCAGTTATCGACGGCCTCGCTGAGCGGAATTGTCCGAGATCCCAGCGGCGCGTTGGTTCCCAAAGGCAGAGTCGTGCTGAGAAATGTGGCTACCGCCGTCGAGCACACAACCACAACCAATGGAGCGGGCGCCTATCTCTTCCTTGATATCACCCCGGGTAGCTATGTGGTCTCCGCCTCGGCTCCGGGCTTCGTGGAGCAGCGGGTTCCTGAGTTCACACTTGCGGTCGGACAGGCCGCAACGATTGATTTTGCTCTGGCCGTCGGTTCACAAACCGAGGTAGTGACGGTGCATGGCGCCACGCTCCAACTGGACACGGCAAGTGCCAATCTCGGACTCGTTGTCGAGACGAAACAGGTCAATGATCTTCCGCTTAACGGGCGCGACTTTACCCAGCTTCTTACCTTAACTCCGGGAATATCTCCGGTAGACAATGGACAAGCCGGCCCCTCAGGAGGCCAATATGCAACCCCGGAGCCAATTAATCAGGCGTCCGTTATTCCTTCCGTCAATGGGGCAGGTAACCGAAGCAATTATTTTTTCACGGATGGTCTGAGCAATTTTGGAGCCTTCCACAGTGTGTACGCGGTTCCGCCCATCATCGATGAGATTCTGGAGTTCAAGGTCGTGTCTCACACCGACAGCGCAGAATACGGGTCGGTAACCGGTGGAGTCGTCAACGTAGTCACAAAGTCCGGCACAAACCAACTTCACGGCTCAGCGTTCGAGTATGCCCGCAATGCAGTCCTCGATGCTCGGCCCTACTTCCTTCCAGCTAGTACGCCCAAGCCGTCCTTTAGCCAAAATGAATTCGGCGGAGTTATCGGAGGTCCAGTTTGGCTCCCGAAACTGTACAACGGCAAGGATAAAACCTTCTTTTTCGCGGCATACCAGGGATTCCGTTTTCAGCAGACCGCCGATAAGCCAATCAAAGTTCCAACTGCGGCGCAACTTGCCGGCGATGAGAGTTCTTGGCCGACACAGATATACAACCCGTTCTCGACTCGACCGGATCCAGCCAACCCTGGCCAGTTCATTCGTAGCCCATTTCCGGGGAACCAGATTACCCCAGATCCCAACATGGTAGCTTTTGCCAAGTTCATATTCCCTGCAGCCGGGCCTGTATTTGATGCGAGCGGAGATAATGCGATTGACCCAACTCCCACCACTCAGCACATCAACCAGTTCACCGCCCGGATTGACCACAAGATTGGCAAGAATGACTCAGCATGGTTTCGCTACAGCTACGCCACCAGCGTACAAAGTTCTTCCAATGGTCTGCCGGGAATACCAAACGTCGTCACTGTTCCAAACAGGAACTATGGAGCCAGCTACGTACATGTCTTCAGTCCGAGCCTTGTTCTTCAAGGCGAATTTGGCCGAACTACTGTCGGAGACAACGCGGTAAGTGAATTTACAAAGTCATCGGCAGCTCTCATCAGCCAGATTGGGTTCTCGCCGGCATTTGTCGGCAATTTCAGCGCAGCACCGGGAAAAAGCTTTCTTCCGGGACGTGGTATTGGTAGTTTTATCACCGGCTATGCGAGCGCAGGCGAAGGCGTTGCGCTGCACCCTGAGGTTCCGAATGCCAACCAATACAGTGCCGTTTTGACGAAGACGTTCGGACACCACGAGATTCACGTAGGTGGGGGGTTCATTACCAATAAATTTTTCAGTCCGATCACCGTCGATGGCCTCACATTCGGCGCTCAGCCAACCGCGGATACAAATCCTCAAGACACCGTCAATAGCGGCGACCCGCTTGCATCCTTTCTCCTCAACGTTCCTACTCAAGCAGACCGGCGCAACGTGGTTACGGAAACGCGCTTTGGGGGTGTAATGAGCGAATTTGTACAGGATTCTTGGAGGGCCACTCCTAAATTGACGATCAATGCGGGACTTCGTTACGACGTCACATTTTATCCACCCATGGGTACCAGCAAGCAAATTGGTGTGGATGGCGGGCCAGAGACCGGTGACGTTGATTTCAACAACGGCACCTATATCATCCAGAAGCTTCCTCCTATCTGCAGTGCGCGCGGTTTTGCGCCTTGCCTTCCCGGAACCGGCGCGCTCCCAGCGCACGTAGTCGTGTCTCCAAACGATAAGATACTTCATACCGACTGGGGGAATGTCGGTCCCCACGTCGGCTTTGCCTACAGGGCTAAGGAAAGCTTAGTGGTTCGGGGAGGTTTCGGCATCGTCTATGACAATTGGTCGGGTGTATTGCAAACGGCACAAAACATAAGCGGACTATGGCCTGACATTGGTCAACAGGAAGCCGCCAACTTGAACGCGCCGACTAGTGCCTCACCAACACCGACAGTTAAAGCCCAGAATCCCTTCGCAATCGCCAACAATAGCTTCTTCCCAGCGCCCACGCCATTCGGTCAGGTTGGCTTTGAATACGATCCGCATCTGAAGGATCCCTATTCGGAGCAATGGAACTTTGGCGTGCAGAAGCTTATTAGCTCGTCGACCACATTGACGGTGAATTACGCTGGCGCGAGCAACCACCGGCTTGATGTTGGCGGCATCTACAATGGCGCGCTTACGCCAGGACCCGGCGACCCACAGTCCCGCGCCCTGTATCCCTACATTGCACCGACGTTTTATGATCGCAGCGTGGGCAATGGTAATTACAACGGACTTCAGGTCTCGCTGGATAGGAGTTATACCAACGGTCTCTCGTACGCGGTGGCCTACACCTTCTCAAAGTCCATTGATGTTGGAGGCGACGGATATTACGGTGTTGAAGGCGGCGTTCCGCAGGATGCCTATAACCCGGCTCGCTACGATCGGTCTGTGTCCGGACTGGATTTAACGCACATTCTATCTGTGAACACGCTTTACGAAATTCCTGTTGGGAGAGGAAAGAGATTTTCCACTGGACACGGTGGGCTCGATTACATTCTGGGGGGCTGGCAGATCAACAACCTGTTCCAAGCCCATTCGGGCATTGCTTTTACTCCCCTCAGCAGCAGCGATATCGCGAACACCGGGCAAGCACTTAGTTATGAACATTTGAATCTCGTGGGGAATCCTGGGCTTTCGAACAGGAGCGCAGCGGAGTGGTTCAATACCGCCGCCTACGCCACGCCCGCGCTCTTCACCTTCGGCAACGCAGGACGCAATTCCCTCAGGGGGCCATCCTATTGGAACTTGGATACGTCGCTGTTTCGCCTGTTCCCGGTGGGGGAAGGGCGGCAGTTCGAGTTTCGAATCGAGGGATTCAATGTGCTCAACCACGTAAACCTGGGTCAGCCCAATAACGACATCAACAGTGGGAAAGCCTTCGGTACGATCAACAGCACCGCAAATACAGCACGACAAGTTCAGCTTGCAGCGAAGTTTGTCTTCTAAGACTGTCATGTGCAGAGCAAAGCTGATTGCAGGTAGAACGGCCGCTTCGGCGGCCGTTCTTCACAAAGGCGACGCTCGGATCGGCGGTGTCTAGTGTTCTGCGGACTGGCGTCGTATGTCATGTCGGTGCAAACTAGGCCAGTGCGGGACTTGTGGACTTGTGGGCACCGTGATCGGATCCTCCAACCCGCTGCCTCCGTTCCCTACTGCCATTCAGGCAGCGCTGCGTCAACGGCAAGCGCCCTGCGGGCCAAGCAAGGTTGTGATCTCGGACGAAGCGACGGTGGTCGAGATAAGGTTGGAAGTCGCGCTACAAGGCACTGGGCGGACTCCGGGTGGAGACAAAACGATTCATAGATCGGCAGAGAATGCCGCCGTAAATCGTTCGTCGCGTTGTATGAAAACCCTAGTCGCGCTTATCCCGCCAATTTCGTTAGTCTTTTGCGGTCTACGCGCCAATGCGAGCCAATGATTAGATTGAAGAAAGCACCCCGGAAGGGATTCTCGCTGATGTTCCCCATTTGAAGTTCGGCTCTGACCCCATAACGAACTCTAGTATTCCGCCAGACGTGATCTCCTCATGGGTAACCCACGCCCGCAGTAGTGGTTTCCCGTTCAACTGTGCCGATTGGACGTAGCAGTTCGCGGAAGAGTTCCCGTGCGCGACAATCACGAAGCTTGTGCCTTTGTGCCATCTGGAGTCCAGGCTAATGACTGCCTTGCCGAAAAGTGGGCTTCCCAAAACATAGACGTTGTCTCCGGGGCAGACAGGGTAAAACCCAAGAGCGCTGATAACGTACCAGGCAGACATCTGGCCCACGTCGTCGTTACCGCAAATCCCATTGACTTCTGCATGATAGGCCTGCTCGAGAATACGACGAACCCATTCTTGCGTACGCCACGGCTGACCGGCGTACACAAACAAATAAGGAACATGATGCACAGGTTCGTTGGAGTGGTTATAGTATGGATTCCATCCGAAAGTGTTGGGCGTTTTTTCGAACATGTCTTCCAGTGTGGAGACGAACCGACCTTTTCCCATCAAGTCGATTAGGCCATAAATGTCATGCGGCACAAACCAAGTTTGCTGCAAGGGATTGCTCTCGGTGCATCCCTGGCCGAATGCAGTTTCGCCCAGCCATTCTAACCTCCGACCGCTGCGGTCTTTGGCCCGCATGAATCCCACCTCACGGTCGTAGATGTTTCGGTAATTGCGGGCCCGCGCACCGAATACCTTCGCATCGTCATTGTTCCCGAGATACTCGGCGAGGCGGCTTACGCACCAATCGTAGTAACTATTGTCGAGCGTCCAGGAAACTTGATCTGGCACGTAGCCATTTTCCAGATAGAAGTCGTTGTCCGGCCGATTTGTTGCAGACCCGGTACCCGCCGCAGTCTGCCTGCACACTGCGTAGGCTTTCTGAATGTCGAACTTTCGGATCCCTTTTGCATACGCATCGAGAATAATGGAGATTCCTGGATCGCCGTCCATGCAGCCGCTATAGGCGTTCATGATTTCCCAGCGTTCCAAATAACCTCGGCCGCTGCGCTCGGCAAGCTCGACCAGAGTGTTGATTTCATCATGGATCACTCCGGGGCGCAGGATGGTCATCAGCGGAAATTCAGCGCGGTACACATCCCAACCGCTGAAAATCGTTCGATGGGTGTACTCAGTCGAGGAATGCATCTTCTTATCCGCTCCCACGTATTTCCCGTCCACGTCACGGACGTCGCGAGGATCGATCATCGTGTGGTAGAGCGCAGTGTTGAAAATTGTGCGCTGAGTCTCTGTGGCGCCTTCAATGGTGATTGAGGAAAGAGCCTTATTCCATAAGGACCAAGCGCTCCTGCGCGCCCGCTCGAAGTTCCAATCAGGTATGTCCTGGTTTAGGTTGCCCCGTGCGCCTTCCATGCTCACATAGGAAATTCCGGTCTTTGTTAGCACCTGCTGGTTTTCGCGGGTGGGAAACTGAGTAAAGAAAACGAGATGCCTACCCTCGTGCTCGGTGACGTTGCGCCTCACGCGGCCATTCTTGACTCGGTCATAGTAGTCGTCGGTCGAGAAATAATCGCCGACCAGTCCGCTGGGTCCTTGGAGGCGGACATCGGGCAAATCAATGCTAGCAACACCGAACTCTTCCAGCGGCGTGGAGAATTCCATGTGAAAGTAGAGCGTGTACTCGACTTGACCATCTCCGTTACCCCAGCCACCATCCCTGGGCGTGCAGTGTACCCATCCCTCTATCGCGTCGTTGCCGACGACTTTGACATATTGACGTGTGGAGGTTCCTCCAATCCGGCGCGACAGATCCACCAGAATATGGGACTCCATCGATTGCGGAAACGTAAAGCGCAGTATTCCGGCATGCGGCGTTGCGCTCAGTTCCGCGCGTATCTTGTAACGCGCTAGAGTAACGGCGTAGTAACCGGCTCGTGCTACTTCCGTAGAGTGACTGAAGGGCGAACGCCAACCTTCATCTGGATATAGGGGGCGGCCAGCGGCGAATCGCAGCGGGCCCGTCGTGGCCATAGTCAGCAGATTCCCGAAGTCGCCATACCAGCCCACGCCGCTCATATGGGTGAAGCTGAATCCCTCGATGGTCGTGTGCTCATAGGAGTAACCCGGTGCGTTGTCGCCGCCGGTGATGGTGTCGGGACTTAGCTGCACCAAGCCGAAAGGAGTAGTAGGCCCGGGAAAGGTCTTGCCCTCTCCAAGTTTCTGACTGGTGCTCGCACCGATCAACGGATTGACCCATTCGGCAGCTTCGTGAGTCTCCCCAAAGACAGGACGTACCAAAGCCGACGCTCCGGCTGCGGCACATAATCCGGCGAATCTTCGTCGGGTCATTTTCAGAGGCATGAAGAGTTCACCTTCTTTTGGACAGGGTCGACAACCATTGAATCGATCGGCTTGACCATTTCCCAAGTATTGGTATTCCTGCCGCCCACCTGATGTTGTCCGAACCAGGATCTGTTGTTGCCGAAAATCCTGCCTTTTGTTCCGTACTGTTCTTTGCAAGGCAAACGCATTTTCAATCATATATCATGATCGTTATTGTTTTTTCAATCATTATGTGCGATTCTAGAGTGCGTGAGCGGGGAGTGCGTCTAGAGCGAATCAATGACAATTCCATGCGACGCAGTGCAGTACATAGACTTGGCGACTTACGGGGCTATTCGCAGGGCCCATCAGTTGCAGTCCAAGGCGGCTCATTCGGGTTCGTATTCAGCTGCTTTGCCCGAGCTTCATTCGAATTGGAATCGATTCGCATGTGGCTGTCGTTGTCTCCCTGTGCGCTGACGGAAATGGAAGACTTGACGAATGTCGCCTAGATCAAACTATGACAAATACCCCTGTACTCCGGCGAGTACCAGCGCGGCGTATTGCTGGGTGGGGTGGCGGGACATCATTGATCGATTGAAGCCTTCTTCGGCAGAGAGCCGATGCACTCTCGCTGTTGAATGCTACCCCGGTACTTTTGAAGGATCGATCAGAGACGCGCTGGTCGAGGGTTTGCGTCCGACTGAAGTTGTTTATACCCCGGACTTGTTGAAATCGCCGAACTGTGTGGACAAGATGTTGGCCCCGGTTCTCGGCGATGACCCAGTCTTCGGACACATGAATGACATCGCTCTCGAAGCATTTTTCGAGGAGGCAAAGCTCGGTAAGGCACGGCAGAAAGTCGCAAGCTGGCAGCAAGGATTACTGCTCGTGGTCGGTGTCGGCGCGTCGATCGTTTCGCCTCAGCCGGCAGTCCTTATTTATGCCGACTTGGCACGCTGGGAGATACAAGGCCGGCAGCGTCGAAATGAGATCTCAAATTTGGGCACGGACAATATCGAGGAAAGCCCAGGTCTGAAATATAAAAGAGCCTTCTTTGTTGACTGGCGCGCTGCCGACCGCGTCAAAAGGGAACTCCTGCCGAAAGCCCATTTCTTCTTAGACACAAACAGTTCCAGGCCAAAGCTCGTGGCTGGCGATTGCGTGCGAGCGGGCATCAAGACAGTCGCGAGCCAGCCCTTCCGCGTGGTGCCTTACTTCGACCCCGGCCCGTGGGGCGGGCATTGGATGGAAGAGGTATGCAACCTGCCGAAGGACGCACCGAATCATGCTTGGTGTTTCGATTGCGTTCCCGAAGAAAACAGCTTGCTTCTTGGCTTTGGCGATCTGCAAATTGAGTTGCCTGCAATTGACCTGATCTTTCTTCATCCCCGTGAATTACTCGGAGAATATATTTACGGCCGATTTGGCGCGGAGTTTCCGATCCGTTTTGATTTCCTGGACACGATGGGCGGCGGAAACCTTTCCCTGCAGGTCCATCCGCGTACCGAATACATTCGCAAGCAGTTCGGAATGAATTACACACAAGATGAAAGTTACTACTTGTTGGACGCTGGCGAGGATGGCTCCGTCTATCTCGGCCTGAAGAAGGGAATCGATCGAGAGGCAATGGCCGGCGAACTGCGGCTCGCGCACGATAGTGGGCCCTCGTTTTGTGCAGAAACTTACGTGAACAAGTTTCCTGCCAAGAAGCACGATCACTTCCTGATTCCAGCTGGAACGATTCACTGTTCGGGAAGAAACAGCATGGTGCTCGAAATCAGCGCGACTCCGTATATCTTCACGTTCAAGCTTTGGGATTGGGGGCGGCTCGGCCTCAATGGCTTGCCGCGGCCGATTCACCTTAATCATGGAATCGCAAACATCGACTGGGACCGGCAAACGGACTGGGTGCAGCGGAACCTGATCAACCGAGTCGAGTTTTTGGGTAAAGGCGCAGGTTGGACCGAGGAGCGAACGGGGCTGCACGAGCTGGAATTTATCGAGACACGCCGGACTTGGTTTACAGGTAAGACGCCGCTCGATACTCAAGGCACGGTAAATGTCCTGAATCTTGTGGAGGGAAGGGAAGCAATCGTAGAAACCTTCATCGTGCCGGCGGCGGTGGGCGCGTACACGATTCGTCCCGGCAGAGAATCGGAGGGATCTAAGTGCGGAACAATCAAAGCCTTCGTACGATCGGGACGGATGTGATCCCGTCGGAACAGAGTTCAGCGCGATGTCAGCACAAGGTTCGTAGGAGGAAGTATGCACGTACCGGCCGCAACTGAAAACGCTGATGTCGGGCAAGCAAAGGCGCAGTCGCTCAACTACGTCGTACTCCTGGCTGCGACCACTGCTATTTCAGGATTTCTCTTTGGCTTCGACACTGCCGTTATCAACGGAGTCCTGCTTCTCCTCCGTTTCCAATTTGCGCTCTCGAACCTGCAAACTGAAATCGCGGCAAGTTCGCTCCTGCTGGGTTGTCTGCTCGGCGCTGCCGGCGCAAGCATGATCGGCGACCGCTACGGGCGTCGGAAATCGCTGATTGCTTCGGCTCTGTTATTTGCGCTTTCTTCCGTGGGTGCTGCGCTGGCGAACACGATCACGCTCTTTTCTGTGGCTCGCTTGTTGGGAGGTCTCGCGATCGGCCTAGCCTCCGTGCTCACGCCTGTCTATATTGCGGAGATTTCGCCTTCTAGAAATCGAGGAACGCTCGTCTCCCTGAATCAATTGGCGATAGTCGTTGGCATCCTTTCAGCGTATCTGGTCAATTGGCAGATCGCTCGCCTCGGAGCGAGCAGCTGGCGATGGATGTTGGCTGTCGCAGCGATTCCATCACTCGCGTTTCTGTTTGGACTGTTCCATATTCCTGAGAGTCCACGCTGGCTGGTCACCCGAGGCCGCCACGATGAAGGTAAACGCGTTCTGTCCCGAATCTTCGGCGAGCAGGCCGCGAAGGAACAGATCGAGGCTGTCGAACAAGCGGTAGCGGGCGAGGAGGGATCATGGCGTGAGGTGCTTTCGCCGAACATGCGCAAGCGTCTTGCAGTGGGAATGTTGCTTGCGCTTTTTTCGCAGATTACCGGAATCAACACCGTGCTCTACTACGGCTCAATCATCGTTACCGAGCACTTCCCCGGACAGTCAACGAGCATGGCACTGATCGCAAACGTGATTATCGGAACCGTCAATTTCTTGCTGACCATTGTTGCCATGATCTTTCTCGACCGCTGGGGGCGGCGGGCGATTTTGATGATCGCGAGCGGCGGGATGGGAGTCGCGCTCGCATTTCTCGTGATTGGCTTGAATGTTCCCGGAGTCTCGCCGTTATTGATGCTGGCCGGCATTCTGCTCTACGTCGCTTTTTTTGCCCTCGGCATGGGTCCCGGTCCCTGGCTGATCATCTCCGAGATCTTCCCCACAAAGGTACGAGGTCGGGCCGCCTCGATTGCAACGTCAACTCTATGGTCGGGCACGCTTCTAGTCACGTTTACGTTTCTCAGCTTGGTGAAGACGCTGAACCTTTGGGGAACATTTGCGATCTACGGCGTGCTTTCCTTTGTTTGTCTTATCTTCGTTTGGAAGATGGTTCCTGAAACGAAAGGTCGCACACTCGAGCAGATTCAACAGGCGTGGAGCAAGTAGAACTGGATTGTTTTTAAACTGGGAATACTTCGAGGAGTCATCTTTAGGTGAAAGCCTTAGCCATTGATTTTGGGGGAACACACGCAACGTGCGGTTTGGTCGAAGATCGTGCCCTTCTTGCGCATGAGACGATTGATACAGATTGTGCGAAGAGCCTTCACGCAGTGCTGCCGCGGATTCGTAGTGCGTGCCGCGAACTCGTGCAGGGGGGAGGACTGTCACCTGGTGACATTGCGGGCATAGCAATCGGATTTGCCGCACTTGTTGATTCCCGCGTGAACCGAGTCCTGTCAACCGATGGCAAGTATGAGGACGTCAAAGACATCGATCTTGCGAAATGGATCCAGGAAAATATTGGCTTGCCAGCACGAATTGAGAACGATGCGCGCATGGCCCTGTTGGGAGAATCCTACGCTGGCGCGGCGCGTGGTCTCACTGACGTGGTAATGATGACGTTAGGCACTGGCATTGGCGGCGTGGCAATGATCGAGGGGAAGTTGCTTCACGGAAAGCATGCGCAAGCAGGTTGTTTGGGCGGGCACATTCCGGCCGTATTCAACGGACGACTTTGCGCTTGTGGGGCGGTCGGCTGCGCAGAAGCTGAAGCGAGTGGCTGGTCACTTCCCTTGATAGTAAGGGATTGGCCCGGAGCCACAGACAGCGCTTTGTCGAGATATTCGACCGTCGGGTTCAAAGAGCTTTTTGAAGAAGCTGCAAGTGGCGACAAGGTGGCCGTTGCGATCCGCGATCGCTGTTTGAACATCTGGGCAGCCACTGCCGTCGGGCTGGTTCATGCGTACGATCCGGAGATGATTGTGATCGGCGGCGGTGTAATGAAGAGCGCAGACGTCATCATTCCTTACCTCGAATCCTATGTGCACAAGTATGCGTGGACACCCTGGGGCAAGGTTCAAGTCTGCGCCGCCGAACTGGGGGACAATGCCGTGCTGATGGGAGCAGTTCCGCTTTTGTCACGAGACATCGCAGCCAATGAGCAAACGTCGTGAGGTGTTTTGAGGTTTACCTTGATGCCGACTGGTAAAGCAGCCTGGGACAACTGTCCCGATCCGAAGTGAACTATGCGTCGAGACAGAGAATCCAAGTCCGCTCCCATCGGGGTCATCACCAAAGTATTGCAAATTCTGGAAACATTGAACGACTCCCCGACGGGTATGTCGTTGAAGGATGTCGCGGAGAAGACCGCGCTTAATAAAACTACGGCATATCGTGTCTTATCGCACTTAGTGCAAGAGCGATATGTGTTTCGCGATCCTGGCGGCGCCTACGCGATTGGCGTTCGGCTGGCGCGGCTTGGATCGGGAGCGTCCTATCAGGCGACATTGCGCAAGATCAGCCGGCCGATGCTCGAGGAGTTAGCTCACGTTACTGGCGAGACTATAAGCCTCGCCGTCTTGGAAGGCCGCGAAGTACTCTATCTGGATGTGATCGAGAGCGCGCATACGTTTCGCCAAGTGTCCCACATTGGGACGCGCCATCCGCTTTATTGCACCGCATTAGGCAAGGCGATGCTTGCCTACTATCCCGAGGGCGAGCGGGAGTATCTGCTGTCGGGAATAACCTTCGAGCGCTTTACCGCGCACACGATCACTTGCGCCGCGAACTTACAGAAGGAGCTGTGTATGATCCGCCGGCGCGGATATTCCCTCGATAACGAAGAGGTATATCTCGGCTCGCGCTGCATCGGTGCTCCGATCTTCGATGATTCGAACGAAGTAGCGGCGGCGCTCAGCGTTTCGGGGCCCACAACGCGCGTCACCCGCAAAGCAGTTTCGACCTTTGCCGCGGCAGCTCGGCAAGCGGCTACTGAAGTTTCAAAGAGTCTGGCGGCTATGTCCAACAGCTGTGTCGCGTGTCCAACGCCACGGCAACAAAATGTCAGTCTGGCATCCACCCGAACGTGACGAGCTCACGAGATCAGTTATCGTTCCCAATGATCAACATGCGGCAACGCAATTCGTCCTCATCTCCTGATAGTTGTTCTGGCCCTTACGGCCGGCGCGCTCGCGCAGGCCAATCAATCACTTAAAAGCAGGAGATTTCAACAAGTTTCAATATGGGCTGGAATCTGGTCGGAACGTAGACATCAAATCCTCACAGTTCATTCAGCCTGCTTAACCTCAAGTCCGCGCCAGGTTACGGATGGCGATCTCTGCAAAGCACGCTGCGATTAGCAAACGCAGCGGTATCTGGGAACTAGACGCAGCTCCGCCTTGTCAGACCGACGATGTCCGAACTTTCATGGCCAGCTTTTAGAGCCTTTGAACCGATGTTTCTTCGACATCCGCGCCCTTCTGGCGAATGGTCAGGGAGAGAGGATTTGAACTCGACGAAACCTGCAAGTGCGTTTACTTCGAATAGCCGGCCACTCGCCCAGAGTGTTGATCGCCCTTCAGCCCGATTCTGCGACGATGATGGGCTGATAAAAGCCACTCTCAGAGGGAGCTAACCAGCGAGGAGTCTTAAACCCTGTTCGGCTTAGTATTGCCTCAAGTTCATTGCGTCGGACGGCATGATAGAGGCCGGTTGCGTGAAAAGTCTTCCATTGCGTCTCGAGCTGACGAGTGATGTAAAGATGAAAGATATATCGGCGAGAATCGACCCATTCCCAAATCTGGAAGACAATGCGCCGCCGCCCCTGATCTACGTAAAACGATGGTCCCTCCACAACCGGTCTTTGCTCAATCAGTTGGTCATAATCTCTGATGCTTGCCAGCAGGTAACCTCCGGGACGTAGCTTTGAACGCATTTGTTCCACAGCTTGCAGGAGCTGCTCTGCGCTCTCAAGGTGCGGGAGCGCATTGTCGATACAGATTACCGCATCGAAGTGTGAGTCTCCTAGAAACTTCAGATCCAGCATATTCGCGACCGAAAACTGAATATTCAGTTTTCGCTGAGAAGCCTCCAGCCGCGCACGCTCAACCGCGCGGGGGCTTAGATCGCAACCAGTAACTTGGAACCCCAGCCTGGCTAAGCCGAGCGCCTGAGTCCCAATGCCACAAGCGCAATCAAGAATGCGAGCCGTGGTTGCCAGACCACAGTTCCGGTCGAGGATTGAGCTTAGGACCGCGGCTTGACGTTCCACCGAAAGCTCCCAGTTCTCAAATATCAGATGGTATTGATCTGCTAGATCGTCGTAGCTTTCCGACATGTCCATGGTCACGCGTAGTCTATCGCTTCATTTGAAATTGCTAGTCTCCAGTTTTCTTCACTGCGACTCCATCGGCCGGGAGATTGGGCGCGGTTCTCGTCGGCGACTCGGAGGTAAACCCTTTGCAAAGGCATTCCCCCGCTTGGAACTCGCATTAACAAATGGCCGCTGCGAATGGCTGCTGCGGAAGATCCGCAGCGGCCTGACGAATCATTTCCGAGGTGTTTTCTTTCTGCCCCGTGTAGACCTCGCTTTCTTTTTCTTTGGCTTCATTCGGTCAAGTCCGCTTTGCAGGTGTTTCATCTGCTCCTTAATCTCATCTTTCCGATTCTTTGCGGCAAAAAATACATCATCGGGATCTTTGAGCTGATCGTCCCACTCCTTCTGCATCTGCCAGAAACGGAACCCTTCGTCCTGCTCATAATCGCGGAGCGTTTCTATCAACTCGTCATTCGCGTTGGCTCGAGTGTGTTCAAGTTCGATTTTGTAGGCGTTCAGATATTCGGCTCTAAAAAATCCAAGATTCTCAAGTCGTTCCAGGCTCAGCAAGGTGGCATGGAATGCACGATTGAGGTTAAAGATTCCTTCGTAAATGTGGAGTTTCTGAACTTGCGGTCTCCAGGCGGGGCCGTTCATAGGCGACC
>Ga0206969_1056_pt1 | contig 33244 bp, 26 predicted proteins | sample Alteio_BWOrgHeat_87_FD_153256 | JGI IMG/M metagenome (GOLD analysis project Ga0206969, IMG submission 153256) | Enriched cells from forest soil in Barre Woods Harvard Forest LTER site, Petersham, Massachusetts, United States -... | ecosystem: Environmental > Terrestrial > Soil > Temperate forest >... | reverse complement strand
TGGCGATGAGAAAAGCGAACCTCTATTCACAGATTCTCGGCAGGTAGATCGATTTGGAAGAGCGTTAGAATCTAAGCAGGCCGTAAAATATCTTGAAGAGGCTGAGTTTCCAAACTTCGAGGCTGCATTTCGCATATCTGGTGGAGACGAATCAGAGATCATTCACTATGTCGAAGAAGCTTCCGTTAACCTTGAACTGGCCTTAGGGCGCGCCCACCATTATCGGAAATCCGCCAAGCTGAAGAAAGCAACGCAAGTGCTGGGCGCTAATACGAAGCGGCTGTTGGAAATCTTTCCCGGCTTGCGCGAAGAACTCTGTCGGGACTGATGCTTCTGGAAATTCCAGAGAGTTTAGGGACACCCCCGGACAAAGATAGTACCACAGAAATAGAGGTGGCTTGCGATTGGCTTGAGGCGTCCGTGCTGTTTTCAGGCTCGCGTATTACCAAGCCGGAGATTGCAGACTTATTGAAGGATAAGAGCATTCTGCCGGATGCGACTTCAGCGACGCGCTTTGTCGACGACGTCTGGTCGCAATTGCGATCGCGTCGTCTCCACCAGGGAGGGAACGGCCCATTCGATTTCAGCTACCAAGACATGCACTTGTGTGTCAAAAATTGGGAAGACGCGCCCGTTCATAGTTTTTGTTTGCTGCTTTCGCATCCGCTGGAAAAGCCACAGCCGAAGAAGAAAGATAAGGCGGGCAAGGCAAAGGGAATAAACTACACGGAGCAGGGCGAATTATTCGAGCGCATCGTGGAGGCTGCATGTAGTGTTCTATGGCCGTCGTGGACCGTGCATCGGACCGGCTGGTCGAAATCAACGCCGCAATTTCTCCCCAAGGTCGTGGAGGGTGTCGCCCGAATTCTGTGCGGAAAAGTCGGGAATATAGATCGGTGGGCAACTCCCGGTTCTAAGGAACGTGGATTGGATTTGGTCTGGTTTCGAGGGTTTGGAGATCAACGGGGATGTTTCCCCGCATTTTTGATGCAATGTGCGAGCGGTCAGCACTATGAACGAAAGCTCGATGCCCCAAATGATGGCATTTGGCAAGACCTGTTGGATTTGGTTCCCGACAGCCTCCCGAGAAAGGCTTTCGCGACGCCGATTGCGTTTGGCAAATCGGAATTCGAGAGAAATGCGATACAGGGAAAGTGCTTTTTGTTGGACCGGATGCGGCTGTTGTCGGCGGCTTCCTTGGACCCGAATTGGATTCCCCCGAAACTTGCGGCCGATTTAGTAAAGTGGATACGGCCTAAAGCGAAGCGATTAGTATGGCGGCCGTAGCTCCGTGTTGCGGGAAGGGATCGTTCAGATTCATCGATCTTTTTGCGGGGTTAGGCGGCTTTAATCTAGCCGCTGGTCAACTGGGCGGAGAATGTGTTTTTGCGTGCGAAATCGACGAGGAATTGCGGCGGGTTTACCGGATGAATTTCGGGCACGAGATCAGCGGCGATATCCGCAAGGTAGTTGCCAAGAATGTGGCGGACCACGACCTTTTGTGTGCTGGATTTCCTTGCCAACCTTTTTCAAAAGCCGGCGAACAAATTGGGTGGGGAGATCCTACCCGCGGAACGGTCTTCCACAATATTGCCAGTATCATTCGAGCGAAAAAGCCGCGTTTTGTCCTTCTTGAAAACGTTGCTCACTTTGTTCGACATGATGACGGAAATACATATCGAAGGGTGCAGGAAACATTGGAGGGTTTAGGCTACGAAGTAGATTATCGGCAGTATTCGCCGCACGAATTCGGTGTGCCGCAAATTCGAGAGCGTATCTACATGATTGCGGCTCGTGGAACTCTCAACGGTTTTAGCTGGCCGGTTCCGACATGCGCAGAGCCGAACTTAAGTGAAATTCTCGATAAACAACCGAAGGACGCCACTGCATTGAGCGAACAAGTCATTGAATGTTTGAACGCGTGGCAGAAATTCCTCAAGGCTATTCCTGCAAAGGCCAAATTGCCGTCGTTTCCTATTTGGGCGATGGAGTTCGGAGCGACGTATCCAACGGATTCTGGGCGGCTGGATCGGGTGGAGTTGGCCGAGATCGAAAAGACTCGTGGCTGCTTTGGAAAGCGATTAGCAGGATTGCCTTGGTCTGGGGTAAAGGCGTTATTGCCGAGCCACGCATTGCGAAAGAAGGATGCGTTTCCAACGTGGAAGAAAACATTCATTCGCCAAAACAGGGAGTTTTACACTTTGCACAAAGACAAGTTGAAGGAGTGGTTGCCCACGATCCAAGCATTCCCGCCGAGCCTTCAAAAACTGGAGTGGAATTGTCAAGGTGAGGAACGCGACATCTGGAAATACGTTATTCAGTTTAGGGCTTCCGGGGTACGCGTTAAGCGACCATCAACCTCCCCGTCGCTAGTCGCTATGACAAGTACCCAAATTCCAATTATTGGGTGGGAAAAGCGATACATGACCGCAAAGGAATGCACGCGATTACAATCGATGGACGATCTCACGCATCTGCCAGACGGCATACGTGCATTTGAGGCTTTGGGCAATGCTGTCAATGTGACGGTTGCGGCTGCGATCATCCGTGAAATTCTCACATTCGCTGCGAAGAAAAAGAGCAACTACTCGTCCAAACTCGCCGCTTGATATGCCGACACAGAGCCGGTCGTCCAGTGACCGTTCCCGAAAGTGGGAATCCCTGACTCGGTCCGAACGGTCTGTTCTGATGGCGAGCATCAGGTCTGTGGGCAACCGTTCGACAGAACAGGCTCTGATAGCCGGCCTGAAGAACGCAGGCATCACCGGATGGCGAAGACACTCCCAAATCACGGGCCGACCTGACATTGCCTTTCCACGTGAGCGACTCGCTATATTCGTTGATGGGTGTTTCTGGCACGGTTGCCCGCTGCATTTTAGGATGCCGGCAATACGAATGAGCTATTGGCGGATGAAGATTGAGACGAACAAGCGTCGCGATCGTCGGGTTGCAAGAGTCCTTCGATCTCTGGGATGGTGCGTGATGCGCATATGGGAACATTCCCTGACAGTCAGGCAACGCAGGCAAACGATTCAACGGGTGCAGCGCCATTTGTCCGCGAGGAGCCTGGCTTCGGCGGTTGGGACATAGGGGGCAGGCGACATTTCTTGACTGCCTGTCCGAAAATGTCGCCTGACGCTCGCCTGACCTATGTCCGCCACTTCGGCGCTGAAGCCGCAAACGAGCCGAGACTACCCAGCGCTCTAGTCCAACGGAATCAACCTCGCATGGAGCGCGTCGTAGCCGACGGCTGAGGTGGCGGTACACGGGACCGAGATGGCGGCGCACGGGAAAAGGGGAGGCCGGATATTGGGCGAGCCATAAGGCGGACGGAAACCGGGCGAGCGCGGCGGTATTCGGCTTCGACTTCGAAATGGGGTTCGGCCTTGAGGATTTCGATCCGCCGCACCTGCTCGCAGAGGGCCAGGCGGCTTCGCCGCAAATATCGAACATCCAACATCGAACGTCCAATCGCGCAAGTCCCGGACGAGTTCGAGGGAATCCTCCCGGAGCGCGTCGAAATTGACCTCCATTGGCTCTTTGGACGCGATGGACTGTGTGAACTCCATTGCAAAATTGTCGCGATAACGAGCCCAAAATCGGGCTTTTTGACGCAATTTGGAGGCCTCTCTCCTACTTCCCAAACTCCTCCCCGCGCGCGTCGATCAGCTTCGTCACGAAACTCGTGTTGTAGCGGCCGCGCACGAAATCCGGGTCGTGCATGATGGCCTGTTGGAAGGGGATCGTCGTCTTGATGCCGGTGATGAGATACTCGTCGAGCGCGCGGCGCATGCGCTGGATGGCGTGTTCTCGCGTCGTGCCCATGCCGATGACCTTGGCGATCATCGAATCATAGTGCGGCGGCACGGTGTAACCCGCATAGGCGTGCGAATCGATGCGGATGCCGCGCCCGCCCGGCGCGTAGTAGAGGTCGATCTTGCCTGGGCACGGCTGGAAATTATTGAACGGATCCTCGGCGTTGATGCGGCACTCGATCGCGTGGTACTTGCGCACGGCATCGTGCATCCAATGCGAGAGCGGTTCACCGGCGGCGATCTTGATCTGCTCCTTCACGAGATCGAGACCGTAAGCTTCCTCGGTGATGCAATGCTCGACCTGGATGCGCGTGTTCATTTCCATGAAGTAGTAGTGCCCGTGGTCGTCCATGAGGCATTCGATGGTGCCGGCGCCGACGTAGCCGACCTCCTTGGCCAGCCGCACGCAATCCGCGCCCATTTTTTCTCGCATCTCGTCGGTCATGATCGGCGAGGGCGTTTCCTCGATGATCTTCTGGTTGCGCCGCTGCATCGAGCAATCGCGCTCGCCGAGATGCACCACGTCGCCGTGCGCATCGGCCATGATCTGAAATTCGATGTGGTGCGGGCTTTCGATGAGCTTCTCGATGTAAACGCCCGAATTGCCGAACGCCTTCTCCGCCTCGTTGCGCGCCGCATGAAAACCCTGCACCAGCGAGCCGTCGTTGTGCGCCGGGCGCATGCCGCGGCCGCCGCCGCCGGCAGTTGCCTTGATCATCACCGGATAGCCGATCTCGCGCGCGATGCGGCGCGCGTCTTTCTCCGTCTCGACGATGCCTTCGGAGCCGGGCGTCACCGGCATACCGGCCTTCTTGGCCGTGGCCCGGGCGGTATTTTTGTCGCCCATCGAGCGGATCGCCGCCGAGGGCGGCCCGATGAACTTGATGTTGCAGCTCTCGCAGACGTCCGCGAAGTGCGCATTCTCGCTCAGAAAGCCATAGCCGGGATGAATCGCATCCACGTCGCCGATTTCCGCGGCGCTGATGATGCGGTCGATCTTGAGATAGGACTGGGAGCTCGCCGCCGGCCCGATGCAGATGGCTTCGTCAGCCAGTTGCACGTGCAGGGAATCGACATCGGCCTCCGAGTAGACGGCCAGCGTCTTGACGCCGAGTTCCTTGCACGCGCGGATGACGCGCAACGCGATTTCGCCGCGGTTGGCGATGAGGACTTTGTTGAACATGGGCGCTTATCGCACCTTGAAGAGCACCTGGCCGAACTGCACCGGCTTGCCATTCTCAGCCACGACCTCCGCGATGACGCCACGGCACTCGGCCTTAACCTCGTTCATCACCTTCATGGCTTCCATGATGCAGATGACGGTGTCCTCGGTAACTTCCTGCCCGACGCTGACAAACGGCGGCGCGTCCGGGGACGGCCCCGCGTAGAAAGTACCGACCATCGGGGAGGTGATTTCGCGCAAATTGGTGGTTTCCTTCGGCTCAGAAGGGGTGTCGTGAGCCGAAACGGTGGCCGCTGCCGCAGGCGCAGCCGGATAGGCTGCGGGCGCGGCGGTGGTGATGACAGGCTGGAAGTCGGTCCCCTTTTTCAGGGTAATTTTGAAGCCTTCCTTCTCCATCTTGAAGACGGAGAGGTCGTTTTTCCTCATCAAGGCGATGAGTTCTTTGATTTCTTTTAAGTCCAAGAGTTGGCTCCGGTTAGAGAGGGGGCGATGCTAAGCGCCGGTTTCCAGCCCCGTCAACCCCCTTCACCCAAGCGGTTTTCAAGGGAAGGGTGCCCAGCGCCCGCCTCAGCCCCACGCCAACGGCTCTTTTCTTTTTCGCATTCATCTTCGTATTTCGATGAGAGAGAGAGAGAGATTCGAAATTCGGAAAAGCACAAGAATAAGAAAATGAGCGCGGCTAGGAGTGATTTAACTTTTTGCGCGATGTCAATCCGTCTGAGCCTCAAGGACCGCGCGTATTGCAGTAGGTGGGGTCACGGCGCACCACCGAGCGTCGCTGCCGCGAGAAGGAAAAATTCCAAACTTTTCCTTGCAAGTATGGCATGCATGCCATACTCTCCACCATCATGAAGATGACCATGCACATCGACGAAGACGTTCTCGCTGACGTGGTGAAAATCACGGGCGTCGAGAGCAAGACCAAAGCGGTGGAATTCGCGCTCACCGAGATGGTCAGGAGACACAGGTTAAAGGAACTCGGCAAAAAGGGCCTTGGCCTCACGCCCGATGAGCTCAGAAACGCGTGGGAAGATCCCTTTCCCCAAGAATACCTGAAAGCGGCGGAGGGTTCAGTGAAGTATGCCCGGAAGAGCACTCGTCGATAGTTCGTTCTTTATCGATCGGCTGCGCACTGGCCTCGATCCGCTGGAGGAACTCGCCGCCTGGTCGGACGAATGGGAGTTCCTCACGTGCGGCGTCGTGCAGATCGAAGTTCTGCGCGGCTTGAAGCAGAAGAGGGCTCGTGAGCACATGGCCGAATTCATGGAGTGCATGCTGTACGTGCCTACGCTGAACAAGGTGTGGGAACGCGCGGGAAACCTGGCCTGGAAGCTGGACCGTGAAGGGAAGGCCATGCAGGTCACCGATTTGCTGATCGCGACCTGTGCTTTGGAGGCGGAGGCGGCCGTGCTGACCTTTGACTCGGACTTTGCCCGGGTGCCGGGCCTGCGCGCTATTAGTTCGCTCGGCTAAAACTACACACCATTTAGCACCTCCCGCAGGACGTTGATGGCCGCGTCAATTTCCGCCTCGGTGTTGTAACAATGGGGGCTGAAGCGGAGGTAATCGCGGCCTTCGCGGTCCTGCCGGAGCGAGGCAATGATTGTCGCCTTTTCCAGCGCCGCGAAGAGGGCGGCGCTGCTGGCGCGCTCATGGCGGAAAGTGGTGATGCTGCTGGCGGCCGAGCTGCCGGTGCCCGGGCCGAGGACGCGAAAGCCGAGTTCTTCGAGCCGCGGGATCAGGTAACCTTTCAGCTCAAGGAGATGCTGCGCGATGACCTCAAGTCCGTGCTGCTGGAAGAAATCGAGCGCGGCGCGCATGCCGAGGATGCCGGCGATATTGAGCACTCCAGGCTCGTAGCGCTGGGCGGTGGGGACGAAGCGGATTTCATCGAGCGCGTTGAAGTGCGGGGAGACGACATTCCAGGCGCCCAGGAGGGTGGGGCGAAGTTTCTCGAAATTCGACCGGCGGACATACACGATGCCGATGGCCAGCGGACCGAGCATCCATTTATGGGCATCGGCGCTGAGAAAATCGATGTGGGCCTTTTCGACATCGAGCGGGAAAGCGCCGAGTGTTTGGATCGCATCGACTGAGAAGAGGATGCTGCGCGAGTGCAGGAGGGCTCCGATGGTCTCGAGATCAATGCGGTACCCGGTGAAAAAATGGGCACTGGCGAGGGCGACGAGTTTGGTTTTTGGCGAGAGGGCCGCGGCGATGAGTCCCGGAGTGATCTCGCCGGGTGCGGCAGGTTCCAAATAGCGGACGTTGACGCCGCGCCGACGGAGGTCGATCCACGGGTAGACGTTCGCCGGGTAGTCGCCATGATAGCAGAGCACTTCGTCGCCCATCTGCCAGTCGAGGCCATTCGCAAAAAGCGAGAGGCCCAGGGAGGTCGGCCCAAGCAACGCAATCTCGTCAGGCTGCGCGCCGATAAATTGCGCGCAGACCGTGCGCGTGTTCTTTACCTCGCGCAGGACATCCCCAAATTCCTGCGGATTCTCCGCGCTTTGCTGCGTATACGCGCACACCGCATCGGCCACGAATTGAGGAAGGGCAGTGACCCCGGCATGAGCGAAGAAGACCTTTTCGCGACAGACAGGGAAAAGCGCCCGCCGCTGCGCCTCGTCGGGAAAGAGGGTCATGTGAACCCAGCACCCAACATCCAACATCCAACATCGAACATCCAATGGCGCAAGCGCGCAGCGATGGGGTATTCCCCTATTGGATGTTGGGCGTTGGATGTTGGGTGTTGGATGTTCAAGGGATGGGGGGTTGCGGCAGGTCGGGCGGAGGCGTAGCGGCCAGAGGCGCAAACTTCGTGCTCACGGTAATCTCACGATAGATGGTCTTCTCGCCGGTCTTTGGATCGACGACGGTCGTCGATCTCGCCGAAAAATTCGGCTTCGGCGGCGGGGCGATGTGCGGCTTTGGATGAAGCTGCTCGACGATCATGACCACCCCGAGGTGCGCGACGAAGACGCCCATGGCGATGCAAAAGAGCAGGCGAAGGTCCATGGCTAACGCTGACGAGTCTGTTCCGCTTCCTCGATCAATTTCCAAAAACCTTTCTGCTGCCCAAGCTGGTCGTCCTCGGTCATGGGCAGCTTCGAGCGGAAAAGGAAATCGCGCAGGGTGTTCTTGTGCAGCACGCGATGGACAGTGATGCCTTCCTCGCGGCGGTCGAAATAAATCCGGTAGTCCTTCGCGCGGTAGCGGAAAAGGCGCTTTCCTTCCCGCTCGACCGTGCCGAATTTCTCTTCATCGAGCTTGTCGAGATCGTCGGGCAGGAACTGGAATTCGGCCAGCAGGTCGAGTTGAAGTTCCTTGGGCAGCGCGGACATCTCGGCGGCGCTGATTTCATTAAAGACGATCTGAAGCATTAGCGGGACGGGGAAAAGATGGGTGGAACGCCGCAGGTTACCCAAGCCGCCGCCATCCGCAACCGTTTCACGCGCCAGAAACGAGAGCCAGCAGCCGCTTCCGCACCGGAACACTGCTTCGAAGACTCCCTGAGAAAAAATTTCCTGCCTTGTATAGGCTTGAGCAGCCTTGATTGGCCTTGATTGGGCCTTGTCCGAGGCCCTCCGAGCGTGAGCGAAATTGGCTTCGTTTGGCAAAAACGGCACCATTGTTCCACGCCGGCACGCACTGGGGGGGGCGATTCCAAAAAAATACCCTGCGCCGCGCGAGCGGTCCTCTTGGGCTCTTATTGCGCCCCTCGCCACTCTCGCGAGGCGAACGGGTATATCTGTACAACCTATCATTTGATTCATTTAAGCACTCAGCCGCCTTCCTGTCAACCTTCCTCATTCGTGGGACTGGCCCCCTTTTGCCACCGCCCTCGGTTGATGTGAGCGCATCTGGGATTGTTCTGAAGTTTGTTCAGTTGCAGACTTGGAATCGTGGATAATCCGAGACATTCGAAAGCACTGACTTGTGTTCAGTGCGGGATTTTCGACGACCTGACAAGCTTCCGCGATTTGGAGGTCCGCATCGGCGCGCTGGCTAGCGCGAAGGAACGTGGCGATGCCTTTGAAGTCTTTGCCGAGGCGTATCTCGCCACCGTTGCCGTTGAGAAGGCGAAACAGGTCTGGCCGGGCGCGGGCATCCCGCCGTCGCTGCGCCAGCGGCTGGCTTTGACCATTGGCGACAACGGCGTGGATGGCATCTTTGAAACACCACTCGGCGAAATCCACGCCTATCAGGCAAAATTCCGCACGGGCCGGCCGTCGCTCACCTGGAACGAACTCTCCACCTTCATCGGCCTGGCGGACCGGGCGGACCAGCGTGTCCTGATCACGAATTGCGACCGCTTCGCCGGCTTGTTGAAGGAACGCACCGCGTTCTACGCGATCACTGGCAACGATCTCGACAAACTCGAACCGCAGGACTTCGCCGCCCTTCGCGCCTGGCTTGCAGGCGCGCAAGTCAAACGCACCCGCAAGACTCCGCTCCCGCATCAAACCGGAGCTCTCGACCACATCCTCGCCGCGCTCCACGAGCACGACCGCGCCACGGCACTCATGGCATGCGGCACCGGCAAGACACTCGTGGCCTTGTGGGTTGCCGAAGGCGTTGTAGGGCGTTTCTGTGAAACGCCGGGGTGGGAGGCGTCTCACAGAGACGCCCTACAGCCGCCATCCGCCCACATCCTCGTCCTCGTCCCGTCGCTTGCCTTACTCGGCCAGACCTTGCACGAATGGTCGCGAGAGACTTCATGGCCGGCGTTGGCGCATCTGTGCGTCTGCTCCGATTCCGCCGTGAAGGCGGGAAGCGACGAAATCATCCTGCGCTCCAGCGACCTCGACTTTCCCGTCACCACCGAAAGCGCGCGGGTGCGCGAGTTCCTCGCCGCCCGCTACGCCGGGGTGAAGCTCGTCTTCTCCACCTACCAATCGGCGCACGTCGTCGCCGCCGGCATGAAGCCGGGAGAAGCCTTCGACCTCGCCATCTTCGACGAAGCGCACAAGACCGCTGGGCGCGAAGGCGTCCGCTTCGGCTTTGCCCTCAGCGACAAAAATCTCGCAATCAAAAAGAGGCTCTTCCTCACCGCTACCCCGCGCCATTACGACCTCCGCAAACGCGACAAGGAGGGCGACGCCCGGCTCGTCTATTCCATGGATGCGCCGGAAACCTACGGCCCCGTTGCGCACCAGCTCACCTTCGCCGAAGCCGCCCGCCGCGGCATCATCTGCCACTACCGGGTCATCATCTCCGTGGTGACCTCGGATATGGTGAATGATCATCTCCTGCGTCACGGCGAAGTCGTGGTGCAAGGCGAACCCGTCCAGGCGCGCCACGTCGCCTGTCAGCTTGCCCTGCAAGCCGCCGTGGCCGAGCACGGCGTCGGCAAAATCTTCACCTTCCATCGCTCTGTCGCGAGCGCGGCGGCGTTCACGGGCGCCGGCGCGGCGGGCATCGGCAACCATCTTCCCGGCTTCGCGACCTTTCATGTCAATGGCACCATGCCGATGTCTGAACGCAACGGCATCATGCGGGAATTTCGCGCCGCCCCGCGCGCGGTCATCTCCAATGCCAAATGTCTCACCGAAGGCGTGGACGTACCCGCCGTGGACATGGTCGCCTTCCTCACGCCCAAGCGCAGCCGCGTGGACATCGTGCAAGCCACCGGCCGCGCCATGCGCAAAGCGGAGGGCAAGACCACCGGCTACGTCCTCGTCCCGCTCTTCGTCGACCAGGTGAAAGGCGAAACCATCGAGGAAGCCCTCGCCCGCACCGAGTTCGATGAAGTCTGGAACGTCCTGCAAGCCATGCAGGAGCAGGACGAGACCCTCGCCGAAATCATCCGCCAGATGCGCGAGGAACGCGGGCGCACCAAGGGTTTCGACGACACCCGCTTTCGCGAAAGGGTGGAGTTTCTCGGGCCGCAGATTTCATTGGAAATCCTGCGCGACTCGATCACCACTGCATGCGTCGAGGTCCTCGCGAATACTTGGGAGGAACGCTACGGTGAACTAAAGGCATTCAAGGAGCGTTTCGGCCATTGCAGAGTTCCTGAAGGCTGGGAAGAGAACAAGCAGTTCGCGACTTGGGTTGCTGTTCAACGCACTCGGAGAAAGCGGAACAAACTTTTGCAGGATCGGATCGCTCGCTTGGACAGTCTCGAATTCGTTTGGGCACCTTTCACATCAGCCTGGGATGAAATGTTCGAGCGGCTTTCGGCATACAAGCAAACCTATGGACACATCAATATTCCGGCTAAGTGGACCGAGGACGTCGAGTTAGGAATGTGGGTTGCGATGCAGCGGCGCTTGCGCAAGACATCTCAACTATCCAAAATAAGGTTAGAAAGGCTGGATAAGATTGCGTTTGTCTGGGATCCACTTGCAGCCCGCTGGGAGGGGATGTTCAGCGCGTTACAGGATTACAAACGCGCCCATGCGCATTGCGATGTCCCGATACCGTGGACGGAGAATCCCCAACTCGCATATTGGGTTCAAGTCCAACGCCGGATCAAAAGGCATGGGAAACTCTCTGAGGATCGATACACACGATTGAATCAACTCGGCTTCACATGGGACGTTTCGGATGAAAAGTGGGAGGAAGTGTTCTCTTCACTGGTAGCTTACCAAAAAGCGCATGGAGACTGTAATGTTCCGCGAGCTTGGAAAGAAAATCCTCGATTGGGTGTTTGGGTTCATACCTTGCGAAAGCAAAAACGGGCGACGCAAAAACGGTCAGGAGAACTTAGCAAGGAGCAGATCAGGCGTTTGGACGACCTTGGCTTCGAATGGAATCCATACACTTCCGCTTGGGAGAAAATGTTTAAGGTTCTTGTCGATTACAAGGCACTCTATGGTAATTGCCATGTCCAGAACTGCGAGCGGGACGATAACAAACTGTGGGCATGGGTTTCCCGCCAAAAAAAACATTACAACAACGGCTCACTTGCGGAAGCTCAGATTCACCGACTGGAGAACCTCGGCTTCGTTTGGAAGCCTTTGGACGAGGACTGGCTAAAGAATTTCGAAGCATTGGTTGTTTACAAGAAAGAATTCGGTGACTGCAACGTGCCGCAAAAGTGGCGAAGGAACCCTCAGCTTGGTGCTTGGGTCTCAAACCAACGCATTCGTAAGAAGCAGGGAAATCTCGGCGAGGCTCGCGTCACCCGCTTAGAAGGCATTGGTTTTCAGTGGCAACTCAATCAACGGAAAGCACGAGGATGAAGCAAACAAAGGATGGATGAAGCCTCGGAATTGGTTAATGAGTTGAAGATCGTCCTGGTGACGACACTGCGTAGCTGCATTGGGGGATGACCAAGCAGCGGTACGAAACGACGAAGCCGCCTTGTGATCTAACGGAGGGGCTTTGCGGTATGATGAAGAGGCTTTGTCGCATGGTCAAATCTCGCCACTATGCGTGTAACATACTGAAAACGCGCGCTTTCAGCGGCGATGCCCGAAGCGCGCAAGTGGAGGGTTGCCACGCGGGCCGGTTCGGGGGTGAAGTGTTCCGGCGAACACATCATGCCGAGCGTCGGGCCTACTCTGGGAGAAAGCAGCCGATTGCCCGCCAGCGCGCCTGGCGCGAGCTGCAGGCCATCCGCCAAGTGTTCGCCCTCGTCATCGACGACCTCCCTCCCCCGCCCAAGCCGGCCAGCTCCGAAGCCGAAGGCGCCCTCCTCCGCGCCGCCCTCGCCAAAGCCATCACCGAACCGTGGCGCCGCCTTGCCGAGCTGGAAGCCGCGATCCGTGCGGCCAATCGACCGCTAGACTTCATCGAACGCTTTCTCCGCATCTGAATGGGTCTTATGCCAGTCCGCCCATACCTTCTGCTCCGCCTTGAAATCCTCAGCGCTTTCCCGCCGCGGCCGCAACGCTGACATCTCATCATCGGGACTCTGGGTGAAGATAAATCGAAAAGCGTTCTCCGCCGTTACTCGCCGCACAAGTGAGGCAAGTCCAAGATCCAGAACTGATCCCCGTCGAGGCGGCCTGTCCCCGACTTGAGTGAAGAGCAAATGACGAGGACTAAGCGGCATCATGATATTCATTTTCGAGAGGCCCCAGGCGCGTTCTAGCCGATAGCCCTTTCCGCCAGCGCGAAGGTTAATCACAGGAGAATCGCTGGTGGGCCAATATAGTCCTTTCGGTGGAGCAAGGATCGTCCAACGATGCTGGTGGAGGACTTTTGCCGTGGTCTCAAGCCGATCTTTGATCTGCCTCAGCCAAAAGCGCCGGCCGTTTAAGACGGCTGATTCTATCTTGCCAGCCTCTCGGTCAGCTTTAACTCGAAATGGCGTTTTTTTGTCAACGACAGGCGCAGGTGGAGGAAGCACTATGCCAGCTTTCGTGAGTTCAGTAACTTTCTGGAGAGAGTCTGCCAAGGTGTTTTCGATGAGGGCTGGCAATGTCTTGCTCCAACGAGCCGTCATCTCGAAATATGTCTTCGGCGTTCGCAAATCCTGAGCCGCGAGAAAACGAACCAAAGCGTCCCAATCTTCCGGCGTCAGGCGATCGTCCTCCACTACCTTGCGTATCGACTCTGCGGAAGGGGTTTCGAAGCTCTGATTAAACCAGCGCTCGAGTTCATCCAGGTCGTTGCCTTCTTCCACCTCGGTATAGAGATGCCGTTGACTTCCGAGCGAAACAGGCGACTTTTGCACCCATTGCGGCACATTCGGATGCTGAACGAGCAGGCGATACGTCCATACCCCCCCGTTCGTCGCCCACTGCTTGAGGTAGCCTTGTGGCACGTAATGGTTGTCAGCGGTAATCTTCGCATCGCTCATTAGGAAGAACACATTTCACAAGAAACGCACGGATGCAATGCAGCGACTCTCGAATAGGTCCGCGCGTGGTCGAAAAGATCGCGCCTGAATTTGCTAGGCCATCCATTTGCCAAGATGTATAATGGCGCCTTCACCCCGGTTCCCCCAGGGCCTTCGAGATGCCCGACCCGTTGCACCCACACTACGGTGAATAGGAGTTACGTACGACGGAGGGTTCTTCTACGCGGATGGGGTCTCGCTAGGGTTCAGGAGGCGTTTCTTGGCAGCGTCCCGCAAGCCGGCTCTGTCCGCGAGCGGCAGGAGTGGTATGCTGGAATGAGGCTTCTGCGCGGCGATGCTGAGCTTCCTGGCGAGGGGCGTGACTGCCGGGAGTCCGTGCGGCGGCGCGTGAACCCGGGCCAGCGGCATTCAGTCTCGATAAACACGCTTCACCCGTCGCCCAATTCCGGTGAAGATCTCCCAGGCAATCGTTCCGGCTTGTTGGGCAAGCTCGGCGGCAAAGATTTCCTCACCGCCTTGTTTACCCATCAGTACGGCTTCATCGCCCGTTTCCGCCTGTGGAAGCGCGGTGACATCCACCAGGATTTGATCCATCGTCACGCGCCCCAGCACCGGACAGCGCCGCCTGTGAATGAGCACTTCGGCCCCGCGATGAGTGAGATGGCGCTGGTAGCCATCCGCATAACCGACGGCCAGGGTCGCGATGCGCATCGGCCCCGGCGTGATGAACGTGCGCCCGTAGCTGATGCCGTGGCCTGCGGGCATGTCGCGGAGAAGAGTGATGCGCGTCTTCCAAGTCATCACGGCGCGGAGTTTCGGCTGAAACTCGGGAATCGGCGCACTGCCGTAGATCATGAGCCCGGCCCGCACCATATCGCCCGCCTGAGCTGGATAAGCGATGATCCCAGCGCTGTTCTCGACGTGCACCACGGGTCGCGCCAGGCCGAGGGAGCGGAGTTGTGCGACGGTTTGATGGAAGCGCGTGAGCTGTTCGCGGGTGAAGGCGTCGTCTTCATCCGCGACCGGCAGGTGCGACGCGAGGCCAGTCACGGCAACGCCGCGGAGGGCTAAAATTTCGCGGGCAGCGGCCACGGCATCGTTTTCCAAAATGCCAACGCGGCCCATCCCGGTATCGATGGCCAGATGCACGGCGAGCGGCTCGGTGCCGGCGAGTGCGGCATACTCGCGCGCTTCCTCCACAGTCGAGATGGCGGGCACGAAGCGAGCCGCGGCGATGCGGACGCGTTCCTCGGGAAGCGCCGGGCCGAGGATGAAAACCGGCGCATCGGGAACGGAACGGCGCAATTCCTCCGCCTCCGTGACATTGGCCACGCCAAACATTTCCACGTCGCCGGCCAGCGCCTTCGCCACCGCGCCAAGGCCGTGGCCGTAAGCATTCGCTTTCACCACCGCCATGATCTTCACACCCGCGGCGAGTTGCCCACGCGCCGCGGCGACATTGTGCCGCAGGGCTCCGAGATCAATCTCCGCCCAGCAGCGGTGCGTTGAAAGCTGTGGGTTCACACGGTGGCCTCGCTGGGTTTCGCAGCCGACTCGACGAGCACCTTGAGATTCTCCAGTCCCGCGGCAAAATCGGCCCGAATCATCCATCGCATCGCCATGTCCAAATAGCGCCGGTACGGATTCTTCGCGAGAGCCCACGCGCATTTCCAGACCAGTCGCGTACACGCCCCATCGGGGTGCAATTCGATGCGTCCCACGAGTTGATAAGCGCCGTCTCCCATCTCCAATTCATAGTCGATGCGCTCGCCGGGTTCGCTTTTGAGAATACGCATTACACCGCTCATGCGCCGGCTGGCCCAGCGCTGCTCCGCGCCGTCGCCCACGCTGGTTTTCCCGTAATCGTAGTCGATCGCCTCCCGACGGTTCCACGCGGTCCAGAGCGGCCAGTTGCGCAGGTCATTCACCAAGGGAAAGATCGCCGAGGAAGGCGCGAGAATGGTGATGCGCCGCTCGACGCGTGGTCGGCGCCGCAGAAAAAACGGGAAGATCAGCAGAAACGTGACGAGGAGCAACAGGCGGGTGCGGAAGGATTTCACGGAGCGCGCGGGAATCGGAGGGTATGATTTAGGGGCGAAAAGCGGCGGCTGTCGAGACTGGGTTGGCAATTTGCGCTTGCGCTCGACAGATTTTACACGAGACGGCACAGTTCCGCGCATCCATCTTGCCCAAGTCATGCCCAAACCCCTCTCCATCCTGATTGCGGTCGCCGCCTTGAGCGTCTGCGCCGCGCTCGCTTACGCCCAGGAAGCTTCGCCCGCGGAAAAGACGACGCTTGCTTCGAACAACACGGGGGAGACCAAGCCGTCCGGCATCAACGGCGAACCAACGCCGACGAAACCGGGTGCCTCTGCTTCGGCGCCTGCGTCGCTGCCGAGTCCTGAAGGCCAGCCAGAACCGACGCCGAAGCCGAGGAAAATCTCGTTCCTTGAATGGCTGTTCGGTTCGCGGAGAGAAAAATCCGAAGCCACGCGGACGCCGTTGCCATGGTACTACGGGCCCACGCCCAAGCCAAGACACGGCTCGCACAAGCCGTCGGAAACACCACCGCCGGAGCCCGAGCAACCTGTGGCCACCGGAGCCGGCACGACGCCGAAACCGGCGAAAACCACATCCACCCCCAGGTCGGCGCACGGCTCCAAACCGGTCTTCCCATCCGAGACGACGCCCAAACCCAGCAAATCGACGGCGACGCCAAAGCCGGAGAAAGTCCCGGGCGCTTCGCCTGCCCCCTTGGAACCAACCGCCACCCCAGCGAGCAAAAAGACGCCCAAGACCAAGCCGTCAACGCCACACGCGACCGCGACCGGCGCACCGGCTGAGCCCACTGCGGATGCAGATGAGGAGGCGAAAGAAAAACAGCGCTTCGAAATGGCGAAGTCCAAGGCCAATGAAGATCCGCAGATCAAGAGCCTTAAAGCCAAGGCCGACGAAGCGACGACAGAAGAGGAATCGAAGGCGGCCTTGCGCACCTACAACAAGGCGCTCTTTGAGAAGGTCAAGAAGATCGACCCAAGCGTGAGCGAGTGGGCCGACCGCCTCGAAGCCGCCATCCTGAAGCGCCTCAGCGAGTAGCTGTTGCTTTCCGCAGGGGCGTTGCCGAAGGTGCGTGTGATGCTGCTCAAGAAAAGAATCCAGAGATGGACACCCATGGCTTTTCTGAGCGCAGCAGCGATGTTGTGTCAAGCTGCCGAACCCAATTCTCCTGTGTCTTCTCCCACTCTCACCAATCATCTTGCCGGCGAAAAATCGCCCTACTTGCTCCAGCATCAGCACAATCCGGTGGACTGGTATCCCTGGGGAGAAGAGGCCTTTGCCAAGGCGCGCCGTGAGCACAAACCCATCTTCCTTTCCGTTGGCTATTCCACGTGCCACTGGTGTCACGTGATGGCCCACGAGAGCTTCGAGAATCCCGAGATTGCGAAGCTGATGAATGAGCATTTTGTCAACATCAAGGTCGACCGAGAGGAGCGGCCCGATGTGGATCGCGTTTACATGACCTATGTGCAGGCCACGACTGGCGGCGGCGGCTGGCCGATGAGCGTTTTCCTCACCCCCGATCTCAAGCCTTTTTACGGGGGCACTTATTTTCCGCCGGAAGATCGTTTCGGCCGTCCTGGATTCCCAACCATTCTACAGCGGCTCGCCGAGGCCTGGCGGGATGACCACGAAAAAGTCCTCGGCGCGGCGAATGACGCGATCAAAGCGCTCGGCGAATATACGACCAGCGGTCCCGCGCAGAGCGGCGCTCCGGGCAAGGAGGCGATCGCGGCGGCGCTGAATCAACTCACCCACTCCTTCGACGATGATCTCGGCGGCTTCGGCGGCGCGCCAAAATTTCCGCGCCCTGTCACGCTCAATCTTCTTTTCCATATCGCCGCGCGCGATGGGCGCGATAGCCGCGACGGCAAAGCCGCGCTTGGCATGGCACTGCTCACACTGCAAAAGATGGCCGACGGCGGCATGCACGATCACCTGGGCGGCGGCTTCCATCGTTACTCCGTGGATAAATTCTGGCACGTCCCGCATTTCGAGAAAATGCTCTACGACCAAGCGCAGCTCGCCTGCTCGTATCTCGACGCGTTCCAGGTCACGCACGACACAGCTTACGAAAAGTCCGCGCGCGATGTTCTCGATTACGTTTGCCGCGACATGACCGATCCCGGCGGCGGCTTCTACTCGGCCGAGGACGCCGACAGCCTGCTCGAAAAGGGCAAACCCGAACACGCCGAGGGCGCATTCTACGTCTGGACAAAGGATGAAATTGTCAAGGCGCTCGGCGAAGATGCCGCTTCGGTTTTCTGCCGCATCTACGGTGTCGAGGCCGATGGAAACGCACCGAGCGGCAGCGATCCGCAGGGCGAATTCCGCGGCAAAAACATCCTCATCCAGCGCCTGGCCATCGCCGATGCCGCCAAATTTTTCCGCCAAAGCGAAAGCGATCTGCGCGCTTCACTCGCGGCATCGCGCGAGAAACTCCTGGCCATTCGCAGCCAGCGCCCGCGTCCGCATCTCGACGACAAGATCATCACCGCCTGGAACGGATTGATGATCTCCGCTTTCGCGCGCGGTACGCAGGTCCTCGATGACGCCGAATATCTCGCCTCCGCGCAAAAGGCCGCGCATTTCATCCGCGAGCACCTGTGGAAAAATGGCCAACTCCTCCGCAGCTATCGTCAAGGTGCGAGCGATGTCAGTGGATTCTGCGACGACTACGCCGCGCTGATCCAGGGCCTGCTCGATCTTTACGAGGCCGATTTTGACATCGCCTGGTTGCAATGGGCCGTCGAGCTCCAGGAGAAACAGGACAGCCTGTTCCTCGATGCCGAGCACGGCGGTTACTTCGGTGTGACGAAAGAATCACCGAACATCCTCCTGCGTATGAAAGAAGATTACGACGGCGCCGAGCCTTCGCCAAACTCCGTGGCCGCGCTCAATCTTCTGCGCCTCGCGCAGATCACCGGGCAAAAGGATTACGCCACTCGCGCATCCGCGACAATCTGCGCATTTTCCGATCAGCTCTCCCGCGCTCCCACCGCGCTGCCGCAGATGCTGGTTGCGCTCGACTCTTCGCTCGCCAAGCCGCGCCAGATTGTCATCGCAGGTCCACCCACCGCCCCTGCCACGCGAGCCTTACTGCGCGAAGTCCACTCGCACTACCTACCAAACAAAATCGTGCTGCTGGCCGACGGGGCCGACGGCCAGCAATGGCTCGCCGAGCGCCTCGAATTCCTCAAAACGGTCGGCCCGCTGCAAGGCGAACCCGCTGCCTATGTGTGCGAGGATTTTGTCTGCCAGCTTCCGACGAGTGATGTGGGCAAGCTGCGAGAGTTGCTGAGCAAGTAGCACCGAGTCCAGAAGGCGCGCTCCCCGCAACCACTGTCATCCTAAGCCCGCGAAGGATCTCCGCTCGTCTGCCTTTCCTCACCAGCGCGGCGGTTGATGCCGGAAAGAAGTCAGAGGTCCTTCGCTCCGCTCAGGATGACAGTTGTTTTTTTCGCTCTCTGCGGCGAAGCGACGGTCCCTTCCTTCCCATGCGCAATATTCGGCCAGAATGTTGCGTAATCGAATGGCCGGCTGAATTCGCCGTGATGGCATTTCTGGCAATCGCCCGCGCCGACCGGACGGAAGTGCGCGTCGACGTCGACGCCGGAACTGCGCAGTTTCACATGCTCGCCGCCCGCACCGTGACAGCTCTCGCAGCCGACATTGACGAACGGGCTGCCCGCTCCCGCTTCGCGGCGGTAGCCGCTCGCGCTGCCGAAGCCGACGGTGTGGCAGGAAAGGCAATTCGGATCGGCATCGGCCTGAAAAGTTGCGAGCGTGGTGAAGGCGCGGGCGTGGCCGCTCTCGCGCCACACTTTTAGGGCGCTCGGGTGGCATTGGACGCAGCTTTGTGAACCGGCGTAGTTGTTGCGCGGTTGCACGCCGGGCACCATGTCTTCGCGCAGCGCAGCCGGGTTGTCGATGGCGAGCTCGGTGCGGCGAATCTCCTCGCGATACGCGCTGGCCAGCGCCGCAATGCCTTCATCCTGCGGGATCTGGTCGCTCACGAGATGGACTTCGCCCTTGAGCGGGCCGAGCAGGTGCGGACCGCGCCAGGTGGCTTGCAGAATGCCGACGGCGCGCGCTTCATTCGTCGTGGCGAGGATGAGGCTGCGGTTTTCCTTGATGAGTTGCTGCGAAGGCTGGCGCACATTTCCGCCGAGGATCACGTCGAGCTCATAGAACTGCCGCGCGAGATCGGTGAGCGCCGCTTCGTCGGCAAAAGCAAGAAGCACGATGAAATCCGCGCGGCCCTTGAGCTGCGGGAGCAACCGCCCGAGCGCCACGTTCATGTCCTCGACTGCGAGTCCCTCGCCGAGCCGATCTCCCAGGCTGCGGCCGTCGAGCACCCCGACGAGCGCCACGCGCCAGCCGTCGCGCTCAATGATCTTGTGCGTATCGAATAGCGGCGCGCCGGTCGCTTTGTCAAGCAGATTGGCGCTGAGCATCGCGACGGGCGAGCGCGCTTTCAACTCGCGCAGTTGCGCGGCGCTCAGGTGCGCTTCGCGATGCCCGATATTCAGCGCGTCGTAGCCGAGCTTGCCGAAAGCCTGCTGGATGTAGCCGTACTGGATGCGCTCGTAATCCGCGCTGCCGGCCAGCGCATCGCCGGCATCCACGCGAATTTGATCCGGTGTGATCGGCCCGAAAAGCGTGGCAATGCGCGTGAGCCCACCAAGCTGGCCGGAAAAGCATCCGCATGGCACGAGCCGGCCATGCACGTCACATGTGAGCAGGATGGTGAGCGGGCGGCCCGGCGCTGGCGGGCGCTTCGGCTTCAACACCAGCCACACGCCGGCTGCAAGCGCCGCGAAAGCGGCCAGCCAAAGCAAGCGTTTCATGACTTACCCATCAATACAGCAGCGCGTAGGTGAAGACATTCACGTTCACAAGCACCGATTCGGCGATCATATTGCCGCCGCAACAGCAGCAGCCGCGCGCATTGGAAACGTCGTTCAAGCCATCCTTCGAGTAGACCATCACGAGCCGCCCATTCACTTCCATGCCCTCGACGAAGGCCGGCTCGCCGTGTTTGTCTGTGAGCCGCGGGATCTGGTTCACGATGGAAAAGACCGGGTGCGACATCGGCAGCTTCACGAGCTTGTGCTCGGGGAAGATAAGTTTCAGTTCGCGCCGCAGCGCCGTGTCCCAACGCGGGTCGGAGCAGCCGGGGCTGCTGAGGATGAAGCCGCCGTTGAGCAGGTATTTGCGCAAGTTGTCTCGCTCCTTTTTTGTCAATGAAAAATCGTCCTCGCCCGACCACACGCAGAACGGGAAATCGAAGACGTTGTCCGCATCGAGGCGAACGGGGATGAAATTCCTGCCAACGCTGAGATTGGTCTGCGTGGCGACATCGCTTAGGAATTTGTCCGCGAAACAAATCGAACTCTTGCTGCCGGCGTAAACAAGGTTGCCACACTGGAGTTTGGTCAGGTCGGCACTCGGCGCGTCCGCCGCCTTGACCACGGCGGCTTCCATCTCCTTTTGCTTTTGATTGTCGGAAACACCCGCGCCCACACCGAGGGCGGAGAATGGCAGAGCGCCAATCGCCGCGATGGCGAGCGCGGCAGCGCACCCTCGGACGGCGGGGAAAAGGGCAGAACATCCAACACCCAACATCCAACGCCCAACGTCCAATGGCCCGCCATGCTGCCACTCCGCGTCCGACACTCGATCTACATTGGATGTTGGATGTCCAAGATCGATCATGGTTTGTCCTTCGGTTTCGCCTCTTTCTTCGGGCTCTTAGTGAGGGCCTTGAAGTACTCCTCCACCAGGCCGCTGTATTGCTGAATGATCGTCTCCCCCTGCACCGCTTCGGATTCGCGGTTTAGCGGATTCACACCGTGCACGACGTCGCTCTTGTCAAGCGCCACCTCGGGCTTCACCCCCGTCGGTGGCGTTTTGTTTTTGCCATTGCCGCCATTGCGGGCCTTGTCGGTATTGGAAGGCAGCGCCTCGTTGCCGAGTACATTGGGGTTTGGTCCGCCGATGATCGCGTAACCGTCGCGCCCGCCGTTGCCTTGCGACCCCGAGCCGGGCTTGAATCCCTGGCCCAATTTATGGCTCTGCATCATTTGCCGGAAGCTGCTGCGCGGGTTCAATCCGCGCTGGATGCCGAGGTACTGGTCGAGTTCGTCATTCATCTCCCCATCCTTCGCGTTGCATTGGCAAAACAGCTTGTCCATCTCGCTGCGGAGATTTTCCGCAAGCTGGGCGCCGGTGCCTCCATTGCCGACAACCATTTCCCGCGTGGTCTGATTGGCTAGCGTTTGGAACTTGAGATCGCCCATTTTCTGCGCGATGCCCTGTGCGCTCTCACCCGCCTTCGGGAATTTCCCCATCGCCGCTTTGCCGTCCTCCCACATCTGTTGCTCGAGCGTGTCGAGAGCGTCGCCAATACCCCTCTGCTGAGCGCCGAGGTCCTTCAGCGCGAGTTGGTCCTCGCGGCTCAGGCCGGCCCGATTGTAGGCCTGCGCTTGTTTGGCGAGTTCCTGCTGTGCCGCGTAGAGATCCTTGTAGCGGTTGATGTCATTGATGATCGCCTGCATGAGGCTGAGGTCGGCGAGCGGCTGCATCACTTGCTGTTCCGCTTCCTGCTCGGTCGCGCCCAAGCGCGCGAGTTGGTCGTCGGACGCCTGCTTGAAATCCTCCAGCATCTTTTGGCTCGGGGCTGATTGCGGCGCCATTTTCTTGAGATCGTCCGCATTCGCTTGAGTTGAGTCGCGAATCTCCTGCGCCTTTTCCGCGAGCGTGTCCTTCAACTCCGCCTCCACATCGTAGAGCGGCTGGTCGCGCACGAAATTCTCCATCGTGTCCGCAAGCTGGTTGAGCTTCGCGTCGAGCGCGTTTTGCTTCGCGATCAGGTCATCGAGCTTCTTCTGCACCGCCCCCGTCTGCGCGTCGGATTTTGCCGCAGCGAGCTGCTGCTGGAGCGCAGCTATTTCCTCGCCGAGCTTTTTCTGCTGTTCGATAAGGTCGCGCATCGCGTCCACCAGCTTCGCGTACTTGGCCTCGATGTCGGTGATGTCCGCCCGCTCGCGCAGAAAGTCGTTGTATTCCTCGGTGCTGATGACGGTGAAGGTCACCGTTTTGCTGCGCGCGAGGTGCGGCTCGGGCGCGTTGTCGATTGCCTCGGCGAAAAGCGAAACGGTGTCGCCAGATTGCAGGTGCATCGAGTTGAAATCGAAAGGCACAACTTCCCGCGCGTGCAATGTGACGCGGTCGTAATGGATCACCTTCGGCTCGCCGAAGGTCCCATTGCGCGCCGTGTGGATGCGCAAGGTTTTCAGCCCGTAATCGTCGCTCGCCTCGATGGCCGGCTCGGCCTTGAAATCCATCGCCACGAATGAATCACTGCTCGGATTCGTGACCTGCACGTCCGGCGGCAAATCATGCGTGACGGTTAGCGTCGCCTCCCACGTCTCCTGCGAGGCATAGCCGTCCCGGTCGAGCAACGAGAATTTCAACTGGGCGGGTTTCTTTGCCACCATTTTCCCAATCACCTGCTTTTCATCGCCCGGCATCATCGTCACCGGCTCCTCCGTGGTATCCGTCGAGACAGTAATATGACCGCTGGCCAGCGGGCGATTCGAGGCGAGGCGAAACTCAATTGCGCTCCCTTCGAGCGCCTTCACCGTCTTAAACTCAAACGGTTTTTCCACCGGTGGCAGCTCGGTGTAGGCTGGCGGCGAGATTTTTACCCACGCCTTCTCGAGCCGCGGAGTCAGGACCACGCCCACGCGGCGCTGCCGGCTGATAGCGTGCCGGTCCCTGGTATGGACGAAAACGATCAGATCGCTTTTGACATTCTCGATCTGCTGCGTGAAGCCGCGCTCGCCCCGATCGAACATCGGCAACGTCGCCGTCTGCTCTGCGTGACCGGCCGGGAACCAGCTCAAATACAGCTCCGCAGGCCGATGCCCGGCGGATTTCGCCGTCACCAGCAGGTTTTCATTATAGACGACCTGTGTGCCGTCGGTCGCCGGCCCGGTGATTTCCAGTCGGGTGAAAGAATAGGGCGGATGATCGCCGAAGGGGTCGAGGAAGCGCGGGGTTTCCGTGCGCGTGATGTCGAACAGGATCCCCAGCAAAGCGAAGAAGCCGAGCGCACCGAACAGCGCCCGTTTAGCCTCGATTTTCACCTTGTTCGTGCGCGCGAGTTGCTCGATCGGCTCGTTTTGCAAGTCGCCGACGTAGCCGCCGATGGCCATGCCCGCGAGCTCGCGCGTCAGCGGCGCGAGCGCTGGATCCGTCGTCTGCACCCGCATCTGGAGGACATTGATGAGCTTCGAGCCCAGCCGCGGATGCCGAGCTTCGAGCGTCCGCGCCACGTGCTCGAAACTGTTGCGCTTGCCGAAGGCCAGCCACGCGCACCAAGCACCACCTGACACGAGAAGCAACACGAATGCGAGATCGAGACCGAGCCGCACGCCACCTCCGAGGTGCAGAGCCACGTCGAGGGCCAGCACCGCCGCCAGAAATCCGAAGACCCACGGCCAACTCCGCAACAGCAACCCCGCGCCGCGTTCCCTTTGCAAAATGCGGTCCGCCGCGCCGAGACGCGTCGCGAGAGAACCCAGCGGATCGAGACCCGTTTGGGACTCGCGCTGGGAAACGGGTGCAGCCGCGCTCATGCTCGCAACCATACGGGCTTACGGGCTATTTTGGAGCAATAATTCGGAAAATGTTCATTCGCTTCTCTGGAACCTTCTGCTAAACCCGCGCCACCATGGCCACGATGCGCATTCAAGAATTGCCGGAGCAGGATCGTCCGCGCGAGAAGCTCGCGGCGCTGGGCGCGGAGGCGTTGAGCGATAGCGAATTGATCGCGATCCTTCTGCGCACGGGAATGCAAGGAGCGAATGCCATCGACGTGGCGCGGCAGCTTCTCGCGGAATACAAGTCGCTGAGCGGGCTGGCGCGCTGCAGCGTGAAGGAGCTCTCGAAGATCAAGGGCGTGGGTCTGGCGAAGGCGGTGCAACTGGCGGCGGCCTTCGGGCTCGCCGCGCGCCTCGCCAGGGAGTCGCTCGTGCGGCACCGGCTCGATACGCCGGAATTGATCAATGAATTGCTCGGCGCGGAGTTGCGGGCACTGGGCCGGGAATCATTGCGCACGGTGCTGCTGGATACGAAGTTTCATCTCATTCGAGTCGAGGAGATTTCGCACGGCAGCCTCAATGAGAGCCTGGCGCATCCGCGGGAAGTTTTCCGTCCAGCGCTGATCTATTCGGCTTTCGCGGTGATCCTGGTGCACAACCATCCCTCGGGCGATCCGGCGCCGAGCAGCGCGGACCATCAGCTCACGCGACGGCTGGCGCAATGCGCGGAGATGCTGCAAATCCGCCTACTGGATCATGTGATCATCGGGACCGGCGACAACGGGCGGCAGCCGTACTTCAGCTTCAAAGAGGCAGGGGTGATCTGACCCGCTGCTCTACGCGATTTCGTATATTGTGACGGGCACGGCCAGGGCCTAGCGTCCCGGCTCGACTTTTATCTCATGTCCGGTTTTCCCCATTTCCGCACCGCCTGGCTTTGCCTTGCACTGCCGGCGCTCGGCGCAAGCGCGGCACGCGCTGTGGAAACGACGGTATCTTACAATCGCGACATCCGGCCAATCCTTGCGGACCACTGCTTCACCTGCCACGGGCAGGATCCCGGGGCGCGCAAGAGCAAGCTGCGGCTGGACGTGCGCGAGGATGCTTTGCGTGGCGGCGAGTCCGGTGACGCGGCGCTGGTGCCGGGCAAGCCGGACGAGAGTCCCCTGCTCACGCGGTTGCTGACGCACGACGCGGACGAACTAATGCCGCCGCCCAAGGCGAAGAACTCGGTGAAGCCGGCGGAGATCGAAAAGCTGCGGCAATGGATCGCCCAGGGTGCTGAGTATCAAGCGCACTGGGCGTTCATTCCGCCGGTACGGCCAGCGCCGCCGAAGATCGACGCGCCGGGTGCTCATGTACGCAATACCATCGATGCATTCGTCTTGGCGCGACTGGCGCGTGAAGGCCTCGCACAATCGCCCGAGGCTGCGCCAGAAACGCTCTGCCGCCGGATCTATCTCGATCTCCTTGGGCTGCCGCCGACGCCGCAGGAGGTCGATGAGTTCCTCGCCTCGGTGCAGGCCGACGGGCAACCGGCGGTCGAGCAACTCGTCGAGAAGCTGCTTGCGTCGCCACATTACGGCGAGCGCTGGGCGCGCGACTGGCTTGATGCGGCGCGCTATGCCGACACCAACGGCTTCGAAAAAGACGCGCCGCGCTTTGCCTATTTTTATCGCGATTGGGTAATCAACGCCTTCAATCGCGACCTGCCTTACAACCAGTTCATCATCGAGCAGCTCGCCGGCGATCAACTCCCTCATCCTACGCAGGACCAAATCGTCGCGACCGGCTTTTTGCGGAATTCGATGATCAACGAAGAGGGCGGAGTCGATCCCGAGCAGTTCCGCATGGAGGCGATGTTCGACCGCATGGAGTGCATCGGCAAAAGCGTGCTCGGCCTCACCATCCAGTGCGCGCAGTGCCACTCGCACAAGTTCGATCCGATCACGCAGAAGGAGTACTATCAGGTCTTTGCTTTCTTAAATAACGATCATGAGACGCAACCGGTCGTCTATTCCGCCGAGGAGCAAATGAAGCGCGCCGACGTTCTCCGGGAGATCGGCGAAGCGGAGGCGAAGCTGCGCGAGCAGTTGCCCGACTGGGAAACGCGCATGGCGCAATGGGAGGACGAACTGAAAAAGCAAACGCCGCCGGACTGGGTGACGGTGCAGCCTGTGGTTGATGATATCTCCACCGGCGGCCAGCGCTACCTGCCGCAAACCGACGGCTCGTTTCGCACGGGCGGCTATCAGCCGACGAAGCACGAGGTGATCATGACGATCAAGACAGACCTGAAAGGCATCACGGCATTCCGCCTCGAGGCACTCAACGATCCTAACTTGCCAGCGAACGGGCCGGGCCGCTCGCACCTCGGCACCTTTGGGCTCACAGAATTTAAAGTGGAAACGGCGCCTGCGAGCGATCCGGCAGCGAAAAAGACCGCGGTGAAATTTGTGAAAGCGCTGGCCGATCTGGAACCACCGCCGGAAACGCCCGTGATCGCGAACTTCAACGACAAGGAGCCGAAGCATCGCATCATCGGCCCGGCGAGCTACGCGATCGACGGCAACGAGGAGACCGCGTGGTCAAATGATCTCGGTCCCGGTCGCCACAACCAGGAATGCGCGGCGGTTTTCGTCGCCAGTGCGCCGGTGGGCGGCGAAGGCGGGACGCAGCTCACCTTCAAGCTCGCGCAAAAGCACGGCGGCTGGAACTCCGACGACCTTCAGGCAAACAATCTCGGTCGCTTCCGCCTTTCGATCACGACCTCTTCACATCCCGAAGCACTCGCCACGGTACCGCGGCGCATCCGCGAAATCCTGGCCGTGCCGCGCGAGCAACGTTCACCCACCCAATCGGCGGCGCTCTTCAGCTATTGGCGCATCACCGTGCCGGAAGCGAAGGAGATCAACGCGAAAATCGAGAACCTGTGGAAGCAGCATCCCGAGGGCACGACGCAGGTGGCGCTCGCCGCGCGCGAGGAGCCGCGCGAGACACACATGCTCACGCGGGGCGATTGGCTCAAACCGAGTGACGCCGTTCAGGCGGGCGTTCCCGCCTCGCTCAACCCGCTGCCGCCGAATGCGCCGCCAACGCGACTGACCTTCGCGAAATGGCTCGTCGATCCGAGGGCGCCCACAACGGCTCGAGTCTTCGTAAACCGCGTGTGGCAACATTATTTCGGCACGGGCATTGTCGCGACGGCGGAGGATTTTGGCACGCAAAGCGAAGCGCCGTCGCACCCGGAGTTGCTCGATTGGCTGGCGTGCGAGTTCATGGAGCATGGCTGGAGCATCAAGCATCTCCAGCGGTTGATCGTAACATCAGCCACCTATCGGCAAAGCAGCCGAGTTACACCGGCCTTGTATCAGCGCGATCCGTATAATCGCCTGCTCGCGCGTGGGCCGCGGTTCCGCGTCGAAGCCGAAGGCGTGCGCGACATCCAGCTCTCCGTAAGCGGCCTGCTCAATCCGGCCATTGGCGGGCGCAGCGTCATGCCGCCAGCGCCGGCGTTTTTGTTTCAGCCTCCCGCGAGCTATGCGCCTTTCCCGTGGACGGATGAAACCGGGCCGGACCGCTATCGCCGCGCCGTCTATACCTACCGCCGCCGCTCGACGCCCTATCCGTTGCTCTCGACGTTCGACGCGCCGGAGGGCAATACGTCGTGCGTCCGCCGCGGGCGCTCGAATACGCCGCTCCAGGCGTTGCTCACGTTGAACGAGCAAATGTCCACCGAGGCGGCTCAGGCGCTCGCCCGCCGCACGTTGGAAGAAGGCGGCAGCAGCGATGCCGAGCGGATCACCTACGCCTTCCGCCGCTGCGTGTCGCGCGCGCCGTCCGAGGCGGAGCGCGACGACCTGGTGAGCTTGATCGGCAAACAGAGCGCGCGCATTGCCGATGGTTTGGTCGATCCCTGGACCATTGCTACCGGGAAAAGCGAGCGCCCGACACTCCCGCCCGGCGCCACTCCCGCCCAACTCGCCGCCTACACCATCGTCTCGCGCGTGCTGCTGAACCTCGACGAAACCATCACCAAGGAATGAAACCGAAGAGCCACCTCGACCATCTCCAGGAAAGCTTACACACTCGCGTCACGCGCCGCTGGTTTTTCGAGCAGTGCGGCGTGGGCCTTGGCTCCATCGCGCTCGGATCGCTGCTGGGCGATTTGCTGAATCCTACGGCCAGCGCCGCCGTCGCGCCCACGAGCCCACTCGCGCCGAAGCAGCCGCACTTTGCGCCCAAGGCAAAGCGGGTAATTTACCTTTTTCAAGCCGGCGCGCCGAGCCATCTCGACCTCTTCGACTACAAACCGCAACTCGAGAAGTTTGGCGGCACGCTGCCGCCTGCGGAACTGCTGAAAGGCTATCGCGCGGCGTTCATCAATCCAAATAGCACACTGCTCGCGCCGAAGTATAAGTTTGCGAAACACGGCCAGTGCGGCGCGGAGTTGAGCGAACTGCTCCCGCATCTCGCCGAAGTCGTGGATGACATTGCCTTTGTCAAGTCGATGCAGACCGACGCGTTCAACCACGCACCGGCGCAGATATTCATGAATACCGGCGCGACGCAATTCGGCAGGCCGAGCATGGGCGCATGGACGACTTACGGCCTGGGCAGTGAGTCGCAGGATTTGCCGGGGTTCGTCGTCTTCAGCACCGGACAGAAGGGTACCAGCGGCGGCGCGAGCAATTACGGCTGCGGATTTTTACCAACGGTCTATCAAGGCGTGCTCTTCCGCGGGCAGGGCGATCCCGTTTTGTATTTGTCCAATCCGCCGGGCATCGATGCCGAGATGCAGCGCGATACGCTCGACACAATCAAGCGGCTCAACGAACGCCACCTCGACCTCGTCGGCGACCCCGAAATTGCCACGCGGATCAATTCCTTCGAACTGGCCTACCGCATGCAATCGAGCGCGCCGGAGCTGATGGAGATCGCAAAGGAGTCGAAGGAGACGCTGGAGATGTACGGTGCCGAGCCGGGCAAAGCCTCGTACGCCAACGCCTGCCTGCTCGCGCGGCGGTTGGTCGAGCGCGGGGTGCGTTTCGTGCAAATCTTCCACGAGGCGTGGGACCATCACGGCGGCCTCACCAAGGGCCTCAAGGACCAGTGTGGGAATACCGACAAGGCGAGCGCGGCGCTGATCAAGGACCTCAAGCAGCGCGGGTTGCTGGACGACACGCTGGTGATCTGGGGCGGCGAATTTGGGCGCACGCCCATGGTGCAGGGCGGCAATGACGGGCGCGATCATCATCCGAATGCGTTCACCATGTGGCTCGCTGGCGGCGGCGTGAAGGCCGGCCTCTCGCTCGGCGCGAGCGATGAGTTCGGATTCAATGCCGTCGAGGACAAGGTTCACGTGCACGATCTCCACGCCACGATCCTGCACCTGCTCGGCTTCGATCACACGAAGCTCACCTACCGCTTCCAAGGCCGTGACTTCCGTCTCACCGATGTACGCGGAAATGTCGTGCAGCGGCTCCTGGCGTAACTTGAGGAACGCGCCTTACGCGGGCGGCGTCCGACCCGGCATGGCGACGGGATAATTGCCGTCGGCATCGGGCACGACGGGTGGCGGCATGTCCCACGTCACTTTTTCCGGCATGAGTTGGACCTTGGAGTTGAATGCGTCTTCCCACTCGATGAGCTTGCCGGAGTAGGTCGCCATGCGGCCCATGATCGCGGTCATCGTGCCCATCGCCGCGATTTCCAGCTCGTTGTAGGGCGTGTCGTTGCGAATCGCCTCGACGAGCGGGAAGTGTTCGAGTTGATGTCCGTCCTCGCCTTGCTTGAGACGCAATTCCCAAGCATTCGGGCCGGTGATGCGAAACAACTTCGATCCTACGTTGAGATCGGCGCGGCCTTTGGTACCCACGACGTGTTCGCTGACTTCCTGGTAGGTGCCCGGCTGCCCTTGGCGGCACTGGCTGAAAAGCTTGCTGCCATCGGCATACTCGTACTCCACGAAGTGATGGTCGAAGATCTGGCCGTGCAGTCGTTTGTCGTTGCGCACCTGCCGGCCGCCCATGCCCTGCGCGCGGATCGGGTGGCCGCCTTTGATCCAGTTGATGATGTCGATGTTGTGGATGTGCTGATCGACGATGAAATCGCCGGAGATCCATGTGAAGTAGTACCAATTGCGCAGTTGGTAATGCAGTTCGTCTTCGTCGGGCATCCGCTCGAGGCCCGCCCGGGCATTGCCAAGCCAGTAGCAGGTCATCGAGGTGAGATCGCCCACCGCGCCGTCCTGAATGCGCTTGACGGTTTCCTGGTACGAAGGCTGATGATGACGCTGCAAGCCGACGCCGATCTTGAGGTTCTTCTTTTTCGCTTCCTCAGCGGCAGCCAGAATGCGGCGTACGCCCGGCGCATCGACCGCCAGGGGCTTCTCAACGAAGACATGCTTCCCCTGCCGCACCGCTTCTTCGAGATGATAGGGATGAAATCCCTGCGGCGAGGTAACGAAGACAAGGTCGGCAAGTGCGATCGCTTCCTTGTAGGCGTCGAAGCCAATGAACTGGTTCGCCATCGAGACATCCACGCGGTCCGGGTGCTGTTGCTTGAGAATTTGCAGGCTCTTGTCCAACCGATCGCGCGCGATGTCGGCCATGGCCACGAGCTTGGTGTCCTTCCCGGCGTTGAAGTGCTGGCTGACCGCGCCAGTTCCACGGCCGCCGCAGCCGACGAGCGCGACTTTGATCTCTCCATCGTTCGGCGCGGCGAAAGCATGCGCAGCCGCGGACACAACGGCAGCGGTGGTAGTGGTGGTGAGGAACTGGCGTCGGGTGATCATGGGGGGATTTATATTTGATGGGGTTAGAATTTGAGCAACCCGGTGACGGGCAGCGGCCTTTTTTGCCGGATGGATTCTTCGGCGACGAGGCAGAGGCCCGCGGACCATAGGCCATCGCGCGCCGTCGCCGCGGGCGTCTTGCCATCGCGAACCATCTCGACACAACGAGCGATTTGCGAGCGTAGCTCGAAGACCTCACCGCTCTGCTGTTCGAGCGGCATATCCGCAAGATTCTCGCCATCGAAGACCTTGAGAAAGGCCGTGGGCTCCAGCGTGCGATCAAGGGCGCCGCTCCAGCCTGCCCACAGCGCGCCCCTGGTCCCGCTGATCTTCACGGTCTGATGGTGCTCGAACGCCGCGAGCGTCTGCGATACGACCGCGTAGCTGCCATTGGCGCACCGGAACATGGCGCTGAAATTGTCGAAGAGTTGCGGGCGTTGTGGATCGCGCGAGTTGCCGTAGGCATAAAGTTCGACGGGATCGCCACTGCCCTCAAGATACCATCGGGCGAGATCGAAGAAATGAATTGGCTCCTCCAGGACCCAGCTCCCGACGCGCGCCGGATCGTAGCGCCACCCGCCCGCGCCGAGGCGGTAGGGCTTGCGCAGCAACTCGACGAGGACGTACTGCGGTTCTCCAATTGTGCCGCGCTGGATGATCTTTTTGATCTCGCCCCATTGCGAAGAGAGGCGAAACTCGTGGCCAACGGCGAGACGCCCCTTGCTCTTTTCTGCTGCGGCGGCGATGGCCTTGCAGTCCTCCAGCGTAGTGGCCATCGGTTTCTCGAGCAGCACGTGAAAACCGCTTTGCAACGCCGCCATGGCGATTTCGCGATGCGTGTGGCTGGGTGTGACGATATCGACGATGTCGAACCCGCCCCGCGCGATCATCTCGAGCGGATCGGCGAAGATTTGCGCCTCGGGATAGGCGTCCCGGGCCTCGGTGCGAGTAGGTTCGGTCGGCGCGCAGATCGCCACCAGTTGCGCGCCCGCATCGTGATGAATGGACTTCGCGTGCAGTTTTCCCCAAGCGCCGAAACCGGCGAGAGCGAAGCGAACGGGCGGCGGCATATCAACGGCGGGGGGCGGTGGTGAGCGGCGTGGCTGGATTTTTTACGAGCCGGCCTTGCAGCTCATTCAAGCGGCACGGCGGCAGCCGGGGGAGGACATGCCTCGCAAAAAGGTCGCACTCATCGAGATGCGGGTAGCCGCTAAGGATAAAGGCGCGAATGCCCATATCCATATAGCGGTTGAGCTTGGCGAGGACTTGATCGGGATCGCCCGTGATGGCGCTGCCGCAGCCGCTGCGCGCCAAACCTACGCCGCTCCACAAGTTTGGCTCGAGGTATAGATCCTTGCTCTGCGCACGCAGTTCATCCTGCCGTTGCACGCCAAAGCTCTTGCTGTCCTGCGAACGCGCCTTGATTTCCGCGCCCTTGGCGGCGTCGAGTTTCGAGATGAGACGGTCGGCCGCAGCGCGCGCCTCAGCTTCAGTTTCGCGAACGATGACGTGGCTGCGAAAGCCGAAATCGATCTTGCGCCCGTGCGCCGCCGCCTTTTCCGACATGATGCGCATGTTTTCCGCGATGCGATCTTCCGTTTCCGGCCACATCAGGAACACGTCGCAATGTTTCGCGCACAGCTCCTGCGCCGCGGGCGAAATGCCACCGAAATACATCAATGGTCCGCCGTTTTGCTGGTAGGGCTTGGCCGGTTCGGTCGTGGGCAGGCTGATCTGGTAGAATTCACCTTTCCATTCAAACGGCCCGTCGGTGCGCCACATGGCCTGGAGAATCTGGATGATCTCGCTGGCCCGCGCGTAGCGGACTTCGTTGCTTTCCTTCAAGCCCGGCATGTCGGAAGAGATGATGTTGATGCACAGCCGTCCTTTGGCGATGTGATCGACGGTGGCGAGAGCGCGCGCGAGCATTGGCGGCCACACTTCGCCCATGCGCAGGGCCACGAGCTGGTTAATCTGCGTGGTCTGCGGTGCCATCGCCGCGGCGAAGGCCAGCGCGTCCTGTCCAGC
>Ga0206969_1055_pt1 | contig 33387 bp, 32 predicted proteins | sample Alteio_BWOrgHeat_87_FD_153256 | JGI IMG/M metagenome (GOLD analysis project Ga0206969, IMG submission 153256) | Enriched cells from forest soil in Barre Woods Harvard Forest LTER site, Petersham, Massachusetts, United States -... | ecosystem: Environmental > Terrestrial > Soil > Temperate forest >... | reverse complement strand
AACCGGTCATCGGAGGGATGGCGCCGGCGTTGGAGGAATTGATTATTGAGGACGTTAACGGCTACCGCGTTAATCAGGATGAAAGCCAGGTGGCGTCGCGATTGATCCAACTGTTGCAGGACGAGGGGTTGCGGCGGCGGATCGGGGACGAGGGACGGCGCATTCAGCAGGAAAGATACACATGGCCCGCCGTCTCGAGCCGCCATCTTCAAGTCTGGGCGGATTTGTGCCCGGCGCCAGCCAACCATTTATGAAAGCCCTCGTTACCGGCGCCGCCGGGTTTATCGGCACGAACACTCTCATTCGACTCATGGAGGAGGACTGGGAAGTGGTGCCCGTCGATTCGCTAAGCCGTCGTGGCACGGAAGTCAACCTGAGTATGATCAAGCAGCGGTTTCCGAATCTTGCGTTTCGAAAGTGCGAAATCGAAGATATGGCTGGGGTGATTTATCGCGAGCGGCCGGAGATTGTCTTTCACTTTGCCGCCCAGGTTGCCGTCACTTCGAGCGTCGAAAGCCCGACTCGCGACTTCAAGATAAATGCGGAAGGCTCATTTCTCATCGCGAAAGCTGCGGCTGATGTTGGCGCGCCGGTGATTTACACATCGACGAACAAAGTTTACGGTAACAATGTGAACCGCGTTGAAATCGTCGAGCAGGAGACGCGTTATGACTACGGAACTGCTTACGCCGGACGCGGACTTCCCGAGACCTTTTCCATCGATGCACCCCACCACACGCCTTATGGCGTCTCCAAGCTGGTCGGTGAGCTCTACGTCCGGGAATTCGGTGGGATAGCCAACCGCTGTTCGTGCATGTATGGGCCCAACCAATTTGGCATTGTGGACCAAGGCTGGTTGTCTCACATTGCCACTAATAAGATCATGGGCCGACCGACGACGATTTATGGCGACGGCAAACAAGTTCGCGATGCCCTACACGTGGACGACGTAGTCCGGCTCCTGCTCCTTCAGGCGAAGGCCATTCTTGGCAGCGAGCGAGCCCTCTTCTCGGGAGAAGTGTTCAACGTAGGCGGCGGTGCGGCGCGCACCATTTCGTTGATCGAACTTTGCCACAATTGGGAGATCGAGCCAAATTTCGGACCATGGCGCCCCGCGGATCAAAAAGTATTCTACTGCGATATTGCCAAGGCGAAGCAAATGCTGGCGTGGGTGCCACAGGTCGGTCTCGAAGAGGGACTGGCAAACCTTTATCAATGGACCGAGCGAATCCTGAGGACAGCATGAATTATTGCGGCAACGAAAAGGATTTGCTATCGCTTAGACTTGTGGCGATACCCGGCAGAGGAAGACGTACAATTACAATTTAGATTGGCCTTGCGTTGTGAAGTACAACAACCAGTTGGGATGTTAGGTGGAACCGGCGTGCACACCGGTGAGGTTCCAGTCGTTCCAGGTACGAACAGTATCTATTTCTAAGCGCAACCGTGGTTAGCGAGGACACAATCCAAAGGCATCCTATCTACAGCGTGATTATACCCACGTGCGACAGAGCGAATGTTCTTAAGCAGCTTCTCAGAATTCTCTCGCCGCAAGTGGACGCGAACGGAGAAATTATTGTGACTGATGACTCCCCCAGCCAGAAGGAAGCGAAGGAAGTAGTGAGCAAGTTTGCGAACGTGCGCCTCATTTCCGGGCCGAGACGCGGCCGAGCCTCCAACAGAAATTCCGGAGCGAGCTCCGCAAAAGGAGACTGGATCATATTTGTGGACGACGACGTGGTTCCGGATGGGAGGTTCATCCAAGCCTATTTGAGTAGCATCGCCGATGGGAAGGTGGATGTGTTGGAAGGGAGAACATATAGTGACCAAAACATGGATCGGGAAAGATTCGAGGCGCCTGTAAATGAAACGGGAGGCCTCCTTTGGTCATGTAACTTCGCCATTCGACGAAGTCTCTTCGAGGCAGTCGGCGGTTTTGCCGATGTGTTCGTAACTTATGGTTGCGAGGATACCGAATTGCAGGCTCGTCTGATGAACGCGGGCCACTTAATACGATTTGTCGAATCGGCATCTGTTTATCACGCTCCGCGGCCTCGGCCCAGAGCGTTCCAGATGGCGAAACGATGGCACGCGACTTGGGTGCTCCGACTTCTCTGGAATGAACGGCCATCGGGATTGTTTATCAGGTTGCCCAGGCATATCATCGCTTTTGGAATCGGTGATGCGCTGCAGTTCAAATCGTTGCGGGCCAGGGCGATCCTGATCATGCGCGCCGTGTTCGTCGCGGGAATTGTGGCCTGCAGGCTTCCATGGTGGCACCTTCGGGATTTCGGGAAAATAGAGGCGTTCCGAAAAGCCAGAAGCGGCAAGCAATGTACGCCCTAGCGGAGAAGTTGCAGCGCGCATATCGGCGCTTGGATTTTGCGCCGAGTGCGTCCGTGATCGTCCGCATGGCGATGTGGCGATTGAGGGGGGCGCAGATCGGGCGCGGAACTCGCTTACCACGTGCAGAAGTCACTTGGCCCCACCAGGTAAGAATTGGCCGAAACTGCATTCTTCAGACGGGTATTTTCTTTAACTACGACAGCTACTGGACTCCGGGTCCGTCGATTCTGGTGGGTGACCGTGTTTTCATTGGACGTGGTGTTGAGTTCAACATTCAAGGAAGAATTGAGATTGGCGATGATGCACTGATCGCTTCCGGGTGTGTATTTGTGGATCACGATCACGGCCTTCAGACAGACGCCCTCATCAATGTACAGCCGAACCGCATCGTACCAATTACCGTAGGTTGCGGAGCATGGATAGGAGCGAACGTGGTGGTTTTGAAGGGAGTGAGAATTGGAGATGGTGCGGTTGTCGGGGCGGGTTCGGTGGCAACAAAATCCATTCCCAAGGGTGAAATTTGGGCGGGAAATCCGGCTAAGTTTCTCAGGCGCCGTTCCGCCGATGCGACGGCTGCCGAAGACTGCCAGGTCAATGTTTAGAGATCCCCAGCCATGATCCTGAAGAAAAAGCTTTCTGCTCCCTGGAACCGAACAATGTGGGTCTCGACACGGTCTTACCGGCGTTACTTCCATCGGTCATTGGGGTATCTGCACGTCGATTTGCTGGAGGCTGCCGAGCGTTGGGTTAAGCCATGCGCGGTGGTTTGGGGCAGCGGGGAAAATATGGGCGTTTTTGCCTTCGGAGCGGCGCATTTTGCGGACCGGGCGGGAGGCGTGTATGCCTTCGAGGCGGACACCGACGGCGCGGCACGCGTCGCCCGTTCCCTTGAATTTAATAACATGTTAAATGCCTCTCAAGCGTTATGAAGGCAAAATTGCGAAAACTGGAAATGCTGCGCGGTTTTGCTGCTCTCTACGTTTTTGCGACGCATGTTGCCCCGGCACACCTGCTGGCAAAAGGGAGCCGTATGGGTTTCGTGTTCGGATTTGGACAGGAAGCGGTGATGCTCTTTTTTCTTATTTCGGGTTTTGTCGTTTACTATTCGACTACCAAACACGGCGACAAATCGTTTCGTCCCTATCTCGCGAGACGCATTCGTCGAATTTACCCGATTTATCTGCTCGCCTTGGTTCTTTCTTTTGCGAGCGTCACGTTGCCAGGGCAACCCAACGCTGCTAAACCGCCGTTTACGCAAGTGCTGGGAAATATATGCATGCTGCAAGATTTTAGTGACGTCAAACCGGGCGTGTGGGTCTCGACGCTCGGTGGCAATACTGCTCTCTGGTCTTTGTCATACGAGTGGTGGTTTTATATGCTTTTTTTCCCCCTTTATCGCTTCGTGCCGACACGCGCGCAGATACATGTTGCCGCCGCCGTTTCGTTGCTTGGATTAGTTACGTTTTGGCTGCGCGCGAATCAGGTTTCCTTGTTCCTTATGTATTTCATTCTTTGGTGGAGTGGGGCGGAACTTGCGAGTGCCTATCTTGAGCGTGTCCCATTGACTTTAACCTCGCAACGTCGCTCCATAATTTATCTTGCACTTCTCTCCGCTTTGCTTGCGTGTCCTGTTTTGCTCAGTTTAGTGCGCCATCATGCGCTTCGTTTCGGGATCCACCCCGTCTTGGAACTCCGTCATTTCTGCGCCTGTTTAGTTCTTCTGCTTACCGGCCTTCTTTGGGCGCGCCTGCGTTGGTTAGGCTTCGAATTACTTTTCGGAATCTTTGCATTGGCGGCGCCTATTTCATATGCACTGTACGTCTTTCACATTCCCTTGCTGGTCACATCCTCGTATCTTGGAGGTATCTCTAACCCGGCAGTCGCGCTCTGTGGCTATATTGTGGTAGCGTTTGGGGTGGCCTACGTCGCAGAGATTCCATTTCAGAGGTGGGTTGATCGGTTAACTGTCTCCTGGATTCAAGATTCTAAGCATGGGCCATGGCGAAGCACGGCCGTTGACGCGGCCGTTGCGAAAAACATTGCGGCGGCTTCGGTGGTCGTCCCGAACAGCGATCGCGCTGGCGGTATCGATGGCTGAGGGGTCATGAACAAGAATTAGAAACATAGCCCGGCCCAGATGAGAATCGCTTGTACCGGTTTTGTTTCCGAAGAGGCTGGGAGCGTCGCCTCTGCCAATGCGTTGCTCTTGCGAGAGTTGGTCACGAGTGGAGTCGAGGTGGATTTTTTTTCCAAGCCATCGTTTGTTGACCCGCGACCGGCCGTCGGCCAGCGCGCGGGATTTCGCTTTGTGCCGGTGGTGAATACGGTCTCAGATACACTTCGCCGACGGATGTCGGGTATTGTTCTATTAAGTGCATTGTCGGAATGGAATGATGCCGCATCTTATAATCGGCTTCTTGTCAGGCGCGTTCGAAGCGAGCATCGAAAACACCCCTACGATGTCGTGCTGTGGTTGGGTGATTACGCGCATGGGTCCGTTCCCGGAGTGCCGACCGTCAGCTTTGCTCAAGGCGCACCGGGCACGGACGCGCGATCCGTCCTACGCAGAAAGGGAGAGATTCGGCGATTGGCTGGTAGACGAACTGCATGGAAGTGGGAATTGCTGGGGCGCCTTCGCCTCTCTCGCGTCGGATTACCTAGAATCCGATATTCCGATCGTATCATTGTCGGCAGTTCCATCTCGCGCGAGCGCCTCGCGGCGATCTACGGCATATCCGGTGCACGCGTTTCCACCATCCCTTATCCAATCGATCTCAAATTCTTTAGGCTACCCGATCAATCTGGGCGGGCCGCGGAACGGAACTTAAAAAGTGAGACGCAGGGTCGAAAGGAGGCTGGCACCCCTTCCTCAGCGCTTCGCGTTCTTTGGCTCGGCCGCATCGTTCCCAGGAAGCGGTTGGATGTTTTCCTCGAAGGCATTGTGCTGGCGTCCCGGGACGGCCTTGATGTGAGGGCGACCATCGCTGGAAACGTTGGTTTCATCAAAGGCTATCACAAATTAATCGATCAATTCCCTATCCGGGATCGCTTGCAATGGGTGAGGAGCATTCCCAGATGCGATGTACCCGCCCTCTTGGCCGATCACGACGTACTCGCCCAACCGAGCGAAGAGGAGAACTTCGGTTCATCCGTCGCCGAGGCCCAGGCGTGCGGTTTGCCGGTGATCGTCGGCGCGACGAATGGCAACGCAGATTATCTCTGTTCTCGCGATGTCCGCTTGGTGGACGATCGGCCAGAGACCTTTGCCGCAGCTTTGCGGGAGATGGCGGCGCGCAAGATCGAGGGACGGTGGGGAAGTCCTCACGAATCACGCGAATTGGCTGAGCGGGAATTTAGCCTGCCAACGGCTGCCCGCCGATTGTTGGGCATCATCCAGCGTGTTTGCAATCACTCCACCTGCCGCTCATGCGCATCGGTTTGATCAGCGGAGCCTATCCGCCGGATTTCGATGGAATCGGCGACTATACGTGGTGGCTGGCGCAAACGCTGGCCTTGCGGTCTGGCGTGGATTGCCCGGTGCGGGTCTTCACTTCCGGCGGGACGGAGAGGCCAGTAGATCCTGGCGTCGAGGTTTACCCCATCTTCGACTCGCCGCGTCCCGCCTCGTTTCGTGAACTGCTGCGTTGTCCAGCGATCACCGAGCTTGACTGGTTGGTATTACAATATAACCCCTTCAGCTTTGGGCCGCGCGGCTACTGCCCCTGGGTGCCGGAAACCCTCGCTCTTCTGCAAAAATCGCGGAATGGGCCTCGTATTGCAGTGATGTTTCATGAAACCGTTGTTCCGCGCTGGCCGTGGAAGTTTGCGGTGATGTACTGCTGGCAGCAGCCGATCTTCCGGGCGGTCTGTCGCGTCGCGGACGTCGCCTTCGTTTCCACGGAGCGCTGGATTCCGCAGGTGCAACGCATCGCACCGCAGCTGCCGGTGCGGCATTTGCCAGTGGGCTCCAATATTCCGCTATGCCGGGTCTCCCGGGAGGAAGCTCGCGAGAGGCTGGGGATTGAACAAGGAGCATTGGTGTTGGGGGTCTTTGGCGGCGCACATATTAGCCGCCGGCTCGGCTGGATTGCGGCGACGGTGCGGGAAGTAAGGAAAAGGAACACCGAACGGCCTACCTTGCTGCTCTACGTCGGCGCTGACGGTCGAGCGGTCCAAGCGGCATGTCCCGAGGCCAACATCATCGATAGTGGCCCCGTTCCGGGAATGGAGGTAGGCCTGCGGCTTCGGGCCATGGATGCCATGGTTTCGCCTTTTCTCGATGGGATTTCCACGCGTCGCGGATCGGTGATTGCGGCATTGCAACATGGGGTGCCCGTGGCCAGCACGCGCTCCAGTTGGACGGATCGAGTCTTCCTCGCAATGACTCCGATCCCGTTGCTCCTCTCCGTCGCGAATTCAGCGACGAGATTTGCCATTGAGGTGTCGGGTTGGCTGGAACGGCTCCGCGGTATTCCGCAGATGGAAGTCCAAAGCGAAGTATGTCAATTTCACGGACAGCATTTCCTGTGGTCGGCGATCAGCGGCAAGTTGCAATCCACCCTTTCTTGTGGCAAATCGTAGTTCGACTATCATTGGGCCCGGATCATTGCGCTTTGGCCTTGCCGCCCTTGTCGTAGTGCACCATTCGTTTCCACTTCGGATGGGGCTTTGGGCGGTCTACGTCTTCTTTATTCTCAGCGGATACTGGATCTCGACGATGTGGGACCACAAGTATCGATTGACGCGCTGGCCGGTAATGACGTTCTACGTGAGCCGCTGGTGGAGGCTCGCCCCGGTTTTCCTCTTTTGCACGCTTCTGGCATTGGCCTGCACTGATATGCGACCGCCGGGGAACTCATCTCCCTTCATATGGTTCACGCGACAGATCCTGGTGGTGGGCTCTCTCTCGGCAGGCAACCTGCTGCCTCCTGCCTGGTCTCTCGATGTAGAAGCGCAATTCTATTTGATTGCCCCGGGCCTGTTTTGGTTGATGAGAAAACGGCGGATTGATGTCATCGGGACAGGAATCCTCATGTCATTCCTCGCTTTTCTCTATTTTGCCTATTGGCCTCCCCAGCCCGGGCCATGGCAATTGCGATTTGTTTTGGCCCCGTACCTGGGCTTTTTCTTGACGGGCGTGGCGATTCATCGGTGGTCATGGCAACCGTCCAACAGACTGGCCATTGGTTCAGTTGCCGTTTTTTTTGCGGCCACCGCACTTCTTCTTCTGTCTCCATCAACACGAGGGGGTATCTGGACACCCGGGGTGAGCGCGCCTGATATGTGGTGGCACCAATTGTGGGCTGGCGCCGGCGCGTTGCTCATCACGCCATTCATTGCACTCAATGTGCGGAGTCCATCGGATCGCTGGGACCGGCTTTTAGGAAATTGGGCTTATCCTCTCTATCTATTTCATTGGTTGCCAAGGCAGTGGTACTATCGGAATGTCAATTGGACGGCGTCGTGGTGGGATAGTTGCGCCCTATTGATGATGAACTTCGCCATCGCCCTGGCCGGCTCTTTCATCATTTTGTGGTTTTTCGATCGGCCGCTGGACCGCCTGCGGGCGCGATGGGTAAACGGCCGAACGCTTTCTCCGTCGAAGGATTCACTTGCTCGCGGATCTCGGACGCCGGGCTCTGTCGCCGGCGCTTTGAAGTTGCCCCAGCCGTAATTGCTCCTATGGATTGGTCTATTGCTATTCTCATCACTGTGATTGCCATCGCACTTGCCGTTGGCCGATCGACCTGGTTGGTCGATTACGCGGTTTTCGTGTTTGTTTTAAATCGGGGCCTGCGCCGAATAATCGATTATTACGTTTATCATGCGTTCAACCCGTTTTCACCCATTAGCTTGACGCCTTTGCTCATCGCCAGTGTGATGGCGATTTTCTTTCTTGCCAACTATCGCCGCCTGCCACGATGGGCCGGGCTAATATTCGCCTACCTCGGAGCTGCTGCCGGATATGCTTTTGTGATTGGGTTTATGACGTTCAAGCTCGCCGCGGTTTATGCTCTCGGCGAGGCATTGCCACCGCTGGTCCTGGCCGGGTATGCAATGGTCTTGAACCCGAGTAACTCCGTCCGCGATCGCTGGATTCGAAGCTTCTCCTGGGGCGCCATTGTGGTCAGTGTTTACGGCTGGTATCAGTATTTGACCATTCCTCCCTGGGATGGATTTTGGCTGAAGGAGGTCGGTTTTATCGGCTACATGGGAATCCCCGAGCCGACCAAGATGACGGTCTTCTCGACGATGGCGGAGCGGGGACCCCTGGCAGCGTTTCTTGGATTCTCCGTCGTCCCTATGATCGTCTCCCCTAAATGGCGGACTTTTCTCGGCTGGCCGGCGGTGGTGCTGGTTTTCTCCGTGATCCTGCTCACCGCCTCGCGCGGCGGATTGGTCATGGCGCTTTTGGCAACGACCATCTTCGTCCTCGTTAACCGGGGAGCAAAGATGGGGCAAGTGATCCTTGCTGTGCTCATTGTTGGTGGGACGGCGTGGTTTGGAATTTCGAGAATACCGAACACCGAAAACGTGAAATCGAGATTCAGTACTTTGAGAAACATTCGAGAAGACGGATCGTATCAAGGAAGAGTGTATACAATGTCGAACGGTTTAGGACAGCTCGCGCGAACCCCCTTGGGCAACGGCTTTGGCTCCGGGGGGTTGGGAGTACGCATTAATAACGTGGAGTCCATATCTGTCGTGGGCGATGCCGGATATTTTCAAATATTGCTCATTTATGGTATCATTGGAACGGCATTCATCGCTTGCGGTCTTTATCTTTCATGGAGGAGATTAGTGATCTACAATGAAATCAGTGAGTTGCGAACCGATCACGTGCTTCTTGCGCGCGCGCTCATGCTCGCTACCATCCTCTGCTGCTGGCTCGGTGATATGGTGACGGTATTCTCAGTATTCTGGCTTGCTCTTGCTTGCGGTCTCGCGTTGGGAAAGGACCGCCTGGCGCGGCTCCAATTGCGGTTGGAACGGGTCGGCGCGAGCACGTCCGAAAGCGAAAGACCGCAGGTGGATTTCAATCCGAAACCGATTCTGCCCCAAGGCGCGCTGGACAAGGAATTCTGAGTGAAGATCGCTTTTTGCATAATCAATCACAACAAATGGGAAGGCACTTCAAAGGCCATTGCCGAGGTGGCCGAGCGTCTCGCGATGCGACATGAAGTTCACATTTTTTCCCGGAGCGCAATCGGCGTTGATCTCGAGTCAATTCAGTGGCACTCTATTCGCGGACCGAGTTGTCCGCACGTCGCGGAGTTTCTGGGATATGTTATGCCGTTGGATTTACTGCTGCGGGTCCATCAGTTCGATATTATTCACGCTGCCGGGGCCTTGTCTCCCCGGGCGGACATTTACACGATCCAGAATATTCAGCCGGCGAAGACGCGGATCCTGGAACGGCTCGAATCCCCGGAAGCGGTCAATCGGGTGCGGCGATGGACGCGGCGAGCTTATATCCGTATAACCAGCAGATGGGAACGCGCATGCTATCGGGTATCGAAAAGAAGGCGCCCCATGTTTTTGCCCGTATCCAGCGGCGTGCAGCGGGAGCTTCAGAGCCACTATGGCATCGAAAGCGCGCTCTGCCGGATTGTCCCGAACGCCGCGGATACCGCAAGATTCAAGCCTGTTTCGCGGGAAAGAAAGACGGCCATCCGGGAGACCTTCGGACTGCAACGCGAGGACTTTGTGATCACATTCTCCGGAGGAGATTGGCGTCGCAAAGGTTTGGATCTCGCGATCCGCGCCCTCCGTTTCATTCCATCAACGAATGTGAAGCTTCTGATTTTGGGCAAGGATCCTCAGCCTGCCCTATTCGAACATTTGGCCAGCGATTGCGAGGTGAGCGGGCGGGTGGTTTTTGCTGGTCATCAGGCTGCCGTCGAAGAGGGGCTGGCTTGCGCCGATGTTTTTTTGGCTCCGAGCCACTATGAGGCCTTCAGTTTGGCGACCATCGAAGCCGCGGCCTGCGGGCTCCCTATCGTGGCGACAAAGATAAACGGGACGGAGGATTTCATCCGGCCCGGCGAGACTGGAGAATTCATTGAACACGCCCCCGAGCAAATTGCTGCCACACTTAAACCGCTGATAACAGATCGTGAACGCTGTCTGACTATGGGAAGATGCGCTCGGTCGTTGGTGATTGAGCATTACACTTGGGACAGGGTGGCTTCACTGACTGAAAAGTGTTACCAAGAGCGATTGGAAACGAAATGAACGGCGAACGGATTGCCTGGTTCGCAACGAAAGGGTCCGGAACAAATGAAGCGCTGCGGATGGAAGAACTCTTAAAGGACTTTCCGAATGCCATGGAATTGGACTTTGATAAAGCGGCCAAATGGCTAAGTTTTAAAAGGCTGCTGCGGCGAATAAAGCAATTGAAGCCGAACCTTCTAGTCATGGAGGGCACTGGGATTGCCGGCGGGGCGGCCTGTCTGTTGAGCTGGCTATTCTCGGGCATTCCGTATGTGGTGAGCAGCGGCGACGCTGTGGGGCCGTTTTTTCGCGGTGAACATCCCATCCTGGGGTGGGTCTTTGAGCTTTACGAGTGGACCCTCTGCCGACTTTGTGCAGGCTTTATCGGCTGGACGCCTTACCTCTGTGGACGAGCCATGACCTTCGGTGCGCCGCGGGCGATGACTGCCGAGGGCTGGGTGCAGGATAAAGAGGCATCCTCCGAAGCGCGGGGATCATTGCGCGCGAAGTGGGGCGTGCCCCTGGGAGCGACCGTCGTCGGCTTGATTGGCAGCCTGGCGTGGAATGCTCGTCGGAGCTACTGTTACGGAATGGAATTGGTCGAGGCGGCCCGGCGGTCGCGTTCTGAGCGGGCTGTATGTGTGATTATCGGAGAAGGGACGGGGCTCCAACGACTTAAGGAGCGCGCGGGGGACATCATCGGAACGAAGGTATTTTTCCCGGGTCCCATTCCAGGCAACCAGGTGTTAGCGGCCCTTTCGGCCTTTGATGGAGCGGTACTTCCCCAGAGTCGAGACGGAGTTGGTATGTTTCGCTATAGTACGAAATTAAGCGAGTATTTGGCTTCCGGTGTGTCGATTGCCATAAACCGCATCCCCGCGGCCTACGATCTCCGGATACCAAACTTATCCAGACTCCCTGGTAGTGCACCTTGGGATCCGCTTTTTCATCAGGCGCTGGCCGAGTGGATGGACTCGTTGAAGGCCAGGGAGCGCAGTCTCCCGGCACCAAGTCTCGACTCAGGTTGCTTCAATCGGGAGGCACAGCGCGCGCGAGTGCATGCGTTCGTCTCTGATCTTCTGCACGAGTTGCTGCTGGCCGCCCGAACGCCACGATGAGAAACATTTGCGTAGGGTCCTGGATTGTCAAACTTGCGCGACATCCGAATGATCGATGCGAGAGCTTGGAAAGGGTAAAACGGTCCAAAAGCAGTTGCACCCCAGCATGTCGCCTTTAAAATTTTCGCGTAATTATGGTGCCTAGTGTATCAGTCTGCATTCCGATTCGCGGTGAGGCTACTCATCTACGTGAAGCGATTGCGTCCGCCGCGAATCAAACGCGATTACCGGTCGATAGTGTGAATTCGATCACAAGAGGGAAAGGTAAGAAAACGGACGATTGTTGTTTGTTGCTTATGCGATTACTGAGGCGGCCTTAAGGCACGGCATGGTGACGGAGACGGAGATGGCGAATCAAATAGCGGATAAAGTGCGCGCCGCGATCTTCCAGGCTATTTATCCTGGAGAGCTACGAGATGCTTGAAGATGGATACTCTCGCGACATCATGGATGGCATTTAACCTCTTTGGGTGGTGCGCGTCGAATGACCGCCCTCCTGACGGCGTCCGCCAAGCAAGTATTTAGGATCCGTAGAAATGCAATAACTTCGAAATGAGCGCGATACTCGTGAATGGTAAGCGTCAGGCGGGTCGAGGAAGGCATCGTGCCGAAAGCCGTAATCCCAAGTGTTGAGCGCACCGCAACAGGGGCACTCTATCTTGCTAGTCATGCCCCAGGCAAACCTTGGAGGCGGTGCGGAAACCATGCTTCTCAACTTCCTTTTGGGCGTACGGAAAATCCGTCCGAACTGGCATTTTCCGATTGTTTTCCTTCACCCGGGTCCGTTTGTTGATGTGTTAAGTAACCATGGCTTCGAAGTTGTCGCCACGATGAATGTTCGCCTGCGGGAACCGTGGACCTGCACCACCGCTATTTTACGGCTTTGTTCACACGTGAAAAGGTTTAAAATAAACGCCATCCTCTCGTGGGTGGCTTATGGACACATTTTTGGAGGATTGGCAGCTCTTCGGAGCGGTACCCCGGCCCTCTGGTACCAAATCGGATTTGCGACCGGGTGGACGGATCGTTTGGCTTCCCGCATTCATTCCGATCGAATCATTGCCGTGTCCGAACATATTGCGAAACGCCAGCGAAGCCTTGGCGCCCGGTGTCCGGTGGTTCCCGTTTGGCCTGGGATTGACCTAAACCGGTTTTGTGATGGTGATCGGAAAGAATTACGCGTGCGGTTGCAGCTTCCGTTGGAAGCGCGAATTGCGGTCCTGGTGGGCCGTTTACAACGCTGGAAAGGAATCCACACGGCGATCGCCGCAATGCCTCAGGTGGTAGCCGCGGTCCCAAACGCACGACTGATCATTGTAGGCGGGACCCACGACTTGGAGCCGGAATATCCTGGCGAACTGAATAAGCAGGTGCAACGATCTGGTGTCGAACAGGCCATTGCACTAGTCGGGCGTCAGGACAATGTCGCTGACTGGATGTGTGCCGCAGATGTTGTCATCCATGCCTCTTCGAGCGAACCTTTTGGCATCGTAGCTGTTGAAGGCATGGCGTGTGGGCGCCCGCTCATCACGGGAAATGATGGCGGAGTAGTCGAGGCGGTGCGCGACGGCATCGAAGGAATTCACGTGCCTTACGAAAATCAGGAGCGACTTGCCGAGGCCCTGATCCGGATCTTTAAAGAACCGCTTTTGGGCAAACAGATGGGACAACGCGGCATCGAACGAGCGAAGCGCTTTAGTCGGGACCGCTACGCTGGGGAGATTTGCCAGCAACTGGAGGAAGCGATAGCAATGCGCCAGTCGAGCTAAAATGAAAGTTATGAACCCGGATTTCCCAGATTGGCTTCACAAACAAAACAACAAAACGGGTCCCAAAATCGGCTGCACCTCGCCCTATTTCCTCGTATGGAATTTCGCCGCGGTCAATTTCACTAATTAGACGATTCCGCTGATGACACCAATACTTCAATACATTGTAGATTATCTGGAACGGGCGAATTCTGCGCATAGTGACCGAGTAAAACGCCGGCTTGAAGAGGAGAAAGATGAACAACTCTCCAAGGCAAGTGCATTCTTTGCGCAGTATCAATCCTACATCGAGAGCGAGGGTAAAACACTTGATTATGGGCTCGATTGTTACTTAAAGCTGGAGGCGCAAATGGTGCATGAACGGGCGGAGTTTCTGCGCTCTGGCAAATATGCAAACAGTTCGTTTGCCGAGGTTGAAAAGCAGATCTATTCCAATCCGAAGGTGTTTGAATATCACATGCACGGACTGGTGTTTGCGCAATTCTTCTGGCCCGAACAATCCGCGCGATTCCAGTTTTTCAGCGAGCATATCGGAGCGGAACTGGCCAAAGGTGGAAGGTATCTTGAAATCGGCGGCGGACATGGGCTTTATGTCCTGGAGGCAGCCAATCGGGCGCCTCGGAATACGGAATTCACATTAGTGGATATCAGCCCGAGTTCGATGAAGCTAGCCAGGGGAATTGCTGGCCGGTTGCCCATCGACTTCCAGTTGATGAATATTTTCGAGTACCTGCCCGACGAGAAGTTTGATTTCGTCACGTTGGGCGAAGTGTTGGAGCACGTTGAGGATCCACGCTCGCTGCTGGGCAAAGTGCGGGAACTGTTGGCGCCTGGGGGAACCGCTTTTATCTCTACTCCGGCCAATGCACCAACCATTGATCACATTTATCTGTTCAATTCGGCGGACGAAATCAGAACGATGCTGAACGAATGTGGCTTTAGGGTTTTGCAGGAAAAATTGCAGTTCTCAAAAAATGTGAGCGAAGAGAAGGCTCGAAGGTTGAAAGTCCCTGCGATGTATGCGGCCTTTGTCAGAGCCGAGAAGTGACCGCGGCGATGCCCGGGGCATGCTGGGGCCGGAGTTCGGGGCTTTCAAGGTGATCTTGTTCCGGAACATTCTCAGGGCGATAGAGTGCCTGAGATTGCCCACACCAGCCTCCGGATGAAGGAAGCACCGGAATCAAATCTATGGGAGCCACAAAAATTACGGGAGAGATGTCCCCTCATTTGCGCGAAAATAACTCTTCAGAAGCCAGAAATGGCAAACCACCCTTCGACGCCTCAGGAACGGCGCAGGCGTTGTCGGGAAAAGGCTTCTCAAACCATGGAAAAAGAAGAATCTCGCCAACCAAAACGCCCCCTCGATATGAACATGAATCCAAGTGGGAAATCCCAATTTAAATGAAAGTGAAGCCAGCGACAACGGCCCAAAACTATCCGGACCTTAATGAGCATGACGCCAACGGGGAAATCACCGACTAGTTCGCATTCCTTGCAGTATGAGGCGAATCCACTTTCGATGAAGTGGCTTCCTGAATTGCATAATTGGAACGAACGGCTCGCCGGCATTGGAAAAGATTCGGGTATTATGTCTTGGCGTCAACTCGTCAACCTCGCAAACTGCAGGATTGATTTCGCACAGACCCTAAAATTGGACCGGGCCGTGCGTGCACGATTTGCAAAGTCCCCGCCCGAGGGATTGGAAACGCGGCCAATCCGTCTCGCGATCCTCGGATCGTCCACGGTGGAGCATCTTTTCCCTGGATTGCGTATTGGGGCGTTGCGGCACGGTCTTTGGATCGAACTGCATGCCGCGGATTATGGTCAGTACCTGCAGGCAATCCTGGACCCAACATCGTCGGTGCACCAGTTCCGGCCGGACGCCGTTCTCTTTGCCTTGGACGCCCAGCACCTCATTGGCAGACTATCGGTGCCATCGGATCGCGCCGAGGTTGAGTCCCCCGTTGAGGCGAGTGCTCTGCGGTTGCGGGATCTCTGGAGCAAAGCGCGCGCCGCCTTCGGTTGCAACATCCTGCAGCAGACGCTCCTTCCCACAGCCCTCCCTCTGCTCGGAAACAACGAGCATCAATTACCGACTGCACCGCAACGACTCATCCGCAGTCTCAATGAAAGACTGCGCGCCCTCGCCGGGGAAGAGGGGGTTGACATTGTAGCGATTGACGAGCGTGTCTCGGCGAATGGACTGAATGCATGGCACAGTCCTGTGCTCTGGCACGGCGCAAAACAGGAAATCAATCCCCTGGCGGTCCCAATGTACGGCGAACTCGTAGCGCGGATCCTCGCGGCTCGCCAGGGGCGGTCCGCCAAATGCCTCGTCCTAGACTTGGATAACACGCTATGGGCAGGGGTTATCGGAGACGACGGGCTTGCCGGGATCAAGCTCGGACAAGGCAGCGCTCTCGGCGAAGCGCATCTAGCCATCCAAAGCTATGCGCTGGCCCTATCGCGACGAGGCGTAATTCTTGCAGTCTGCTCAAAGAATGACGAAGCTGTTGCGCTCCTCCCCTTCGAGAACCATGCGGAGATGCTGTTGCGCCGTACTAACATCGCATGCTTCGTGGCCAACTGGAACGACAAGGCCACCAATATTCGCCTGATCGCCGACCAGCTGAAAATCGGTCTCGATGCGATGGTTTTTCTAGACGACAACCCTTTTGAGCGTGATCTGGTGCGGAACGAGATCCCGATGGTATTAGTCCCAGAGTTGCCCGATGAGCCTGCCTTATATCCACAGTGTCTAGCGGATGCCGGCTATTTCGAGGCTATCTCAATTACTCAGAATGACGTGGAGCGCGCCCGGCAATATCAAGAAAATGTCGCCCGGGAAACGCTACGCTCATCCTCGACTGATATTGAAGGCTACCTGCGCGGTCTCGAGATGCAGTTGTTGTGGTCTCCTTTTGATCACGTTGGGCTGCAGCGAATCTCTCAGCTCATCAATAAAACCAACCAGTTCAACCTGACGACGCGCCGCTATACGGAAACTGAGTTGAATGCTCTAATGGAAGAAGCAACGACCCTGACGCTTCAATTTCGGCTCGTTGATCGCTTCGGTGACAATGGCATTATTAGTACCGTCATAGGGAAAAGATCCGCCGACTGCGATATGGGTGAAATGAAGTTGGACACGTGGCTGATGAGTTGTCGCGTCCTCGGGCGGGAAGTGGAAAAGGCTGTACTCAATGTTGTGGTCTCCGAAGCGCTCCGTCTCGGTGCGACGTGCCTGCGCGGGATGTACTTACCATCGGCAAGAAACAGTATGGTCAAGGATCACTATCCGAATCTCGGATTTGAAAGAATTGCGACATCTGAAACCTCCATGGGACAATGGAGACTTCCCCTTGACACTTTTAGCACTCTCGACACTGCAATTCACATCCAGAAAGCCGAACAATGACCCAGGAAGACATTTTCCAGCAACTCACGAATATATTTCGTGATCTTTTTGAGGATGACACAATTGTCCTCACTAATACAACAAACCAATCAGACATTGCAGAATGGGATTCAATGAGTCACGTAAACCTCATGGTGATGGTGGAATCGCATTTCGACATCAAATTCCGGACGGCGGAAATCGAAGACATGAAGAATGTTGGCGACTTGGTGGCGAGCATTGCCCAAAAAATGGCTGCGCGGAATAGATGATCGCTTGATGATCACAATGTGCCGAACATTCGGAGAGCACTGATGTTGTTCAACTCGTTCACTTTTCTACTGCTCTTTCTGCCATTTGTGTTAGCCGGGTACCACCTCTGCTCTGCGATCGAACACCGGTTCGCGAAGGGTTGGCTCGTCGGAGCTTCACTTCTGTTTTACGGATGGTGGAACCCAGCGTATCTCTTCCTTCTCTGCGGATCCATCCTGGTGAATTATGCAATCGGAGTGCTCATTCAGGCCACCGTCAGCAGGTCCGCGGTGCAGCGGACCATCTTATTCCTGGGCATCACCGCAAATATTTCACTCCTCGGTTATTACAAATATTGCTTTCCACTTCTTCACTGGATAAGCGAACATGGCATCCTTTCGATTGCATCTGAGGCTAACGTGGTCCTGCCATTGGGCATTTCATTTTTCACCTTTACGCAGATCGGCTATCTAATTGATTGTCAGGCGGGTATGACATCCAAGAGTAGTTTTCTCGACTATTCATTATTCGTCACTTTCTTTCCACATCTAATTGCGGGGCCGATCCTTCACCACCGGGAAATGATTCCCCAGTTTGAAAGCAAGGAGATGATGCGTTTCCGGCTGGAGCGAATCTCCGTTGGGCTGGCGATCTTCTTCGTCGGTCTCGCAAAGAAGGTTCTCATCGCCGACAGATTAAGCGACGCGGCGAACAACGGTTTCAGCCGGGCAGGCAATCTCACTCCTGTAGAGGCATGGAGCACAGTATTTTCCTACTCCATGCAAATTTATTTTGATTTTTCCGGGTATTCGGAAATGGCGCTGGGGCTGGCACAACTATTCAACATCCGTTTCCCCGCGAACTTTGATTCCCCGTATAAGAGCGCTTCCCTTATTGAATTCTGGGAGCGGTGGCACATGACTCTTACGCGTTACCTCAATCTCTACCTTTACAACCCAATCGCGCTCTGGGTGATCCGCCACCGCATGAAGGCGTGATACCCTGTTGGGCGGCAAGGGTTGAAGACAATCGGGGGTTTTTTGGCAACAGTCGCCTTACCGACTTTTTTCACCATGGCTTTGGCGGGAGTGTGGCATGGTGCTGGTCTCACCTTCGTGATCTTTGGACTTCTCCACGGCGTATACCTGACGATCAATCATGCGTGGCGTCTACTATTTCACAAGAAGAGCGCGCCTGAACCAACAGGAGCCTCGTTCTGGTTGAGCCGAGCGTGGAAGACTTTGCTCACCTATTCGGCCGTTGTTTTGGCCCAGATTTTCTTCCGGGCTCCAACGCTCACCAGTGCTCTCGCGATCCTAAAAAATCTCACTGGGCATCACCTCCCATCCCCTCCACACAGTATTCCTGTATTAATCTCCCCACTGCTCATTTTTGTTTTTCCTGTAGTTTGGTTGGCGCCGAATGTTCTGCAAGTGTTTGCCGCATGTGATGCCACCCTCTCAAAGCCGCATGCTCCGGTGTTTCACTGGTTCCAATGGAAGCCGACGCCGGCTTGGGGTGCCTTCATGGCTCTCCTCGCCGCGCTCGCCATCCTTTCAATCGGTGGCGCAACAGAATTTTTATATTTCCGATTCTAGTATGAAATATTACTTTATTTGTTTTGTTGTGGTACTGGCACTACTCCTCGGTAGTGCGTGGCTCGTCGCGAAGAATGCGCGGATGGCTTTCATGAGTGATTTTGACGTTCGGTTGACTACGAAAATTGAAATGGCGCACTCCCTTCCGCCAAACTCGGTTGTTATATTGGGTGATTCGGCGGCCGTAAATGACTTAATTCCAACTCGACTCGGAAGAGACGTTGTCAACCTTGGCATGGAACAGGCCGGACCCGTCGAGGGCTTCGCATTCACCCAATTCATGCTCTCCTCGCCCCATCCGCCGAGGGCCGTTTTGCTAGTTTATGCGCCTTGGCACTTGAACAGCATTGAGCCATGGTTTTTTGCCGATGCCATTTCAGCTGGACTCTACGACCGGGAAATGCTCGACGGACTTTTATCCCGTGCTCGCATCCTTCATGACCCGTTGCCCGGCCCGGAATCCTGGGGAGAAATTGACTTCCATTTAAAGACAACGCTTAACCTTCATCGATTCCCATCCTTTTACTTCCCATCATTACTCCACGTTTTTTCGAACGATCGGCGCAAAACAAATCGGCGACTTGCCGCCGAAATCCGAACCTCTCTAGGGTACACGTCCGGACCTAGTCGCAACGGATGTCAGGAGATATTGAGCCTTCCAAAACACTTTATGCCATATTCGCTAGCAGATGACTACTTCTCGGATATGTTGAGTCTATTACAGCGACAAAACATTCCGGTCTACTACTTGGGTCCACCCATCAGCGACATATCCGATGCCGAGCTTGCAATCGACTTTCGCTCGGAATACACACATTATTTGCAGATGTACGAAACTAAATATCCAAATTTTCATTTGCTTGGTGAACCTATTCCCCAGCTGTCCTGGCGTGAGTTCGGTGATCGTGCTCATCTGAATCCAGGGGGCGCGGTTCGTTTTTCCGATCACGTCGCCGATGTTTTAGGTAAGGCATCTATCGAAGAATAATAATTTTGCCTTGAGCATCCGCCGAGAAGCGAAAATGCTTTCCGCCTGATTGGTGCGGCTATTATTTTGGCACCCGGCCCGAATGCCGTTACTGTGATGGTAACCGCACAGGATGGCGTGACTACCGACACCTATACGGTCGTCGTGACCCGACCGGTTCTTCCCACATTATGAATTCGCAATGAAACATGTTCTCATGAAAACACTCGGCTGGCCGATCACGTTACGGTTTGGGGATCCACTGGTCATGGATCGGTGGCGCTGGCTCAACCCGCGCCTGGCAAAGGGACCCATTCGCACGTTTGATGCCGGTTGCGGAAATGGGTGTTTTAGTTTTGCCGCCGCCGCACGTGGAAACGAAGTCATCGCTGGTTCGTGCGACAAAGCGTCTCTGGCGAAGGCGAGAATGCGGGCTCGGATGTTTGGCCTGAGCAAGATCGAGTTTGTGACGATTGACCTTTGCGAACTGGACGGAAGAGCACAGGAACTGGGTTTGTTTGATCAGATCGTCTGCACGGAGTGCATAGAACACATTCACGAGGACGAAAAACTCGTGCGGGATCTGGCGAGAGTTTTGAAACCGGGCGGTCGTCTTCTCCTGACGACACCGGAAGCTTCCCATCGCTCGCTCCGCTACGAAGAACGATTGCTGACGGAAATTGGAGGCCATGTGCGCTGGGGCTACACGAAAGAGCGCCTCACGGAAATATTTTCCGGCGCGGGATTGAGTGTCGAAGAGGTGAGTTATACGAGTGGCTGGATTTCACAACAATTGACAAATCTGATGCGAACGGAAAACGAGCGCCTCGCCTGGGCATTGACGTTTCCTCTGCGCTCCTTTCAAGCCATCGATCAACTCAGCAACAAATTACTTAAATACCCCTGGTTCGGAATCGGCGTCGTGGGCCGGAAGAAGTGAAATTCATTCTGCAACCATGACGTTCTGATCGTTTTGAGATGCAGCCGTTATTAATTACGCTAAAGCGCAACATACTCTTCTTCGGGTATTATGCGTTTGCGAAAAGATTGCTGGTCGAAGCCGGCGCTGTCGTCACGAAAGATGTTCCGGATTGGGCCGTGGTAGGAGGCAACCCGGTAAGAGTCATCCTGCACAGGATTTCTATTGACGACCCCGCAACAAGAATTTCTGCCTGTCGTCGTGGCGGAATTAAGTCGGGGAGTGCCAGCAGTCGGCAATCTCGGCGATGTCGTACCGATTTCGGCCGGGAAATCGGGGATAATTGTAATTGAATGCGCCTTCATTCTCCAGAATGGCTGTGGGCAGTCAGCCGCGCTCTGCATCAGCGAGGACTCCCGAGGTTAGCGCGCGCCGTGAAAGTTGTGAACTACGTCCTGCACAAAGCGCTGCTTCCCGCTGAGGCGATAGTTGGCGATAACCTCATTCTGGAGCATTATGCCCTGGGAGTAGTAATTCATCCGCAGGTCACCATGGGCGAGGACTGCCGGATCTATCACAATGTGACGCTGGCCTCGGAATCTGGGATTGGTTCCCCTTTTCGAATCGTACTGGGAGATGGTGTAACGATTGGCGCACATAGCATTATTGTGGCGCGACCGAATTGTAGCTTGATAATCGGAGATGGAGCGATCGTGGGTGCGGGTTCGGTGGTGACGCGAGACATTCCGAGTGGAGAGGTTTGGGCGGGAAATCCCGCCCGAAAGCTGAGAAATCGAGGGACGGAGACGAGCGATGAGACATCCTCTCCAGCATGAAGGTGTTTTTTACCGGCATGGAGTGGTTTCCCGAATGTCAAGTCGGCGGGTTAGACCGCTACTTTTATGAAGAAATACAGGCATTTGCGGCGGAGGGAATTGAGGGAAATGCGCTGCTCTCCTGGTGTGAACCAACTCGAATCGCCTCGATTGCCGTCAGCGCGATGGCGCCGCGCGGCGCTCCTCTGCTTGACAGATGGAAGGGAGTTTCGAGACAGGCGAATGAGATTTTGGCGCACGGGGTGGATGCAGTGAATACGCACTTTGCCCTCTATGCATTTCCCTGGGTGCACAGGATTCCGAAAGGCGTTCCTTTGATCGTCAATTTTCAGGGGCCCTGGGCTGAAGAAATGGTTATTCAATCCAAAGGATGGAAGGCTCGGCTCCGATCCATCGTGGCGCGGCGAATCGAGCGGAAAGTTTACCGTCGTGCCGACCGGGTCATCACCCTTTCGAACGCATTTCGTGATTTGATCCATCGGGACTACGGTGTCGCGCTCTCGGCTATCCGCGTCGTGCCCGGAGCTTCTCATTTGGCTTCGTATCTCGCCGCGCCTCCTCGGCAGGAGGCGCGAGCGCGTCTCGGCTGGCCGAGCGATCGCCCGATCCTTTTGTCGGTGAGGCGCCTGGCCCGCCGCATGGGCTTGGAACTGTTGATTGATGCGATCGCATTCGCAAAGCGAGACTTTCCCAATCTCCTCTTGTTCATTGGAGGGAAAGGGCCCGAGGCGGAATCGCTGAGAATGCGGATTCAGAGGCAGGGTGTTCAGGAGAATGTCCGACTTCAGGGTTTCATCTCCGAAGAGAATCTTCCGCTGGCTTATGCGGCGGCGGACTGCACCGTCGTTCCAACGGCAGCGCTGGAAGGATTCGGCTTGATCAGCGTGGAATCCCTGGCTTCTGGCACCCCCGTTTTGGGCACGCGGGTTTGCGCCACTCCCGAGATTCTTGAGCCATTCTCACCACAAACGTTGTTCGACGACGTCTCCGCAGAAGCCATGGCGGACAAAATCAGATTGGTGTTGAGCCGCGAGATTGTCCTGCCGGGGCCGACGGAGTGTCGCCGATACGCTTTACGCTACGGCTGGCCGGCGGTGGTTCCAAGGCTGATGGAAGTTTACCATGAGGCGATTGAAGAGTGCAAGAATCGCTAAAGCAGCCCCGCGTGCTTTTCCTGGACCAAACCGGTCAATTAGGAGGCGCGGAATTATGCTTGGCAGATGTTGTCGCAAACTTTGCCGAACGCAGTTCTGTCATGTTATTTCAGGACGGGCCGTTCCGGGATCTTTTGGAGAGCAAGAAGGTGAAGGTCGCCATCGTCTGCCCGAGCAGGCAACCTGCGATGGTCAGCAAGTCATCCGGGTTAATTGGTATCCTTCGCGCTGGGCCGCAGTTCTTCCGCCTCGCGCTGCGGGTGGCCAGAGAAGCCCGACGGTTTGATCTTATCTACGCGAATACAGCCAAAGCGCTGATTGTCGGCGGCGTTGCGGCCTTGCTCTCGCGGAAACCGTTGCTCTATCACCTCCACGATATCATTTCGGCGAAGCACTTTAGCGCTGTCAATCGGCGGCTCCTTGTCGCCTTCGGCAACCGGGCAGAAGCTGTCGTCGCCAATTCGGAAGCCACGCGGCGTTCTTTCATTGAGAGTGGAGGACGGAAAGAATTAACTTCTGTGGTTCACAACGGGTTTGATCCCGAGTGCTACACGGAACCGACGGCGGAATACCGACTGAGTTTCCGGGAGGAATTTGGCATCGGGGACGCCCCTTGCGTTTTAATGGTAGGACGGATCACTCCGTGGAAAGGGCAGCATCTGCTACTCGAAGCTGTGCGAACGCTTCCCGCCGTTCACGCAATCATTGCCGGCGAGGCTCTTTTCACCGACGAGGACCGTCAATACGGCGATCGCATCATGAAGACCGCCGCTCAGCCGGAGCTCGCGGGTCGCATCCATTTCGTCGGGTTTCGCAAAGATTTGTCTCGTTGGTACGGGGCGGTCGATCTCGTCGTGCACGCGTCCACCGCGCCGGAGCCGTTTGGTCGCGTGATTGTGGAGGGAATGCTCGCCGGCAAACCCGTCATCGCGACGCGAGGGGGAGGAGCTAGCGAAATCCTAACAGACAAAGTAACCGGCTATTTGATTGCGCCCGGCGATGCGCGGCAGATCGCCGTGGCGATTCGCACGATTCTTGACGATCCTTATGATGCCGCAGCCGTGGCTGAGCGCGGTCGCGAACACGCGCGCCAGAAATATTCGAAAGAGGCTCTCCTGAACTCCATCGAAAAGGTTATCGGGCAGGTCATCGATAAAAGAGGGTGGCCTTGCGATCATTCTGAAAATCGTGAAAAAGGCTTCTAAGCGTCTTCTCTCGGCGGTTGCCGTGACAACCTCGAGCGAGGGAGTTTAAACGGAGGCGCAAACGAAAAGATCGCTTTGCAGAAAGCATGGGTTTGACGCAAATTGCTGCTCAATACGTTGCAGCCTCCGATCCTGCGCATGGTTGGCAATGGTTCATTCTTTGCCGCATTCCGGACATGACACCTGTATGCCCTTGTCCCCATTTCCGATCCGGTTTCTACCCTCTTGACTGCCATGTCCGGGTTCACCCCGTTCACTTCCCACGGACTTTCCACTCTCAGGAGCAGCGCGTCATGCCGATGCAGTTCGTTATGCAGTTCATCCATTCCCCCATTTTCCACTCGACTTCTCCTCAGCCTGCATTTATTTTTCTGGAAGAATAAATCGGTAAATATGTAATGTAACTCGCGAAATGACTGTGACAATTCCCAGGAAACTTTTTGATATAGTGATGGACAGTATTATCCGGCCGTTGCCAGTTCGTGGAAAGTTCCGGCTTCTTTCTACACACGTCATGAAGATGGGGACAGTCTCGGCGCGCGTTCACGGATGGAGGATGCAGCTTGACCTCGGGGATCTTATACATCGAGGAATGTATCTTGGTTCATTTGAGATGGCTGAAACTCGATGGGTACGGTCCATTTTGAAAGCAGGAGATACAGCTATTGATATTGGCGCGAACTGCGGGTGGTACACGTCCCTTTTTTCGCAACTTTGCGGGGCAAATGGGCGGGTCATTGCAGTTGATGCTAATCCTCATCTAAGTTCCCGTCTTCAGCAATGCATACAAAGCAATCGAATTGAAAACGTGGAAGTGATTTGCGCAGGGGCAAGCAATTGCGAAGGTGAAATCAAACTTTATATTCCACCATATGGTAACGAGGACGCAACCATGGCCGTTGTCGAAGGATGGGCCGAAGTAATCGTCCCGCTGGTGACACTTGACCGTGAGCTTGCGAAAAGGAATGTGGAAAAAATCCGTCTCGTAAAAATTGATGTCGAAGGACATGAGTTGAAAGTGCTGCAAGGTATGAAATCATTTCTAAGTGCGGGCCGGGTGGAATATTTACTAATGGAGTTCAATGATTATTGGTTGCGTCAACAGGGGACGTCCCAGGAAGAATTGGCTGCTTACTGTAAATCACTGGGTTTTGAAGGGCAGTTTAATGGGACACCCACTCCCAAAAACTCATTTGCGAATATTGTGTTCAAATATGGGAGTTAGTCACTCCTGGCTGGCCCAACGCTTCGGATTCTGAATGGTATGACGTTTCGGATTAAAAACGTCCTGGGTCAGTCGATTAGTTTACTTCCGTTCGGGATGCGTCTTTCCACGCGTTTGGCCCTCATCAGCGCGTGTCTCTCAGGTTTCGAGAATGAATGGCATATCCTGCAACGTCTCGGTCCCAATCGCGACACCGTGTTGGACAGTAGCGCCAACCGCGGGTTTTACACCATAACGCGGACCCGTCTCGATGATCAGGTCGTCGCCTTCGAGCCGATTGCGGCCGTCGCTCAAGAACTTGCCGCCTTGCGCCAGCCGAAGGTTTTGGTACGGGACGACGCTCTTTCGCCAATCTCCGGCAAAAGCAAGCCGCTCATCCCGATATCGCATGCGGGTGAGTCACTCGATGGGTGGGCGAGATCAAATCGCGAAAGCCTTGCCAGCCGAGGAGGGCTCCCATGAATCGCTTCAGGCAAATCGACATTTTAAGGGCGATAGCAGTATTTCTCGTTCTCGGGCGTCACATGAAACCATGCCCGCCGGATGGCAATGCGTGGTGTTACCAAATCAGCAGGATATGGGTTCAGGGGGGCTGGGTCGGTGTTGATCTATTTTTTGTTCTCAGCGGATTCCTCGTGTCAGGCCTTTTGTTTCGGGAGTATGAGAAATATCACGAACTGCGGGTGGGCCGCTTTCTGATCAGGCGCGGTTTCAAGATTTATCCGCCGTTCTGGATACTTATAAGCGTGACTGTGGTGCTCCTGGCACTGCATCACGTCAAGCTATTCTGGCCGGCTATCGCGTCGGAACTGCTTTTCGTACAAAATTACGGTCCTAATTTGTGGAATCACACATGGTCGCTGGCCGTAGAAGAGCATTTCTACCTCCTGCTGGCTTGCGGTCTTTTTATTCTGGCTAAACGCCGCTCTACGGACCCGTTTGCTATGATACCCGCAGCATTCGTCGCCGTCGCTATTATATGTTTGCTGTTACGTGTCTTCGACAGTCCCCATCCTCCGTTCGATTTCAAGGCGCATCTCTTCCGTACACATCTTCGGCTGGATGGCCTCTTCTTCGGCGTTTTCCTTTCATACGTGTTTCACCGCCATCCGATTTGGTTTTTCTCGGTCGCGCGAAGATTCCGCTACGCTCTGGGTGGCACGGGCGCGCTTTTGCTGCTTCCGGCATTTTGCTTCCCGCTCGAAGAGACGCCGTTGCTCACAACCTACGGACTAACCTTGTTTTACCTCGGCAGCGGCTGCCTTCTTTGCGCCGCACTGGGATTTTCAGTGGCGGGAAATCATTGTGCCCGCGCGGTCGCATATATGGGATCACACTCTTACTCCATTTATTTGTGGCACATGCAGGTAGCCATTTGGGCCACTGCACTCGTTACCCGCCACCTTTCTCAACCCGATAACTGGCTGCTTTACACCGCGATTTACTTGATAGGTTCCATCGTGTTCGGTATTGTCATGGCGATTCTCATTGAGATCCCGGTTCTTCGCCTTCGAAACCGTTATTTTCCATCGCGTGGCGAGCCCCTAAGCTTTGACACAAAGGGGGCCAACCCGAAGGGGCTGATAACGACACGCGCTAGCGAGTCAGGCGCAGAACCAATATTGAATGATGTTTGAACAGTCAGATCGCCATCGTTGTGCCGAGCGCAAGCCTGCGGAACGCCGGTCATCGCCTCGCGCGGCGGTGGGGCGAGTAAAATATTTTCCCACCGAATCACGGGTTACCTGGTCGCGCCCGGCGATTCGCAGGAAATAGCGACGGCCATTCGCGAAATCTTGGAAGATCGCCCCAAGGCTGCTGCCATCAGCGAGCAGGGCCGCAAAGATGGCCGGCGGCGATTCTCAAAAGAGTCTGTCCTGAATGCTATGGGACGCATTATCGAGGGCGTGGCCCTTCCCGGAAATGGCGTTGGCGCGTCTTGATTTGAAAGAAGGGTAGGATATTCTTCGATTCGTAATGTTGACCGCTGAAACTACAACTCCTCCCCCGCGGGCAGTGCGCGGCACATCGGTCGAGAGCATGGACCGGGGCTACCGGCGTGAAGCGACCATTCACCAGCTTTTTGAAGAACAGGCAGAGCGGACGCCTGAATTGATTGCCGTAGTGTGCGGCCCGGAACAGATCACGTATCGCGAACTGAACGAGCGATCAAATCGGCTGGCGCGCTACCTTAAGGCTTGCGGCGTGCGCTGCGGCGCGGTGGCGGCAATCTCCACAGTTCGCTCGATCGAGATGGTAGTGGGACTGCTGGCAATCCTCAAGGCCGGCGCCGCCTACGTTCCCGTCAACTTTGACTATCCTTCCAATTGGCTGCGCCAGCGTTTGGAAGATCTACGGCCGGGAGCGATTCTTACACAACGCAGTTTCATCGATCGATTGCCGCATCTGGACGGTCAGATTGTGTCTCTGGATGAGGAACTGTGCTGCGCCCCGTTCCGCAGCGAGAATCTCTCCATCCCGGTGGCGGCGGATGATTTGGCGTATGTGATGTTCACCTCGGGTTCGACTGGTGAGCCAAAAGGTGTGGAAGTGCTCCATCGGGGCGTAGTGCGACTGCTTTGCGGAATCGACTATGCCACATTGGATTCGAGCGTGGTCGTGCTGCAACATTCGCCTCTGTCGTTTGACGCCTCAACTTTTGAGATTTGGGCTCCTCTCCTTTATGGAGGTCGATTGGTGCTTCTTCCTCCAGCGGCATCCACACCGGCGACGTTGGAGGAGGCCCTCAAGGTCAACAACGTGACCACCCTCTGGCTGACTTCCTCACTTTTCAACCTGATAATTGAAGAGCGCCCAGTGGCTCTTTCCGGTGTGAAGGAACTTCTGATTGGCGGTGAGGCCCTGTCGGTTTCACACGTCCGGCGCGCCCTGGCTCTGCTGCCCGATACGACACTCATCAATGGCTATGGGCCGACGGAAAGCACGACGTTTGCCTGCTGCTACCGGATTCCTCGTTCGCTGGAAGCTTCCCCTACATCCATCCCCATCGGCTTTCCAATTAACAATACGCAAGTATCGATTTTAAACACGGACGGAGCGCCGGCTGCTTTCGGAGAAATCGGTGAAATCTGCATTTCAGGGGACGGGCTTGCCCGCGGCTATTTGAATCATCCTGAATTGACCTCTGAGAAGTTTGTCACCGTTGATGTCGCTGGAGAAGCGGGACGTCGGATGTATCGCAGTGGTGATCTCGGCCGATACCTTGGCGATGGCGCGCTTGAGTTCAAGGGCAGGACGGACCGGCAATGTAAGATTCACGGGTTCCGCATCGAGCCTGGCGAAATTGAGATGTTGTTGGAACGTCATCCCGGTGTCCGGCGTTGCGTCGTCGTGGCAAAAGAAGACGCCGCGCAAATTCAAAGGTTGGTGGCGTATGTGATCCGCGCTGAAGGGGCGACGTTTCCAATCGATGTACTTCGGGAGTTTTTGAGGGAGTCGGCGCCTGATTACATGGTTCCCGCAGCCTTCGTAGAGATTTTCAGCCTGCCCCTGACGAGCAGCGGCAAACTTGATGTGAGCGCATTGCCGCCTGCGCCTCTCCAATCCACCGCGCGCGAACGGGAGGCGATCGGACCTCGCGATGAGTGCGAAAAACGACTGATCGAAATTTGGAAGCGGATTCTGGGGTTGAGCACCATTAGTGTGACCGACGACTTCTTCCTCCTCGGAGGAGACTCACTGCGCGGCCTAAGATTGTGTGTTCACATCGAGAGGGAATTCAATCGGAGCTTTCAGCCTGCTTATTTGGCGGAACCATGCACGATCGCGAAGGTCGCGGACATTCTTCGAGGCGAGACGTTATCGGGTCAGGCTGATCGCAAATCCGACTTTTTGGTGCAGTTGTCGGCAGGGGAGAATCACCCGCCGCTCTTTTGTCTTCCTGGCCTCGGCGGAGACGTTTCGCGTTTCCGAAAGCTCGCAGAGTTGATGGGCGCAGAGCATGGGGTGCAGGGCGTGTTGCTTCCTGACTTTAGCCGGACTTCCGGAATTCCCCGCAGTATGGAGGAACTGGCGGGGTTTGCGCTCGCCGAAATGCGGCGTGTCCAGCCGGAAGGCCCATATTTTCTGGCTGGATACTCCTTCGGTGGGAGCGTGGCGTATGAGATTGCTCAGCAGCTTACTGCCAGTGGAGAGCAAGTAGCCTTTCTGGCCTTGTGGGACGCGGAGCTTAATTCGCAGAAGTTTCGAACTTCTATTTCACGCTTCCTCCTAAGAGCGCGAGGCATTGCCACGTGGCCTCTGCGCACCAAGATTATTTACGTGCGCGCCAGCCTGGGGAGGCGCATTCGGCGCTTTGTGAAGCCGTGGTCGATAGGCCTTCCGAAGTCAGAGGATGATGGCGGCGATGATGAATCGCGCGTGATAGAGAAGATCGTGCAGTTTCAATCCGCCGCCTTGAGGATATACTGCACCTACGAGCATCGTCCCTATGAGGGACATATCCACATTTTTCGTGCCCTCGAGCGGACTCCATTTGAGGAATTTACACAGCGAAGGAACCTATCGTCTTGGCTCAGCCTGGCGAAAGGCGGCCTCGCAGTCCATGCGCTCTCCGGCAACCATGACACTCTGTTCGTTGAGCCGCATGTGAGTGGTTTTGCCCGAATCATGCATCAATGCCTGGTCGAAGCCCGCCATGGGAATCAGTCAAAGTATTAGTAATTTCCCGAATATCGAATACCATGCCCATCTACGAGTTCTACTCCCCAAAGAACAATAAGATCTACAGCTTTTTTGCCAGGAGTCTGGCCTACCATGGAGTGACACCCCGCTGCCCAGACAACCCGAAATTTCCCATGGAGCGTCTCGTCTCCTCCTTCTCGGTGACTGGCCGCGCAAAGGAGAACAGCGATGCGGTTCCTTCTCCGGTGGATGATGGAAACATGGAGCGAATAATGTCGGAGATGGAAACTGAGTTTTCTGGAATGGACGATGAGAACCCCGATCCGAAGAAGCTGGCGAATATGATGCGAAAGATGTCGGCAGCGACCGGCAACGAAATCCCGGCAGGAATGCAAGAGATGATCCAGCGCATGGAGGCGGGAGAGGATCCGGAGAAATTGGAGGCGGAGTATGGCGATGCCTTCAACGAATTCGACGGAGGCCAGGCAGAAGGTGGAAGCGGTAGAAAAGGGAACGTCGGCACGCGCCGCTCCGCCCGCCCGCAGCGAGATCCCGTGCTCTACGAGATGTCGGAATACATCGAAGGTTACGCTGAGAAACTCCATCGGAACCGAATGGGACAGGCGAAAAACGCTAAAAAAGGTGAGTAAAGGTTTTCCGTCGTATCCACCTCGCCTGATCCAGCGAGAACGATCCGAAGCGTTCCATAAAAGTCTTCCGACATTCGGAAAATATATGTACTCAAACAATGGAGAGCGCCGGGTGGCGATTGTTCATGACTGGCTGCCTCTTTATGGAGGGGCGGAGCGAGTTTTGGAGCAGATCATCAAGGTCTTTCCCGAGGCTGATATTTTCAGCCTTATCGACGGTCTGTCTCCGAGCGACCGCCATTTTTTGGGGGGCCGAACGGTGCACACATCCTTCTTGCAACGACTGCCTTGGGGGCGAACGAAGTATCGCCACTACTTTCCACTGATGCCGCTGGCCATCGAGCAGTTTGATCTTTCGAGTTACGATCTGATTATATCGAGCAGTTATGCTTTCGCCAAGGGAGTGTTGACTGGTCCGGATCAGCTCCATCTTTGTTTCTGCCACTCACCCGTTCGATATGCGTGGGACATGCAGCACCAATATCTTCAGGAAGCGGGACTTTCATCAGGAATCACGAGTTGGATCGCCCGTATTCTCCTTCACAGCGTAAGACTTTGGGATACGCGCACGGCGAACGGCGTGGATGCATTCGTGACCAATTCCAAGTTTGTCGCTCGACGAATCGCTAAGACTTATCGCCGAGAGGCGGAGGTCATTTATCCACCCGTGGACCTCGAAGCCTTTCCACTCTGTGTGCAAAAGGAGGATTTCTACCTCACGGTATCTCGAATGGTGCCATATAAGCGAGTGGGACTGATCGTTCAAGCATTCAATCAAATGCCCGAGAAGAGGCTGGTCGTAATCGGCGACGGACCGGAGTTCGCAAGAATCTCGAAAATCGCAGGTCCCAATGTGCAACTTTTAGGTTTTCTTCCCTCCGCGAGCGTGCGCGACTACATGCAGAAAGCGAAAGCTTTTATTTTTGCGGCTGAAGAAGACTTCGGGATTGTCCCCGTCGAAGCGCTCGCATGCGGAACTCCCGTCATCGCCTATGGCAGGGGGGGAGCGCGCGAGAGCCTTCAAGATCGCGTGACGGGCCTTTTTTTCGACCAACAATCGCCAGAAAGTGTGGTGGACGCAGTGCGACGCTTTGAAGCGAGCTCGTGCAGTTTCGACGCGTCGGCTATTCGCCATCGGGCGGAGCAATTTTCGCCAGCTCGCTTCCGCCGCGAGTTTCAAGGCTTTGTGGAACGCCACTGGGCCTCTTTCAAAAAGAGCCTCGCGGTTGCGACTGAGGATTAACCGCGAGTTTCGCCTGTGCGCCTCTATTCTGAAAGTTGATGGACTCGAAGACTTCGCTTCGTGTCATCCACACGGAAAGCTCAATCAATTTCGGTGGACAGGAGATGCGGATTCTCCGCCAGATGCGCTGGCTGCTGGATCACGCCCATGAGAGCTGGTTGTTGGCGCGCGATTCCTCGGCGATTTATCAAGAGGCGCAGCATTTGGGATTACCCTGTCATCCGGTGGCGTTTCGCGGCTCCGTGAACCCACTGGTGACTCGCGCGGTCCAACGCTTCTGGCATCGGCACCGGGCGGATGTGCTCGATTGCCACAGCATGCGAGACGCCAGTGCCGTTATGCCGCTGTCCTGGCTGGGGTATCCGATCGTTCACAGCCAGCACATTTGCAAACGGCTCAAAGAGGATTGGATGCACCGGGTCATTTGGAGGATCGGATCGCGCGTGACCCTCGCTGCCTCCCGCAGCATTGCCGATCGCCTCGCGGAACAGCGACTCGTGCCGCCCGCGCACGTTCGGGTCGTCGGTGAGGCGGTGGATCTATCCGTGTACCGTCCGGATATTGATGGTAGCGAGATTCGGAGGACATGGAGGATCCCGCCGGAGGCCAGGCTGGTGACGGTGGTCGCCATGATTCGACCGGACAAGGCGCCGCATTTTCTGGTGCGGGCAGCGAAGCGCATTGCTTTGTCGATTCCGCAAGCATGGTTCATGATCGTCGGGGCTCCGACCAGGCCAGAATTCGGAGAGCAACTGCGCGCTGAACTGGCCAAGAGCCCCGTCAGAGACCGCATAGTCCTTGCCGGTTTTCAAAAGCAGGTGGAGCAATATATGGCCGCCAGTGACGTGATCGCGGTGACTTCGACGATCGAGGCTCAATCCCTGGTTGTGCCGCAGGCGTTTGCCATGAAGCGGGTGGTGGTGGCCCCGGCGTTGGGCGGAATCCCGGAGTTGATCCAACATGGCAAAACCGGCTATCTTTATCCGCCTTGCGATGTGGAGAAACTGGCGGATACCGTTGTTACCGCTCTGCAATCGGACAACACGGAGATTCTCAGCCGGGCCTACGAATTTGCCTGCCGGCAGTTGACGATGGATTCGCAAATGGGACTAACACTGGAGATTTACGGAGCCGCGATCAATAGATGAACATCTATCATTCCATCCCCGTGGGAATGTACCACCATGTGAATGAGAACGGGCGGGATTTCATTACCGTGAGCACGGCAAACTTCTCGAGTCAGATGCGGATGCTGGCGGAGAAAGGTTACCGGACTTTGTCCGCCTCGGAATTTCGTGAGTGCAAATTGAGATTGAGACCGGTGCCGGATCGGGCGGTGCTCCTAACCTTTGATGATGCCTGGCTGGACATTTATGTGCATGCATTTCCCATCTTGAGGCAATATGGACATCGATTTACCGTGTTTGTGGTTTCGGAATGGACGCGCAAGGCCAGCGAAAAGCCGCCGGGCGAATTGCCGCGATCATTTCCCATGCACAGCACAGCCGAGCGCTGGGTGGCGGGGGACCGTGCCGCGGAAGTCATTTGTGGCTGGCCGCATTTGCAGGAAATGATGTCAAGCGGGCTGTGCAGCATCGAGAACCACACCGCCAGCCATGAGACCATTCGCTTTTTGGAGGACCGACCACTTTTGACAGATCAGATCCGGCGTTGCCAGGAAGCGCTGAAGCAATACCTCGGAGTGGAAAGCCGGCAATTGTGCTGGCCGTGCGGACGGTATTCACGAACGGGACTCGAGGCCGCAGCGGAACTGGGCGTCGACGTATCTTATTTGGTTCGGCGTGGCGTCAATCTGCCAGCCGGGAGCGCGATGAAGATCAAACGTTTCA
>Ga0206969_1053_pt1 | contig 33515 bp, 25 predicted proteins | sample Alteio_BWOrgHeat_87_FD_153256 | JGI IMG/M metagenome (GOLD analysis project Ga0206969, IMG submission 153256) | Enriched cells from forest soil in Barre Woods Harvard Forest LTER site, Petersham, Massachusetts, United States -... | ecosystem: Environmental > Terrestrial > Soil > Temperate forest >... | reverse complement strand
CCTAAATCAATAACATTACCCGAATGGGGTAACGCTTAGGGAAAAAAGCTGAAGGGAATGATGAAGCTGATAGCATATTCGGGTGCATTCCCCCTTGCGCGTGGGCAATGTGCGCCAGCGAAGGGGGGAAGGGGGATGTTACATTTTGGGGATAGCAACCCCTACGCGAGTTAGATGGGCGATGCCCATCGCTATTAGATCACGCCCTTTCAGGGCTGACCATATAGCGATGATGTGCATAGAATAATATTAACTGCTTGTGCGCTGGGCGGTTATTTTAGTAGATCCGACCTTTAGGCCGGGGAAGGGTTAAGAAATACGTAGGCTTTAGCCGAAATTGCTCGCGGATGGAAAGGAATGTGTGTGTTTCAATAAGTAAAAGTAGTGCCGGACGATGCTGAAGGCATCCAACGTTTATAGAAAACCCAATACAAAATGAGGAACGATGCTAGGCGCGAGTAAACCACCCAGCCAATCGCGCGAGTGGAGTGTGGTTGAATACATTATTTATACTCATTGCTTGAGGTTGCTTCGTTCCTCGCAATGACGCGAGTAAAAACCAGTTTTTTAGATCAATAAAAAGTGTTTATTTTTGTAATGTTAATGAATTTATGAAAAAATATTTCGCCTGTCTGCGGGGTCTATTATGTGCAGGGATAATGTTGCTGTCGGGCACCGGCGCATATGCCAACCACCTTGTGGGCATGGACTTCTTTTATACTTACGTAAGCGGCAACACTTATAAAGTAACCCTTATAGCCTATGGCGACTGTGGCTCTGCTGCAAGCACTACATCCTTTTCGGCACTCTCAACTAATACACCCAGGGTATATATTTTCAATGGTGGTACAGTAATTGATTCCATGCAGCTTGCCATAGAGGCGCCAGCCGCAGGCGTGGAGATAACACCTGTTTGTCCGGCCGACCTGGCGCTCACACAATGTACCGATCTATCGTATGCCATTCCGGGAATAAAAAAGTTCACCTATAGCAGGAATTATACCTTGCCATCAACGTCTTCCGTTTGGCGTTTTTTGTTTTCGGGCGAAATGACCGCCGGAGCCTCTTTCGCAGGCCGGGCATTATCGATAACAAACATACTTTCTTCGCCCAGTTCTGTTTCTATCATACAGCTTATTGATACTTTAAACAACTCCACTTCGCCTAACAGCAACCCAGTGCTTACCAATGTACCAACCCCTTTCTTTTGCTTAGACCATGCCGATAACTATAACCCCGGCGCTGTGGATCCTGATGGCGACAGCCTGTCATTTTTCCTCGTTCCCGGCATTAATGGTACACTTGATCCTGTTACCGGCAGCCCTGTTGGTTACGTGTCGCCGTTCACGGGAACAGCCCCGCTTGACGCAACTTCTTTTATATTCGATCCCGTATCCGGCCAAATCTCTTTTTTCCCTACGGCCACCCAAAGGTCGCTGGTGGTATATAACATAGAAGAGCACAGGGCAGGCGTTTTGGTAGGCACCAGCCAGCGCGAAATGACCTTCTTAGTGCAAACCTGTACCAACACACCAGCTTTTGGTGGCTTATCTGCGGCTACGAATGGTACTATTGACGACAGCACGCACTTTCATATCTGTGCCAACTCGGGGGCTTTTTCTCTGCACATAAATCCCACTGAGGCCGATGCATCCAACAACATCACAGTTACCTATGCCGGCCTGCCTGCGGGCAGCACGTTTACCGTGGCGGGCAATGGCACACCTACACCGCATGGTACGTTTACATGGAGTTCGACGGCCGTGACGCCCGGTGTCTATACGTTTTATGTCACCTATACAGATAACAACTGCCCGCTGGCAGGAACACAAACGATAGCCTATACACTGACAATAATCACAGGCCCAACTATTTCGGCTTCCATACTATCTGCGGCAACATGCTTCAAGAAAGCGGCTATTTCTGTGGTTACGGGCGGTGGCGGCAGCCCATGGGTGGTAGATGTTTCCCTGTCGGGCGACACGATACAAACACTACCTTCGGTTACATCTTCCTTCACCGATAGTGTAGCTGGTGGCGGCACTTATGTATATACTATTTTTCCGGTTTCGGCACATACCTGTCGCACCAGCACATCTATTGTAGTTGCTGCGCCAGCTGCTATTTCGCTCGCGCCTACTTTTACCAATCCGTCTTATTGCGGCGATAATAACGGCACAATTAAGTTGTACAACCTCGTTGCCGGTTCATCAGATACCATCGAATACACCTATAATGGTGTGGTGCAACCGCTAACTGAGCATATCGCTGCTTCCGATGGCACGGTAACGCTTACCGGGCTGCTTGCCGGTACTTATAGCGCCATCACTGCGAAGTATGGATATTGCACCTCTCTTGTTGCCGGACCTTTTACATTGGTGAACCCAGCCTTTACCATGCGTGCGCTTAGCTCGGTGAACCCTGTGTTTTGCGGTATCTGCAATGGTTCGATTACCTTGTATGGCCTGCATCCCGGTCAACTCGACACCCTCAATTATACGCTGGGCGGGGTAGCGCAGCCCGCCATTACACACCTTGTAGGCACAGACAGCACCATAACCCTCACCGGGCTGTGCGCGGGTGTCTATGCCAATTTTATAGCAAAGACGGCTGGTGTTTGCGTATCTAATACCCTGGGGCCTGTTACGCTTACTGTTCCGCCGTTTACTATGCGGGCGGTGAGTTCCACCAATCCTTCTTATTGCGGCATCTGTAACGGTACCGTCACGTTTTATGGCATGCACCCTGGTTCCCTGGATACCATTTATTACACGCTTGCAGGAGTTGCCCAAACCCCTGTTCCGGTATCAATAGGGGCAGACAGTACAGCAACCATTACTGGCCTGTGTGCGGGTGTTTATGCCAACTTCGTGGCCCATGCCGGATCTTCCTGTGTCTCCAATATGCTGGGGCCGGTGACACTTACGGTGCCGCCGTTCACTATGCGGGCCATCAGCTTCACCAACCCTGATTATTGTGGTATCTGCAACGGCACAATAACACTTTATGGCCTGCATCCCGGAGAGTCGGATACTATTCATTACACGCTTGGGGGAGTGGCGCAAACGCCTGTTGCCTTTTTAATCCCCCCCGATAGCATGGTGACCCTAACGGGGCTGTGTGCGGGCGTCTATGCTAACTTTATAGCCCATACCGGCGGGGTGTGCGTATCAAATACTTTAGGCCCGGTAACACTCACTGTGCCGCCATTTACCATCCGCGCCCTGAGCGCCACAAACCCTGATTATTGCGGTATTTGTAATGGCACCATTACCATATACGGCCTGCACCCCGGCGAGTCAGATACCATTCATTATACCCTGGGCGGTGTGGCGCAGACACCTGTGGCCTTCACCGTACCATCAGATAGTATGGTAACCCTTACCGGCTTATGCGCGGGCGTTTATGCCAATTTCATTGCCCACACAGGCGGGGTATGCGTATCTAATACGTTAGGGCCTATCACGCTTACTGTCCCTCCGTTCACTATGCGGGCGCTTACCTTCACTAACCCCGACTATTGCGGGGTATGCAACGGTACTATTAAGCTCTATGGCCTTCATCCCGGAGAAACCGACACAATAAATTATACCAAGGACGGCGTTCCGCAACCAATCGTTACGCATTTCATCACTGCGGATAGCGCCATCACCATCAGCGGCCTTTGTGCCGGTGTGTATGATAACTTTATAGCCACTACGGGCGGTGTTTGCGTGTCCAACACGTTAGGCCCTGCCGATCTTACCGTGCCTCCGTTTACCATCAGGAAAATGACCATTTCCAACCCTACAAAGTGCGGCTTCTGCGATGGCTTTGTAAAGATATTCGGCGCCCACCCTGGCGAAACGGATACATTCACCTATACCATGAATGGCACGCCGCAGCCACAGGTAAGCTTCCTGATACCCACCGATAGCGTTGTTATTATCTCCGGTCTGTGCGAAGGTTTTTATGCCAATTTTGTGGCCAAGACCGGCGGTGTTTGCGTGTCGAATGTATTGGGGCCTGATTCGCTTATTGCACCGCCTATTATCCCAGCGTTTACCGACAGCGTGCATAAGAACTGCCAGGGTGATACCGTGGTATTCACCAACAGTTCGTGGCCTGCATCAGACCTCACCTATATCTGGCATTTCGGCGATGGCACCACAAGCACGGAAACGAACCCGAGCCATGTGTACTATACGCCCGGCACATTTAGCGTGAAATTGGACATCACCAACACAAAATGCTTTGACAGCATTACACATACGGTAACCTTTGACAATCTCATAACAGCGGGCTTTACGGCTGTACCCGATAGCTTCCTGTGCCAGGGCAGCCCGGTTACATTTACCAATACCTCTACCGGCAACTCGCTCAAATATAATTGGGTATTTGGCGATGGTACTAACAGCAGCAGCACCGATGTGGTGCACGTGTTTAACAGGTCAGGCATTTACAACATTGCGCTTGCCGTATCCAACTTCGTGCCTTGCTACGATACTGCACGGACAACATTAGCTGTCGATTCCATCAGCACGGTTAGTATTGAGTCCACCGACAGTGTTATTTGCGGCGGCACGGGTATCACGTTCACAGGTATTTATTCTACCCAGGGCCTCAAAGGGCTTATTTGGTCATTTGGTGATGGTGATACATTGAAGAACGTAAACCCTGTGTTGCATGTTTATGACGGTAACGGTTCCTATACGGTCACCATGTCCACCTTGTACCGGGCATGTCCCGATACGAGTACCAGCAGGAGGTTCAATGTATTTGCGCAGCCAAACATAAATCTTGGTGCAGACACTTCTATTTGCCCCGGCAGTAATGCCATAAGACTGGCAGATGAGGTAAATGCAAATACGCCAGGCGCAAGATGGCTGTGGAGTACAGGGGCAACTACCTCGTCTATAGATGTTGTAGCGCCGGGGGATTACTATGCGATCATTACCATTAATGGCTGCTCATCGACCGACTCCATTATCGTGGCTAACGACTGCTACATGGACATCCCCAATGCCTTTACTCCGAATAATGACGGTCTGAATGATTACTTCTTCCCCCGCAATTTGCTCACAAGGGGATTGACGGCATTCAGCCTGCAGATATTCAATCGTTGGGGACAACTGATATTTGAGACCCAAAATCTTGATGGCCGTGGCTGGGATGGCCGCTTCAATGACGCCCCGCAGCCCGAAGGCGTATTCATATACATCATAGACGCCACCTTCAAAGATGGCCAGAAAGAACACCGGCAAGGGAATGTGACGTTGCTGCGTTAGGACTGTGATTTGTGGGAATTTCAGGATTGTAGGACGCGGGATAATTAAACTGTTTTATTGCGTTTGGATGCGTAACACACTCCCCTCCTTTTTTCAAGGAGGGGACGATTTATGAGGCGAATGCCGAATAAATCTGGGGTGGTTGGGCTCGCGCCTACGTAACTCAAAATGCCTCAACAATGATTTTTCAGCGCATTATTAAAAGCCCCGTAAGATACAGTTATTGGCAGCCTCACCGAGACTAATACCGAAAACTCTAAATTTTTAAAAAATCATTGTGTATATGCTACACCGGATTCGGAAAATAATAGAGACTACCCCCTATATCGTCGTTTGCGAATGGACGAATGGAGAAATTAGGGCAATATCAATGGAAGAGAAAATAAAAGAGTGGGCTGCAGAACCGGAAAGTGTGTATAAAAACCTTCTTGACAAAAGCACCTTTATGAAAGTAAACCTGGATAGTGAGTCACAAACACTATTTTGGAGTGGTCTAATAAAAATGAAAGACACAAGCGGGAAGTTATTTGACGCCACTCTTGATATAGACCCTGATGTGCTGTATGATTTAAGCATTCCTGTGAAAGGAAAAAGAAAAGAGGATAATATGGCGGCATAGAAGATTCCCCGTCTTTTCTCCCTCAAATCCCTGAAATTTGCAGGGCAATGAACTTCCAGATACAACGACCATACGAGCCCGCCGGTGACCAGCCCGATGCTATAAAGCAACTGGCGAAGGGCATAGATGAGGGCGAGAAGTTCCAGACACTGCTGGGCGTTACCGGCTCGGGTAAAACGTTTACCGTTGCCAATGTGATACAACAGGTGAAGAAGCCTACACTGGTACTTACCCACAATAAAACCCTGGTGGCGCAACTGTACGGCGAGTTCCGCCAGTTCTTCCCAGACAATGCTGTGGAATATTTTGTGTCCTACTACGACTACTACCAGCCGGAGGCATACATGCCAGTATCTAATACCTACATAGAAAAAGACCTTTCGATAAATGAAGAGTTGGAGAAACTACGGCTGCGTGCTACTTCCAGCCTACTGAGCGGCCGTAGCGATATTATTGTTGTGGCGTCGGTATCCTGCATATATGGTATAGGCAACCCTACCGAATATGCCAATAGCATCATCAGGTTTAAGAAAGGAGACAATATAGGTCGCAATCATTTCCTGCACATGCTGGTAAATGCGTTGTACAACCGCAGCCAGGGCGAGTTTTCACGCGGTACCTTCCGGGTGAATGGCGATACCGTGGACATAAACCTGCCCTACGTGGACTATGGTTACCGCATCACTTTCTTTGGCGATGAGGTAGAAGAAATAGAAAACTTTGAACCTGAAAATGGTAAGCGCATAGGCGTGATGGATGTTGCGGCTATCTTTCCGGCCAACCTATACATTGCCCCGCGCGAACAGATGTCGCAGATCATCTACGAGATACAGGATGAAATGACCGCACAGGTGGACTACTTCAAGCGGATAGGCAAGCACATTGAGGCACAACGAATAAAAGAACGTGTGAGCTACGACCTGGAGATGATACAGGAACTGGGTTATTGCAGCGGCATAGAAAACTACTCCCGCTTCCTTGACCGTCGCAAGCCGGGTGCCCGCCCCTTTTGCCTGCTCGACTATTTCCCCGATGATTTTCTGCTGGTGGTTGACGAAAGCCATGTCACCATTCCGCAGATCAGCGGCATGTATGGCGGCGACCGGTCGCGCAAGCTAACCCTGGTGGACTATGGCTTCCGGCTGCCTTCTGCGCTGGACAACAGGCCACTGAATTTTTATGAGTTTGAGTCGAAAGTGCACCAGGTACTATTTATAAGCGCCACCCCCGGCAAGTATGAGATGGAGCAATGCGGCGGCGTTGTGGTAGAACAAATAGTAAGGCCAACAGGCCTGCTGGAGCCACCGATAGAGATACGCCCAAGCATTAACCAGATAGACGACCTGCTGGATGAAATAGACAAACGCGTTAAAATGGGCGACCGTGTACTTGTGACCACGCTTACCAAACGCATGGCCGAGGAGCTGGATAAATACCTGAAGCGCATAAACATAAGCTCGAAATACATACACTCTGAAGTAGATACCCTGGAGCGCGTAGAGATACTGCGCGACCTGCGCCTCGGCAACATAAATGTGCTGGTGGGTGTGAACCTGCTCCGCGAAGGATTAGACCTGCCAGAAGTGTCGCTGATGGCTATTTTGGATGCCGACAAAGAGGGCTTTTTGAGAGATGAACGTTCGCTTACGCAGATGGCTGGCCGCGCCGCCCGTAACGTAAATGGCCTCGTGATCTTTTATGCCGACAAGATAACAGACAGTATGCGCCGCACCATAGACGAAACAGACCGCCGCCGCGAAAAACAAATACAGTACAACATAACTCATGGCATAACCCCTATGACCATCACAAAATCGGTGCAGGAGATCATGCTGCAAGGGTCTGTGCTGGATATAAAGGGCTATGACGAGAACAGTAAGTATGCCAACAATGATGAAGCCCTGCCTATAGCCGCCGAGGAACAAATAGCTTACCGCTCAGCGGCTCAACTGGACAAGATAATAACCCAAACAAAGAAAGCCATGGAAAAGGCCGCAAAAGACCTCGACTTTATGGAAGCAGCACGGCTCAGGGACAACCTATTCCGCTTCCAAAAAGAAAAAGACGGCTTGAAATAAATGCATAGGTGTGGGACACCAGAAAAAGGTGTCCCACACCTATTAAGCAACACGGACAGCCCTGTAAGGCAATGTCATTAAGTTAAGGAAAAAGTAGAGTAGAATGTTGCAGTTGATAGCATATTCGGGTGTATTCCCCCTTGCGCGTAGGCCATGTGCGCCGACGAAGGGGGAAAGGGGGATGTCCCGACACGCGCTTGGAAGAAGGCAATACCCCTGACTTGCCCTTAACTTAACGACATTGCCTGTAAGGGCGCAATCCAATAGCGATGGGCACCGCCCATCGCTAAAAACAATGCGGTGTGGCACACCTATTAAGCAACACGGGCAGCCCTGAAAGGGCGCAATCTAATAGCGATGGGCACCGCCCATCGCCGAAAAAAACACGGTGTGGCACACCTTTTTCCGGTGTCCCACACGTAATAAGTACTTTTACAAACCACCTCACCATGAGACTATTTACAAAAGCACTGTTCATTATTATAGCCATCGCCACCGCAAATGCCAGCTACGCCAAAGGAGCCGATACCACGCTCTATTACTTGGTGCGGCAACCCAAAATAGCTGTTGCTGATCCACCGTTACTCATCCTCATGCACGGTATAGGCAGCAACGAAAAAGACCTGTTCTCCTTTGCCAATGAGCTACCCGCAAAATTCCTGGTGGTCTCGGCGCGTGGCCCTTATTCCGTTGGCCAGGACAGCTATGCCTGGTATGAGGCCGACTTCTCAACACAGGACCCAGTAATAAACAAAGCACAAGCCGAGAAAAGCCGCACCACCATCATTGAATTTATCGGCCAGTTGAAAAAGAAGTACCACTTCAACGACAAGCAAGTATATCTCTGCGGCTTTAGCCAGGGCGCAATAATGGCTTACAGTGTGGGGCTCACCCGGCCAGACAAGATAAAAGGCATTGCCGTACTCAGCGGCAGGATACCCGAAGAGATAAAACCCAAAATAAAACCCGGAAAAGACCTGGAAAACCTCGACGTGTTCATCACACACGGCACACGGGACAACAGGATAAACATACGCTATGCCCGCGACAGCCGCGACTACCTCCTGCACCTGGGCATAAAGCCAACATACAAAGAGTATAATGACGTACACACCATAAACCAGGAAATGTTCTCAGACTTCCTAAAATGGCTCAACAAATAATTGTATAGTGCGCAGAGGATAAATTTGCGAATTTTATTTTGACAGAAAACCCGAAGTACTGACATGGTGAGTAAATCCCGCATTTGCGACACAGCTCACAAGCTGTTTGAAAATGAGACAGTTTTCTCGCCAAAGAGTGCGTAACACACTCCCCTCTTTCCTTCAAAGAGGGGATGATTTATGAGGCGACTGCCGAATAAATCTGGGGTGATCGGCTCGCGCCTACGTGGCTCTAACAACTCCAAGTAAGTCCCATTCGCAGCCCACAGTGAGCAATTGCCGAACTGCAAATCCATTACAAGTTCATCCCTTTACCTTGCTATATCAAAAGTCCCTCCCTTGAGCAGCTTCGCCTCCTGCCTTACACTATAAAAATATTTCCCGGCAGGCAAGTAGCGGGTATTGATCTTTAGTTCCAGGCTTTCCAGCATCTGGTATTGCCCTGCCAGGCGGCCTATCTCGTCAGATATAGTGATATATACCGGGCTCGCAGGCTGCTCGTTCAGCTTGAAGTTCACATGCGATGTTGCCGGGTTTGGATACACAGTTACCTCCGGGCTATTGGTGAGCCCCACGTTCTGCACACCAACAGAATTGTTGATAACAATTTGCGTTACCGGGTGTATCTCATTCCAGCCGTGGTCCAGGTCACTTACAAAGCTGCCTGTTACCAGTACCCGCTCCCCCACTGCCGGTATATACACCGTATTGGTAAACCCCGTACACGAGGCTACAGCATCGGCCTGCGTACAGGTGGTAGCGCAGAGTGGTTCGCACACCAGTTTACCATACTGGCCCGAATAGTTACTTGTGTTCAGCATATACATATAAGGCGAGTCCACCGTCAGCCGGATGTGAATATCCCCATCTTCCTCATAGATCAGCGAATAAACTTTCCCTGATACAGTGACGCACTGCGTGTTCACGTGCAACCGGTAGCTATTATATACATGCGCCCAAAGCGAACTGTCGCACTGCCCATGAACCGAACCCGTAAAAACAGAAAAAATGCAAAGTAGTATTATGTTCCTGATGCGCATATTTGGAGTAAACCTGACTTTAAACAGATACCCCAAAATTACGGGTTCGCCACGCCGCTAACTAACAAGAACATAGTTGGTAATACGAAGATAATGATTGGTTAACATTGAAATTGATTCCGATGTTACAGGTCTTATCCACTGGCACGAGTATGAGGCGCAGGCCATGCAGCAAAGCCTACTCGTGTCAATAAAAGTAAGCCAGTTTATAACTGGCATTACCCACCCCTCCGCCGCCGATATTGGTCTTACCTTCTGACCAACATCGCTCACGCAGGACAAACAACACGAGGTCTCATAACACCATCAAGCGCAAAATCAACGCCGTCATTTCGCAGCTCAGCGAAGCCCGGTTTTTCACCGGGCGCAGCGGCGCGGAGAAGTCTCCCCAGGGTTCGCAATCAGCCCATCAAGGCACTGCCTCCGTATTGCGCCAGCAAAAACCGCCACTACACTGGCGCGTGTCTGTAGCATAGCCATGAGCGCGGCACACACGTGTCTATACAAGTAAGCCAGTTTATAACTGGCATCTCGCGTAGGGCAAACAACACGCCGCCGATATTGGTCTTACCTTCTGACCAACATCGCTCGCGCAGAACAAGCAATAAGAGCCTCATAGCACCATCACAGCAAAATCAACGCCGTCATTTCGCAGCTCAGCAAAGCCCGGTTTTTCACCGGGCGTAGCGGTGCGGAGAAATCTCCCCAGGGTTCGCAATCAGCTCATCAAGGCACTGCCTCCGTATTGCGGTAGCGAAAACCGCCACCACACTGGCGCATGTCTGTAGCATAGCCATGAGCGCGGCGGACACGTGTCTATACAAGTAAGCCAGTTTATAACTGGCATCTCGCGTAGGGCAAACAAAACGCCGCCGTTGCAGGTCTTACCTTCTCACCAACATCGCTCGCGCAGCACAAACAATAAGAGCCCCACAGCACCATCAAGCGCAAAATCAACGCCGTCATTTCGCAGCACAGCGAAGCCCGGTTTTTCACCGGGCGTAGCGACGCGGAGAAATCTCCCAAGGGTTCGCAATCAGCCCATCAAGGCATACCTCCAATTGCGGCAGCAAAAACCGCCACTACACTGGCGCATGTCTGTAGCATAGCCATGAGCGCGGCACACACCTGTCTATACAAGTAAGCCAGTTTATAACTGGCATCTCGCGTAGGGCAAACAACACGCCGCCGATGCTGGTCTTCTCTTCTCACCAACATCGCTCGCACCGGACAAACAACACGAGATCTCATAGCACCATCACAGCAAAATCAACGCCGTCATTTCGCAGCACAGCGAAGCCCGGCTTTTCACCGGGCGCAGCGGCGCGGAGAAATCTCCCCAGGGTTAGCAATCAGCCCATCAAGGCATACCTCCAATTGCGGCAGCAAGAATCAACCATCCACTGGCGCGTGTCTGTAGCATAGCCATGAGCGCGACGGACACGTGTCTATACAAGTAAGCCAGTTATAACTGGCATTACCCACCCCACCACCCCCCCCCGATGTTGGTCTTACCTTCTGACCAACATCGCTCGTGCAGCACTTTTTTTGCTCCGGCTTATTGCTACTATCACCGTCCGTTGTGTCACTCACTTGTACGTTCGGGGCTCTACCGTGCAAATAAAACACCGTATTTATCTAACGTGTCCCAGTCAATTATTCAAAAGCACATCTACCAACTCCCTATCTTTAATTAACTTAATCATCTTTTCTGTATCAGGTTTAGAAAATTTATCCGCCTTGGTGTTATAGCCAGGTTGGTTTATTTCCCATTCCTCCATGCCTTTATATATTGTGTCAATATCCGTTGCTTGGAAGTCCATAATTAACTTCGCAACAGTGTTGAGCAATTCTATTTTGTCCGTTTTCTTACCAATGAATGGATCTTTATAAACCGTCAGCATTTTATTTATTGCGCTCACATAAGCCGCATATTCTTGCTGCAACAAGGCATCGTTCACATCTGCTTCATATCGGCTGTTCACTGCATAACACTCATTATTGCCTTTTACCACCTTCTTAATCAGATACGGATTAGCTCTTAGATCATCCGTCAATTGTGGACTATAAGTGCCATAGTGAGATTTGGCAAACTCATAGTCCATCTCTGTAAATCCAGGACTAAATGCTGCAACATTAAAAACGGTCTTCTGAATACCTACTTCACCATAGTTTATGCCTAATTGTCGCTTAATCATCGCAACAAGAATAGCCTGTTTTAAATTGTTGTTTGGCATTGTAATTTCAAACTTCGGCGCAAAATCTAACATTTTACCTTCGGATTGGCTATTTGATGGGCCTACCAGTCGTTGCGCTTCCGCTAAAACACCTCCCTGCTTGGCACCTTGTACCGTTATCTGGCCGTTCATTAGCATAGGCAACAACCAATCTCGGAGATCCGCTAATTGTTGGTTTTCAACTTCTAACAGACTTTGTTTTTTAAAAATTGGTTCAACAATTTTGGTGTATGCCTTTATTACCACTTTAGGTGGCACGCAGATAGCTATTGTTTTCAAAACACCTCCTGATACCTCTTTGAATGTAGATCCAGATGCGTTATTGACAATCGCAGGTATTGCATTTTGTACTGTGTAGTATATATACTCTGTTGAAAAATGATCTTTGGGAACGAAAGACTTAAACCCCTGATTTGTTGTTACTTCTTCTCTGCTTATCGCCATGTAACCAATTGGAGCCCTTGAACTAAGCAATACTGTTCCTTTGGGCATAATTTTAAGCAATGCAGCTTTTAATCCTTGGTCACTAACACTAATTCCCCCTTTAGTGATAAACTTATTACCCATATTTAAAGAAAGGTCTTTAGGAGTTATCCATGGCATGCCATTATCATCAAAATTTTCATCTATTTCTTTCGAAGGAGTAGTACCGCCAATAATATTACCAATATCAGACAATGAACCTTTTGTCCAGCCTTTCGGTATCTCCCTTTTCAACTCGTCATTCCAAAACATCTTCCCACCGCTATTCTTATATGGCCTGCCTTTGGCATCAGGAAAATCAAATTGCACGAACCAATAATCATACAAAGTTTTAGAAATGGCCTCTAATTCTGCATTGACGCGGTTATTGAGTTCAATTTTGGAATCGAGGGAGATAAGGATATTTGAAACTTTGTCCTGTTGATGTTTATTAGGAATATTTAATTCTATGTTCGAGAAATCTGATTTTTTCAGCATAGGAGTCCTCGTAACCGATGCTATTTGAAATAAATAATGTTTCTTTTGTTTGAACCAATAATAAATGTAAAATGGATTATAAAAATCTTTTATTTTGGTTATTGAATTTATTTGCTGATTTGTAACACATTTACCTTTTACTAAAGCAACGTTTCCCATATCCCATCCAATACAACCTACTAAAATACTCAAGCCATCAATTACACTTCCTTTTATGCTTAATAACCCCTTTGTAGAGATCATTTTTTCAGACCTTGATATAATAAAGTGCTTATGAAGATCAGTTGGACCAAGGAACATGTAATCTGAACCAGAGTTCAAGGGATCCGTTGTTTCAGGTGTTTTACCAGTCACAATTTTACCAATATCATAAAGCTTAGTATTTTTATAATCACTCATAGCGTCAACCCATTTAATTGTTTCTGAATTTCCCTTTCCAAAGCTTTGGATTCTGCAAACAGGCTATCGAGGTTGGCTTTAAGCCCTTCCATTTTTTCGGCAAATACTTCCGTGCTAATGTCGATGTATTCAATCTTTACATCGAAATATTGCCCTGCACTAAAAGAGTAGTTTTTCTCCTTAATCTGGTCGTAAGAAACAACAACGGTAAAGTCTTCCTTCGCTTCGTGCTTATTGAAAGTTTCAATGATCAGTTGTTCTTCCTCCTCAGAGAGTAAAGTCTTCTGGTTCTTACCATCCTTTACGGTCTTACCAAGTTTTGAGGCATCCATCAGCACTATATCGCCTTTCTTATTGTCCTTATCAATAAACAATATAGAAACGTTGGTGCCGGTAGTGGCAAATATGTTACTTGGCATAGATACCACTCCACGCAGCATTTTTTCATCTACAAGCTTCTCTCGTATTTTCTTTTCTATCCCGCTTTGTGCGGTAATAAAGCCAGTTGGCACTACTATAGCCGCCTTGCCTTTGGCAGACAGAGAATGCATAATATGCTGAATAAATAGCGGATAAATAGCCATCTTATCCTTGTCCTTATTGGGTACATTTGGGAAGCCTGCAAAAAACCGTTCGTGGTTTTGCTTTGTGTCCAGATCAGCGATATAGTCGCTGAAATCCAGCTTAAAGGGCGGGTTAGAAACTATATAATCGAAGGTCATTAGCTTGTCGCCCGCCTTGTGGTAAGGTGTCAGCAACGTATTGCCTTGTATAATATTTTGTATCGAGTGAACCAGGTTATTCAGTATCAGGTTCAGCCGCAACATCCCTGATGATTTTTGCGAGATATCCTGGCTGTATATGGTGCAACGGTCTTCGCCTATGGCATGTGCCAGATTCATAAGTAGCGTTCCCGACCCTGCCGAGGGATCATAGCAGGTAACATTCGCCACCGGCTTATCTACCAGTATAGATGCCATGATCTTTGATACAGCATGAGGAGTATAGTATTCGGCATACTTACCGCCGCCATCTTTGTTATAGTCTTTTATCAGGTATTCAAAAATGGTAGAGAAAAAATCGAACTTTTGACTGAATATTTTTTCAAAACTGGAATTGACCAGCTGATTTACCAATGCCTTGCAAAAATTGTCCCGTTGCGAGCTGTCAGAGATATATTGGCTTAGCTCATCAAATAATTTAATCGGCTCTCCTGTACCTGTTCTGACAGAGAAAATGTCTTTGTTGAAAATGGCAATATCACGCAAGGTGTCGTCAAATAATTTTGCAAATTCCGCCTGGCTTTGATTATTAAACAAGTGAGATAAATAATGTACTCGTTTCAGTTTTGCGCTGTCTGCACTCATTTTATTCAGCAGCATAGCATATTCTTTTTCCGTGTACTTCGCTATTTCTTGCTCCCAGCTTTCTGCTTTCCTTAGCTTCGCGTCTATCTGCTTTACCTCGTAGCCGAACTTATCGTTCATGAATTTGTACAAAAAAACCTGCGTAATGATCTTGAATTCATTACCGTCATTCCCCAGTCCGTAAGAGGTGCATACCCCTTTCAGATTGTCAATCAATTCTTTAGTTTGTGCTGTAAAATCTGTTACCATGTATATCTACCTTGATACTCGTTTATGTATTCCTTGGCTATTAAATTGTTGATGTACGTTGCCGATTCGGGCTCCAAATTTATTTTAGATTTTTCAAAACTGCCAACAACCATTTGCATCAGCATCTTTTCAAAATAGCTTTCATTGTTCAGCATCCGTGTGTTGATGAGCACCTTCTCGTCGCTCTGCCTTTTTATGTCCAGCAGGGTATCGCATATTTCGCTTTCCTGTTTACTTATGTTGCCCTGCTCTAGTATGCGCTTATGGGTGCGGGCATATTTTGCATCACTTTCATACTTAGCTTTCAGCAGGTTGTTTTTCCTGTTTAGCTCGGCTACCTTATCAAACACCTGTTGCAGGGCTGCAATATTTTGTTTCATTTCTTCCTGCGATATTTCGTCCAGGTTCTTCTTATCAAACAGCCGTTTCAGTTCATCATATAGGGTCACAAATTCAGGGTCTTTCTGGTCAAAGTTACTGCCCAGCGCTTCACGAGCTTTGCGCAGCATGTCCTTAAGCCTGTCGGCTATTACCATCTCCTCCTCCGATACCTTCCTGAACATAAAAATCACATTCTCCAGTGCCACATTCAGCAGGCAGGGCATACGCATTAAAATAGAGTATGCCAATCCACAGTGATGTGGAAAAGTTTTCAGAAAGGTCGTTTTCGAGGAAGTTGTTCACAAAGTTTTTTTAAATGAATACAATTTCGGTGCTTGGCATTCCAAAAAAACTATGTCAGGCATTATGGACTATTTCGGAGCGATCCCCGACCCTCGCATTGAACGCAAAAAGCTTCACAAGCTGTACGATATTATTTTCATTACCATAACCGCAGCCATATGCGGTATAGAGAACTGGGAAGATGTTGAAGAGTTTGGAGAGATTAGGTATGATTGGCTCAAAACGGTATTGGAATTGCCTAATGGGATACCCTCCCATGATACGTTTAACAGAGTGTTTTCCCTTATCGACCCCAAAGCACTGGAACAATGTTTTACACAATGGGTACAATCAGTTGCACAGATTACGAAAGGACAGGTTATTAGTATAGATGGCAAGCGGCTGTGTAACAGCGGTGAAGATGGTAGTAAGTCAATTATCCATATGGTCAGTGCCTGGAGTAATGTCAATAATATGGTATTGGCGCAATACAAGGTCAATGACAAAAGCAACGAGATTACAGCAATACCGGCCTTGTTGCAAATGCTTCATATTGAAGGTTGCCTGATAACCATAGATGCGATGGGTTGCCAAAAGAATATAGCCGAACAGATCATTGAACAGGGAGGAGATTATATACTTGCAGTAAAGGACAACCAGAAGCATCTGCATGATGATATAAAGGATGCCTTCGCAGATGGAAAAATACTACGGCAGGATGTAATGTTCAACACCGGGCATGGACGAATAGAAAAGCGCGTCTGCAGTATTATAGAAGATACTGACTGGATATGTAAATGCAAAGACTGGAAAGGATTGAAAACACTCATTCGCATCGAAAGCGAACGGACACAAAAAGCCACAAGTGAAACAGAGCAGCATATCCGCTATTATATTAGCAGCAAAAAGGCAGATGCCAAAACATTTAATCATGCCGTGAGAGAACATTGGGGTATAGAAAACAAACTCCACTGGGTACTTGATGTGGCCTTTGGGGAAGATAAGAGTACCAAAAGAGCAGGAAATGCAGCAGAGAACTTTTCTTTTATCACTAAAGTTGCATTGAATCTTATTAAGAAGCACGATGATCGCAGAGGAGTGAAAAAACTCAGCGTAAACACAAAAAGAAAAAAAGCTAGTTGGGATAAAGATTATTTATTAACTGTCTTGGCGCACGCAATGCAATTTTAATGCGTATGCCCTGCCGTAAAGAAAAAGTTCTCTTAGTCGGTCATGGCCTGCACAAGTGCTGCCGGTTATAAAGTGAGACCTGTAATGGTGGGAAGGAAATTTTTAAAACCATTAAATAGTTAGTAGCATGTCAACAAAAGAAAAGATCATCAAAGGGATAAAGAAAGGAGCAAAGGAATTTGAGCTTATCCAATCGGGCGAATTGCTGGTGCCGGATTTTGCGGAAACGATACAAGAGCTAAAGGCAGAAAGAGATAAACGAGGCGGTGGAGGGCGTGGGCAAGGCCGTAAATCTGCCGGATATACAACCCGTATATGGGTAACCTCCGAAGAAAAAGCCCTCATTCTTTCTACCCGTGCAAAGGCGGGAAATGATTCGCGGTAGGGTGTTGGAGCCTAGCTCGAATCCTAGTCGAACTACCTTAAGTGTAGAAATTTAGGGCGCGGATGGTAAGACCAAGAACCACGGAACAAATATGACTATATTTATCCTGTAAAGATATTACCCTGTGAATAAAGCTCTAATAAAAAAGGAATTTAAAAAATCAGTACGCCTGGGTACCGGGGCTGCCTACCTGCTAATAAAAAAATACCCGTCGGTCAATTTCACGAAGGAGATTATTTATTGCGCCACGCACAACCTTGCGTATGACCGGCAATGCGAACCAAGTAGAGCCAAATATCTTTACGAGATCATCTGCCTGTCGGCGTATAAAGAGGAGATTACAAAAGCGATTTTATCTGTTTTTTTGCGGCAGAAAAGTGGCTTCTATGACCTCGACCAGATGTCCGAAATAGCCGCTTTGATGGCGATAGACGGTAACAAAAGAGCAAGAACGGTTATTTATAAGAGGTTCGGGAAAAACCTGTTGCCAGACTTTCAATATTGTGGGAATAATGCATTGATGGAGATGGACGGCATCAATGGTCTGCTTAGGATTGCCGATGTCGTTGGGCAAATACTGCAAGCCGACCCCGATGATTGGGAGGACGGTACAAGGGAATATTACTTCCAAAAGCAAAATCCGGATATAGACGTGTTTCAATACCTTGAGGATGCTGCCAAAACAAATCCGAACATTAGGATCTATTTGAATTCTATAAACGAAAACAAGGCATTGAGATCTGCCGCACCTGGAAGGATGCCATTTACCTATGCATCGGTTAAGGATATTATAGAAAATAACACGAAAAAGACGAGTTCGGCCCTTATCATCAGAGACCTCGGAGAGGGCGATCTGTTGCAGCTTGCCAGAGATTTTCTGAAAGAAGAGAATCCGCAAAAAAAGGAACAGTACCTAAGAATTTTTAGCAAGAGTAAATTCCCTCTGGGATATAAACCTCTCATGGAAATAATACAAGGAAAGAGGAGCAGCAAACACCAATGCTTCTTTTTCGGCATACAGGCCTTATCGTACTTCACGTCTTTGAAGCTTCGCGCATTAGTTGTTGATAAACTGCACAATGCTGCTAATGGCTGGGAATACCTGCCTTTGCTGGAAAGAAATTACAAAGAAGGAGACTCGAAAGAATTGCTTGCAATCATCGAAAAGGCGAAAAATCAAGATCGCCTGCACAGGATTGCCGCTGACATAGTAGATATATATAGGGCCAATCCTACCAAAGACTGCACAAAGCCGATTGAGGCAATTTACAAAAGGCTCACATGCAGCAACCACCGTGAAGATCTAATGCAGATATTGCAAGAAAATGACGTGCTTTCCAAAAAGATTGCATCTGAACTGAAATACGATTGTAGCATAGATACCCGAAATCTGGTAGTTTGACCGCCGTTGTTTAAAGAACCGCTACAGCAGATACCCGTTTCTTTTGAGTATAATTGCAACGGCATCATAAAAACGAAAATTAGGTATCTAAGTAGATACCCCATACCTTTGTGGAAAATAACCTTATGCCAAATATAGCAATGGTAAAAGGAGTGAAGATAAATGTGTATCCCAACGATCATGTACCTCCTCATATCCATGCTATATATGGCGAGCATGAAGCATTGATAGAAATTAGAACAGGCGAAATTATTGCTGGCTTTCTTCCTAAAGTGCAATTACTAACCTCGGTGTATTTTGTCCATGAAAACGAAGACGACTTGCTTGATCTTTTCTATCGACTAAACCCAAAAACTAAAAAGAAATGAAACGGCTACCGCGAATACTAAAAATAATTTCCGTAAGAAATTTTGTTGTTAAGACGCTCTGGAATAACAGCGAAACGAGAGACATTGATTTTAAGCCAATTATCAAAGAATGGGAAAAGGAACATGCGGAAATGTACCTGCCTTTGTCTGACCCAAAAATATTCAAAACAGTAGCTGTGTCGCCCGAACATACCCTTTGCTGGCCTGGTGTTAAAGTGGCGCTTACATTCAAAGGCAATACCACGGAAGCCCCGTTAGACCTGGATCCGGATGTGTTGTATGAACAAAGCAAATTGGTAAAGGGCTTTGAGCGGCCGCATATTGGCCTTCTTTTGAAAACGGTTCGCGAAAAGGCTGGCTTGTCGCAAAGGGAAGTTGCTCTGAATAGCGGTACCAGCAGAACGTATATTTCAAGGATCGAGAATGAACATTCCGATATCCAGCTCGATGTTTTTTATAAGATCGTGCAGCTCGGTATTGGCAAGGAAGTAAAAATTTCGATTGAGTAGCCATTATTCCTGATATTTGGACTATTAAAAAGAAGGTAACGCAATGAAGATACTGGCAGTGGGGCCTTTATGGAGGGGTAGTAATGCAGGGGGCTTGTTTCATGCCCTGAGCAGGGCGGGTTGCCTCATAGAGGTGGTAGATGAGTTTTACCACATAAGCCTGCAAACCAAGAGAAAGCTTACAAAAGTATTTGAGCGGCTTATAAGGCCGATGCAGGTTGCCGAATACAATGCTGCAATAAGAAAGAAAATAGAACTGTTCAGGCCTCAGGTTGTGTTGGTGTACAAGGGTGCCTTTGTGTTGCCGGAAACACTGGTCTCTGCGCGGGCGCATGGTTGCAAGCTGGCGTTGTTCTACCCCGATGTGAGCATGGCTGCCCACGGCCCCAACATACCGCGCGCTATACCGCTCTATGATGTGGTGTTTACTACCAAAACTTTCGGCATCACAGATATGGCCGCCAAATATGGGGTTAAAAATGCCCACTTCATCCCTCACGGTTTTGATCCCGAGATACACCGTAAACTGGCCTTAAGCCCTGAAGATAAAGCCAGCTTCGGTTGCGATGTATCGTTTATCGGCACGTGGTCGCCAAAGAAAGAAACATGGCTGGCCACGCTGAAAACAGAGTGCCCGGATATTAACCTGAAGATATGGGGCGAACAATGGTATAAAGCCAAAGCCCCCGTGCTGAAAAGCTGCATACAGCATACCGCCGTGCTTGGCGATATGTATGCCATAGCCATACAGTGCTCTAAAATAAACCTCGGTATATTATCTGAGCGGGTCGCTGGGTCTTCCTCCGGCGATCTTATTACCTCGCGTACCTTCCACATTCCCGGTTCGTCGGGTTTTTTGCTGCATGAGCGCAACGAAGAATCTGTACTCTACTTTGACGAAAACAAAGAGGCCAGATTCTTTGCTGATGCAAAGGAAATGGCTGCACAGGTAAAATTTTTCTTAGAGAATGACGGCCTGCGGCGGCAGATACAAGAAGCAGGCTACCAAAGAGCATTAAAAGACCATTCTCTAGACAAACGCGCCGCAACGGTGATCGGCTACTTAAAACCTTAAAAGTGTATTGAAAAAACCACAAAGGACACAAGGATCACTTTGTGCACTTTGTGTGTTTCTCTGTGCCCTTTGTGGTAAAAAACGTGTGGTGGAATTTCCTGCCATCGTGGTAAAAAGACAGAAAACCTCTTGCATTAAACAAAGATGCTATTTAGTTCAAAATTATAGATACCTGCGATAAGGCTTGCTCTCGATCCAAAGCGTTTTCTTCTGTTTCGGTATCGTTCTCAATAGCGATTACTCGGCCATCTCCTTGCTCCACTCTTCCTTACAAATCCCAAAAGTCTTCCGGTGGTATGGCGAAATACCGTGCGCTGTTATCTGTTTCCGGTGGAAGGCTGTACCATAACCTTTGTTTTCGTTCCAGCCATAATGGGGATGTTCGTTGTGCAGACCTAGCATATATTCATCGCGGTGGGTCTTGGCGAGTATGCTTGCGGCAGCTATAGAGGCATAGATAGCATCGCCCTGCACCACACACTGGTGCACTATACCGAAGTAAGGGGAGAATAGATGCCCGTCAATAAGCAATAGATCTGGTCGGGTTTGCAACTGGTCTATAGCCAGGTGCATTGCTTTGAATGACGCTTTTAGTATGTTTATGCGGTCTATTTCGGTATGGTCCACCTTGGCTACGGCCCAGGCTATGGCCTTGCGTTCTATAATAGGTCGCAGCGTATTACGGTCGGCCTCAGTTACCTGCTTGCTGTCGTTGAGCAATTTATGACTAAAAGCTGAGGGCAGAATTACAGACGCCGCAAACACAGGCCCTGCAAGGCACCCCCTTCCGGCCTCATCGCAGCCGGCCTCTACAAGCCCTTTCTTAAAAAAACGTTTCAGCATCGGGTTACTTCATTGATACCAAAGTGAACAAAACCGCCGCTCAAAATACTATTGTGCCAGCCAGTACTTGCGCAGCAACCACTCGCCCACCGCCAGCAGCAGTATGAGAAAGAAATACCATTTCCTGTCCACGAGGGGCACGGTTTCCGTATTGGTCTGTAGCAAAGGTTTTACATGTTCATTTCGGGTAATGCTGTCATATAGGGCGGCGGCATTACGGGCAGGCACAAGGCTGCCATTGTATTTCCGGGCCAGGCCGTATAACAACGGATAGTCGGCGCCGGATTCCATAAATTCAAGAGGCATACTTTCCACTACAAAAGTGCCGCTTGTGGCGTATTGCCTATCGTTGTATGTGGTGTGTGCGCTGTAGGTGTATGTGCCGCCGGCCCATATACCAATGTTCAGGTTGTAGGCTGTGCCAGACCGCTCAAAAGAAAAGTCGTGTTTGTGGCCTGCAGTATCGGTAATGGTCAACTGCACATCGGCGGTGTTTACCTGTTCATTATTGGCATTGTGCAGGTATGCGTTCAGCGATATAGCTTCCTGGTCGCTCCATACATACTTTGGCAATGCCACGTTGAAAGGCTTTTCGTTGATATTGGCCGAAAGGAACGCTACTGTTTGCCGCACGCATTCATCCACCACACTATGGTCATTAAAGTTCTTAAACTCGTACAGCCGCCAGCGCCACAAACCCTCGCCCATTAAAACGGCAGTGGGCACACTGCCCTGCTGCAATACCCAGAGCGGGGTAACAGCGTTGCCAGCGTCTTTTTGCCGGAACAATACACTGGCTCCCGGCGCAGTGTTTACCTCGCCAACGCTTAGCGACATTGGGGGCATTTTGTCGGTCACCGACTCTATATGCTGGGGAAGTGTAAAAGCATTGAACGACGGATTGTAAACGCCCACCACATTATGGGGCTGTGCAGCGGTAATGGTGGTATGGGTAAGCTGGCTCAGGCTATTAAAGGCGGCCGCATCGGTTTGGTTTGTGAGGATAAACCATGTTGGTTTTTTAGCAGCCAGTAATAGCGGGGCCACCTTGCTGCGCAGCGATGGCAGGCCATGTGCAATGATCACGTTGTAACTGCTAAGCGATGCTGGCAGGTTATCTGCCGTAACCACTGTTATCTTGTAGGTTTCAAGGCTGCTGAGGGCTTCCTTGATAGCATTAACATCAGGATGTGGCGCCGCAGACACTATGAGGATATTCTTCTTTTCATCCACCACTTCTACAAACAGGTCTTTACGGTTGTTGGAAGTGTTCTTTTCCCCGTCCACTTCGGGTACGCTGATAATGTAATGGTGCAGGCCGGTTTTTGTTGCCTTAATAGTAAAGGATACCGACCTGTCGTATTTATCGGTATTTACCGCAAGGGGCACAGAGGAGAGCATATTACCTTCCTCCTTTATCACCACGCCGTTGTTATAGCCCTTGCACAACTCGGCAACTATATCTGCACGAATCTCAAAGCTACTGTTGAGCAGCACTGTTTTGTTGGCATATGCCCTGGCAATGCGAATATCTTTTTGTTGCGCGCTGTCGCCAATGGCCACTGCGTATAGAGGGCTGTGCATGGCCAGTTCCTGGTAAAGGGGGTTGGAACCCTGGTTGAACCGTCCGTCGGTAGCCAGTATTACCGCGCCCAGGTTCTGCATCCCGAAAAACTCCTGCGCCCTTGATAACGCTGCAGAAATGTCGGTGGCAGCCTGAGTGTATTTATAGAGGCTATCTGGTTGCACAGTGCTGCCAAAACCCCACTTCACCACCTTGTACTGGCCTGATAGTCGCGCGGTAAGCGCTTCCATATTGTTGCGATAGGTAAGCGAGTCGCTACCCAAGGCATTGGCAATAGAGCGCGAATTGTCTTGCAGCAGCAGCACAATGGGTTTCTCCACAAAGTTCTTCGTGATGGTTATGGTGGGTACCAATATCAGTAAAAGAGTGAAAAATACTACAAGGCTGCGGAGTAACGAAGTAAGCCAAGGGTAAGGGACGGCCCGCAGTTTATCAGCACGATACACCCAATAACCTGCCCCAAGCGATAAAATAACAGCTATAAACCAATAAATCCATTGCATCAGGCGGCAAGCTAAAGAAAAAATCAAAAAATAAATGACAAATATTGTTTAAAATGTGAACTTTGTGATGGTAACAACATCACTTTGGTATTGTTTTTGGTACACAGGAACTATTACATAATATCTATGGGAAAAGCTAAACTATACCTTACACTTTTTTTTATGTCGGTGGCTGCCGTGTCATTTGCTAAAGGGCATGGAGGCGGGCATGGCGGACACCATTCGGGCGGGCATCACAGTGGCGGTGGACATAGTGGTGGCGGAAACAGGACTGCGGGAACCGGTGCAAGGACTTCATCGGCAGGCGGGTCGGGACAGCGATCCGGCAATCGCACTACGGTTGGCGGGGGTATAGTAACCCGCGTAAACGGCCCCCGTGGTGGCAATGGCATAAATAACTACCAGCTCAGCGGGCCGCGTACCACTGGTGCAGGCGGGTACTATAATGGCTATCGCAGCTATTATTATGGCGACCATTGGAGCACCTATCCCCGCAACTATTACGGGTATGATCCTTTTTATAACCCTTACTTTTATAATCCGTACTTCAGCAGTTGGTCTTTAGGCATGGGTTATATGTATGCGCCAAGCTATAACTATGGCACCCCAAACAATAACTATAACCCAGGTGGTGAGGAACCTCTTGACGGATATGTGGTATTTGAACATGATACCATATCCGGCGACATCATCATTAAACAAAATGCCATTTTGCTTTCCGCAGCCGACTCCACCAAGGGATATGACTATGTATTCAAAATAAAAAAGCCGGGCCTCACCTGTGTTACCGCCTTCAATGACGACAATAAAGCGCTCAACTTAGTGCGGCTGAAAGACAATCCTAAAAAGCTGTGGCGCATAGTGCATGAGGGGGTACTGATGATATATGACGGACGGCATGATTTCATATACCGCCCCGAAGATGTGGACCTGCGGACCCTCATGGTGGTGTATAACACGCAGGAACAATCCATAAACTCGCCTTCGCCGGGCAAAACAAAGGACTGGCTCACAGGGCTTGTAAACCAGATCTATGGCCAGAAGCTGAACCCAAAGGATTTCACGTGGAGTGAGTTGCTTATTTATATTGATAAGCTGGATTAGAAAGTGTTGCTAAATATGTTCTGTAATGGATAAGAATAAAATATTGGAGCGTATCAAAAACTCTGTAAAGGCGACTGCGCCTGATGCTACGCTTATTTTGTATGGATCCTATGCACGCGGCGACAATCGCCCCGATTCAGATATAGACCTGCTTGTGCTTGTAAACAAGGACAAGGTTACTTATGAAGATCGCCTGAAAATATCATCGCCTCTTTATCGCATAGAGTTAGAAATAGGAGTAATCATCAGCTCCTTTTTTTATCCCAAAAAGGAATGGGAAACAAAGCATATGGCTACCCCGTTTTATGAAAATGTTACTCGGGAGGGCATAGCTTTATGAACAGTGAAGAAAGGCGGAATCTAGTAGTTTATAAAATAAGCAGGGCAAAGGATACTTTAGGTGAAATCCATCTGCATATTGAAAATGAATTGTGGACTACAGCAGTTAACAGGCTTTACTGCATGCTTTTATGCGGTAAGTGCGTTGCTTCTCAGCAAAGAGGTAAATTCAAAGACCCACGCAGGAACTAAACAGATGTTTGGATTGCATTTTATTAAACCAGGTATTATCAGTGAAAAGTCAGGCGATTTTTATACCGTAATATTTGACTTGAGGCATGAAGGAGATTATGAAGATTTTATTGTGTTTGAAAAGGATGAGGTGGTTGCTTTACTACAGCCGGCAAAGAAATTGATTATGGAAATAGAGCAGGTTTTGTCTAAAGAAACAAAAGAATGATGCTGAATCAAATACATCAAAATCACGCCATACCCCACCGCAGTCTTAATTTCGGCTAAAGCCATCCTGCCTTTTGTTACCCCCGGCCTAAAGGCGCGGGGCTATTAATTCATAGTTTTAAAAGGCACCGTTTGTCATCCCCCGATTCGTATTGACCCGAAGATGCAACGCCCCTATCCAATCTTAAAATAAATCGGCTACATTTGAGCGACTTTTTTAAAACTATTAAATATACACTACATGGCTAAAATTAAAGTAGCAAACCCGGTTGTGGAACTGGACGGGGATGAAATGACCCGCATCATTTGGAAATACATTAAAGAGAAACTGATACTTCCCTATCTTGATATTGACATAAAGTATTACGACCTGGGTATAGAACACCGCGATGCAACAAACGACCAGGTAACGATTGATTCGGCAAATGCAATACGGCAATATGGCGTTGGTATAAAATGTGCTACCATAACCCCCGATGAGGCACGGGTCACAGAGTTCAACCTGAAACAAATGTGGAAGAGCCCCAATGGCACTATACGCAACATACTGGATGGAACTGTGTTTCGCGAGCCGATAGTAATGAGCAATATACCGCGCTTAGTGCCCAACTGGACTGCGCCAATATGCATAGGCCGCCATGCCTTTGGCGACCAGTACCGCGCTACAGACTTTGTGGTAAAGGGCAAAGGGAAACTAACTATAAAATTTGAAGGAGAAAACGGCGAAACAATAGAGCATGAAGTATATAACTTCAAGGGCGACGGTGTAGCGCTGGCTATGTATAACACGGATGAATCCATTATGGGCTTCGCAAGGGCCTGCTTCAATATGGCGCTGCAGAAGAAGTGGCCGCTGTACCTCTCTACGAAAAACACAATCCTTAAAAAATACGATGGCCGGTTTAAGGATATTTTCGAGAAGATATACCAGGATGAGTTCAGGGGTGAGTTTGAGAAGAACAACATTGAGTACGAACACCGCCTGATAGACGATATGGTGGCCAGTGCGCTTAAATGGCACGGCAACTTTGTATGGGCCTGTAAAAACTATGATGGCGATGTACAAAGCGACACGGTAGCACAGGGTTTTGGCTCGCTCGGCTTGATGACCTCCGTACTGATAACGCCTGACGGCAATACGATGGAGGCCGAAGCCGCCCATGGCACAGTAACCCGCCATTACCGCGAATACCAGAAAGGCAACCCGACTTCCACAAATCCTATTGCATCAATTTTTGCATGGACAAGGGGTCTTGCGTTCCGGGGGAAATTAGATAATAACCAGGAACTAATTAACTTCTCACATGCGCTAGAGCAGGTGTGCATAGAAACAGTAGAGTCGGGCAAAATGACCAAGGACCTTGCTGTATGCGTGCATGGCAATAAGGTGTCGCACGGCAAGGATTATCTTTACACCGAAGAGTTTTTGGACGCCCTTGACGAAAATCTGAAAAAGAAGTTGAACTAAGTGGCGGAGATAATATAGCGTGTAAACGACGGAAAAAACCCGGGAAGTATAAGCCATACCGCTTACTACTTCCCGGGTTTGTCTTTTCAGAGCGCTTGCTGCTATACCGCGCAAGGGATAAATTTGTGTTATATAGCTACGATTTAGCTTCAAGCATAATTTCAGCACGTCATGGTTCGGCGGGGCTCACCATGACAGTTCTTCGATTTTTCTATTAAAATGAAAACCCTGTAAAAGCAAAGCGGCTGCCTTTCAGAGACAGCCGCTTTGCTTTTATGGCAATGTTTCGACTACTTAATATCCGGGTGTGGTGGCGGCACGTTTGAGGACCCTGATTCATCCACATTTGCCGAGCGGTAGGTAACAATATTTTCATCACCTGCTTCGCCATATTTGAAGATGAAACGGTCGCGGCTGATGTTATTCTTTTCGCTCATGTACTCAATAACTGCATTTACATGCTCCCATGAGTGCTGTTCCTTTATTTTGCTACCGCTGCCGCCGCCAAGTATCACCACCTTGCAGCTTGGGTTGGCCTGCATTTGCCCCGCAAGTGTGGCAAGTTGGGCTTCCATTCCGGTGCTTATGTGGGTAGTGGCAGTGAAGAGCAGTGTGCCTGCCCCAATTGTGCCACAGGCGGTCTTATTGGTATTCATTTCCTTGCAGGCATCCGGGCATGGGCATTTGCCTACGCCATCAGCATCCACCGGCTGGCACTCCGTAGGGGTAATGAGCTGTTTATCTTTATAGTCGGGTACGCCGTCGCCATCCGTATCTAACGGACAGCCATGGCTATCCACAGCCACTCCTGCCGGAGTCTTAGGACATTTATCGAACTGGTCGGTAATACCATCGCCATCCTCATCCGGTAATACGGGGTTAGGCAGTATCATGTGGCGGGGATAAGAAAGCTCGCTGTAGGCGTGGTCTAAAGGATTGATCCAGTAGAGTGGCTCAACAGATTTCTTCTTATTCGGTATATTGTAATTAATGGTCACCGAGAAGTAATTGATAGCTTCTGACGACCGGCCCTGTGAAACCGTATTGCCCAATGGCTTGCCATACCGCGACCCGTCTAAGTAGCCATCGGCAGGGAAAGTGTAGCGGTTCTCTACTTGTATATTGTACTTTTTGTTGAACTTGTATTGCACACCTGCGCCTATGCTGGGTGCAAAATCTAGCGTCTTATTGTCCAGTATGTGGGCGCCCCCGCCATTATCTGCTGCAGTCTCGTAGGTTTTGTCCATCCCCTTCTGTAACTCCTTGCGTATTTTACTGCTTTTGGCGCTTGGGTCAGTTACAATAGTGCCGAAATCGTAGGGTGTATAATTGCCATCAAGGGCATTGATGCGGGTTTTATAGGCCAGCCCCCCGAGGCCTGCATAACCAAAGAACGACATGGAATTGCGGGCATGATGAAAGTTAATGTTGTATGCATTGAACATAAGGTCCAGGTTCAATTGGGAAGTTTCTGTTCTCGAGGCCCGGTAAACCTCGGTTGCCGGGTTAAGGTTTGTGGCATAGTAACGTGGTGTATAACCGAAGTCGGTATAAGGGGCGTCATAGCTGGTAGTAGGCTGGCGGTCCAGGTTGTAACCCACCCCATAGATGTATTGGGCGCGTAGGGAGAAAATATAACCAAGTGACTTACGTACATTAATATTAAGGCCGCCGCCCAGCTTCTGCCAAAACATGAGCGTGGGTACATTGCCTATAACATTGTAAGATCCCAGGCCGAATCCAACCTCCCACATATTGCGGGGCTTTGGCGGAAATATTTCCTGGTGGTCTATGTATTTGTGAAATTGTTTGGCGCGAAACTTGGGATAGTAAGAAGAGTCTAAAACGTCATAGTTTTTGCCCCGGTAGGTCATATCCCTGTTTGACCACTGGAGAGAGGTGGTGGGAACAGGCGCCGGCGTAGCTGCCGCTTTGGTATTATCGGGGCTTTCCTGCGCTATAAGCGACTGCGCCATAACTGCAAAAAGACCGGTAAGTAAAAAGGTGCTTATTTTAAACATAGACGTGTGTATTTACATTGATATTTAATAATATTGTAAAATACGTTGACAAAGGTAATGAACGTTGACTTTATTTTATCAAATTTCCAAAAGGTCAAACACTCAAAAAACAAACAATAAAATAACAGGTATTTCCCGGTTTTATTGCTTCAACGATTATGCCAACAAAAAAATTGCCGCGATTAAAATTCTTATTTCGACTTTTACACCCTGTACGTACCGGAACATCTTCATGGAACTTGTAAATAAAGTAATAGGAACGGAACTATCGTTGTTTGAAAAAAAGTTTACCGAGAGCGTGAAGAGTACCAATCACCTCTTAGACCGTATCATGCGCTTCATTATCAAGCGGAAGGGTAAGCAGATGCGGCCAATGTTTGTGTTCCTGTCGGCAAAAATAGCAGGCGAGATCAATGATGCAACTTACCGGGCAGCGGCGCTGATAGAGTTGCTGCATACAGCCACCCTGGTGCATGACGATGTGGTGGACAATTCCATGAAGCGTAGAAATTTTTTCTCTATCAATGCTTTGTGGAAAAATAAGATAGCGGTGCTGGTGGGCGACTACCTATTGTCAAAAGGCTTACTGCTGTCCATAGACAACGGGGATTACAAAATACTGCAAATAACATCGAGGGCGGTAAAAGAGATGAGTGAAGGGGAGCTGCTGCAAATGGAAAAAGCCCGGAAGCTGGATATAGACGAGAACATTTACTTCGAGATCATCCGCGCTAAGACTGCGTCACTTTTATCTTCGGCGTGTGCGGCAGGCGCTTATTCGGCAAGCGCTGATGAAAGTGTGTCAGAACGTTTTCGCCTGTTTGGAGAGAAGGTGGGCATAGCCTTCCAGATAAAGGACGATCTCTTCGACTATGGCCAGGACAATATAGGCAAGCCAACCGGCATAGACATAAAAGAAAAGAAAATGACCCTGCCGCTCATATATACCCTGCAAAACACGGACGCCGCCACCAAGCGCAAGATCATATACATAGTAAAGAACAACAGCACAGACCGGGCAAAAGTGAATGAGGTGATAAACCTTGTGCAGCAATCTGGCGGCATAGCCTATGCACAAAAGAAAATGGAAGCATACCGACAAGAAGCCCTTGAATTGTTACGTACCTACCCCGACAGTTCTGCCCGTGCGGCAATGGAGGAGTTGGTGAACTATGTGATAGATAGGAAGTATTAGGGGTTTGCCGTGCCTTAAAATGATTATTCTTTCCGCTTCGGAATTATCAAAAATTATTTTACCTTTCGATTTCGTGTAATATACAGTCTCGCTACATCAAAATCCGAATTAATGAACTTATCCATACTCTTGATCATTCCGCTCATAACTGCTGTTGTAGTGATGCTATGCCAGTCGGGCTCACAGGTAAAGTGGGTATCACTTTTAGGGTCGCTGGCACAGCTCGGTTATGCCAGCGCTATTATGTGCGACTATATTTCGCAGCGGGCTGCCGGCAACACGGCACAAATGCTCTACCAAAGCCGCCATAGCTGGTACAGCGGCCTCAATATTGAGTATTATGTAGGGGCAGATGGCATATCCATAGCCATGATCATGCTCACTGCCGTTGTGGTGTTTACCGGCATCCTGATCTCGTGGAATGTGACCAAGCTTACCAAGGAATTCTTCTTTTTGCTTCTCTTGCTTAGTGTAGGTGCCTATGGCTTCTTCATTTCGCTTGATCTGTTCACCATGTTTTTCTTCCTCGAAGTGGCCGTTATCCCCAAGTTCCTGCTTATTGGTATATGGGGCAGCGGACGCAAAGAATACAGCGCTATGAAACTCGCCCTGATGCTTATGGGTGGCTCGGCCTTAGTGCTTATCGGCCTCCTATGTCTTTATTTCAACACCGATGCCGGTAATGGTATGCACACCTTCGATCTGCTGAAGATAGCCCACATGCACATCCCTATTGAAGCGCAAAGGTTTATTTTCCCGCTTATGTTTGTTGGGTTTGGGGTGTTTACTGCCATCTTTCCGTTCCATACCTGGGCGCCCGATGGGCACTCTTCTGCGCCCACTGCTGCCTCTATGTTCCTTGCCGGCATATCCATGAAGCTTGGCGGCTATGGCTGCCTGCGTGTGGCCGCCTACCTGATGCCGGAAGCCGCCCACGAATACTCCTGGATCATCATCCTGGTTTCCACCATTGCTATCATCTACGGCGCCTTTGCTACGCTTATGCAGAAGGACCTTAAATACATCAATGCATATTCATCGGTAAGCCATTGCGGGTTTGTGCTGTTTGGTATAGGTATGCTCACCAAGACGGCGCTCACCGGGGCTGCGATGCAAATGGTATCTCATGGGCTTATGACTGCCCTTTTCTTCGGCGCTATAGGCATGATCTATGAGCGTACCCATACCCGCATGGTGGCACAGTTGGGCGGCCTTCTGAAAACAATACCGTTCATTATCACAGTATTTGTTATTGCCGGGCTTTGCTCACTTGGCCTGCCTGGCCTCAGTGGCTTTGTGGCCGAGATGACCGTCTTTGTTGGCGCATGGCAAAATCCCGGCACGTACTACCGTGTAGCGACAGTGCTGGCGTGTGCATCCATAGTTGTTACGGCGGTGTATATACTCAGGGCAGTAGGCTCGTCTGTGATGGGGCCTATACCTAATGAGCATTTTCGCACGTTTAAAGATGCATCGTGGAACGAACGGCTGGCAGCTACAACACTACTGGTATGTATATTGGCCATTGGCATTGCTCCTTTCTGGCTGTTCAACCTTGTATCGCCGGACACTCAGTTGATAATGGATAATATAGCCAGGGGTATTGCGGGGAATTAAAATGTAAGACAATGAGCAATATTCAACTATTCGACCAACAAAAAATACGCAGCCACTGGGATGCGGAACAGGAGAAATGGTTTTTTGCGATAGTAGATGTGGTCGGTGTTCTTTCTGAAAGCATCGATTCAGCATCATATTGGCGTAAATTAAAGGAGCGCCTGAAAAAAGAAGGAAATGAAACCGTGACAAACTGTCACGGTTTGAAAATGCAAGCCATGGATGGCAAAATGAGGATGACCGATGTAGCTGATACAGAACAGCTGTTGAGGCTGATCCAATCTATTCCATCACCTAAGGCGGAACCTTTTAAACAATGGCTTGCTAAGGTTGGGTATGAAAGAATAGAAGAAACAGAGAACCCTGAATTAAGTTTCGACAGGGCCATGAAAAACTACCTTGAAAAAGGATATAGCACCGCATGGATAAACCAGCGTTTAAAAAGCATAGAAGTAAGAAAAGAGCTTACAGATGAATGGGAGGCTTGTGGGGTAAAGCAAGGGCTTGAATTTGCTATGCTTACTGATATTATTACAAAAGCATGGAGCGGCAACACGGTAAAGCAATACAAAGAACATAAAAACCTTAAAAAGGAAAGCCTGCGTGACAACATGACCAACCTGGAATTAGTGTTGAACATGCTTGCTGAGGCTACAACAACCGAAATTTCTAAAGAAAAGAAACCGGCAACATTAGAGCAAAGCAAAGTAATAGCAAAACAGGGCGGAACTATAGCTGGGAATAGAAATTGAAGCAAAAACGGGCAAAAAGGTTGTTAGCAGTTTAAATGCTAAAAAGCTAACAGGCAAAGCCGAAAATATTAAGTTATTATAACTTTTAAGAAAACGAAACATGGGCGCTGACTTTTTAATAATAATGAAATCCGAAATGAGCCTTACGCTTATTATTTTCCTGCTGCTGTTCCTGAAAATATGGGATGGCATAAAGGGGAATGCAACCCTGCTGAACCTGATAAACGTCCTGCTGTTTGCCAACCTGGTTTTGGGTTTGTTCGGTAATGTGGAAGGCAATCTATTCAGTGGCATGTTTCATACCAATACCACTATTTTCCTAGAAAAAAGCATACTCAATCTCGGCGCGTTCATAATTTCACTTACCGCCTTCGACTGGCTTAAAAACCATGAGCACCTGCTGGAGTTTTATATACTACTTCTCTCTACGCTATTAGGTATGGACTTTATGATCTCCAGTGGCAATTTCCTTATGTTCTACCTGGGCCTGGAGCTTTCTACTATACCGCTTGCCGCACTCTGCAATTACGATCTCCATAAAATAAAGTCCTCCGAATCGGCAGTGAAAATGATACTGTCATCGGCATTTGCTTCGTGTATTTTGCTGTTTGGTATCTCCATGCTTTATGGCACCACCGGCACGCTCAATTTTGCCGAAATGGCACCTCTGTTAGGTCATAGCAAGCTGCAAGTCCTGGCATTCATCTTTGCATTTGC